>ENA-OPZM01000020-OPZM01000020.1-human-gut-metagenome-genome-assembly--contig:-NODE-20-length-61988-cov-3.454131_pt1 | contig 61988 bp, 74 predicted proteins | sample MGYA00242478_ERZ504493 | MGnify/ENA primary metagenome ERZ504493 (study PRJEB26092, sample SAMD00036227) | human gut metagenome | host: Homo sapiens | study: EMG produced TPA metagenomics assembly of... | reverse complement strand
CTCTTATCACAGCGGCCAGACGCTAAAATGTCAGATGAACAGTTGGAACAGCTTGCCCCATGGAGCGAGACTGCGAAAGCGAACTGTCAAAACTAAACATAGAGCAAAACGCTTGCATCTATCATTTTGGTGCAAGTGATTCATGGGCAGCGTAGCAATATTTTGCGCTTACCTTATTGGAAGGATAATACCGCTTTTTATGAGATAAGTGGAAAGATGGAAAAAGAAGAATTTTTAAAAATGATAAAAAACATAAGATTTTGACGAGATAATTTATTTCTTAACTCGTATATATATTGTAATGGAAGTTTAAAGGTGGAAAGGCACTATATGAAAGAGAAAATGAAAAGAATTGTGCGAAATTTATTATTAGTATGCTGTTGCAGCATATTGTTTGCGTCACCTGTAATGGCAGAGAATTTATCAGATGATTTTTCAGTGGATACGGATACAGATGCGGATTATGCTGAAGATACTACATACAGTATGTTAAGAGGCAACAATTTAAATTTTGGAACAAACTTCTGTGAAAAAAAATGGCTAGCAATAAGGTGGCTGTTTCAGGAATAACACAGTGTCATCATGTTTGTGATAAAGTATATTTGGAGATATATTTGGAACGGAAAGTAAAAGGTACATATTCTACTTATAAAAGTTGGAGTTATACAGCAAACAATGTAGATCATTTAAATAAGGGACTGACAGTTATCGTTCCGAGCGGTTATTATTATCGCGTACGAGGATATCATGCAGCAAAAGATGGAAGCAAGGAATCAACTACAACATTAACCAGCGGTGTTTTAGTAAAATAACAAATCAACTCTCACATCCCCAGCGATGTCACACCCCAAAAAATAAAAAATCCAGTAAACTTTACATTACCTTCGCTGGGGAATGTCTAAAAATTCTGAATAATATCAAAAAATCTAAAAAAATCCCCTTAAAAAAAGAAACATATTTCACAAAAAGACTGTCAAAAAACATATATTTCGTGTATAATAAATACAATAACAAATCGTTAATAAACAAAAAGTCGATTATTTCTTCTTGGAATTGTATATCACAGCGTTTCTGGACGATCGGATATCACAGAGAGATCCTTCAGGCTTTTTTGATATGGAAATTTCAGAACGTGGGACGGAAAAGGGGGCTTGTGCATGAAGATAACATTTATTGGTGCTACGCATGAGGTGACCGGAAGCTGTTATTATCTGGAAGCGGCAGGACGGAAGTTCCTGGTGGATTATGGAATGGAGCAGGGACCGGATTATTATGAAAATAAGGAGCTTCCGGTGGCTCCGGGTGATCTGGATTTTGTGCTTCTGACACATGCACACATGGATCATTCCGGAAATCTTCCGGCCTTGTATGCAAAAGGCTATCAGGGGCCGATCTATGCGACAGAGGCAACTTGTAATCTCTGCGATATCATGCTTCGTGACAGCGCACATATCCAGATGTTCGAGGCTGAGTGGAGAAACCGAAAGGGGCGGAGAGAAGGAAAACCGGAATTTATTCCTGCATACACTATGGAAGATGCCATGGGTGTGCTCCGGAACTTCGTCAGATGCCCATATGATAAGATCATCAAACCGGCAGAGGGAATCGAAGTAAGATTTGTGGATGCAGGACATCTTCTTGGCTCCAGCAGTATTGAAGTCTGGATGACGGAAGAGGACAAAACAGAAAAGATCGTTTTTTCCGGCGATATCGGAAATATCGATCAGCCACTGATCAGGGATCCGGTATATATCCGAGAGGCAGATTATGTTGTGATGGAATCTACCTACGGAGACCGCAGTCATGGAGACCGTCCGGATTATCCGGCAATACTGGCAGAGATCATCCAGAGGACCTTTGACAGAGGCGGCAGTCTGGTGATCCCGTCCTTTGCAGTAGCCGTACTCAGGAAATGCTGTATTTTATCCGACAGATCAAAGAACAGGGACTGGTTCACGGCCATGATGGTTTTACGGTATATGTAGACAGTCCCCTCGCCAATGAGGCAACTACGATCTTCAGTGAGAATGCATATACCTGCTATGATGAGGAAGCAATGGATCTTTTGAATAAAGGTATCAATCCGTTATCCTTCCAGGGATTGAAGACCTCCGTTACTACCGATGATTCCAGAGCTATCAATTTTGATGAGGACTGCAAGGTGATCATTTCCGCCAGCGGTATGTGTGATGCTGGTCGTATCAAACATCATCTGAAACACAATCTGTGGAATCCCAGAAATACCATTCTTTTTGTTGGATACCAGGCTATAGGAACTCCGGGGCGGGCATTATTGGAAGGTGCTGCGGAGATGAAGCTGTTTGGTGAGAATGTGCAGGTAGCTGCTGAAATATGCAAAATGCCGGGAATCAGCGGTCATGCGGATGTAAACGGACTTATAGAATGGGCGAAAGCCTTTGAGACGAGACCAAAACACGTATTTGTTACGCATGGTGATGATACGGTGACGGAGATTTTTGCCCAGAGGCTTAAAGAAGAGCTTGGGTATGATGCAACAGCACCCTTTAGTGGAACAGAATATGATCTTCTGGAGAACCGGTGTATCCATGAGCTGTCGGTGTTCGGATCGTAAAGGCAACTGCTTCGCCGAAAACAACCAAGGCTGCCCGTGCATATGAGAAGCTGTTGGCTATGGGACGTCGCCTGATGTCCGTGATCCGGAAGAATGAAGGCTGCCCCAATAAAGATCTGGATCGTTTTGCAAGAGATATCCAGTCACTGTGTGACAAGTGGGATAGAACGGACATTTAACTAAATAACGTTGAGACAGTTATTTTGTCAGATTATCCTAAACCTAAAATCACCCTGCGGAAATTTTTCGCAGGGTGATGATATATCAGATATACAAAATAAGATTGTGTGAGATCAGCCTTCGTTCAATGCCTGGCGGATGGCTTTTGCAAGCTGATCCGGACATGAAGTTGGTTTGAATCCGCAGCGGATGCCTTCCAGACGGGAGATTACTTCATCTGCATCCATTCCCTCTGCAAGCTGTGCAACACCCTGTGTGTTTCCGGAACATCCGCCTGTAAACTTGATATTGTGAACTTTTTTATTATCGTCGATCTCGAACTCAATTCCCTGAGCACAGACGCCTTTTGTCTTATAAACCATTCTGGTTACCTCCTGTTCTGTTTATTTATCGATTATAGCATCTCTCAAAAAAAAGTTTCCATAAAAAATAAAATTTGTTATAATGAACAATGTAGAAAAAGAAAAAGATACTGCTGAACAGAAAAAAATGTGAAATTCAGCAGGATATCATATTGAAAGAGAGGATTTACAGATCATGAAATGTGTTGGAATCATAGGAGCAATGGAACAGGAAGTAGCAAGACTGAAAGAGGTTATGGAGAATGTATCCATTACTACCAGAGCCGGAATGGATTTTTATGAGGGTGTTCTGGAAGGAAAGAAGGTAGTTGTGGTACAGTCCGGGATCGGTAAGGTAAATGCCGGTATGTGCACCCAGATCCTGGCAGATCTCTTTCAGGTGGAAGCGGTGATCAATACCGGTATCGCAGGAAGCCTTAACAATGATATCAATATTGGAGATATCGTACTTTCCACAGATGTTCTTCATCATGATATGGATGCAACCGGGTTCGGATATCCGAAGGGACAGATCCCGCAGATGAAAGAATTTTCTTTCCAGGCAGATGAGTGCTTCGTAAGATCGCACATGATGTATGCGAGGAAGTAAATCCGGAGATCCGGGTTTTTGAAGGAAGAATTGCTTCCGGAGATCAGTTTGTATGTGATCAGGGTGTAAAAGATAATATTGTAAAGGAATTCAGCGCCTATGCTGTTGAAATGGAGGGCGCAGCGATCGGACAGGCAGCAGCTCTTAATGGGATTCCATTCCTGATCATCCGTGCTATCTCAGATAAAGCAGATAATAGTGCAAACATGGATTATCCGGCGTTTGAAAAGCTTGCAATTGAGCACAGCGTACGTCTGACCCAGGGAATGCTGAAACGCATGGCTTGATCGGAACTTTGGAGGGAACCGTCATTTTTCTTCTGCATATACTGTAAGAGATAGCAGAGAGAGGACAGCAGAAGAGTTATGATCTATCCAGATTTTTATCCGTTTTATGCTACACAGGGAAGTCCTGGTTTTTATAATGAAGAGAGAGAACAGGAAAAGGAATTTGATCTGATGAGATCATACTATCCGGATACAGCCCGAAGGATCCAGGAAAAAGCGGAAGCACAGTGTCAGCTTCTGGATTATGAGGAAGCCGGCTGTATGATGAATATCCGGATCGTTTCATGCTCTATCACATCTGTCACCAGGTGAAGGGACAGATGGAGGGAGATACCAGTGTACAGGAGATTCCAGGAGGATTCCTGGATGATCTGATCGAAGTGCTGGTGTATCAGGAGATTTCCAGACGAAGATGCAGGAGGAGAAGGTGCAGAAAATGTTTTCGCACTGAGTATTAAAATGGCGGTTTACCCATGAACGATACTGTGATACCGGCAGAAGCGACCAATACTGGTTCGCACAACATCTGTCCATATACAATAAAACAAAAAGTGAATATAATGGAAGTATGATGAAGACAATAAGGGAATTTTTAGAAGAACAGATTAATGAACAGCTGATACAGGCTGTTGTCAGTGGCCGCAGGACTGGCGAGGGACCTTCTAAGGTGAAGCTTCGTCCTGTGGAGCTGAAGGGCCAGATTTTTTTACCAGGCGTCCATGACAGAAGGGACGAAGGTTTATCATAAGAATTTTACCAGGGAAGAGATGATCGCTTATCTGGAGCATGCTATGGAGGAATTTCGTCAGCTTCAGGCAACCGGACGCAGTCAGGATGGAAGTATCCTTATCAGCAAGAAAGGGAAAGCAACCATCAAAACAAAACAACACGGGCCTGCGCAGAATGAAAAGATAAAGATCGCTCCTCATAACCGGGTGAAACAGTACATTCTCAGAGAGGGAACGGCAGCTCCGTTTCTGGTGGATCTGGGAGTTATGACAAAGGATGGGAAGATCGTTGCCTCCAGATATGATAAGTTCAGACAGATCAACCGCTTTCTGGAGTTTATCAGGGATATCCTTCCGAAGCTTCCTAAAGACAGAGAAATCACGATTCTGGATTTTGGCTGCGGGAAATCCTATCTTACTTTTGCTATGTATTATTATCTCAGAGAACTGGAGGGTTTTGATGTAAACATCATAGGGCTGGATCTTAAGGAAGATGTGATACGGCATTGCAGTGAATTGGCCAGATCTTATGGTTATGACAAGCTGCATTTTTACCAGGGAGATATTGCAGGGTATGAAGGAGTTTCTTCTGTGGACATGGTGGTGACACTTCATGCCTGCGATACAGCAACAGATTTTGCTTTGGCCAAGGCAGTGGAATGGGGGGCTCAGGGTGATCCTGTCTGTCCCATGCTGTCAGCATGAACTGAACCGTCAGATCCGAAACGAAATGCTTCAGCCTGTTATGCGTTATGGAATCCTGAAGGAAAGAATGGCAGCTCTGATCACAGATGGTCTTCGTGCCGAGCTTCTGGAAAGCAAAGGATATGAAACCCAGCTCCTTGAATTTATCGATATGGAACATACACCAAAGAATATTCTGATCCGCGCAGTAAAAACCGGAAAGAAAAAGAGCAGGGACAGTTTTTCGGATACCATGAAGGCTCTTCATGTGGCTCCTACCCTGGACAGGCTTCTTTATCCGGAAGAGTCAGCCTCACAGAAGGGAGAATGACATGATGAAGATCCTACGTAAGGGAGCGATACTGCTGGTGATCTTTGTGGCAGTAGTAGCCGGGACCTCGTTTCTGATGAACAGCCAGTCTACAGATAACCGCTCCGATATGAACGATGCCACACTTCCGGAGGTTATGGTAAAGATCGGAAGTACCCAGGCAAATAAGATGTATGGATACAGACAGCAGATGCAGACCGATTTCATGAGGGGAAGTATTACTCCGTTGGATACTACCAAAAAAGTGTCTTTTGAGATCAACCCATATGCTGATACAGTAACAGGGCTTGCTTATGAGGTACGGACTTCAGACGGAAGTAAGGTTATGGAGAACCGTAAGATCAAGAATCTCACGAAAGAGGACAACGGCTGTTTAAGTACAGAGATTGAGATCGGCAGTGACCTTCGCATGAACCAGGAGTATTCCATGCAGATTACGCTGGATACCAGTGCGGGGGAAGTTTACTACTACACAAGAGTGGTTTCCAGAACCCAGTTGAATACAGAAGCGTATCTTCAGTTTGTCAGGGATTTTTCCACAAAGTGTCTGGACAAGGAACAGGCAGATACGCTGACCGGATATCTGGAAGCGGAGGATACTTCTGGCGGAACGAATTACAATAATATTTCCATCAATTCCGGACTTTCCAATATCAGCTGGGGATCCCTTTCTCCGAAGCTCTATATGGAAGGAGTTCCGCTGATCGATGATATCAATGAAACGACTGCAAGTATCACGCTGGATTATCAGGTTTCCGCACAGGATGATGAGGGTAAAACCGAAATTTATGATGTTACGGAATTTTATCGTATGCGTTATACAGAAACAAGGATCATGCTGCTGGATTTCAAACGTTCTGCAACGAAGGTATTTGATCCATCTCAGAAGGTAGTTTCTGATGCAGGCCTGCTTCTGGGTGTCCGTGACAAGAATGTCACCTATGCTTCAGACAGCAGTGGAAAGATCGTTGCTTTTGAGCAGGATGGGGATCTCTGGTCTTATGCACCGTCCAGCGGAAAGATCACAAGGATCTTCAGCTTCCGTAAAGAGGAAGATAACGATTCCAGATATGTGCGCAACGAACATGATATCAAGATCATCCGAGTGGCAGATAACGGGGATGTGGACTTTGTATTGTACGGTTATATGAACCGTGGTGTTCACGAGGGATACAGCGGTGTCTGTGTTTATCACTACAATAGCGACCGCAATGTGGTGGAAGAAAAAGTATTCATACCAAGTACAGAATCCTACGAGTTCCTGAAGGAAGATCTCGGAACACTCACTTATGTAAACAAAAACAATCAATTGTTTCTGCTGTTTGCACAGAAGCTGTATCAGGTAGATATTGAGACAGGAACCTCACAGGTTCTTGAAGAAGGGATTAAACAGAACCATTTTGTTGTGTCAGATACCAAGGCACATGCAGCATGGCTGATCGAATCCGGAGATGATGCAGGGAAGATCCGGGAAATTGAATTTGATTCTCTGAAAACAAGAGATATTTCGCCGGAAAGCGGAAAAAATCTGAGAGTTCTGGGATTTATGAATGAAGATCTGGTATATGGGATCCTTTCCGATGAGGACATTCTTACTGATGCCAACGGACATGAAACAGAGGGAATCAGCACATTCCGCATTGAAAGCTTTAAAGGAAAAGTGAAAAAAGAGTATCGTCAGGACGGCCTTTATATCACCAACGTAACGGTTGGCAGTACCATGATGGAGTTTGAACTTTCTGCAAAATCGGGGAATGCTTATACAGTCCAGAAAAAGGATAATATCATGAATAACAAAAAAGCATCCGGAAGCCAGATAGATGTAGCATTGATCACTACAAACCGTGCAGGAACGCTGATCCGCCTGACCATGACTCAGAAACCGGAGACAGACAGTCCGCTGCTTGTTTGTTCCAAGATCGAGAGTACTGAAGACTCATCGGTAACATTGGATACCACAGTTCCGCAGGGAGAACTTTATTATGTTTATGCATATGGTTCTCTTGACCGTATCTATACCGATCCGGCTGCAGCTGTGAAACGCGCGGATACGCAGACTGGAGTTGTACTTAACCGTGCGCAGCAATACGTCTGGGAACGTGGAAACAAAAAAACAAAGCTTCAGATGAATATAGAGGATGTGCCGGAAAGTATACGTACAGCCAACTGGAAGAAAAAAGAACTTCAAGATAGCCTTGGTGATATGGGAACGGTGATCGATCTGACCGGCTGTACTCTTGACAATGTTCTTTATGAGGTCAGTGCCCAGCGACCGGTGATCGCCAAGACAGGAGAAAATTCCAGTGTGGTGATCGTAGGCTATGATGAATATAATACCTATCTTTATGATCCGGCAACAGGACAGATCAGCCGTATGGAATGAATGACAGTACAGCGCTGTTTGAGAGTGCCGGAAATGTATTTCTCACCTATATAGAAAACGTCACAGAGTGATGCCTACAGAGCAGGCCGGATGAAGCCAAGGCCATGGGGCTACAGAAGGATGGCAAGACGGGAGTTCCCGTTTGGCATAAATCGAAAACAGGAAAAACAGGTCCTGTTTTCCGGGAAAAGTGCGACAGGAAAGGGGAAAAAGTAATGTTAAGTGAAAGTATTAAAAAATTGGTACAGTATGGGATGGAGAGTGGTATTACTCCGGAATGCGAAAGAATTTATGCAACAAATCTTCTTCTGGATGCTTTTGGGGAAAGCGAATATACAGAACCGGAGACAGAGTATGCTAAAATTGATCTTGAGGAGACTTTGAACGAACTTCTTGATGAGGCTGTAAAGAGGGGTATCATTGAGGACAGTATTGTGTACAGAGATCTCTTTGATACAAAGCTGATGAACTGTCTGATGCCGCGTCCTGCCCAGGTACAGAGAGAATTCTGGGATGCTTATAAAGAAGATCCGGAAAAAGCCACAGATTATTTTTATAAGCTGAGTCAGGACAGCAACTATATCAGACGTTATCGCGTAAAAAAAGATCAGAAATGGACAGTAGACAGCGAATATGGCAAGATTGATATCACGATCAACCTTTCCAAGCCGGAAAAAGATCCAAAGGCTATCGCAGCTGCCAAGCTGGTAAAATCCAGCAGCTATCCAAAATGTCTGCTTTGTCCGGAAAATGAAGGCTATGCAGGAAGAGTCAATCATCCGGCAAGGGAGAACCACAGGATCATCCCGATCACCATCAATGACAGTCCATGGGGCTTCCAGTACTCTCCATATGTTTACTACAATGAACATTGTATCGTATTTAACAGTCAGCATACTCCGATGAAGATCGAGAGAAATACATTTATCAAGCTGTTTGATTTTGTAAAGCTGTTCCCGCATTATTTCCTTGGCTCCAATGCGGACCTTCCGATCGTAGGAGGTTCTATCCTCAGCCACGATCATTTCCAGGGCGGACATTATACCTTTGCCATGGCAAAGGCAGAGATTGAAAAGCATGTGACGATCCCGGGATACGAAGATGTGGAAGCCGGCATTGTAAAATGGCCTCTTTCCGTACTGCGTATCCGTAGTAAAGACGAGAAGAGACTGATCGATCTGGCAACACATGTACTGGCAGGCTGGAGAGGATATACTGATGAGGCTGCATTTATCTTTGCAGAAACAGACGGAGAGCCGCATAACACCATCACACCGATCGCACGTAAAGTGGGAGATACCTTTGAACTGGATCTGACATTACGTAACAATATCACAACAGAGGAGCATCCGCTGGGGGTTTATCATCCGCATGCATGCTATCATCATATCAAGAAAGAGAATATCGGTCTTATCGAAGTTATGGGACTCGCTGTTCTTCCGGCCCGTCTGAAAGAAGAGCTGGAGCTTCTTGAAGAATACATTTTAAGCGGCAGGGATATCGCTTCCAATGAGAAAATCGAGAAACATGCTGCATGGGTTGCAGAATTTCTGCCAAAATATGAGAAACTTGATAAAGATAATATCCAGGAAGTCCTTCGCAGGGAAGTGGGTAATGTATTTGTTCATGTACTGGAGGATGCCGGTGTTTATAAATGCACACCAGAGGCAGGGATGCATTTATGAGATTTATCAATACTCTGTAAAAAGTACGGAGGCACCCGGGGATGGATATGTATTTCAGGAGGAGTTTGTTTATATGAAAAACAGGGAAAAAACCGGTAAAGTCCTTCGCATAAAATGGCTTTTGCTGGCACTTGTGGCAGCTGCACTGATCTTTGTGCCGGCTGCATCGCATAAGGTGTCGGCGGCGAAGCTTGTTTATACCGTTAAGTTCAATAATAATTCAGGTACCAGCAAAAGTAAGACGTATACTGCACTGACACGGAATGTGACATTAAATACCACGATCCGGCTTCCGGCAGTACCCAAGGCTGTGGGATATCAGAATCTCGGATGGACCACACGGAAGAGGAGCAGCAAGGTAGTATATAAAGCAGGTGCCAGCGTAAAGGTCAGAAAAGATATGACTCTGTATGCGGTCCGCAGAAAGAGTAAGTATTATACCGTAAACTTCTATCTTGGAAATGGAAGCACCAATTCCGCATATAAGAAGCTGCAGAAAAAAGTAGAAGAGGGTACATATTACACATTACCTGCAGTTCCGTCCAGATCGGGATATGTAAATCTTGGCTGGTCGACAGCAAAGAACGGCAGGGCATCTACTGCAAAAAAAGCAGGAACGAAGATTAAAATCTCCGGTAATATCAGATACTATTCCGTACAGATGCAATCAGTAAAAGTAAATCTCCGCAAGGCAAACGGAACCGTATGGAAGACAGTAACACTTGGAAAGGGCGGTTACCTTAAGCTCCCATCCGTATCTAATGCGGAAGGTTATACGTTTATGGGCTGGTCTAAAACCAGACGGACCGGTTCTTCCACAGATCCGGATTACGAAGCCGGCGAACTTCTGCGGATCAGCAAAAACACCAATCTGTATGCGACGGTATTTAACCGTGCACTGGAAAAGGACATCAGTTCCGATGAGATGGCTCATCCGGCGATCGGTATGATGTACAGTAAGGTTATTTTTGTGGGAGATTCCCGTACTGCAGGAATACAGGCGACACTGAACAAACAGATGAGCAGTTCTGTAACAAATGGGGTTTCTTTTGTTGCAAACCCAGGAAAGGGCTTGAGCTGGTTCCGGGATACAGGATATGCACAGCTTATAGAAGAGATCGACAAAACAGAAGGTTCCAAACCGATCGCCGTTATCTTTAATCTGGGTGTCAATGACCTGGGTAATGCAGGCAATTATGTCAGCTATATGACCAATATCGCATCCACACTGAAAAGTAAGAACTGTAAACTCTTTTACATGTCCGTAAACCCGATCAACAGCATTATGATCACAAAAGCAGGAAGAGGTGCCCGTACAGAGGCACAGGTAAGAGAATTCAACAGCAAGATCCGTTCCGGCCTTTCTTTGTATTACAAGTATATTGATATGTACAGCGTACTTATGAAAAAAGGCTACGGGACCAATGCCCGCTATGATGGTGTGGATGACGGCGATGACGGACTTCACTACACAACAAAGACATTCAAGAGGATCTATTATTACTGCATTACTTATCTCAACACAGGAAGTATCAACGCATCTTATTATTAATGGTATAACAGACAGAAAAATCCCGTCTGCCGGAGACATTCCGCCAGGCGGGATTTTTCTGTTCGGTGGCCCGCTATTTTTCTGTCCGGCAAGGCAATTACTCCTTGCACGAACCATGAGAATAGTCTATACTTAATTCGATACGGACGTTTGGAGGTCCGCAGGGACGTGTGATCCTGAATATGAGGAATGAGGTATAGATTATGAAACTGACAACAGTGAAAGAGATTTACAGAAACCGTGAACAGTATCTTGACAAAGAGATCACTGTAGGTGGATGGGTACGAAGTGTTCGTGATTCCAAGGCATTTGGATTCATCGTACTTCATGATGGAAGCTTTTTTGAAACTCTTCAGATCGTATATCACGATAACATGGAGAATTTCGCAGAGGTTTCCAAGCTGAATGTTGGAGCAGCCATCATTGTCAAGGGAACACTGGTAGCTACCCCTCAGGCGAAGCAGCCATTTGAGATCCAGGCAACAGAGATATCTGTAGAGGGGGCTTCCGCACCGGATTATCCACTTCAGAAGAAGAGACACAGTCTTGAATACTTAAGGACCATGACACATTTAAGACCGAGAACAAATACTTTCCAGGCTGTATTCCGTGTACGTTCTCTTTGCGCATATGCGATCCATAAATTTTTCCAGGAGAGAGGCTTTGTCTATGTGCATACACCGCTGATCACAGGAAGTGACTGTGAAGGTGCAGGAGAGATGTTCCAGGTAACAACACTGGATCCGAAGAATATTCCGCTGACAGAGGATGGAAGTGTTGATTATTCACAGGATTTCTTCGGAAAGGAGACAAACCTTACCGTAAGCGGACAGCTGAACGGAGAGACTTATGCACAGGCATTCCGCAACATTTACACATTCGGACCGACCTTCCGTGCTGAGAATTCCAACACTACCCGTCATGCAGCTGAGTTCTGGATGATCGAGCCTGAGTGTGCGTTTGCAGACCTTCAGGACGCTATGGAGCTTGCAGAGGCTATGCTGAAATACGTGATCCGTTATGTCTTTGAGAATGCACCAGAGGAAATGAATTTCTTCAATTCCTTCATTGACAAAGGGCTTCTTGACAGACTGAACCATGTGCTTAATTCTGAATTTGCACATGTGACTTATACAGAGGCTGTTGAGATCCTTGAGAAGAACAATGACAAATTTGATTACAAGGTATTCTGGGGATGTGATCTTCAGACAGAGCATGAGCGCTATCTGACAGAGCAGGTCTACAAGAGACCGGTATTTGTTACAGATTATCCGAAGGAGATCAAGGCATTCTACATGAAACTCAACGAGGATGGAAAGACAGTTGCGGCTATGGACTGTCTGGTGCCGGGAATCGGAGAGATCATCGGAGGAAGCCAGAGAGAGGATGACTACGACAAGCTGAAAACACGTATGGATGAGCTAGGTCTGAAACCGGAGGATTACGATTTCTATCTGGATCTTCGTAAATATGGTTCCACACGTCACTCCGGCTTTGGTCTTGGATTTGAGAGATGTGTCATGTACCTTACAGGTATGGGCAACATCCGTGACGTGATCCCATTCCCGAGAACTGTAAAGAACTGCGATCTTTGATCAGAACACTTTTGCACAGCAGGACGTTCTGTGCTCCTGAGATCAGCAGAAAGAAATTGGCAACAGGTATTGATATGTGTGACTGACACACAAGGGAGAACATTATGAGATTTATTCATCTTGCAGACGTGCATCTGGGCGCGGTTCCCGACAGGGGCTGCCCGTGGAGCAAAGAGCGGGAGGAAGAAATCTGGAGCACTTTCCGCCGGGTTATTGCGGGCATCCGCGAAGATCCGGTGGATTTGCTATTTATATCCGGAGATCTGTTCCACCGCCAGCCTCTTATGAGAGAGCTTAAGGAAGTAAATTATCTGTTTTCCACCATCCCGGATACCAGAGTGTATCTGATGGCAGGAAATCATGATTTTATAAGCAGAGATTCTTTTTATAATACGTTTGAGTGGAATTCCAATGTTATATTTTTCAGGAGCCGGGAACTGACCTGCGTTAAAGATCCCAGGCTTGATGTCTATGTATATGGACTGAGTTACTATGACCGGGAAATAAAAGACGGACTTTATGATCAGGCTGCCCCTGTCCAGAAAGAAGGATCCATATTCTGTTGGCCCATGGCGGCGATGAGAAGCATATTCCTCTCAGTGCAGCAGCTCTGGCGGCGTCAGGCTTCGATTATGTGGCGTTAGGGCATATCCATAAGCCGCAGATCCTGATCCGTGACCAGGCGGCCTTTTCCGGGGCTCTGGAGCCCATTGACAGGAATGATACAGGGGAACATGGATATATGGAGGGACGACTGATCAACGGAAGGATCCGTACAGAGTTCGTTCCCTTTGCCTGCCGTTCCTATCAGCAGCTGGTAATGACACTTCACGAGGAAACCACACAGATATCTCTGGAAGAAGCGGTAAAATCCCAGATTTTCCGCAGAGGAGGAAGAAATATCTACAGGATCATTCTTCAGGGAATGCGTTCGCCGGATATTCTTCTGATTCCTGAGAAACTGAAAAGTCTCGGAAATGTTACCGATGTTGTGGATGAATCCTGGCCGGCGTATGATCTTGGTGAGCTCTACAAACGCTACAGCGGTACTCTGATCGGTGATTATATCGGCTATTTTCTGGCCAAAAAGGGTATGGATACCGTGGAAAAAAAGGCGCTGTATTATGGGCTTCAGGCATTGCTTGAGACAGGTAGCCGGCGATAAGGGGCATCACAGGAGGATAGCATAAGATGGTTATCAGACGTTTAAAAATAAAAAATTTCGGGAAGATCCGGGACAAGGATATGGAGCTTTCACCTGGGATTAACGTACTTTACGGTGAAAATGAGAGTGGAAAAACTACCACACATACATTTATCCGCTCCATGTTTTACGGCGTTCGCAGACTGCGGGGAAAGGCTGCTCTGAACGATACATATACAAAATATGAACCATGGGAAAATCCGGCAGAATATGGTGGAATCATGTGGTTTACAAGCAAGGGGAAGAAGTATCGTCTTACCAGGAATTTTTATAAAGAAAAGAAGCTGGGAGAGCTTCTCTGTGAAGATGATGGCAGCCTTGTAGATGCGGAACAGGGAGCTCTTGGGACTATTCTCGGAAATGTAAGTGAGGCAGTTTATGATAATACGGTGTCTGTGGCACAGCTGAAAAGCGTTACAGGAAAAGATCTTGTACGTGAACTGCAGAATTACATGGCCAGCTACCAGGGAACCGGTGACAGTTCCATTGACATGGGACGAGCCATGCAGATGCTGAAAATGTCCAGAAAAGGATATCTGACAGAAGCGGCCCGGCGAAAAAAGGAGCTGGAAAAGGAAAAAGAAAAGATTTCCGCAAATATGGAATATATCCGCAGAGAGATCCGTGAACTGGATGAGAAGCGTGAGCGGATCATGCAGCAGCAGGATGGGATGAACATAGGGACCAGAGAACGGAGTACTGAGGATCTTCTTGAGCTTCGGATCGATCGTGTAAAAAGAAGGCGGGAGCTGACAGATGCAGTTCTGACAGTTGTGCTTCTTGGTGGGATTGCCGGTACCGGCTGCCTGGCAGCTTTTTCCGGGCAGGTCATTTTCAGTGTTCTGTCAGGCGTGGCAACTGCGGCGATTTCTGTAGCGGCATTGTTTTTCCGCATACGGCTCAGCAGGGAGCTGAATAAGAGAGAACGTCAGAGAGAGCGCTGGCTTTCCAGACATGAGGAGCTGACCTGGAACCGGAACAGTCTGGACAGTGACTACGAAGAGAAGCATACAGCGCTGGAGAACCTGCAGGCAGAGTTGACGGAATGTGAAGAAAACACAGAAGTGATCACTCCGGAGGAAACAGAAATCCAGGCGCTGAATATGGCTATGGAGACTATTGAGGCACTTTCCGGAAACATTACAGATCAGGTAGGGATCCGTCTGAAAAAACGTACATCTGAGATATTAAGTGAGATTACCGGTGGCAGATATCAGGAGGTTCTGATGGATGAGGCACTGCATATGTCTGTGAACACAGGGGAGCGTATCGTATCCATTGAGAGACTGAGCCGCGGGACACTGGAGCAGATTTATTTTGCCCTTCGTATGGCAGCAGGAGAACTTTTCTGCAAAGAGGAACCGTTCCCTGTGATCCTTGATGATGTATTTGGCATGTATGATGAAGAACGTCTTGCAGCGGCTCTCAGGTGGCTGCATAAAGAAAACAGACAGGTGATCATAAGTACCTGCCATAAAAGAGAAATGGAGATCCTGGATAAAGAGAGGATTCCCTATCAGAAGCTTCCTATGTGAGCTTTTGCAGGAAGATTTCGGCATAAAGATCAAAAGCAAAGCAGACAGAGATGCGGATCATGGATATCCGTCTGTTGCAGAAATATAAAGCGGCTGCGCTTTCTGAGAGACTGTTATATCGTTCTCAGAAGGTGCAGCCGCTTTGCGTGCGTTATGATTTATTTATTTCTCATGCTCGCTCATGTAATTTGTTACGCAGCGTTTGATTCTGTCTACCGGATTCAGAAGGTGGCTGACAGAGTTATCATGGTTCAGCGTATCAATGATCAGAGCGATATATTTGCTCATATCGCAGCTGATGTAGTATGGCTTCTCAAGAAGCTCCGGTGACTGATAAACCAGGTTAGTAGTAAGGAGCTTGTCGAAGTAGCCCTTCTTGTAAGCATCGTCAAATTTATCAAGACCATCGGTAAAGAATCCGAAGGTAGAGCAGATGTAAACTCTGCCTGCTCCTTTCTCTTTCAGGAGAGATGCGATCTTAATGATCGTATCACCGGAGGAGATCATATCATCGATCAGGATCATATCCTTGCCCTCAATCTTTGGTCCGAGGAATTCGTATGCTGCGATCGGGTGACGGCCGTTTACATATCTTGAGTAATCCAGACGTTTATAGTACATACCCATATCAACACCGAGGACATTGGCGAGATAGATCGCACGGTTCATGCTTCCTTCGTCCGGGCTGATCGTCATGAAATGATCCTTATCGATATGGAGTCCCTTTTCATTATTAAGAAGAGCCTTGATGAACTGGTAGGATGGCTGTACAGTCTCAAAACCATGAAGAGGAGTCGCATTCTGTACACGGGAATCATGTGCATCAAAGGTGATGATATTTTCAACACCCATATCGATCAGCTCATGAAGTGCATTGGCACAGTCAAGAGACTCTCTTCCGACACGTTTGTCCTGGCGGCTCTCATAGAGATATGGCATGATCACGTTGACTCTGCGGGCTTTTCCGCCTACAGCGGCGATAACACGCTTCATATCCTGGAAGTGATCATCCGGGGACATAAGATTCGTGTAAGGTCCGATTGGATAGGATAAGCTGTAATTTGTCACATCTACCATTACGTAGATGTCATCACCGCGGACAGATTCGTTGATGGTACATTTACCCTCACCGGAGCCGAAACGTGGAGTCTTGGCTTCAATAATGTAAGAATCGCGCTTGTATCCCTCGAATGCAAAGGAGTCCATTCCAGGATACTGTCTTTCGGCACGCCATTTGACCAGCCAGTCATTCACCTTCGCGCCTAATGAGCTGCAGCTCTGAAGGGGAATCAGTCCAAGTCTTCCTACCGGGAGTGTGGAAAAATCTTTTGTATTTACCTGTGCCATTTTAATTTCCTCCTAAAAATATTTTCTGTATACGGATGTCCTTCCCGATCAACGATATCATCTGATAGTTGCTGGCAATTCGGGAAAATGTTCTCTCGGAATAGGTATCCGAGAAATTTTTGAGCGTCAGATTCGTGGAAATGATCGTGGATTTCCTGCGCATGATCCGCTCATTGAGACAGAGAAAAAGCTGTGAAGATACGAAACTGTTGGTAAGCTCCGTTCCCAGGTCATCAATGATCAGAAGATCACAGTCATAGATCAGTTCCTCGTCTGTGCCGGTATCTTTTCGGGAAAAAGAATTCGCAGCCATCATATCAAAAAGATCGTAGGCTGAAAAGTACAGAACACAGTGGTGGATCTGAGAAGCTCCCGTGCGATGCAGTGTGAAAGAAAGGTTTTTCCCACACCGGTATCACCATATAAAAACAGGTTTTCAAATTTATGGTCGAAGTTCTGCACAAAGCGTTGTGCAGTATCATAGGCCCGTCTGGCTGTTTCCAGGGCAGACAGTCCCGTGGCTTCGTTTTTTATTGTAGCAGAATAATAGTCAAATGAAAAGCTGTCAAAATTCTCTTTTTCGAGAATTTCATTCAGATTGGACTGTGCATAAAGCAGCTCGATCTCAGCTTTTTTAAAACAGGTGCATTTCCGGCTGCCGATATAGCCGGTATCCTGGCAGTCAGGGCAGGTGTAAGGCATCTTCAGATAGTCTCCGGGAAAGCCGTTTGCAACAAGAAGGGTGATCCGTTCATCGGAAAGCTCCTGAATGGCTGCCTTCAGATCTGAAGTTCCCTTTTCTTCGCCGTTTAAAAGACGTCGTACTTTGTCGGCACTTAAAGTTGCCACCTCGTCATCGATCTCTTTCAGACGGGGGATCTTTCCGTAGGCTTCGGCTGTGTGTTCCTCCAGAATGCGGTGATTCTGTGCCTGCCGGCGGCTGTATTCTCTCATTATAGTATCATATTGAAAATTCTGTAAAGGCATAAAGCGCTCCTTCCAGTTTCTGTTACTGATTATTTAAAAGACGTTTCTCATATTCCGCAAAATCATAATCACGCTGGTGGAAATTATTGAAGCGTTGCTATTCTGAGGCTGGGTCTGGGGCTGCTTCTTCCTGGAAACAGATTTCTCAAGCTGGCGTTTTTTGTGTGCGGCATCCAGAAGCCGGATATCCTCCAGCGTATGTACGTTTTTCTTTTTCCAGCCGGAGAGGATCTTATCCGCATACTGGAAACTGGGCTGTCCGGTGGAAAGGACAGTACGGCTGCAGGCTTCCTGGATCAGCTCCAGATCAAAACCGTAGGTCTTGCGCCAGGTATCAATGTAAGTGATCTCGTTATCAACAGGGTTGCGGCCGCTGATCCCCATAGCCTTCAGGATCGTGTAATAATCCTTGGAAAAACGGGAGCTGGCATCCCGTGCCATCTCGACGGTGGTGATGCCGTCTTTTGCCCAGGCGAGTGCAACTGTTTCAATATAACGCATACTCTTGCGGCCTCTGGAAACACAGTATTCCACCAGATATTCGATGAGATCCGCAGACATATGGAGCTCATCATAGAAAAAAAGGATCTTCTGCATTTCTGTAGGCGTCAGTGTTTTGGTCAGATACTGCTCTGTGATATAGAGAAGCTGACTGATCTCTTCGTTTTGCTTAAGTTCTCTGATCCGGTCAGGAGTGAGACTGAGAATGTAATCAGCGGAGCTCGGGACTCCCGGATCCGTGTTTCCGGAAGCGGAAGCAGAATTGCCGGAACCGGTGAAAGTATCCATGGAAGCGCTGCTCTCTCTATGACCGGTATCAGCAAAAGGTTCCAGCAAAGTGATCCCGGAAAGCTTCTGATCTGCAGTATAGGCTAATGCGATCAGTTTCTCACCTTCCCAGTATTTCAGTGCACGGGAAATATCTCTTTCCGTACAGAAAAGGCTGTCTGCCATATGCTCCAGGCTGAAAGAAGAAGGAGTGGCAGATACCATCCGGAGAAGGTAGATATATACCTTTACGAACTCCCCGTTGGCACGAGGCATGAAATTGTCAATAAAGCGATTGGAAAGAATCGTTACCCCCAGTTCAGAGGAATTCTGAAGTGAAATCAGGCTCATGATCAGCAGCTCCCTTTCTAAAATACAGCAGATATTTCAGGTGATATCCCAAAGTCCGCCATGCTAAAAAGGATTATAGCACAACCGCTTTTACTTGAGAATAGTCTATTTTCACAGAAGTTGTGCACCAATTTCCATGTGGAAAATGTGGATAGTGTGGAAAACTTTGAGGATAACATTATCAGCAACTAACAAAAACCTTAATTTTGTAAGAAAAATGCGGTATTTGTTGGATTTGGCTGTTGAATTATGTCAAGTAGGTTATACACAAAAAAATCCACATGCCAGGCACGTCTGAAATGTGCATAAGCATGTGGATAATGTGGATAATTATTTTCCGAGAAGGTGTTCTCCAATGTTTACAACGTCTCCGGCGCCATAGTTATCAACAGATCACCATGTGCACAACTTTTTAAGAGGAAGCTCTCGATCTCATCAAAAGTCGGGAAATATTCGCAGGGGGTTCCAAGTTCCTGGATCTGTTTCTGGAGATCCTGGGAAGAAATACCAAGATTGTCTGTTTCTCGTGCGGCATAAATATCAGCCAGTACAACATGATCGGCCAGAGTCAGCGCTTTTGCAAATTCCGGAAGAAGAGCTTTGGTACGTGTGTAGGTATGAGGCTGGAATACACACCATACCTTCTGATGCGGATAATTCTTTGCAGCATGAAGGGTTGCCTCGATCTCGGTTGGATGATGAGCGTAATCATCAATGATGGTGACACCGCCGATCTCGCCTTTATACTGGAAACGACGGTCTGTACCGGTAAAGCTTCCGAGACCTTTGACGATCACATCATCCGGAAGGTCCAGAAGGCGTCCTATGGCAATAGCAGCCAGCGCATTGGATACATTGTGGATGCCCGGTACACGAAGGTAATAGCTGCCGATCTTTTTGCCCCGGAAGAGAACGGAGAAGGAAGGATGTCCGTATTTATCCCAGGTAATGTCTGCCGCGGTGTAATCGGCATCGTGCTCCAGACCATAGGTAAGAACAGTGCATGGAAGCTCCCGGGTGATCGTCTCATACTCCGGTGTGTCGGCGTTGATGATCAGAGTACCGTCAGCAGGGAGAAGCTCTGCAAATTTCCGGAAGGATGGCGGATGTCATCGATGTCCTTGAAGAAATCCAGATGATCGGCATCCATGTTCAGGATCACACTGATCTTAGGGAAGAAGCTTAAAAAGCTGTTGGTGTATTCGCATGCCTCTGTGATAAAGGTCTCAGAATTTCCAACGCGGATATTTCCGTGGATAGCAGGAAGGATTCCGCCAACACTGATGGTAGGATCACAGTCACCCTCAAGAAGGATATGAGAAACCATGGAAGTAGTAGTGGTTTTTCCGTGGGTTCCGGAAATTGCGATCGGTGTATCGTAGTTCCGCATGATCTGTCCCAGAAGCTCTGCGCGGGTGAGCATTGGAAGCCCTTTTTCTTTCACACAGGCAAATTCCGGGTTGTCCGGGTGGATCGCTGCTGTATAGACAACCACATCTACATCATCCTTGATGTTGGAAGCACGCTGTCCGTAATAGATCACAGCGCCACGTTCTTCCAGTGTGCGGGTCAGCGGGCTGGATTTGGCATCGGAACCGGAAATCCGGAAATTTTCTTCCAGAAGGATCTCGGCAAGGCCGCTCATGCTGATGCCTCCGATCCCGATGAAATGAATATGGAGCGGTTTATGAAAGTCTATCTGATACATAATAATCTCCTTATATATATGTTATTTTCGTAGCTCTTTTGTCTGTTTTATTATAACGCCAACAGAAACAATTGAAAAGTGGTTCTTTTGGCTAAAAAAGCGGTTTTTTCCGGAATATAAAAGTAACCAGAAAATAACATCGAAAAATGTTGAAAATTACCAGAGGAATGAAAAAAATGATGAGTCTTACCAATTTATAATATACAATAGCGATAAAAAAAGTAAAATACAGCTAAAATAATTGTAAAAAATGTTCACTAACACAGTAAAGTATGCTATAATGGAATAATCATAACATACAAGAGGTGATCGCATGATTAAGAAAGAGATGATTGCCATGCTCTTGGCCGGTGGGCAAGGCAGCAGGTTAGGAGTTTTGACAGAAAAGGTTGCAAAGCCGGCAGTCGCTTTTGGTGGTAAATATCGTATCATCGATTTTCCACTGAGCAATTGTATTAACTCGGGAATTGACACGGTGGGTGTGCTGACACAGTACCAGCCTCTCCGCCTGAATACACATATCGGTATCGGTATTCCGTGGGATCTTGACCGCAATGAAGGCGGTGTCACAGTCCTTCCTCCGTATGAGAAGAGCACAAGCAGTGAATGGTACACAGGAACTGCCAATGCGATCTATCAGAATCTGGCTTATATGGAGCAGTATAACCCGGATTATGTACTGATCCTTTCCGGTGATCATATCTATAAGATGGATTACGAAGTGATGCTGGATTTCCACAAGGCGAACAAGGCAGATATTACAATTGCGTGTATGCCGGTTCCCATTGAGGAAGCCAGCCGTTTTGGTATTATGGTTACTGATGAGAGCAGCCGTATTACTGAGTTTGAGGAGAAACCGGAGCATCCAAGCAGCAATCTTGCATCCATGGGTATCTATATTTTCTCATGGCCGGTTCTTAAGGAAGCACTGATCGCCTGAAGGATCAGAATGGCTGCGACTTCGGTAAACATATCCTTCCGTACTGTAAAGAGAAAGGACAGCGCCTTTTTGCTTACGAGTACAACGGCTATTGGAAAGATGTAGGAACTCTTGGTTCTTACTGGGAAGCAAATATGGAGCTGATCGATATCATTCCGGAGTTTAATCTTTATGAGGAATTCTGGAGGATATACACCAAGGGAGATGTGATCCCGCCACAGTATATTTCCGCAGATGCAGTTGTGGACAAGTGTATCATCGGTGAGGGAACAGAAATCTATGGTGAAGTACATAATTCAGTGATCGGTCCGAATGTTATCATCGGCAAGGGCAGTGTGATACGTGATTCTATTATCATGAAGAATACAGCAGTTGGTGAGAATGTTGTTATGGATAAAGCTATCGTGGCAGAAGATGTTGTCATCGGAAATAATGTTGTGATCGGATGCGGCGAGGAAGTACCGAATGTTCTGAAACCGGCTGTATATTCCTTTGGACTTGTGGCTATCGGCGAAAACAGCGTGATTCCGGACAGTGTCAAAATCGGTAAGAATACCGCTATCGCCGGTGTTACAACAAAAGAAGACTACCCTGACGGAGAACTGGCAGCCGGCCAGGTAATTGCAGCAAAGGACGGTGGGAAAGAATGAGAGCGATAGGTATTATTTTGGCAGGCGGTAATAATAACCGCATGAGAGAATTATCAAACAAAAGAGCAATCGCGGCAATGCCTATTGCAGGAAGTTACCGCGCGATCGACTTTGCCCTCAGCAACATGGCAAATTCACATATCCAGAAGGTTGCTGTGCTGACACAGTATAATGCCCGTTCCTTAACGAGCATTTGAGTTCATCCAAATGGTGGGATTTCGGAAGAAAACAGGGAGGACTTTATGTCTTTACTCCAACCATTACCAGAGACAACAGCTTATGGTATCAGGTACTGCAGATGCTATCTATCAGAACCTGAGCTTTTTAAAGAACAGTCATGAACCCTATGTGGTGATCGCTTCCGGTGATGGAATCTACAAGCTGGATTACAATAAGTCCTGGAGTATCATATCGCAAAGCGGGCAGATGTTACCGTTGTATGTACTACATGCAAGGATCAGAGCCAGGTTGAAAGATTTGGTGTTCTCCGCATGAATGAGGACTGTCGGATCGAGGAATTTGAAGAGAAACCGATCGTTTCCTCCTATAATACAGTATCTACTGGTATCTATGTCATCCGAAGAAGGCAGCTGATTGAACTGATCGAGCGTGCTGCCCAGGAAGGAAGGCATGATTTTGTAAATGATATTCTTATCCGTTACAAAAATCTGAAGAGGATTTACGGATATAAGATCGATAACTACTGGAATAATATCTCTACTGCAGAGGCTTATTATCAGACAAACATGGATTTCCTGAAACCGGAAATCAGGAACTATTTCTTCAAACAGGAGCCGGCGATCAAGACCAAGATCGCAGATGTACCTCCTGCTAAGTACAATCCGGGTGCAACTGTGAAGAACAGTCTGGTATCCAGCGGATGTATCATCAACGGAACCGTGGAGAACTCTGTTCTGTTCCGTGATGTATTTGTAGGAAATAACTGTGTGATCAAAAACTCTGTGATCCTTAATGACGTATATCTTGGAGATAATACGCATATTGAGAATTGCATTGTTGAGAGCCGGGATACCATCCGGGCGAATTCATATTACAGCGGCGAAGAAGGAGAAGTGAAGATCGTCGTAGAGAAAAACGAACGCTACGTATTATAAATGCAGAAGATCAGATTTCCGCAGATACGGTTAGCGAAATGAAAGGGGCAAGTAGCAATGAATATTACAGATGTACGTGTGAGGAAGGTAGCGAAAGAAGGGAAAATGAAGGCCGTTGTGTCTGTCACAATAGATGATGAGTTTGTGGTACATGACATCAAAGTGATCGAAGGCGAGAAGGGGCTGTTCATCGCAATGCCAAGCCGTAAGGCAAGCGACGGTGAATATCGTGACATCGCTCATCCGATCAATTCAGCAACAAGAGAGCAGATCCAGACGATCATCCTGGACAAGTATCAGGAAGTAATGGCTGAGGAAGCTGAGAATGAGGTTCTTATGGAGGCTGCGGAGTAAGAGAAGCAGCTTCAGGGGGGATTACATCAGAGAAGTATTCTCGTAGCTGATGATTTTTGAATTGGAACAGCATAGAATAAAAACTGCCGTTTTACAGATAAATCTGTGAGAGGGCCAGTTTTTCATGCTCCGGAAAACAAAAAACCGCTTTCCCAGTTCATAAATATTTAAATTATTACGTATTTGTTACAAAAATAAATAAAATTATTGCTTTTATGAAAATGGTGTTATACTAGAACCCATGAAAGGACGAAAGGTGTTTATATGAAGAATAGAAAAGTTTTCACATTACTGCTTACGGGTATGCTCGCTCTTTCCATGGGAAACCCCGTATATGCATCAGGTACAGACGCTGCGATCGCAGAGGCACAGGCGGAGAAACAGGCCGCTGAAGAGGGTCTTGCACAGGTACAGAGCAGCATCGGCACACTGGAGAGCAAGAAGCAGGAGCTGGAGAGCTATCTGGCTGATTTAAACGCACAGTATGAGGATCTTACCAACAGCATTTCTGAGCTTAGTATCCAGGCTGCTGAGAAGGAAGATGAATTAAATAAAGTAAAAAAAGAACTGAAAAAAGCGAAGAAGGCATCTGCAGATCAGTATGAATCCATGAAGCTTCGAATCGCATATATGTATGAGAATGCCGGGACTTCCGCACTGGAGACACTGCTTTCTTCCGAGAGCCTTGCAGAATTCCTCAATCGCGCAGAGAATGCGATCCAGATTTCTACATACGACAGAGACATGCTGGATAAATATGTGAGTCTTCAGAAGAATATCCAGGAGAATGAGAAAAAGGTTGAAACGGAGTCCGCAGAGATCGATGACTGATGACGGAGCGTGCAGCCAAACAGCAGGAAGTGCAGTCCATGGCTTCCAGCACAAGCGATGATATTAACTCTTATGTAAACCAGATCAGCGCCAGCCAGGAAGAGGCTCAGCAGCTGATGGCAGATATCAGTAATGCAGACAGCAGTATTACCGCTCTGGTACAGCAGGCAGAGGCGGAGAAGGCTGCAGAAGAGAAAGCTAGGGCTGAAGCGGCAGCAGAGGCTGAGAGACAGGCAGCAGAGGCTGCAGCCCGGGAAGAGGCCGATCAGGATAACGAGGGCAGTGAAGAGGCTGATTCTGACGATGATTACGGCTATGATCCGGAGGAGGATACAACTGAGTCTTCCAGCAGCTCTACAAGTACAGACATTGTTGTAGAAGAGGAAGAGGAAGCAGATGATGTACAGTCCGGAAGTTCCGAAGATGTTTCCGAGGACAGCTCCCAGGAGGAGGTTTCCAATGATGAGACAGCTTCCGGGGAGACGGAAGATGCCTCTGCGGATACGTCCGATTCCGGTTCTTCCAGTCAGGGAACATATCTTGGAAACTTTACACTGACCGCATACTGCAATTGTGCACAGTGCTGCGGTACAGCCGGTAATCTTACCGCCAGCGGAACAGTTCCGACAGCAGGACGTACCGTTGCTATGGCAGGTGTTCCGTTTGGTACCAAGCTTCTGATCAACGGCACTGTTTATACGGTAGAGGATCTGGGAACTCCTTACGGACATGTGGATATCTACTGTGGAAGCCATTCTGAGGCATTAAGCTTCGGACTTCAGTCAGCAGATGTATATCAGGTGGGCTGATCCGGAAGACTATCAGGAAAAATCAACAATAAATAAGCACAGCGCCGCATGATCACAGGAAGATCTTTGCAGCGCTGTTTTGCGTGATACAGATATGTTTCTATGAAAAACATCCGGAAAATATGCCGTGTGGAAATTACGTTGTTTCCGATGATACGGAAATTTTACAGATACGGCGTACCCGGGATCTCCGGATAGGTTCCCATACCGATGAGAAGCTCAAGGCCTGTCTGACGGCCTTCCAGTACAGCAGCTTTTACAGCACTGGCATCACCGGAGATGGCGATGATCACTTCGTTGGAATGACTGGTACCGATATTCGGAGTCATATATTGTGTAATGGATACTGCTGCGGATTTCACGGCATTATCTGCCATCACAAGACCGATAGCAGCCGGAGAACCTGCCATGAAACCAAATGCTTCACCCAGAGGTGTGCCGAAGGTTTATGGATAGCAGGACCTGCACTTGCGGAAAAAGCAAACTCCAGGTGGCCGGATTCGCTGATGTAGACCTCACCTGCATATTTGTTAGTCAGTTCCAGAGCCAGAGAAATGGCGTGACGCACGTCGGATACATCATTTCCGCCAAGGACGATATAGTTTCCGTGACCGCCCCAGCCCTTGGTATCTCTTGGAAGTTCAATGGAAAGGACTTCTGTATTTGTGGCTTTTACTGCATCGTCAATAGCTGTGATCTGGCCGGCAGCGCCTGTTCGGGAACTGAAAAGCCCCAGACAGTGGTATTGGGTACTACGTTCATCTCTTTAAGCAGAGAATCATCAACTCCGGAGATCACGAGTCCGATTGTGTCAAGAACTGCGGTCCCTACAAATTCGGTCCGTGTGCAGTTGGTGCTGATGTTATGAATATCGTGTATATCCATGTGGAAAAATCCCCCTTTTGCTGAAAACTCATTGGTTTCAGTATAGCATCAGAGGGAGAAATTTGAAAGTGAAAATTGGCAATATTATTTACAAATGACAGGTTTGCGTTACTGTTCACTGGTAATGTCCCGCGAGGTGTTTTTTGTGAGCGAAGGTCACAGAAAACCCGAGACATACCGCGCGAATTTATGCGATCAGCATAAATTCTGTGCATCGCGAAGCGTGTTACTGAGAACGGAGTGAACAGTAACAATAACTCTGCGGAGAAAAAGAGCCAGTTTATATGTGCTAACCAAAATCTGCTTTTTCATGAGAAAAACTTGACATAAATGTGAAAAACAGCTAAACTTGTATTGTTGTATTTGTACAATGAAAACTAAATAAGGAGGTGCTCCTGTGGCAGGCACAATTATCGGTGTTATTGTCGCTGTGGTAGTCACGCTACTTATTGCAGTTCCTGTTACTTGCAAGGTTGCTGTTGACAAGAAAGTACGCAAGGATGCGGAAATCATAGGTACAGCAGAGGATAAGGCAAGGAATATTCTTGATGAAGCATTGAAAGCAGCAGAGACCAAGAAACGCGAAACTTACTTGAAGTAAAGGAAGAATCTCTGCGAACTAAAAATGAACTGGAAAGGGAAACCAAGGAACGGAGAAACGAGCTGCAGAGATACGAGAAGCGAGTTTTGTCAAAAGAGGAATCTGTTGACAAAAAAGCCAATGCAGTGGAGAAGCGTGAGCTGGAATGTACAGCGAAATTTAACGAGTTACAAGAAAAAGAAAAACGAGTAAATGAACTTGAGGAAAAAGGAGTACAGGAACTGGAACGAGTTTCAGGTCTTACCTCCGAACAGGCAAAAGAAGAATTACTGAAATCTGTAGAAGATGACGTAAGGTGGATGTTGCAAGACTCTATAAAGAGCTTGAGAACAGAGCCAAGGAAGATGCCAATAAGAAAGCCAGGGAATATGTAGTCAATGCCATTCAGAAATGTGCAGTGGATCATGTTTCCGAGACAACGATTTCTGTGGTACAGCTTCCAAGTGATGAAATGAAGGGAAGGATCATCGGTCGTGAAGGCCGTAACATCCGTACACTTGAGACACTTACCGGTGTGGATCTGATCATTGATGATACACCGGAGGCAGTGGTACTCTCCGCATTTGATCCGATCAGGAGAGAGATCGCCAGAGTGGCTCTTGAGAAACTGATCGTGGATGGACGTATCCATCCGGCAAGAATTGAAGAGATGGTAGAGAAAGCCCAGAAAGAAGTGGAAGCACAGATCCGGGAAGACGGTGAGAATGCTGCCATGGATGTAGGGTACATGGAATCCATCCGGAACTTCTGAAGCTTCTTGGACGTATGAAATTCCGTTCAAGTTATGGACAGAATGCTCTGAGACATTCAATTGAGGTTGCACAGCTTTCCGGACTTCTTGCAGGAGAAGTTGGTGTGGATGTGCGTATGGCCAAGCGTGCCGGACTTCTTCATGACATTGGTAAATCCATTGACCATGAGGTAGAAGGTTCTCATATTCAGATTGGTGTGGATCTCTGCAAGAAATACAAGGAGTCCCCGATCGTTATCAACACGGTTGCGTCTCATCATGGTGATGTGGAGCCGGAATCTCTGATCGCGTGTATTGTACAGGCTGCTGATGCAATTTCCGCAGCAAGACCTGGAGCAAGACGTGAGACCCTGGAAACCTATACCAATCGTCTGAAACAGCTTGAGGATATCACCAATGAATTCAAGGGTGTAGAGAAATCTTTTGCTATTCAGGCAGGAAGAGAAATTCGTGTTATGGTCGTGCCGGATCATGTAAGTGATGCAGATATGGTTCTCCTTGCAAGAGATATTGCAAAGCAGATCGAGGCAGAGCTTGAGTATCCTGGACAGATCAAAGTTAATGTGATCCGTGAAAGCAGAGCGGTTGACTACGCAAAATAAGCTTTCAATGGAAGAAAGTTCTGGAAATATCAAAGGCCGGACAGCTTTTTAGCTGGCCGGCCTTTTTGTCATGTGGAAAAACGGTCATATTACCGGAAAAACAGGCGTAAACTGGTACAGGGTGAGTAAATGGAGAGTAAGACAGAGAACCGGAGGTGGAAAAATGCCGGACGTTTTCCGGCGGAGCTTCTTTTTATGACCGGATTTTTGCGGGAAATGTGTTGCCGAATCTGATCTGGAAAATGGAGTGGAAACAGAAAACCCTGGCTTCTTTTTATCTGATCCGCAGCTTTGCAGGAAAAGATATTTCCGGCGGAGCTTATTTCCTGGAAGTGCTGCGACGAAGAGGCGGTTTTTTTCTTCTGTTGTTTTTATGCGGATTTACAATATTCGGAGTGCCTTTGACGGTCGCATATATGCTGTTTTTGGGAATGGAGACAGGAATGATCCTGGCATTATCGGTTCTGGAATTTGGTATTTATGGCGGTGTGGCCGGCGCCGGACTTCTGATGCCGCAGTATCTGGTCTATATTCCAGCGTATTTTTATCTTGCAGGTATCGTATACAGACAATCGTATGGGATCTGGAAAAATTATGGACTTGTGCCGCAGAAAACAGGGGCTTATTTTCGGCAGGGGATCACAGTTTTTCTGCTGTATACAGGAGGAATCCTTGCAGAAAGTTTTCTGAATCCCTGGATCGTAGAAAAAGTTATAAAGGGCCTGAAATTTTTTTGAGGAAAATTTCCACAATATCTAGTAATGGTTTCCATAAAATCTGCGATATTTGGTGGTTTGTGCCGGAAAGTGTTGAAATTGTGCGGTTTTACGATGAAAAACTGTTTGATTTTATGTAAAATTCACAGTATAATTCAGTCATAAACGAGTATGATTTTAGAGAAACGGGATGCAGAGAAATGGATATAGAGATACGGGAATTTATTACATATTTACATAATAGAAAAAGGACGTCACATAATACAGAAGTATCTTACCAGAGAGACCTGAAGAAGATGGCAGTATATTTTGCAGATCGTGGGATCTATGATATCCGAGATGTAGGAGAACTGGAGCTGGAAGGCTATCTCAGCTATATGGAGAGAGGACAGTTCGCTTCCTCAACGATCTCCAGAAATGTAGCATCTATCCGTGCCTTGTTTCAGTATCTTTATCAGGAGAACAGGATCGAGAGGGATCCGTCTCTGGAACTGAAGCCGCCCAAGGTTGAGAAGCGGATGCCGGAGATCCTTACTGTGGATGAGGTAGACCGCCTTTTGAAACAGCCGGATCTGAATACACCGAAGGGAATCCGGGACAGTGCCATGCTGGAGCTTTTGTATGCTACAGGAATGCGTGTCAGTGAACTTTTGCGGCTGAATCTGGAGGATCTCAATCTGCGGCTTGGTTATGTAGTCTGTCACGATGAGGATAAGGAACGGGTGATCCCGATAGGAAATGTATGCAAAACAGCCATGGAGAAATATCTGAAGGAAGCCCGTGGAAAATTTGTGAAAGAAAATGAGACGGAGAGTCTTTTTACCAACTGTTCAGGAAAATCCATGAGCAGACAGGGATTCTGGAAGGTTCTGAAGGGATATGCAGAGGAAGCCGGGATCCAGCATGATATCACGCCGCATACACTGAGACATTCTTTTGCCGCACATATGCTGCAGAATGGAGCGGACGTGAAGAGTGTGCAGGAAATGCTTGGACATTCGGATATTTCCACCACACAGGTCTATCTGAATTTTGGCGTTGCGAAAATGCGAGACGTATATATGAAAGCACATCCGAGGCATTGATCTGTAAGAAATAATATAAAAAACGCGTTCAAAAAAGAACCGGCAGCTTCCAAAATGGAAGAATGCCGGTTCTTTTTTTTGAACATAAAGTGTAAAAGGATCACAAATATCCGTTTTCTGAACTGCAGATCAGACAGAACTTAGCAATTTTCAGCGATCGTGTAAAGCAGCTTCTCAGACTCATCCCAACCAAGGCAGGCATCTGTGATGGATTTTCCGTAGATGTGATCTCCACCGATCTTCTGGTTGCCTGGCTCGATATAGCTCTCGATCATGAGACCCTTTACCATGGAGTGAAGCTCAGGATCTACCTGACGGCTGTGAAGAACCTCACTTGCGATACGAACCTGCTGCTCGTAATGCTTGTTGGAGTTGGAGTGGTTGGTATCCACGATCACTGCCGGGTTGGCAAGGTTCTTTGCATGGTATTTGTCATAGAGAAGACGAAGATCCTCGTAATGGTAGTTCGGGATCGCTTCCCCATGCTTGTTTACTGCACCGCGAAGGATTGCGTGAGAGAGTGGGTTGCCGGTGGTCTCAACCTCCCAGCTTCTGTAAATAAAACGATGAGCGCCCTGTGCTGCAACAATGGAGTTCAGCATAACGCTGTAGTCACCACTGGTAGGGTTCTTCATACCAGCCGGAACATCCATGCCGCTGACAGTGAGTCTGTGCTGCTGATCTTCAACAGAACGTGCGCCTACAGCAACGTAGGAGAGCAAATCCGAGAGATAACGGTAGTTCTCCGGGTAAAGCATCTCATCTGCACAGGTGAAGCCACTTTCGCGGATAGCACGCATGTGCATCTTGCGGATCGCGATCAGTCCGGCAAGAAGGTTCGGTTTTTTCTCAGGATCCGGCTGATGGACCATTCCCTTGTATCCTTCACCGGTTGTACGTGGCTTGTTTGTGTAAACACGCGGGATGATAAGGACTTTATCCTCGATCTTTTCCTGAACTTTGCGAAGTCTTAAAAGATAATCGCATACGGCATCTTCGTTATCTGCAGAACATGGTCCGATGATAGCGAGGAATTTATCGGATTTTCCGGTGAAAACGTCGCGAATCTCAGCATCGCGTTTCTCCTTGAGCGCCTGAAGTTCAGCATCGAGCGGATACTGATTGCGGATTTCCTCAGGAGTTGGCAGTTTTTTTATGAATTCAAAACTCATAGTACTTCATTCCTCCATAACTATAGACATTTCAATTATTTATTATAAACGATTATTGGCCGATTGTCGATAGGGAAATTTTAGCGCTTTCACGTGTAGAAGAGTAAGCAGAAGCTCACCCAGAAAAATTCCGTAAAAATAGCCTCGGATCCCCGTTGCCGGAATTATAAAAACAACGGAGAAAATACGGATGAGAATGCCGGCAATACTGTGGATCAGACAGAGCCCCGGTTTTCCAAGTCCCTGCAGGATGCTGGTGAGCATGGTGTTTGTATAAAGAAAAGGACAGATAAAAGACAGATACCGTATGTAGGTTCCGGCAGTCTGGCTGTGAAAAAGCAATGTTCCGAGGAATGGGCCAAAAAGAAAGAATCCGCTTCCGCATAGAAATCCCAGGAACATGCACAGAAAAAAGGTCTGATCTGTGACACGGCGGATCTGCTTCTGCTTTCCCAGTGCATCAAGCTGTGCGATGGAAGGCATCAGCATTACAGCGGCGGAAGACGTAAGTGTGGAAGGAAACAGGAGCAGGGGCAGTGCCATTCCTGTAAAGATCCCATAGATCTTCAGTGAGTCTGAGGCTGTCATGCCGGAACGCAGAAGCATCTGTGGGATCAGGACCGCTTCTATGCTGCCGAGAAGTGTCAGAAGGATCCTGTTCAGGGAAATGGGAAAAGACAGTGTGAAAAGGTCCTTTATCAGCGGAAAGATCCTGACGGGAGTCTTTTCGTGTACAGGGTGATTTCCGAAATGAAAGGAAACTACCAGCAGCGACACCAGCGAAGCGGCAGTCTCTCCGGCAAGGGAACCTCCCGCTGCGATCAATGCAGTGATCGGACGTCCTTCGGAAAGAAAAATCAGATACAGGATATAGGTAGTGCCGATTCGTGCAGACTGCTCCGAAAGCTGCACGACTGCCGGAACAGAGGCTTTTTTCCGGGCATAATAATAGCTGTCAATGCAGGAATGAATGGCACAGAGAGGAATACTGACAGCTGTTAGGCGAAGAAGACCGGCAGTCTGCGGTGTTTTCAGAATTGCGGAAGCAAAAAAATATGCGTGCTGAAAAAGCAGAAAACCGGCTGCAGCAGAAAAAAAGACAGCCATAAGTGTTCCTGTGACCAGCGAAAAACGTGCCTCCTTTTTCTCCTGAAGGCAAGTCTGGATGCGATCAGGCGTGAAAGGGCAGACTGGATCCCTGTATAGGATAAAGCGGCCATAAGTCCCTGGAGAGGAAGAACCAGCTGATACAAACCAAGACCTTCCGCACCAATGGCATGGGAGAGGAATATTCTATAAAAGAAACCTGCGATACGGCTGATAAGCCTGTGCAGGCAAGAATCAGGGTTCCTTTGAGAAATATTTTTTTTGACATGGATAACCTTGAGTCTTTTTTGTCAGTATATGAAGAAGTTAGTCTTGACAGAACCATATGTTTCTGATAGAGTAAACATGAAATCCGAGGAAAACACTGGGAATTGAAAAAGAGGTGAGCGGATGAAACTGTCAACAAGAGCAAAATACGGACTTAAGGCTTTGATAGACCTTGGTCTTTACAGTGAAAAAGAAGCGGTCTCGCTTCAGAGTATTGCGGGCCGTCAGAATATATCAGTCAGCTATCTGGAGCAGCTGATGGCACTTTTGAAGAAAGCGGGCCTTGTGAAGAGTGTCCGCGGCGCAGCCGGAGGATACTTCCTTGGAAGACCGGCAGAAGAGATTTCAGTGGGAGATATCCTTCGTGTCTGGAGGGTGGCCTGGAGGCTGCAACATGTCCGGGAACAGAAGGTGACGGTGGCTGCCAGGGTTCCGATCTCTGTGTAGCTAAACTAGTGTGGAAGAGGATCAACGACAGCATCACAGATGCAGTGGATACCCTAATGCTCAGTGAGCTGATCGAAGAAAGCCGGAGAATACACGAAAAATAATTATCCTGAACAGGAGGAAAAGAAAATGGGAAAAATGATATATCTGGACAATGCGGCTACCACAAAGACCGCACCGGAAGTTGTGGAGGCTATGCTGCCGTATTTTACAGAGTTTTATGGAAATGCTTCAACCGTTTATGATTTTGCGGCAAACAGCAAGGCTGCCATCGCAAAGGCAAGACAGCAGATCGCAGATGTGATCGGAGCCAAAAAAGAGGAGATCTATTTTACTGCAGGTGGTTCCGAGTCTGATAACTGGGCTCTGAAAGCGACCTTTGAGGCATATAAAAATAAAGGAAACCATATCATCACAACAAAGATCGAGCATCATGCCATCCTTCATACCTGCGAGTACCTTGAAAAAGAGCGTGGTGCCAAGGTCACATACCTGGATGTAGATGAGAATGGTTTCATTGACCTGGATGAGCTTCAGAAAGCCATCACACCGGAGACCATCCTGATCTCTGTTATGGCTGCAAACAATGAGATTGGTACTCTTGAGCCGCTGAAAGAGATCGGACAGATCGCACATGAGCATGGAATCCTGTTCCATACAGATGCTGTTCAGGCATTCGGCCAGATCCCGATCAATGTAGATGAGTTCAATATTGATATGCTCAGCTCCAGCGGACATAAGATCAACGGACCGAAGGGAATCGGCTTCCTTTATATCCGTAAGGGCGTTAAGATCCGCTCATTCGTACATGGCGGAGCACAGGAGAGAAAACGTCGTGCAGGTACAGAGAACGTTCCTGGTATCGTAGGATACGGTCTTGCAGCAGAGCGTGCAAACAAGTCCATGAAAGAGCGTACTGCAAAAGAAATCGAGATCAGAGATCATATGATCAGCAGGATCCTCACAGAGATCCCGTACGTACGTCTCAATGGAGATAAAGTAAAACGTCTTCCGAACAACGTAAATGTAAGCATCCAGTTCATCGAGGGAGAGTCACTTCTTCTGATGCTTGATAATTTCGGAATCTGTGCATCCAGCGGTTCCGCATGTACATCCGGTTCTCTGGATCCGTCACACGTTCTGCTAGCTATCGGTCTTCCTCATGAGATCGCACACGGATCTCTCCGTATGACCTTAAGCGAGGAGACGACAATGGAGGATGTTGATTTTGTAGTAGATAAGCTGAAAGATATTACTGCAAACTTAAGAAGCATGTCTCCATTATATGAAGATTTTATTAAAAAGCAGAAAAAATAATAAAAATACTTGCCAGGAGGAAAAAATAATGTATAGTGAAAAAGTAATGGATCATTTTCAGCATCCACGTAATGTCGGTGAGATCGAGAACGCAAGTGGCGTGGGTACTGTAGGAAATGCAAAATGCGGTGATATTATGAGAATATTCCTTGATATCGATGACGAAACTCATATTATCAAAGACTGCAAATTTAAAACATTTGGATGCGGTGCAGCAGTTGCAACAAGCAGCATGGCAACAGAACTTGTAATGGGCAAGACCATTGAGGAAGCTATGGAAGTAACCAACAAGGCCGTTATGGAGGCTCTGGACGGACTTCCGCCGGTAAAGATCCACTGTTCCCTGCTTGCTGAGGAAGCAATTCATGCAGCTCTCTGGGATTATGCAGAGAAACATCACATTAAGATCGAGGGTCTTTCCAAACCGAAGTCTGATATCCACGAGGGTGAAGAGGATACAGAAGAGGAGTATTGATCCCTTTTATTTACGATCATAACCGGGGCATGAGCAAGCTTCAGTTGAACAGAACCGTAAGCCATTGAAAGGACAGGTAAGTAAGGAGCATGACAGGACTTACGAACGAAGAAGTTCAGGAAAGAATTGCGCAGGGCCAGGTAAATAATAACGAAAACCCCAACACCAGGACATATAAGCAGATCATTCTGGAGAATACGTTGACATTCTTCAATTTTCTGAACCTGGTGCTGCTGGTTCTCGTACTGCTGGTTGGTTCCTACAAAAACTCCATGTTTGTAGGAATCATTTTTATTAATACCGTGATCGGGATCATCCAGGAGGTCCGTGCCAAGAAGACGATTGACAAGCTGGCCATCCTGACAGAATCCAAGACGGTTGTTCTGCGTGAAGGAAAAAAATGGAAAATTTCTACAGAGAAGCTGGTTGTCGATGATCTGATATTCCTGAAGGCCGGAGAACAGGTTCCGGCAGATGCGAAGATCCTGGAGGGAAGCCTTGAGGTCAATGAATCCCTGCTTACCGGTGAGGCAGACAATCTTCCGAAGAATCCGGGAGATGAGCTTTTTTCCGGAAGCTTTGTGACGGCGGGACAGGCCTGCTGCCAGATCATCCATGTGGGAAGTGACAACTATGCTTCAAGGATCACCAGCGAGGCAAAGGAATTCAAACGCCATAATTCAGAGCTTAGAAATTCCCTGAATGCCATTCTGAAGGTGATCAGTATCATTATCGTACCAATGGGTGCGCTGCTTTTTTATAAACAGTATTATTTTGTGGGAGACAATATCCGGGATTCTGTTGTCAATATGGTTGCAGCGGTCCTGGGAATGATCCCGGAGGGACTGGTCCTTCTTACCAGTGTGGCACTGACTCTGGGTGCGCTGAAGCTGGCCCAGAAGAAGACGCTGGTGCAGGAGCTGTACTGTATAGAAACTCTTGCACGCGTGGATACGCTCTGCCTGGATAAGACAGGAACTATCACAGAGGGTACCATGTGTGTGGAGGCGGTGGAAAGCTATCCTCCGGTGTATGATGAGATTTCAGAGACAATATCCGGGAAAGATCCTGAATCCGGCGGAGGTGACAGCGATGGAACTGAGAGTTCTGCGACTTTTGTAGTTTCAGCAACAGATGCGATCGCAAAGGAGGATGGAAGCGCGAATCTCGTATTACAGGAAAAGTCAGAAGCTGACCCGGAGAAACATAGTCAGGAAGATCCGGAGAAGATCCGGGAGATTGAGCATATCATGGGAAATCTGCTTTCTGTGCTGAAGGATCAGAATGCCACTGCCGATGCACTCAGGGCAAGATTTAAAGTATCTCAGGATATGGAGCTGGATCATGTGATCCCGTTTTCTTCTGACAGGAAGTACAGCGGAGCTGCATTTACAGATACAGGTACTTATCTGATGGGGGCAGCGCAGTTTCTTTTTCCGGAAGGGAACCCGGAGTTGATGGAGTATTGTGGCAGATTTGCAGAGGAAGGTCTTCGTGTGCTGGTTCTTGCCCATAGTGTAAATGTGAGTGAGGGAGCGGAGCTTCCGGAGGGACTGGAACCTGTCGGACTTTTGCTTATTACCGATGTGATCCGTGCAGAGGCACCGGATACACTGGCATATTTCGAAAGTCAGGGTGTTGATCTGAAAGTGATCTCCGGTGATGATCCGGTGACGGTTTCTGCAATTGCCAGACGTGCAGGCCTTAAAAATGCAGAGCATTATATAGATGCGACAACGATCACAACCCAGGAACAGATGGACGAGGCAGTTGCAGAATATAGTGTGTTCGGACGTGTAACACCTCAGCAGAAGCAGGCAATGGTGAAGTCTTTACAGGCTCAGAAGCATACGGTTGCCATGACCGGTGATGGTGTCAATGATGTTCTGGCGCTTAAAGAGGCGGACTGCAGTATTGCCATGGCTGAGGGCAGTGATGCTGCCAAGAATATTGCCAATGTGGTATTGCTGGATTCTAATTTTGCAGCAATGCCGGAAATTGTGAATCAGGGACGCCGGGTTGTAAATAATATCCGTACTGCGGCATCTATGTTTCTGATCAAAACGATTTTTTCCGTGCTGCTGTCACTGATCACGATCTTCTTCGGGGATTCCTATCCCTTTGAGCCGATCCAGATGTCTCTGATCAGTGCCTGCGCTGTTGGTGTTCCTACATTCCTTCTGGCACAGGAGAATAATTATGAGAAGATCGACCATACATTTTTGCGTCATGTATTTATGAATGCATTTCCGGCTGCTGTGACCATCACGGGCTGTGTGTTCAGTGTGATGCTGGTATGCCAGAATGTATACCATTCCAATGCTATGCTGAATACAGCCTGTGTGCTTGTAACAGGATGGAATTATATGGCGGCACTTAAGACAGTTTACGCACCTCTGAATAAGTATCGAAAGGTGATCATTTACAGTATGCAGGTGATCTTTTTCGGTGCGGCGGTGGTTCTGCAGAATCTTCTGACACTGGGATCGCTGGAATTCGGAATGATCATTCTGGTGTTCCTTCTGATGACATTTTCTCCGATCCTGATCGATGTGATCACGGCCTGGCTCAGAAATATTTACAGCCGTTCGCTGGATAGTGGGGAACAGGGGAAATTTGCTGCATTTATTGATAAGCTGAGAAAATAATAATATGAGAAATAAAAAAGGACACTGCCCGTTGAAAATGGCAGTGTCCTTTTTTGCAAATAAACTGTGAAGCAGTTATCCAGTTATCCGGTGCAGAGCTGTGTAGAGAATGCAGATTGTGGATATCCGCCTGACAAAGCTATTATTTCGTGTGCATAAGCCAGATAAATCCGAGGCCGGGATCTCTACAGCCTGTGCGTCTCTCTGAACTCCTGTGAGAAGATCTGTGTAGGTACCGTCCTGTTCGTTGATCCAGGCTACCTTATCCTGGTCGCTGAAGTTGTAGATGCAGATCAGCTTTTCTTCAGAAGTTTCTCTTACCAGGGCAAGGAGAGCTTTTTTCCCAGGTTTCCAGTGTATGTGCAGAAACTTCAGGTGCAAATACCGGATGGCTGGCACGGATGGATTCCAGCTGCTCAAGGCTGTTGAAAATGCGTCCCTGGATCGTTTCGGCATCGGCTCTGTTCCGGGCAAGTGCCCAGTTGAAACGTCCGTTGTGGAGCCGGCGGGGATCAGCTGCTTTGGAAATGTCTGTTTTATAGGTGTAGTCATTCAGCTGTCCGACCTCGTCACCGCTTCGAAGTACCGGAATTCCGGGGAGGGAAAGAAGCAATGCATGAAGTGCTACGTCATAGCGGATTCCCCGGCTGACACCCTCCATATTTCCTTCATAATCAAAACGCTCGATTCCTGCAAGAGATGCGGTTGTTCCGCAGAGCTCAGATTTCTCGGTTTCCGGATTTACATAAATTTCACCCCGGGCAAAGGAATCAGGGAAAATACCTGCCAGGAATTCATTCAGATAATCTCTGTGAGGCCCTTCTGTGATAAAGCTTCCTTTCAGGAAATCATAGTCCAGATTCCAGCGTACCGTGTTGCGGTTACGAAGGTAATTCTGGAATACCGGTGCCTGCGGAAGGTCTGCAGCTCTGTCGATTCCCCGGCGGAGAAGGGCAGTGTCCTTTGTGGCAACGGTATGCCAGAGATCGGACATCAGCTGGGTGCTGTTTACAATGTGAAGTTCCGGCATATCGGAAGTTCCGCCAAATGCAGCAGCCTCTGCAGGTGGGCGGTCTGTTTCGCCAAGGAGAAGAATTCCGGGGCATACGATCTCACACACCATTCGGGTCATACGCAGCAGAGAGTGAAGCTTCCAGAGATTTTCTTCCGGCATCATCGGAAGAACACCAAGGCTGAATATAGAAGCACCTTCATTTGCAAGCTCCAGGATCTGAAGAAGCATTGCATTGAAATAAGCCGGAGTCTGGAGCACACATGGCGCACCGGACTGTGGGTCATCCACAGAAAGACTTAACGGGATCTCAAGAGCCAGGCGGATACCTGCTTTCCTACAGTTAGCTGCAAGTGTGTACAGATCTTCGGAGGTTCCGATCTCCGGGATAATGCGAAGGGAGCAATTGGAGGTTGCCTGGAAAAGATCTGTCAGGTACAGAGTGTCTGCATTACATTCGCTGATATAGTCCAGTTTATTAGATAGACCGGAAAGAGTATCTGCGAAGTCAGCAGGATTTACAGCCATTCCGGTGAAAGTAGTCTTACGGAACCAGTCAGGATCTGCAGCGCAGTTCTGGTCGGCTTCCTTCATGGAAAGAGAACGCTCACGGTAGATTTCTTTCATCTTTTTTGTGAGGTTTGAGAATGTGCCGGCAACTTCCGGATGATCGCGGAACAGTTCACAGTAGAGCCATTTCAGATCATTGTAGTAGTGTTTCAGACGTTTCTCGTAGAGGGCATCGTAAGCTGTGTCCTCCTTGGAGGTTTCGACTTTCAGAGGCTCGGTCTTGGAAGTAGTAACTTTCGCCGGTTCAGTCTTTGAGGTCTCAACCTTGATCGGCTCGACCTTGGAAGTCTCGACCTTGATCGGTTCGGTCTTAGAAGTCTCGACCTTGATCGGCTCAGTCTTGGAAGTCTCGACTTTGATCGGTTCAGTTTTGGAGGTTTCGACTTTAAGCGTTTCCTTCTTTACGGTTTCAAGTTTTTTTACTTCGGCTTTAGCATTTTCAACAGATTTGGCAGCACTGGAACTGGTGCCGGCAGCAGAGGTATTTTTTTTCAGTTGCTTTTCTTTTTTTGCCTGCATGGCAGCTTTCTTTTTCTGGAGTCTTTTTGTTGACATATAGAGTTCCTCCTTAGATAAAATGATATTTTCGGTATAAAAAATGTAAACTCTCTCACCGGAGAGAGAAACAGAGCTACAGTTTATGAAAAACAGGACGGCGGTTTTTAAATACAGCATAATAGGAAAAACCACATTCACGGAGAACATCAGCCGCCTTGTCAAAAGCATAGCTGATCTTATCCGGAGTATGGGCATCTGCACCGATGGTGATGATCTCACCGCCAAGCTCACGGTAACGTCGGATAATATTGACACATGGATTCGGTTCACCAAGCCCGTAGTGATAACCGCCTGTGTTCAGCTCGATTCCCACATTTTTGCGGATCAATGTCCGCAGGATCTCGTCCAGGATCTCCTTATATCTTCCATAAGAATACTGACGGTTCTGATTTGGACCATAACGTACTACATAGTCGATATGTCCGTACACATCCATCTCGTCAAAAGCAGCGATATTTTCCAGGATGGATTCAAAATATTCCATGTAGCATGCGGATTCCTTACGGCCCTCAAAATAAGAAGGATAATAAGGATCGTATCCGTGCACCACATGGGAGGAACCAATAACGAAATCAAAGGGAACTTCTTTCAGAAGATCGGAAAAAGATTCTGCAAGCTGAGGTTGAAGTCCAAGCTCGATCCCGAAGTTAACCTGGATCTGGTCTTTAAAAGCATCCGCAAGACTCTCAAGTTTCTGGCGGTATGCAGGGATGTTCAGGGAAAAATCAAGATTTTCCGGAGTATCGGGATAATCCGGATCAAAATGTTCAGTAAAACAGATTCCCGTGAGCCCCTGGTCTGCGGCAGTCTGGATCATTTCTTCCATCGGTGTATCGGAATCTGCGGAAAAAGAGGAGTGCATATGGCAGTCCCATAAAATTTTCTGGTCCATTTTGTACCTCCATATTCAAGCCTTTATATTCTGTGACAATGATCGTATCTGCCTGTTATGAATCCGGGAAAGTCAAACTCCCAGCGGGAATATAGATATCCGTTTTGGGAATCAGCAGGACAGAACTTTCTATCAAAGAATTATAGCACATTTTTCAGAAATTTTCTTAATATTTATTTTAATGTTCTTTTTTATAAATAGCTCTTGAATTTTTGTTTGGAATTAGGTACAATATGAAACAGGTTGATGTTTCTTTAACAAAGGAACGATTTAATCACCATTCAATTCATAGGAGGAATTTATCATGGCAGTAAAAGTTGCAATTAATGGTTTTGGACGTATCGGTCGTCTTGCATTCCGTCAGATGTTTGGAGCAGAGGGATTCGAGGTTGTAGCAATCAATGACCTTACATCTCCTAAAATGCTTGCTCACTTATTAAAATATGATTCTACACAGGGAAGATATGCTCTTGCTGATACAGTTAAAGCAGGAGAGGATTCCATCACAGTAGACGGAAAAGAGATCAAAATCTATGCTAAGGCTAACGCTGCAGAGCTTCCATGGGGAGAGATCGGTGTAGACGTAGTTCTTGAGTGCACAGGTTTCTACACATCTAAAGACAAAGCTCAGGCTCATATCGATGCAGGTGCTAAGCACGTAGTTATTTCCGCTCCGGCTGGAAACGACCTTAAGACAATCGTTTACAACGTAAACCATCAGGGTCTTACAAACGAGGACAAGATCATCTCCGCAGCTTCCTGTACAACAAACTGCCTTGCACCAATGGCTAAGGCTCTTAACGATCTTGCACCGATCAAATCCGGTATCATGTGCACAATCCACGCTTACACAGGCGATCAGATGACACTTGACGGACCGCAGAGAAAAGGCGATCTGAGAAGATCCCGTGCAGCTGCAGTTAATATCGTTCCGAACAGCACAGGTGCTGCTAAAGCTATCGGACTTGTTATCCCAGAGCTTAACGGCAAACTTATCGGTTCTGCACAGCGTGTTCCTACCCCAACAGGTTCTACAACAATCCTTACAGCAGTAGTTGAAGGAAATGTTACAAAAGAGCAGATCAACGCAGCTATGAAAGCAGCTTCTAACGAGTCCTTCGGATACAACGAGGATGAGATCGTATCCAGCGATATCGTTGGTATGAGATTTGGTTCCCTCTTCGATGCTACTCAGACAATGGTACTTCCACTTGAGAATGGCACAACAGAGGTTCAGGTAGTTTCCTGGTATGACAACGAGAACTCCTACACAAGCCAGATGGTTCGTACAATCAAGCACTTCGGAAGCCTTCTGAACGCTTAATTTTCAGCGAACGAGTGTAGAAGAATAGACTCAGAAAGGGTCCGGTCTGAAGAGGACCGGGCCCTTTTTTTCCAAAAGATCAGACAAAAGAATATCTGAGGAAATGACTGTTAACAGAGCGGACAACAATACCGCTCGCCCTTATTCATCTGCTTTTGCAGAAATAAAAGTTAAGGAGATATAGAGATGCTGAACAAAAAAAGTGTTGACGATATCAATGTAAAAGGACAGAAAGTACTTGTAAGATGCGACTTCAATGTTCCGCTTCAGGATGGAAAGATCACAGACGAGAATCGTCTTGTGGCTGCTCTTCCTACAATCAAGAAACTGATCGCAGACGGCGGAAAGGTTATCCTCTGCTCCCACCTCGGAAAACCGAAGGGAGAGCCGAAACCGGAGCTTTCTCTTGCACCTGTAGCTGTTCGTCTTTCTGAGCTTCTTGGACAGGAAGTGAAATTTGCAGCAGATCCTGAGGTAGTAGGACCAAACGCAAAAGCTGCTGTTGCTGAGATGAAAGATGGCGATGTAGTTCTTCTTGAGAATACACGTTACCGTGCAGAAGAGACAAAGAACGAAGATAAGTTCAGCGAAGACCTTGCTTCTCTTTGTGATGTATTCGTAAACGATGCATTCGGAACCGCTCACAGAGCTCACTGCTCCAACGTAGGTGTTACCAAATTTGTTAAGACAGCAGTTGTAGGATATCTGATGCAGAAAGAGATCGATTTCCTCGGAAACGCTGTAAATAATCCAGAGAGACCATTCGTTGCAATTCTTGGCGGTGCTAAGGTTTCCAGCAAGATCTCTGTAATCAACAACCTTCTTGATAAGGTAGATACACTGATCATTGGTGGTGGTATGTCCTATACATTCTCCAAAGCTATGGGCGGACATATCGGAAAATCTCTCTGCGAGGATGACTATCTTCAGTATGCACTTGACATGATGAAGAAAGCAGAGGAGAAAGGCGTTAAGCTTCTTCTTCCTGTAGATAACAGAATCGGTGATGACTTCTCCAACGACTGCAACATCCAGATCGTTAAACGTGGTGAAATTCCGGACGGATGGGAAGGAATGGACATCGGAACAGAGACAGAGAAGATTTTTGCAGATGCTGTTAAAGATGCTAAGACAGTTGTATGGAACGGACCGATGGGATGCTTCGAGATGCCGAACTTCGCACATGGTACAGAGGCAGTTGCCAAAGCTCTTGCAGAGACAGACGCAACAACGATCATCGGTGGCGGTGATTCAGCAGCAGCTGTAAATATCCTTGGATATGGCGACAAGATGACACACATCTCCACAGGTGGCGGTGCGTCTCTTGAGTTCCTTGAGGGAAAAGAGCTTCCGGGTGTAGCAGCAGCTAACGATAAAGACTGATAAAAAATAAAGTGTTCCAAGAACACAAAAAAAGGAGATAAAACCATGGCAAGAAAGAAAATCATTGCTGGAAACTGGAAAATGAACATGACACCAAGCGAGGCTGTAAAGCTCGTTGAGACTTTAAAACCGCTTGTTGTTAACGACGAAGTTGACGTAGTATTCTGCGTACCGGCTATCGACATCATCCCTGTTGTTGAGGCAGCTAAAGGAACAAACATCCAGGTTGGTGCTGAGAACATGTACTTTGAGGAGAAAGGTGCTTACACAGGCGAGATCGCTCCGGCTATGCTCGTAGATGCAGGCGTTAAGTACGTAGTACTTGGACATTCCGAGAGAAGAGAGTACTTCGGTGAGACAAACGAAGACGTTAACAAAAAAATGCTCAAAGCTTTCGAGCATGGTATCACACCGATCATGTGCTGCGGCGAGACACTTACTCAGAGAGAGCAGGGCGTGACAATGGATTTCATCCGTCAGCAGGTTAAGGTTGGATTCCAGGGTGTTACAGCTGATCAGGCTAAGACAGCAGTTATCGCTTACGAGCCGATCTGGGCTATCGGAACAGGTAAGACAGCTACAACAGAGCAGGCTCAGGAGGTTTGCGCTGATATCCGTAAATGCATCGCTGAGATCTATGATGATGCTACAGCAGCAGAGATCCGTATTCAGTACGGCGGATCTGTAAACGCTGCAACAGCTCCTGACTTATTCGCTCAGGCTGACATCGACGGCGGTCTTGTAGGCGGCGCTTCCCTGAAACCAGATTTCGGAAAGATCGTAAACTACAAATAAGATCCACTTAAAAAGGGGCTTCGGCCCCTTTTTTTATATCTTCTTATAGAAAAACCAGAAAAACTCTCCCTGACACGGATAGCACAGCCAACAAAAAGCTGCATCTGATCACAGTCAGAGAGAGTTTTTCTTATCTTCAGAGTAAGGATTGTTTTTCACTGAAGCTTTTTCTGTATGTTCGTTCCTTTCGTCAGGCTCGGGAACATGTTCCACAATGTCCTCGATCTCGCAGTGGAGAATGGAACACAGCCTGTCTATGGTATAAATTTCAACATTTTTATTTTTTCGAAGTCTGTCCAGAAGTGAACGGGTAATCTGGTAATGTTCATAAAGATCATACTGAGTGATCCCACGCTCCTTCATCGTGACCCAAAATCTGTCATATTTTATCATATATATATCCTGTCCGATTCATCCTTGAATTAATCTTATTATGAAGGTAAAATTGGAATCACAACAGTGTCCTTATATCGACACTACAGAAAGGAGAAGCAATGAGGAAGTTTTTTAAAATCTTAATTTCAGTGGTGATCACACTGTATTTTTCAGCTACCATGTTCTACTGCTTTGTGGCAGGAACACCGGATGGTGGAAAAGGGGCAGTGATCTATATGATGTCAGCAGCAGGCTTGTCGATACTGTTTCCGGCTTTTACCTGCGGCTGCATTCATTACATCCTTTATCTCAGAAAAAAAATGGATGAAAGGCGCAAATGATCAGGATTTATGGTATGATAACAATAAATATCTGGCAGGGTATGTCGTTTCAGAAAACGGTTATCTGATAACGGCAGAAACGCATCAGATGGCTGTACTGTGATGCAGCCGTTACGTATTATAATAGAAAGAAAGCCTGCAGCTGTGCGTAAGACGCTTATATGATCATTTGTGGAGGATTTTATGGGGAATATTCTGGATTATCTTGACTGGAGAGGAGATATTACCTTTGAGCAGTCACCCTTTAATGAAGTTGACAATCTGATACTGGCGTGTTTTTCCTATCTTGATCTGGATGAGATGGCAGAAGTAAAAAACGGAAATACTCTTTCTGTAGAAGAACTCTTTGCGGCTTTTTCCAGACGGGAAATAAAGAAGGATCTGAAAGCAGAAAGCGCATTTCTGCAGAATACACCGGTGCTCCTTGAAAAAATGGCCTGTGCGGAGAGATTCCGGAAATGTACAGTAGGAGGCTTTGTCAATGAAATCCTTTCCCGTCAGGCTCAGCAGTTTGCGGCAGTGACTATAGGACTGGATGATGGAACCACATATATTTCATTTCGTGGAACCGATGATACCATTGTGGGGTGGAAGGAGGATTTTAACTTAAGCAACGGAGTTGTTCCTTCGCACAGAAAAGCGTTGGAATATCTGGAAACGCATGGAACTTATATACAGTCCATGCTGCGGATCGGCGGTCATTCCAAAGGAGGAAATCTGGCTATGTATACAGCGATGCAGTGCAGTGACATCCTGCAGGAAAAGATTCTTTCTGTCTATGATAATGATGGTCCGGGTTTTCCGGAAGGATTTTTCAGTCCCGGAAGAGTGGAAAGGGTTTTGCCAAAAGTCACTCGTATCATTCCCGAGGCATCTGTGATCGGGATGCTGCTCAGCCACCAGAAAGATCCGCTGATCGTAGCCAGTACACAGAAGGGAATCCTGCAGCATGATGCTTTTACCTGGGAGGTAATGGGGCCATCCTTTATAGAGAAAGAAAGTTTGACAAGAAGAGCTGCGGCGTCAGACCGAAGTCTTCATAAATGGATCGACCATATGGATGAAAAGCAGAGAGAGCATCTCATCGGGGAACTCTTTTCTGTGCTGGAAGCAACCGGAGCAGATACCATTTCCCAAATCCAGGAAGGCGGTCTGAAAAGTCTGGCTGCCATGGTGCGCCAGCTGGATAAACTGGAACCACAGTCAAAAGCTATGGTGCAGGAGCTGATCACCGGACTTTTTTGGCAGCTGGCTGGAATTGCTTCCTCTGCCGGAACTTGACAAAAGCGTTTTCTGCCATAACATAGGAGTTACTCTGATAAAATTGGAAAAAACGGAAAGGGGACATCAGAAAATGAACGAAAAAGTCGTAAATGCGGCCCTTCTTGGTCTCGGAACAGTAGGGACCGGTGTATATAAAGTGATCAAAAGCCAGGAGCAGGAAATGACAGCTAAGCTTGGATGCCAGGTAAAGATCACAAAGATCCTGGTGCGTAACCTTGAGAAAGCATCCGGGAAGGTAGATGATCCTTCTGTTCTTACAACGGACTGGGCAGATATTGAGGGAGATCCTTCCATTGATATTGTGATCGAGCTGATCGGTGGGATCGAGCCGGCACGTACTTATATCCTTGCAGCACTGAAAGCCGGCAAGAACGTCGTAACTGCAAATAAGGATCTGATCGCAGTCCACGGAAAAGAGATCCTGGAAACTGCCAGGGCAGCACAGAAGGATTTTCTGTTTGAGGCAGCAGTTGCCGGAGGAATCCCGATCATCAGCCGTTGAAGAACAGTCTTGAGGCTAACCATGTAACGGAAGTTATGGGGATCGTAAACGGAACTACGAACTTTATCCTTACCAAGATGTCCCAGGAAGGAATGGAATTTTCAGATGCACTTGCGCTTGCTACAGAGCTTGGATATGCAGAGGCGGATCCTACTGCAGATATCGAAGGAATTGATGCAGGAAGAAAGGTTGCCATCCTTGCATCAGTTGCCTTCAATTCCAGAGTTACCCTTGATAATGTTCATATAGAAGGAATCACAAAGATCACGGCAAAGGATATCCGTTACGCAAAAGAAATGGGCTGCGAGATCAAGCTTCTGGGTGTTGCACGCTGTCAGGAGGACGGCGTTGAGGCCTATGTCTGCCCGATGCTGATCCCGGCAGAGCATCCCCTTGCATCCGTCAATGATTCTTATAATGCGGTTTTTGTACACGGAGATGCAGTAGGAGATACCATGTTCTATGGACGTGGAGCAGGTGAGCTTCCTACAGCAAGTGCGGTCGCCGGTGATGTATTTGAGGTAGTTCGTAATATGAAGGCAGATTGCTGCGGAAGAGTAGGCTGCACCTGCTATAAGACACTTCCGGTAAAAGATATGGCAGATACCCATAACCGCTATTTCCTCCGCCTGCAGGTAGAGGACCGCTGCGGTGTGCTGGCTGAGATCCTGGAGCATTTGCAAAATATCAGGCAAGCGTGGCACAGATCATGCAGAAAGAAAGCAAGAGACCGGATACTGCAGAGGTTGTTGTGATCACTAAACTTGTAAGTGAGGGCGCTTTCTTTAAGGTCAAGGAAGAGCTGGAAAATAGCGCATCTGTAAGAAAGATTTCTTCTATGATCCGTGTATACCAGAAATAATATCTTTCGCGTAAATTTACAGATCAGCCGCATTAGTTGTCAGGAAATTGGAAACAGACAAATTTTTGTCAAAGAAAACGTTGCAAAATTTCTGGATTTTGGTACTATATAAAATGGAAAACAAAAGAATCCTGAATGGTACAGAGGGTTTCAGAATCATTGAAGAGCTGTGCCGGACAGATTTTCGATCAAAGATAAGAAGGGGAAAATTATGAGCAAAAAACCAACAGTTTTAATGATCCTTGATGGATACGGACTCAATGACAGACATGACGGAAATGCTGTATATGAGGCAAAAACACCGGTTATGGACGGACTCATGAAAGATTATCCGTTTGTAAAAGGCAATGCCAGCGGTCTTGCGGTAGGTCTTCCGGACGGACAGATGGGTAACTCCGAGGTTGGTCATATGAACATGGGCGCAGGCCGTATCGTATACCAGGAGCTTACAAGAATCACAAAAGAGATCCAGGACGGCGATTTCTTCAAGAATGAGGCACTTCTTGCTGCTATGAAGAACGCAAAAGACAATGATTCCGCGATCCATTTTATGGGACTTCTTTCTGACGGTGGCGTACACAGCCACAATACACATCTCTATGGACTTCTTGAGATGGCAAAGAGAGAGGGACTTAAGAAAGTTTACGTACACTGCTTCCTGGATGGACGTGACACACCGCCTGCATCCGGTAAAGAGTTTGTAGAGCAGCTGGAAGCCAAAATGAAAGAGATCGGCGTTGGTGAGATCGGTGTGATCTCCGGACGTTATTATGCAATGGATCGTGATAACCGCTGGGATCGTGTTGAGCTTGCATATAAAGCTCTTACACAGGGCGAAGGCGTAAAGGGAACAGATGCTGCAGCAGCAGTTCAGGCTTCCTATGATGCTGACAAGACAGATGAATTTGTGCTTCCGACTGTTATCGAGAAAGACGGCAAACCGGTTGCAACTATTTCCGATAAGGATTCCGTTGTATTCTTCAACTTCCGTCCGGACCGTGCAAGAGAGATCACAAGAGCTTTCTGTGATGACGATTTTAAGGGCTTTGAGAGAGCAAAGAGACTGGATACCACATTCGTATGCTTCACAGAGTATGATGATACCATCCAGAATAAGCTGGTAGCATTCCACAAGGTTCTTCTTCACAATACCTTCGGTGAGTACCTTGCAGCTCACGATATGACACAGGCACGTATCGCCGAGACAGAGAAATATGCACATGTTACATTCTTCTTCAACGGTGGTGTTGAGGAGCCAAACAAAGGAGAGGACAGAATCCTTGTAAAATCCCCGAAGGTTCCGACCTACGATATGCAGCCGGAGATGAGCGCACCGGAGGTTTGTGAAAAGCTTGTAGAGGCGATCAAGTCTGACAAGTATGATGTGATCATCATCAACTTTGCTAACCCGGATATGGTTGGCCATACAGGTGTTGAGGCAGCTGCGATCAAGGCTGTTGAGACTGTTGATGCGTGTGTCGGTAAGGCTGTAGAGGCGATCAAAGAGGTTGACGGACAGCTCTTTATCTGCGCTGACCATGGTAACGCAGAGCAGCTTGTAAATTATGAAACAGGTGAGCCATGGACAGCTCATACAACTAACCCGGTACCGTTTATCCTTGTAAACGCAGATCCGAAATACACACTTCGTGAGAACGGATGTCTTGCAGATATCGTTCCGACTCTGATCCAGCTTATGGGTATGGAGCAGCCGAAGGAAATGACAGGAGAGTCTCTTCTTGTTGAGAAATAAATAAGTTTCACGGAATCCCGCAGATTTTTACGGATCTGCCGGGTTTTTTTATCCGATCGTTCCTGCTTCCACACATGAAAAAAATTTTCAAAATCATCTTGTAAAATCATTCCATTTCAACTATAATCCCTCTGATACATAAAAACAGGTAACTTTTGATTAACTGTAAAGTTACAGAAAGAATAATAAAAAGAATAACAAAAAGCAGCACAAAGTTTATGAACGATCAAATTAAATGGGGGAAGGAAGATTTCATGAAAACAGACATGACGCAGGGAAAACCGGTAAAAGTGCTCCTGGGATTTACGATCCCGGTATTTATCGGTAATGTATTTCAGCAGTTCTACAATATGGTAGATGCGGTGGTTGTAGGAAAATTTGTAGGAACAAAGGCACTGGCGGCAGTTGGCTCAACAGGAACTATCATCTTTTTGATCATAGGCTTTCTTCTGGACTTACTGCCGGTTTTACCGTACTGACTGCACAGAAGTACGGTGCGGGAAAAATGGATGAGATGCGTCAGACCGTGGGAAATGCACTGATCCTGACAGCGCTGATCTCGGCAGTGATGACAGCAGTCAGCATGACAGGTATGCATGCACTTCTGAAATTTATGCACACGCCGGATGATATTTTCAAGGATGCATATGCTTACGTTATGATCATCTGCGGAGGGATTTTTGCCCAGGCATTATATAATATCCTGGCCAGTATTCTTCGTGCACTGGGAAACAGTAAGGTACCACTGTATTTTCTGATCTTGTCTGCAATGCTGAATATTGTGCTTGACCTTGTATTTATCATCGTGTTTAAACTGGGAGCACCTGGAGCAGCCTGGGCTACCATTATTTCTCAGGGAGTTTCAGGAGTCTTATGTCTGGTATATATCTGGAAGTTTGTGCCGGAGCTCCGTATGAAAAAAGAAGACTGGTATTTCAGACGTAACCTCGCAGCCAAGCAGATCGGTGTGGGAATCCCAATGGGACTGCAGTATTCTATCACGGCGATCGGAACCATGATGGTACAGTCCGCCTTAAATATGCTTGGCTCCTATGCGGTGGCGGCGTTTACAGCAGGAAGTAAGATCGAGCAGATCTTCACCCAGGCATTTGTGGCACAGGGAACTGCCAGCGCTACCTACAATGCACAGAATATCGGAGCCGGAAAGCTTGAGAGAGTGCGGGAAGGTTTTCGAGCTTCGCATTTTATAGGAATTGTATATTCTGTTGTTGTTGGTGGTTTTCTGTTCTTTGCGGGAAAATATTTCGCATATCTGTTTATCTCAGACAACATTGGAGAAGTACTTCCTATGGTAGCAATCTATGTAAAATGTGTGGCATTGTTTTTTATTCCTCTGTATTTTGTCAATGTGCTGCGAAACGGGATCCAGGGAATGGGCTATGGTCTTCTTCCTATGATGGCCGGTGTGGCTGAGCTTGCAGGAAGAGGGATCACCGCTACCATTGCGGCCGGAAAAAGCAGCTATATCGGTACGTGTCTTGCAAGTCCGGTGGCCTGGATCTTTGCGTCAGTGCTCCTTTGGGTAATGTATTTCTATGTTATGAAAGATATGGCGCGGAAGCTGTACGGTACAAATAAGTTATAAAAAAACCGTGAAATGAGATGCAATTCCGGAAAGTATGATATAATGAAAAAGCTGGTGAGTAAGACCAGAAAGTATCAATGGAAAGATGCCTTTTTTAAAGGCACATGAACATAGAGGTGAATAAATATGAGCAACGATGAAAAGAGGGATATCGAGGACAGGATCAATGATGCCATGGCAAAGATCGTCAGTGATACTGCAGGAGAGCCTCAGCCTGAAAATAAAAATAACAGATCAGCTGCTCACAAGTCGGCACGACCTTCGAAATCAGCAAGGCCAAGGAAGATCACCTACGTACCTATCGATGAATCTGAATTTGAACCTATTGTTATACCCGAAAAGAAAAAGCATAAGGCACTGAAGGTAACTGGAATGATCGCCGCCATGGTTTTGGTAGTGGCAGGCTGTGCATATGCAGGAGTATCTTATTATTACACCAGTCATTTCTTTGAGGGCACAACGATTAACGGGATCGACAGCTCCAACAGGACTGCATATGAGGTTGAGCAGGAGATCGCAAAAAAAATGGAAGGCTATTCCATCCAGGTAAAGGCCAGAGATCAGGAACCGCAGACGATAGAAGGAACGGATATCAGTTATCGTTATATATCCAGTGGGGAAGTTCTGAAGCTTTTGAAAGCGCAGAAGCCTATGAATGGGTGAGAGGATTTTTTGAAAAGACGACTTACACAGCCAGTGAGCAGACAGCTTTTGACAAGTCAAAGCTGGAGTCAGAAGTGAAAGCACTGAACTGTGCCCAGAAAGAGAATCAGGTAGCACCGGAGAATGCGTATGTAAGCTTTAATGATTCCGAGTTTACGATCGTGCCGGAGACATTGGGAAGTGAACTGAAGGTAAAAGAAGCCTATCAGATGATCAGTGATGCTATCAGCAGCGATGACGGGGAAGTAGATCTTGGCAGTAACCCGGATGTTTATGTGAAAGCAGATGTGACCAGCGACAGTGCAGATCTGCAGGCAACGGTGGATGCATATAATAACTTTGCGAGGGCAAGCATCACCTACACATTTGGAGATGAGACAGTAACACTTGATGGAAGCACCATCAAGAACTGGCTGCAGTTTGACGAAAAGGGCCAGCTGATCCAGGATGATGCATCCTTCAAACAGCATATCGTGGATTATGTGGCACAGCTTGCAGCGGATCATGATACAGTAGGTACAGAGCGACAGTTCCAGACAACAAGCGGAAGAACCGTTTCGGTTTCCGGTTCTGCATATGGCTGGAAGATCGATCAGGACGGAGAGGTGGCACAGCTTACCCAGGAGATCCAGTCCGGAGCTCAGACGACCAGAGAGCCGGTTTATTCCATGAGAGCCAATTCTTATGGTGTGAATGATTTGGGAAATACCTACATTGAAGTGGACCTTACAGAACAGTATATGTGGTATTATCAGGATGGAAATGTGATCTTTGAATCAGATATCGTATCCGGACTTGCAAGTGATCCGAAGAGAAAAACACCTCCTGGAATCTTCACCTTGTATTATAAGAAGAGCCCGGATGTACTCCGTGGCACCAAGAAAGCAGACGGAACCTATTCCTATGAACAGCCGGTAACCTACTGGATGCCGTTTAACGGAGGTATTGGATTCCATGATGCAGACTGGCAGCCGTATTTTGGAGGCGATCGGTATCTAACCGGAGGTTCCCACGGCTGTATCAATATGCCGCCGGATAAAGCGGGAGAGCTTTACAACATTATCCAGTATAATGTTCCGATCGTCTGTTTCTATTGATCGGATCAGTAGTCAAAAAACAAACAGGAGCCAGCCGGTGATCCGGTGTGTGGCTCCTGTTCTTTAGCAGGAGGAAAATATTATGTTTGATCAGTCATTCAGCTTTATACTTACAATCGCAGCACTGGTAGTAGGATTTATGCTTTTTACCGGACACGGTTCCTTTTTTATGAAAGGCGGAAACACACAGGCCAGAGCCAGAAGTATGATGAGAAAAAAATGGAAAAGGTTTCAGGAATCTGTCTGATACTTATCGGAGTGGCTACAGGAGTTGACGCATTCACCACAAGTGTAGCAGCAAAGATCGCCTATGTAGTAATTCTGTTTGTGATACTTGCGGTATTTCTGTTTGTACTCAGAACAAAAATGTATCAAAAAAATGATCAGAAGTATCAGAACTATCCTTTAGGTAAAAAAGCAGAACTCCCCGTGAAACGGTAACCTGTCTGATCAGGCTCCGGTATCCGCGGGGAGTTTTTCTGTCTGTATTTATTTTAATTTCGTTCGGCTGGTCTGCCGGAATGTCAGAGTAAAGATGATTCCCTTTACGATGGAAGTAAGGGAAAGTGCCCACCAGATACCATTAAGTCCCATTCCCGCATGAGTCAGCAGCATGGCAAGCGGGATTCTGGCCCCTGTCAGGATAATACTGATGATACTGCAGAGCTTGGTCATACCAAGGCCGGACAGTGCACCGATGGTCATCAGCTCAATGGCCATGAAAGCCTCACAGAAGCCGATGATGATCAGGTAATTTACAGAAATCCCAAGGGATTCCGGATCATGGAAAAACAGTCCGGAGATTGGGCGTGGGAGCAGCACAAAGGCTGCAGTTATGATAAGGCCCCAGATTGTCAGGATACCAAAGGAGATACGGTAGCCCTGGCGGATGCGGTCGTATTTTTTTGCACCGAAATTCTGTGCGGTAAAAGCATTTAAGGCAGAGGCAAAGCCGTCCGCGGTGTTCCAGGAAACGGATTCGATCTGTCCGCCCACACGCTGGACAGCAATGGCAGCAGCACCGAAGGCGGAAACCATTCTGGTCAGTACCATGGAGATCATACAGTAGAGCATGCTCTGGATAGCGGTTGGAAAACCAATGCGGAAGATATTTTTATAAAATTTTCTCGGAAAACGTGAAAAAAGATGAAGTTCACGAAGTACATTTGTTTCCAGCCCGGAAGTAAAGATCCGGAAAACCAGCACTGCAAAAACCAGGAACTGTGCAGTTACTGTGGCAATGGCAGCACCTGCCGTTTCAAGCCGTGGAAAAGGTCCAATGCCAAGGATCAGGAGCGGATCCAGGAGCATATTTCCCACAAGTCCAAGAAAATTGGCCATCAGCGGAGACCTGGAATCTCCCTGGGCTGTAAAAAGTCCGGTGAGAGTCAGGTTCAGGAAGGAAAAAATGATCAGTCCGCAGGTGATTAGCATATAAGATCTGGCAGAAGAATATGCTTCCGGGTCTGTCAGATTAAAAAATCCGATCAGAGGATCAAGAAATATAATACATGCTGCAGAAAATAAGAGACCGAACAGAAGGGTCATCTGCAGGGCACTGGCCGCGTAGGAACGTGCCTCTTTATAATCCTTCCGGCCGCAGGACTGTGCTGTGTTTACCTGTCCGCCCATTCTCGGAAGGGCTACCAGTCCCTGGGAAAGCCACACATACATGCCGCCTACACCGACACCGGCAACTGCCTTGGAGCCCAGAAGCCCGATCCAGGCCATATCTGTGATATTATAGCAGTTCCAAGAAGGGAAGATGCCATGATAGGAAGAGCAAGCTCTGAAAGCGTTTTCAGGATCGGACCGGAAGTAAGGTCTATGGATTTTGATCTTTTCATACTCATCTGCATATCTCCGTAAGGTCAAAAGGCCTGGTGATCCGGTAATCCGGTTTATCCACCTGACCGAAACCGTATTCAGCAAAGATAAAAGGAACTCCTGCTTTCCGGCAGGCATTAAAGTCTCCTATAGTATCACCGATATAAACCGGATCGGAAAGATTATTATCCTCGCGGATCTTCATGATATTTTCCGCTTTGGCCATGCCGGTGTCACCGGGACAGAGATGGCCCTTGAAATAGTGTCCGAAGCCTGTGGATTTCAGGAAAACTTCAATATATCCGGCCTGGCAGTTACTGACGATAAAAAGAGGAAAACGGCTGGAAAGAATCTTCAGTGTTTCCTCAAGATCCGGATACAGCGGAGCACATTTGCGAAGCAGTGCCTCGTGCTCTGCCTGGCAGCAGCCGTCGATGATACGAAGCTGTTCTGCTTCCGGAAGCTCAGGGAAAAGAGCCTTTGCGATATCCGGCAGCAGCTGGCCGAAAAGCCCCATCAGTCGTTTGGCGCTTACGTCGGTATCCATGTGTCCGTATGGATAAGGTAATCACTCCAGGCCTCAGCTACGATCCCGGTGGAATCCCAGAGCGTACCGTCAACATCAAAAATAATACTGTCCATCAGAAAAACCTCCCCAAAAAACTATGATATGTAAAAAAAGCAACCCTTTGTACTGGACATAGTACAAAAACAAGTTACTGTTCATTCAATTCTCAGTAACATCAAAACAATTCTATATGAGAAAAGAAAAAAAAGCAACTGCGCTTTTGAAGATTTTATGTTATAGTAAAGGTTACGAGGGAAAAACTATGAATTATAAGAATACGATCAGAGGTATATTCAAAGACAGACCTAACCGTTTTATCGCTCATGTGCAGATCGGGGATCAGCTGGAAACGTCCATGTGAAGAATACGGGCAGATGCCGGGAGCTTCTTGTTCCGGAAGCAGAAGTGATCCTAGAAAAGAGTGACAATCCTGCCAGGAAAACGAAATACGATCTGATCAGTGTGAACAAGGAGGGCCGCTGGATCAATATGGATTCCCAGGCCCCAAATAAAGCAGCAGAAGAGTGGGTGGCAGCCGGAAATCTTTTTCCGGAGAAAGTGACTGTCAGGAGAGAAAAGACGTATGGAAACTCCCGTTTTGACCTGTATGTGGAATCCGGGAAGCGAAAGGCTTTTATCGAGGTAAAAGGCGTCACCCTGGAAGAAAATAATATCGTGCGCTTTCCGGACGCACCTACAGAACGGGGGATCAAGCATCTCTGTGAGCTTATGCATGCAGCAGCTGACGGCTATGAGGCGTATCTTCTTCTGGTGATCCAGATGAAGGATGTAAGGTATTTTGAACCAAACTGGGAGACACATCCGGAATTCGGAGAAACACTTAAGGCGGCAGCAGATGCCGGTGTCCACATCCTGGCCTATGACTGTGCCATCACGGAAGATTCCATAAAGATCTGTGATCCGATACCGGTAAGATTATAGAAAGGAAACGATATGCCTGAAAACATTGCAGAACCCCTTCTGAAATGGTACGATAAAAACAAAAGGATCCTGCCCTGGAGAGATAAAGACAATGCCTATTATACCTGGGTATCTGAGATCATGCTCCAGCAGACCCGAGTGGAAGCTGTGAAACCTTATTTTCAGCGCTTTATCCAGGAACTTCCGGATGTAGCAGCCCTTGCGGCGGCGCCGGAAGAGAAGATCATCAAGCTGTGGGAAGCCTTGGCTATTACAGCCGTGTCCGCAACATGCAGAAAGCGGCTGTTCATGTCATGGAAGAATATGGAGGCAGGATCCCTGAGGATTTTGAGACACTTCTCTCGTTAAAAGGAATAGGAAGATATACGGCAGGTGCCATTGCGTCCATTGCTACGGAAAGAAAGTCCCTGCAGTAGATGGAAATGTGCTGCGGGTATACGCAAGACTTACCGAAAACCGTGGAGATATCATGAAACAGTCTGTACGGAAATCGGTGGAAAATGACCTTACAGAGCAGATGTCAGAGGACAGACCCGGGGATTTCAACCAGGCTATGATGGAGCTGGGAGCTGTAGTCTGTGTTCCAAACGGAAAAGCAAAGTGCGAAGAATGTCCGCTGGGGCATTTCTGCCTTGCCAGAAAGCATGGCACTGTAGAAGAACTTCCCGTAAAAGCACCCAAAAAATCTCGAACGACAGAACAGAGAACAGTCCTTGTGATTCAGGACGGAGCAGGCACAGCAATCCGTAAACGTCCGGATACAGGACTTCTGGCAGGCCTTTATGAGCTTCCAAATGTGGAAGGCCATCTGACGGAGAAGGCAGCACTTGCCCGGGTAAAAGCCATGGGGCTGGAACCACTGCGGATCGAAGCACTGCCAGATGCGAAGCACATTTTTCCCATATTGAATGGAGGATGTGTGCTTATCGTATCGCTGTATCCTCTCTGGAAGAAGCACCGCAAGGGGAGTTTCTGTTTGTGGATAAGAGTGAATCCGATAAAAAATATGCAATACCATCTGCGTTTCGCGCATACACCAGATATATGAAGGAGGAAAACACATGAAACTTTTGAGCGTAGCAATACCATGCTATAATTCAGAGGCTTATATGTCAAAATGCATCAATTCCCTGCTGATCGCAGGAGAGGAAGTGGAGATCATCATTGTAGATGATGGCTCCAGTGACCGTACTGCCGAGATCGCAGACGATTATGCCGAGAAATATCCAACTATTGTAAAAGTCATACATCAGGAAAATGGCGGCCATGGACAGGCAGTCAACACAGGAATCAAAAACGCAACAGGACTTTATTTCAAGGTTGTGGACAGTGATGACTGGGTAAATCAGGACGCCTATTATGAGGTCCTGAAAACACTTTATGAACTGACACGTGGGGCTGAGACTGTGGATCTTCTCATCAGTAATTTCGTTTATGAGAAGCAGGGAGCTACCCGCAAAAAGGTCATGCAGTACAGACACTGTTTTCCGACAAACCAGATTTTCGGATGGGATGAGGTACGCCACATGAAAAAAGGCCAGTATCTCCTTATGCATTCCATGATATACCGTACAAAACTTCTCCATGACTGTGGAATGGAGCTTCCGAAGCATACGTTCTACGTAGATAACCTGTTTGCGTTTGAGCCGCTTCCCTATGTAAAAAATCTCTATTATCTGGATGTAAATTTCTATCGATATTTTATTGGAAGAGATGATCAGTCTGTCAATGAGAAAGTGATGATCAAGCGTATCGATCAGCAGATCCGTGTAAACAAACTGATGGTGGACGCCTATCTGAAGGCTAATGTGAGCAACCGCAGACTTCGTGCTTATATGTTCAGCTATCTGGATATCATCACAACCGTTTCTTCGATCATGCTGGTAAGAGCTGCAACGCAGGAATGCCTGGATAAAAAACAGGAGCTGCAGGATTACATCAAAGACCAGAATATGGGACTGTACCGGAAGCTTCGGAGAAGTCTCTTCGGAAGGGTGTCCAATCTTCCCGGAAGAGGTGGAAGAAAGATGTTTGTGGCAGCCTATAAGATCTGTCAGAAGTTTTATGGATTTAATTAAAAAAGCCCCCAACGGGGCTTTTTTTTATAAATTCTGTTCCGGCTTCTTCTTGCGCATATGAGATAGGGAACGCTGTTCCTCGTAATCCTCCACTCTCTGTGGATAGAACAGGAGATGTCCGAACAGTGCCAGTGTGGTACCAAGACATACATCGATCACGGAGTGCTGCTTGATAAACATGGTGGACAGGATGATCAGAACAGAAAGGATCAGAGCTCCTCGCTGAAGCCATTTCCTGTCTTTTAGTGCCTGGCAGTGATGAATGGCAAAATAAACAGCCAGGGAATTAAATACATGGATACTTGGCAGGATATTGGTGGGAGTATCTGTCCGATAGATCTCAGCCACCAGTCGTGTAAAGATGTTGCTTCTGGGGAATACCGCAGGGCGGAGATACTGAACGTTCGGATAGATGTAGGAAACAACAAGGAAAACCGTCATTCCCATCATCAGGTTGAAGATCAGCTGGAAATATTCCTTTTTATTCTTATTGCGAAACAGGAAATACACAACCGTCATTACCACATATGGAAACCATAAAAGGTACGGAATAATAAAAATCTCGCAGAACGGGATCATATCATCAAAAACAGTATGTACAACATGGTAGGCTCGTACAGGCCGGTGCTCCAGATATCCAAACAGGATAAGATAGGCAACGAAATAGATCGCTATGATAAAACCGTGCCTGTATTTTTTTATCTTACTCAACATTTTGCCGCTCCTTTTCTTGAGGTATGGCTGATGTCAGCCTTAAGCTTCTTTTTTGTTAAGTATCTACCTGCTACTATAACACAGGCATTATGATTTTTAAAGGTTTCTTTTCAATGGTCACAGAAAATTCACGCTGGATTCCGCCGGATTCTCCGTCTTTATGCACAGGAAGGGAATGGGCACTTGTAATATGTACGTTCCTGCACTGTAAAATATGTACACCGCGAATGCGGGTATGTTTTCCCCAGAGAGCGCTCGGCAGGCAGAACAGCATTTTCAGCTTGGAGATTCCTTCAATAACGATCACATCCAGTAAACCATCCTCCGGACTGGCGTTTGGACAGAATTTAAAGCCTCCGCCTTCATATTTCTGGTTCATTACAGCCGCAAACCAAGTCCTGCTGAAGGTTTGTGGTTTGTTTCCGTCAAGTGTTATCGTGACCGGGGACGGAGTAAGGAAGAGAAATTGCTTCAGTGCCACCATAAGGTAGATGAGTTTACCCATATGGAGACGGTTGAGAAATTTTTTGCCAGGTGTGATCAGGACTTCCTGACAGATTGCCGCATCGTAGCCCATTCCTGCACTGATGCCGAAACGGTAGGAATGGCTGCCAAGGTGGAGAACAGGAACATCCATGAAAATGGTCCGTCTGTTCTCAAGAATAGAGCGAAGCGCTTCAAAAGGATCAAAGGGCAGGCCCATACTGCGGCAGAAATCGTTGCCGGACCCGACCGGAATAAATCCAAAAACAACCGAAGACAGATCAATGATCCCGGTAAGTACTTCGTAAATAGTGCCGTCACCGCCTACTGTTACCAGAGTTACCGGATCCTCCGGTGTTCCGGCAGCACTGATCCTTCGTGCCAGTACTGTGGCGTGTCCCACATATTCTGTGAGAAAATACTGATATGAGATCCCCTGACTTTCCATGATGCTGCGAAGCCGGTTCCAGACATTACGTCCCTCACCGGATCTTGAATTGGGATTCACAATAAAAGAATACATAATAAAAAACCTCCAAACAACTCTCTGCTTTATCATAACATTGACGTTTGGCTTTTACAAATTAAAATTTCTTAAGGATTTCTATATTTTACATAAACTTAACTTTTTTTCTATGCTGGATTTTACGAATGCACCTTATACTTGCACGTATCAGATGAAAAATGAAGCTGGAGGAAAATTATGATATATCTTGTGGAAGATGATGAAAGTATCCGTGAACTTGTTGTATATACATTAAACAGTCAGGGTCTGGAGGCACAGGGTTTTGAACGGCCATCACTTTTCTGGAAAGCGCTGGAAAAAGAACTGCCTTCACTGGTGCTTCTGGACATTATGCTTCCGGAGGAAGACGGACTGTCTATTTTAAAAAAAATCCGTATCCGTCCGGATGTGCGGAAACTTCCGGTGATCATGCTTACTGCAAAGGGAAGTGAGTTTGATACCGTGGTAGGTCTGGACAGCGGTGCAGATGATTACATTCCGAAGCCGTTCCGCATGATGGAACTGATCTCCAGGGTACGTGCCCTTCTTCGGAGAGCAGAGGACAATGGCGCAGAGGAGTATCGTATGGAAAATCTTTATGTATGTCCGGGAAGACATGAGGTAACTGTTGATCAGGAGCCTGTGAATCTGACACTGAAAGAATACGAGATGCTTTGTCTCCTTCTGAAAAACAGTGGTACGGTTCTTTCCAGAACACAGCTTTTAAATCAGATCTGGGGATATGAATTCGACGGGGAGAGCAGAACCGTAGATGTACATATCCGTACCCTTCGCCAGAAGCTTGGCCCGGCAGGAGATCTGGTGGAAACAGTTCGTGGAGTGGGCTATAAGATCAGCGGAAAATGTGCATGAACAGCTGCTGAGAGTAATATGAAAGTAAAGAGCATTTCGACGGAAAAAGGCTTCGGCCCTTTTCTGGACGAAGTGCTTTTTTCATGCTATAATAGTTGAACCCCGGAGCCATTAGGAAACAGGCTCCAAAGAGTAAGAGGTGAAAGAAAAAATATGAAATCATTAGTAATTGCGGAGAAGCCATCCGTTGCCAGAGACATTGCCAGAGTCCTCCACTGCAGTCAGAAGGGGAACGGAACCCTGGAAGGAAAAGACTATGTAGTGACCTGGGCCCTGGGACATCTGGTAACACTGGCAGATCCGGAAGAATACGATAAAAAATATACCAAATGGGAGCTTTCCACGCTTCCCATGATGCCGGAGAAAATGAAACTGGTGGTGATACGCCAGACCTCCAAGCAGTACAATGCGGTGAAAACCCAGCTTTACAGGAAGGATATCGGGGAGATCATCATTGCCACAGATGCCGGACGTGAGGGAGAACTGGTAGCAAGGTGGATCCTTGCAAAGGCAGACTGCCATAAACCTATTAAGCGTCTGTGGATCTCATCCGTAACGGACAAAGCGATCCGTGATGGCTTTGCCCACCTTAAAAACGGCCATGATTATGATGATCTTTACCGTGCGGCACAGGCCAGGGCGGAGGCGGACTGGCTGGTGGGAATGAACGGGACCAGAGCGCTGACCTGTAAATATAATGCCCAGCTTTCCTGCGGACGTGTGCAGACCCCCACCCTTGCCATGATCGCAAGAAGAGAGCAGGAGATCCGGGAATTTAAGCCGGAGGATTATTACGGGATCACTCTGCAGGCGGGAAATGTACGCTGGACCTGGCGTGACGGAAAAAGCGGAAGCCTCCGCACCTTTAAGAAGGAGCGTGCCCAGGAGATCCAGACAAAGGCAGGAAAAAGCAACCTTACCATAACAAAGGTTTCCAGAAAGCCGAAGAAGACCTATGCGCCGGGGCTTTATGACCTGACCACTCTTCAGAGAGAAGCCAATCAGAAATACGGCTTTTCTGCAAAGGAAACTCTGAATATCATGCAGAGGCTCTACGAGAATCACAAGGTCCTTACCTACCAAGAACGGATTCCAGGTATATCGGAAAGGATGTCGTTCCTACCATTAAAGAACGTCTTCAGGCATGCGGAACCGGCCCCTACCGGAAACTTGCCGGAGCTCTTGCCAATAAACCAGTCCAGGCCAATGCAAGTTTTGTAGACGATTAAAAAAGTCAGCGACCATCATGCTATCATTCCCACAGAACAGTTTGTACAGCTGGATCATATGACAAACGAAGGAGCGGAAGATCTACGATATGGTTGTGCGTCGTTTCTTAA
>ENA-OPZM01000018-OPZM01000018.1-human-gut-metagenome-genome-assembly--contig:-NODE-18-length-63470-cov-15.240469_pt1 | contig 63470 bp, 68 predicted proteins | sample MGYA00242478_ERZ504493 | MGnify/ENA primary metagenome ERZ504493 (study PRJEB26092, sample SAMD00036227) | human gut metagenome | host: Homo sapiens | study: EMG produced TPA metagenomics assembly of... | reverse complement strand
CGCGGGAGGGGATGACACCCTCGGTCTTGTAGCCGATGTCGAGCAGGACCTCGTCATGATCGACCTTGACGACGGTACCTTCGACCAGATCACCATCATCGAAGTTCTTGATGGTGGAATCGACTGCCTTGATGAAGTCCTCTTCGGTGCCGATGTCGTTGATGGCGACCTTGGCGACTTCGTTATTGTTCTCTGCCATTAATGTGGTTTCTTACAAAATAGTGGATGGATAAAATCGTTCTTCAGTTATACGTGCGTGCAAATACACACAAGGCGAAAGTCTACAAGAAGCCATGCACAAAAATCGGGCGTGTCGCATGTCACGACACGCCCGAAAGCACTATCGCGAAACTCACAACTGACGTTCGGCCATCTCCACGACATTCTGCAACAGCATGGCACGCGTCATCGGCCCTACGCTCCAGGATTCGGCGTATATGCCAAAGCCTTCTCGTAACAGGCTTTATCGACATCACCCTTGACCTTGTATCGGCCGGATTCCTCGTCGAACACGCGGGATACTCCGACGTCGACGAGAATCGACCCTTCCTTGATGTCTTCCGGTTTGACGAAACCAGCCACTCCCATGGCTGCGACGATCACATCGGCCCGTCGCATGTGTTCACGCACATCCTTGGTTCCCGTATGGCACAGCGTGACAGTGGCGTTGACCGCCTTACGAGTCAACAACAGACCAATGGTACGGCCGATGGTGATGCCACGGCCCAGCACGCACACCTCCTTGCCATCCAAATCGATGTCGTAGGCGCGCAACAGCTCGATCACGCCGCGAGGCGTGCATGGCAACGGCGTGGCGATGTCTCCTCGGGCATGCAGCACAAGTTCGCCGAGATTATACGGATGCATCCCGTCGGCGTCCTTCTTGGGATCGATCAGATCGATGATGGCGTTCTCGTCGATTCCCCTTGGCAAGGGCAACTGCACGATATATCCGGTACAGGCGGGATCCGCATTGAGCTGGCGGACCGCATCGGCGACCTGATCGAACGTCGCATTCTCAGGCAGCTCGCGCTTGATGGAATTCACGCCGATTTCGGCGCAATCGGCATGTTTGCCGGCGACATATTTCACGGAGCCGGGGTCTGATCCGACCAAAATGGTACCCAACCCAGGTTGGATTCCCCTCGCCTTCAGCAGTTCCACGCGTTTGGCGAGGTCCGCCTTGGTCCGTGCCGCCACCTTTTTGCCATCAATCCTTGTTCCCATGTGGTCCACTTCCTCGCTAAGTCGCTTGTCGTATTGGCATTTGCAAGTATCGTAGGCTATCTTGGTTTCAGTCGTAAGTCGCGCATGTGCTATATGAGATGGACGCGACCGAAACGACGGACGACCCAAGAGGAAGGCAATCGACATGCGCTCTCACCAGCGTCCATTTTTCCGCATCCTTGCCGCGGGAATCACATTGTGCACGGTGCTGGGCACCGCTTCCTGCTTTGGCGCTTCTTCGGAGCCCGATCAACCAACGGCACCCGACACACCAAAGGAGCAGACCACCCCGATCAACGTGGTGGCGTCGGTCAACCAGTGGGGGGCTTTGGCGGAGCAGATCGGCGGCGTGCACGTCAAAGTCACCTCGATTCTGTCCTCCACAACAGAGGACGCCCACACGTTCGAACCGAAGACCACTGCTGTCGACACCCTGCAGAAGGCACAGGTCGTCGTGTCCAACGGAGCGGGATACGACTCCTGGGCCACAAAAAACCTGGAAAGAGACACCGTTTCCGTTTCGGCCGCGCAAATGGTCGGAGCCGTTGAGGGAGACAATCCCCATCTCTGGTTCTCCAGCGACGCACGCAACGCCATGGCGAAGGAGCTTGCCGACACCTACAGCCGCATCATGCCCAAGCAAAAGAAATACTTCACAAACAAACTCAAGGCGTGGAACAGACGCGAGACGGTAATCGAGAGAAGCATGAAAGAGTTCTCCGATACACATAGGAACGTCTCCTACGCAGCCACCGAGCCGGTCGCATATTATCTGCTCAGCGACATGGGCCTATCCGATAAGACTCCCGAAAGCTACACGCAGTCCATCTCGGAAGGCTCGCAACCCTCGTCCAAGGAACTCCAGGACTTCCAGAAGATTCTGGAGGGGCATCAAGTGGATATGCTGATCAACAATGTTCAGAAGGCGGATGATGCCACAAATATTCTGACCGGCACCGCACACAAATCCGATGTGCCGGTCATCGACGTCACGGAACAGATGCCGGCCGACAGCAAAAGCCTGATTTCATGGATCGCGCAGCTCATCAAGCAAATGAATGAGGCGGTTCCCTCCAAAGATGATGCGACATCATCAGATTCGGACGCCTCTCCCTCTGAATCGAATGGCGAGCAGCCGTCGAACGACAATCCCGACTCCGATTCCGACGCCGCAACGCCGGACAACACAGGGCAGACGGACCCCGGTAAATAAAGCCACGGTCATCCTCCCTCCCCCGATTCGCCGATGTCGAGTAATTCCCCGACATCGGCGGACTCTTTTTTTCCAGCAACGGTTACGATCCAGGCGGATTCATCACGAGACTTTTCATCGTCCATGCATGCTTCTTATTGAGAATGATTGTCAACACCGTTTGTGAGAATACTATCGTTGACTTATCAAGGGAGCGAGCCATGCACGACAAGGCATCATTCTGTATCGAATTCGACGACGCAGGGGTCTCACGCGGCGGACACATCATCTGGCAGCATGGCACCTTCCGTATCCCGCAAGGCTCGGTGACAGCCATCGTCGGCACCAACGGAGCCGGGAAAACCACCATGATGAAGGCCGAACTCGGATTGATTCCCATCGCCCACGGCGACATAACCGTGCTCGGCAAGCCGGCCGGCGCCATGAATCACCGTATAGGGTATGTGCCGCAGAGCTACGCATCCGACATCGAATCGAACATCACCGCCGAACAGTCGGTGCTGCTTGGCCTGACCGGGGCAAGGTTCGGCATTCATCCCATCACCCGCCTGCAAAAAGACAAAGTACGCAATGCGCTGGAATTCGTCGGCATGCAGGACAAGGCGAGATACCGGCTGTCGGAACTCTCAGGAGGCCTGCGGCAACGCGTCGCCATCGCCCAAGCGCTGGTGTCGGACCCCCAACTACTCATGTTGATGAACCGCTCGCCAATCTTGATCTGGCCAGCCAACGCGCCACAGTGCACGTGCTCGCCAAACTCAACCGAGAACTCGGCATGTCCATTCAAGTAGTAGCGCACGATTTGAACATGCTTCTGCCGATTCTCACCGGAGCCGTATATCTGCTCGACGGGCATCCGCATTATGCGAAGATGAACGAGGTACTGGATTCGAAGCTGCTCACCCATCTATATGGCACCACGGTGCAGGTGGTCACCACTCCCCAAGGAGATATGTTCGTCACTCCAAGCGAGGATGAGCCCGATGACATTGACGTCGACGCCCACGCGCCGGAGGAAATCGCAAGATTCCACCAACACAACCGCATTTCGCAGGAGGCATGATCATGAACGAAACCGCTTTCTCCTTCGATCCGGATTGGATGGGCACGCTGACCGCGCCATTCATGACAAACGCTTTCCTCGCCGGCCTGTGCATCGCCTTGGCTGCTGGAGTGATGGGTTACTTCACCATCGCCCGTCATTCCACGTTCGCCGCACATGCGCTGGCGCACATCGGACTGCCAGGAGCGACCGGAGCCGTGCTGTTGGGTCTGCCGGTCAGTGCCGGTCTCGGCGTGTTCGCTCTCGGCGGAGCATTGGTGATCGGCGCACTGGGCAAAAAGGCATCGCAACGCGAAATCGCCACAGGAACCGTATTGGCGTTCGCCACAGGCATGGGTCTGTTTTTCGCACGCTTGTCCAGTTCCGCCTCGCAGCAGATGCAATCGATTCTTTTCGGCTCCATCCTGACGATCACGGACGGGCAGATCGTCGGATTTGCGGTTTTCGACGTGTTGTTGCTGGCCGTTTTGGCCGTTATCTATCGACCGCTGCTGTTCAGCTCGCTTGATGAACAGGTGGCGCAGGCAAAAGGCGTGCCGGTGAATCTCATGAACATCTGCTTCATGGCCATTATGGCCGGTGTGATCACCATCGCGGTGCCCGCCGTGGGCACATTGCTGATATTCGCTCTTGTGGTCACGCCCGCCGCGACTGCGAACATCATCTCACGGTCCCCATTCGCCGCGATGGTCGTCTCCACCGTGATCTGTTTGATCTCCATTTGGGGTGGACTGTTGGTTTCCGCCATGTTCCCCGCTCCCCCTAGCTTCATCATCGTGACGATTTCCACACTGTTCTGGATTGTCGCCAAAATAATCGAATCGGCACGCCGCAGGTAGCGAAAGTATCAGCCGATCGGTTCCACCAAGGCGCTGGCGATGGCCGCGATGCCCTCGCCCGAACCGGTGAATCCCATGCCGTCGGTAGTGGTGGCCGTCAGCGACACTTCACAGCCGATGGCATGGCTCAACGCCTGTTGCGCCTCGTCACGACGCTTGCCGATTTTCGGACGATTGGCCACGACGACCACGCTTGCGCTCACCGGCCTCATGCCATGCGCACGCAAATACGCAACCGTCGCGCGGAGCATCTCGTCGCCGTGCTTGCCGGCACCGGCGGAATCGGAACCGACACCGAAAAGCATGCCTATATCACCCAATCCGGCTGCGGAAAGCAACGCGTCAATCAACGCATGGGCTGCGACATCACCGTCCGAATCACCTTCGATGCCGTCACCATCCCAACGCAAACAGGCAAGCCATAACGGCTTGCCTGCATCATGGGACGCGAATCGATGGGCGTCAAATCCCTGACCGATACGCATGGAAATTCCCTTACTTCTTCTTGGACTTCTTGTTCTCCGCCTCGACGCGCGCCAAAGTGTCCATGGCCGCCTCTTCAGGAGCTTCGGTGTGATGATCCTCGTCGCCAGGGCGCGGCGGTTCATAACCAAGGTTCACGTCAAGCAGACGCTGGGCCTCATTCTCATCAAGATGCTCCGACAACGCGATCTCGGAAGTCAGGATGCTGCGAGCCTTGGTGAGCATGCGCTTCTCACCGGCGGACAGCCCATGCTCGTCGACATCACGCTGGGCGAGGTCTCGCACGACTTCGGCGATTTTATTCACATCGCCGGTGGCGATCTTCTCAACGTTCAGCTTGTACCGGCGGGACCAGTTCATTTCCTTTTCGATGATCGGAGTACGCAGAATCTCGAAGACCTTCGCGACCTCCTTGGCGCCGACGATGTCTCGGACACCCACTTTCTTGGCGTTCTCCACCGGAACATTGATGACCAGCCCGTCGGACGACAGCACCGACAGCTGCAGATATTCTCGGGTCACACCCTTGACCGTTCGCTCGGTGATGGCCTCCACCTTCGCTGCGCCGTGACGCGGATAGACGACCATGTCGCCGACCTTGTAACCCATGAATCCTCCGTGAAAAGCTTACACAAAACCCGAATTATTGTGCCATCAGGGTTGGACTTGCCTAAAAATCCGCCAAAAAACCAAAAAAAGACGCGACACGGGCCAATTTTCAAGCATTTCATGCTTACACTTTTCCCATGGCTACAGAATCCAAGATCAAAGAAGATAGCGTTGCCGTTCCTGTTGCACAGGGCGACCTGGATGCAGTAAGCAACGGTACGTTCTACAATCCACACGAGGTGCTCGGCGGGCATCTCGGTCCCGACGAGCATGAGGATGTCGTCACGATCCGCGTGCTTCGTCCGTTGGCGAAATCCGTGACGATCATCACCGAAAATGCCCGAACCCAGGCGGTGCATGAACACAATGGCGTTTTCATGGCACTCATTCCGGCCATCAAGACCGATGACGGCTTCGACGTGCCCGATTATCGCATCAGCACCGAATATGAAGACGGTTCCACCGTGGTGTCCGACGACCCGTACCGTTATCTGCCCACCATCGGCGATTTGGACATGTACCTGTTTGGCGAGGGACGCCATGAGCGCCTTTGGGAGGCTTTGGGAGCGCGCGTGCTGCGCTATGACGATCCGTTGGGCTCCAATGACGGCGTCAAGGGCGAACAGCTGGTGGGCACCGCATTCACCGTGTGGGCTCCGAATGCCCATGCGGTACGTGTGGTGGGAGATTTCAACGGCTGGAACGGACGCACCCACGCCATGCGTGAACTGGGCTCCTCTGGAGTCTGGGAGCTATTCATTCCTGGTGTCGAAGCGGGAACGATTTACAAGTATGAGATCCTCAACGCCAACAACGAATGGGTCATGAAGGCCGATCCGATGGAGCGTTCGCATGAGATTCCGCCGCGCACCGGTTCCATCGTCGTCGACTCCGTCCATGCGTGGCATGACGAGAACTGGATGGACCAGCGAGCCAAGACCGACCCGCACAACGGTCCGGTCAGCATCTACGAGGTCCATGCCTCTAGCTGGCGCAAGGATGTGAAGAACTATCGCGAACTGGCCGACAAGCTGGTCCCCTACGTCCAGAAGGAAGGTTTCACCCATGTGGAATTCATGCCGCTGGCCGAGCATCCCTTCTCCGGCTCGTGGGGTTATCAGGTAACCGGCTATTACGCGATTGATTCGCGCCTTGGCGGCCCTGACGACTTCAAGTATCTCGTCGAGAAGATGCACGAGCCGGCATCGGCGTAATCATGGACTGGGTTCCGGCGCATTTCCCGAAGGACGCGTTCGCCCTTGGCAGATTCGATGGCACGCCTCTGTACGAGGATCCGGACCCGACCCGTGGCGAGCATCCGGATTGGGGCACCTACGTGTTCAATTTCGGACGCCGCGAAGTGCGCAACTTCCTGGTGGCCAACGCCTGCTTCTGGCTGGACGAGTACCATATCGACGCGCTGCGCGTGGACGCGGTCTCCTCGATGCTGTACTTGGATTACAGCCGCAAGCCGGGCCAGTGGCATCCGAACATCTACGGTGGACGAGAGAACCTCGAGGCCATCGACTTCCTCAAGGAAGCCACGGCGACCGCGTACAAGAACAATCCGGGCATCATGATGATCGCCGAGGAATCCACCGCGTATCCCGGCATCACCGCACCGACCGATGCCGGCGGTTTGGGCTTCGGCCTCAAGTGGAACATGGGTTGGATGCACGACACCCTGCAGTATCTGCACGAGGAGCCGATCAACCGTAAGTGGCACCACAACGAGATCACCTTCTCCATGGTGTACGCATACTCGGAGCATTATGTGCTGCCGATCAGCCACGACGAGGTCGTGTACGGCAAGGGCTCGCTGTTCGGCAAGATGCCGGGCGATGACTGGCAGCGCTATGCCGGCGTGCGCGCGCTGTTCGCCTACCAGTGGGCCCATCCGGGCAAAAAGCTCTCCTTCATGGGCAATGAGGTGGCGCAGTACGGCGAATGGGATCATGACGGTTCGGTGGATTGGGATGCTCTCAATTGGCCTGACCACCGTGGCGTACAGAAGCTCGTCGCCGACCTGAACACCCTGTACAAGGCGTCTCCCGCATTGTGGAGCCAGGACTTCGATCCTGCCGGATTCCAATGGCTGACCAGCGATGACGCCGACCATAACACGCTCAGCTTCGTGCGTATCGGCAAGGATGGCGAGCAGATGGTCGTTGTCGTGAACTTCTCGGGCGAGGCATGGGAGGATTACCAGGTTCCGCTCACCAAGGGCGGCAAGTGGACCGAAGTGCTGACCACGGACGATAAGAAGTACGGCGGTTCCGATATTCACAACGGCACCTTCAAGGCGGTCAAGGGTGAGTATCATTCCCGTGATTGGTCCGCGAAAATCACCGTTCCGGCACTGGGAGCAGTATTCTTGAAGCCGGAACTCTGAGAAAGGCGGAACGCTATGCTCAATTCATCAGCACAATCCACAGTAATTCCACGTACCGTTCTGGTGGTCGAAGATGAACCGACCTTGGCCACCGCCATCGCGCAGCGCATCACTGCGGAGGGTTGGACCGCGCGCGTGGCTTCCGACGGCGCCAGCGCCGTCCAGGCCGCTTCCACACTCCGTCCGGATCTGGTCATCATGGATATCATGCTGCCCGTGATGGATGGTCTTGAGGCCACCAAGCGCATCGTGGCTGAACGTCCTGTGCCTGTGCTGATTCTGACGGCGCGAGACGACGAGGCCGACAAGGTCATCGGTCTTGGTGCCGGAGCCGACGATTACATGACCAAGCCGTTCTCCATGCGCGAGCTCATCGCCCGGTGCAAGGCGCTACTTCGTCGTGTGGACAGGGCGAAGGTCATCGCCAAGAACTCCGAAAACGAGAAACTGCTTGATTTCGGCTCTCTGGTCATCGATCCGGCCCAGCGTATCGTCACCGTCAATGGGGAGCAGGTGCATTTGACCCCAACGGAATTTGATTTGCTGGCCACTTTGGCCCGCAAGCCGAAGTCCGTGCTCACTCGCGAGAAGCTGCTCGAGGAAGTGTGGGATTGGGTGGATGCGTCCGGCACCCGTACTGTGGATTCGCATGTCAAGGCGCTACGTCACAAGCTGGGTTCGAAGACCATTCGAACCGTGCATGGCGTAGGCTACGCGTTCGAACCGCCGGAAGAATAGTATGATGCGCTAAGATTTGGTGGTATGCGTACCACTGATTCAAAACCAGGGCGTTCGGTCAATCCGTTGGATACCGACGCCCTATTGGTTTGTTCTCTTCGCTCAAAATGGAATTGAGCGTGCTGATCACCATTTCCACCATCATCGCATTCATCATGGCTTGGTTCCTGCTCAAAGTCGGATTGAGCCTGTGGATAGCCATGCCGATCACCCTTGCCGTGGCTTTGGGCATCACCTATTTCTTCTCTAGAGGACTCACCTCTCCCCTGCGCGAGATGCGGGATGCCGCGGAAGCTATGGCGGACGGCGACTACACCGTCCGGGTGCATGTCGATGCCAACAGCCGCGACGAAGTCGGACAGCTGGCTTTGTCTTTCAATGAGATGGCGGAGGAACTGCAGCATGCCGACCAGATGAGACGGGACATGGTAGCCAATGTGAGCCACGAGCTGCGTACGCCTGTATCCGCGTTGCAGGCCATGGTCGAGAACATGGCCGACGGCGTTGTGGAACCGACCCCATCGAATCTGGAAAGCATTCTCAACCAAACGCACCGTTTGTCGGATCTGATCGCGTTTCTGCTTGATTTGTCCCGCATGGAAGCCGGTGCGGCGAGCCTGCAGATCGATAAATTCAATTTCGCGGATTTCATCGACGAAACCGTGGAACCGTTGGAAATCGCCGATGCCGGGCATGCCCACAATATCGAAATCCACGTGCCCGACGACATCGAAATGGAAGGCGATCAGGATCGTCTGCGCCAGTTGTTCACCAATATCATCGCCAATGCGCTCAAACACTCCGCAGACAATACCGCGGTGCTCATCGAAGCGCATGAAAACAAGGATTTCGGCACGATTGTGACGAATGTCGTCAACTTCGGCTCGCAGATTCCCCAAGAAGCGCGGTCCGATATCTTCCGTCGATTCGTCAAAGGCAAGACGGGACCAGGTACCGAATCGGGAGGAACCGGTCTTGGACTGTCAATCGCCCGATGGGCGGCGCAGTTGCATGGCGGCACGGTACGAGTGGTGGATGATCCGCGCGGCGCCGATTTCGAAATCACTTTGCCGAAATATCACATTTCCGATGACGAGTGACGATTTACGCCGTCAAAGGTCTGCCGGCCGGAGTGTGTGCCAACGCCAGCACGGTAATGACCAAAGCTCCCTGTGAAGTTAGAGCGTCAACACAACGACGCATGGTGGCTCCAGAGGTGACGATGTCATCCACCAGAATCACCGCCTTGTTTTGAAGGGTGACGCCCGGACGAACCATGACATGCCCCTTAAGGCGTTGCGCCTCTGTTCCGTGCCCTTGGTCTCGACGGATTTGCCTTTGATTCCTTTGTTCGTCAACGCATCGCATACCTGTACGCGGAAACCTGTCCGGCACCGTAGAAACGCCGACAACCGTTTTGCCAGCGGCATCATGTGCCGTCGTCCGCGCTGACGCATGGAAGCAATCGACGACGGCGCGGGAACGACCAGTATGGTATCGCAGATCTCACGAACGCCATCCATGGCGTCAATCACACCGGCGCGTTCCGCAAGCCTGCACAACGCATCCGAGAACGGACGGTCGCATTCCTCGTCTCCGTGGTCTTTCCATGCCAGAATCGACTGTCTGGCGGCACCCCGATACCATCCGCACGCGAACCATCGACCCATCTCAGCCGTTTCCAATGGTTGGGACAGTTCGCAGTCGAATGACGCAAGACAGGCATCGCACAACACGTCATCAGGCTTGTCGCATCCCGCACAGCCTCGTGGGAACAACAGATTCGCCATATGCGCGAATGAACCCGCCATCAGATTCACGCCGGCTCCGTCATCGGGACAATCTGGCAATGATCTCGCCGCATAATTTCACGGTATCCGCGGGACCGTTCACTTTGACAGCCCTTGTGCCGGCCTTCGCCGCGGGATAATCATTGCGTCGGGTTCCATCCGGTCTCCGATGAACACGATCTGGCCGACCTCGATATCGAGAATATCCGCGAGTTCACGGACGGCGAACGACTTATCGACGCCACGCTGTGAGATATCAACACTGCTGGAGCCTCCAGGTCTTACTTCAAGATTCGGTAGTTCGGCAGCAACTGCACAGGCCAATCGGTTCTTCTTCTCGTTGGTGGGGTCCCAAGCCTCCTTGGCCTCGACGGGGGCAAGCTGCCCCAATGCGGAAAAGGTGATCTGACCGCCTCTGTCCTCGATGCGCTCGCCCCAGACATGAGTGGCCCAAATGCCTTGCTCACGAGCATTCCGTTCCAGCGATTCCTTCGCCTTGGCACGGTCCTCGTCGCTTAGATCGTGGGAGAACACTTTCCCCCACCGTTGCCCGTCCCACCGGTAGTAGCGGGTTCCGCTGGTCGGCATGAGGTGAAGTTTCGACTTGTCGGCATGGTCGGACAGCCTGTCCACCACCTGACTTTGCAGCAACGAGTATTTGCCGCCGGTGATCACCGCGACGTCAATCAATGATGTCAATGCAGAGAAGCATTCGGCCATGTCCGCTTTCATAGGTTTCTTGGACCGCGCCAACGTGTTGTCGAGGTCAAACCCAATCAGCCGCGCGCCTTCGCACAGCATGTTGACATCAACGATGTTCCAATAAGGTACGGAAATATCCGCCATGATCATTTCTCCCCTTGTCGAGCAGCCCATACCATGGTATCGCATGTTTCGAATAAGCCTGATAAGGTAGAAACCATGCAACAGATGCCTTGGGAGACCCCGATATACCGCAACCGCCATGGACGTGGCACGCGTACGCCCATGTTTGGTACCAGACTGCCCCGGTACCGTACCAGAAGCGGTATGTTCGACGATATGCTGGTGGCGCAAATCCGCAGACTCAACGGGGCATGGCCTGAGCTCATAGCTCCGGTCCAATTCGCTGTGGAGGATGTTCCGCCATCCGATCCCGCGCCTTGGGAGGACGTTCCGCATCTTGGATCGCAGTCATTTCCCGCCGGGCACGGCATTCCACCCCGTATCGTGCTGTACCGCATGCCGCTGCAATCGCATGCCCGTAACCGTATGGACCTGCAATTCGCAATCAGGGACGAGGTGGTCTCACGTCTGGCGGAAATCTACGGACGCCGTCCGGAAGAAATAGATCCTGATTGGGGCATGTGACTTTCAACGGACAACAGTCATATCCTGATTCGCCCAGACCTGCTCTCTGGCCTCCTTCAAATCGACGGCGCCGATGATGGCAAGTCCGGCGAGTTTCGCACCGGACATATCTTTCTGTCCGACACGAAGATTCCAGACCACGGCTTGGGCGGGATCCTTCAAACGGATGGCGGCGACATCGCCATCATTAATATCGGCGATGCGCACCGACGTCGAGGCCGAGGGACGGATGGCGATTTCACGCCTGTCCACTTGTTTGCCGTCCGTGTCGTAAGCCGTCACGATCGCGGTCCGATCCCCATCCGCGGTGTTGACGAAGCCTACCGTCGCGGTGGATTGGTCAGGAACCGCGATGGCGGAGATCTTCGCCGGAGCGGACGCATTGACTAGGGCGAAATCGGACTGCCCATCGGGGCCATCGTCTGAAATCTTCGCCGTGGCAGACACCGGTTCGGAAGCGGCTATGGCGATGCCGGTAGCGGATTTTGGAACGTCTCCAAGATCGATGGCGGACGCGCGGTTCGCCTTCAGCTCCTGCTGATTGGTCTGCTGTGCCCCCTTGGAGTCGATCCAGGATACGGTGACATCCGTTTTGCGGGACGTATACAGGTACAGTGTCGCATGGTCTCCGCCATTCAAGCCGTAGAGGGCCAGAGATTTCGCGAAAGCGTTATTCGGAAGCGCGTAATCCGATCCCTTTGAGGTCAATCCGTCCATGGAGACGGTGCGGACGATTGCGGCCACAGGAGTGTCCGTTCCAGTCACCGTGGCATACAGCGCGTCTTGGCCGGAAGCAGCTGCGGAAAGATTCAGTACCGTTTCCTTGCCTGAGGCCACGGTCAGCGTCGATCCGGTGGAGAGCGCCAGCGCGCCGGATTTGTCGGAGCCCCAGATTCTGATGGTCACCGATGTGTCTTGGCGGAGGGATTGGCCACAACAAGCTGTTGCGTCAAGCCGGTCTTCGTACCGGAAAGCAGGAACGCCTGTTTCAGCGCCGGCACGACGCAGGAGGCTGCTGATACGCCCTTCAAATCACCGTCCGTGGCCCATGACATCACTGAGGAAACCGCGCCGGTACCGTTCGAAGCCGTCAGCAGACGCGTGTCTTGCAATCGGGAGCCGTCATCGACATTGCCGGAAGCCACAAAGATGTCATCGGACGAGTCGTCTTTTTTGTCCAGCATCGACACGGATGCCGTCATGTCGGCTCCCATCGAGGCGACGGATGAATGGAACACCGAACCGAAGGCGGCGTATCTCGCGGAAGACGCGATATTGCCGTTGGATGCCTGGTATTCGCTATCTCCATAGGCATCGGTATCGGCAATGGTCATGCGAGACGGGCAGTACGTCTGCCGCTGCCGGGGGCTGACGGTACGACCCACCGAGGAGCGTTCCACCGTGGGCGTGTCCGCATGCAGCATGATGGCCGGTATATGAGCGTCACGGCCATCAGGACCACGATGAGCAACACCGAGATTACGGCAAGCGCAATACGCAAAGGCGTATTGGGACGAGAATGTCTGCTCATGCTTCCTCCAGACCCTGACGACGAATGCGCGGAAGCGCCACCAGGCAATACGCTACAAGAACGACGCCCATGCACCACAGCCATGAACGACGCCACACACTTGAGCCGGCCTTATCAAGCCCGCTTCGATCGATATGCTGCTTGGATAGATCCTGAACCGTCAAACGATAATACGTGCCATTATCCAGACTAACGACATTCTGTGTCCCGTCAGAGGCTCCAATGTTCGAATTGAGCTGGTTCGAGGCCTCTCGCTGCGCTTTGTCGCCGTTCTGCTTGATAACGTAAATGCCGCCGAAGCCCAACTTGCCAAGCTCGTTGATGGCATCGGAATCGGCATTGGCCAGCAACTGGGCGCAATCCTGCGCAATGGTTCTGCTGGACCCGTCGGAACGTCCCGAAACCATTTCGACGCGTTGCGCGGGAGAGCTGTCAATCAAGTCGCCACGACCGGTACGCATCACACTGTAGCTGACCGATTCGGCGCTATCGGCACGCAAGGCAAGCACGCGACGTGCATCATCCTGCCCAAGGAAATCGGTCGCCACCATCGGCAGTCCAGCATCGCTGGTCTTTACCTGGCTGTGATCGCATTCGACATAGTTGAATCCCGCACAGGCCACGACGGAGACGGCCAACAGGCAAACCAATACGGCACGACCCACATGCGAGGCAATCGACACTGCCTTCGAGCCGCGTCCTTCGATTTCGACGGCGCCGGTCTTCTCATGCTGTCTCAGCATGACGAAACGTCGAACCGCGCCGCCCGACATCATGCAGATGCAGGCGAGCAAGCCCATCATCGCATATGTGGTTCCCGGAAGCATGGAACCGGAGACCGGACCATCCACATCGACGGCCACCGCAATCGCCGCGGACAGCAAGGCCGTCGCCAATCCCGCGAACACGGCGACCCACATCATACGGGACACGCGCAGCACGAAAGGCAACACCAATGACACCGCGGCCAGCAATACGATCAACGCCAGTATGGAAACCGCCACATACCGCCATGCGCCACCGTCGGCGCCGATGCCGAACACCCGCAGCAACAGATCAGACAGATTCGCGACGACCGGTTTGCCATCATGCGCGGAGGAGGGCAGCATGACGCTGCCGAACAGCTGACGCCATGTACCGTCGGAAGCGAAACGAACGGCATTGACCAACGTCGGCGCGCATACGAACGCCGCCGGAAGCGGAATCAGAAGCAACGCGGGCTTATGGGAGCGGACGAACAGCAGGAATCCCAGGAAGGTGAGCATCAGCGGCAGCAACAACTGCGGCTGCGCGGCGACGACCGGAATGAAACACAGCGCCGCAACCGCCGCCGCCTGGACCGACGCGTGGGGATTGACCAGATCCTCCGTCCGATACATGCCGACCGCACGGAACGAGAAGCGAAAGCGGCCGGAAGAAACACCATGACCGTCAGCATCGTGACATCCGCGTCATCATAAAGTCCCATGGACAACGCCAACGCGAACCACGCCAACGCGACCACGCAGCGCACCGCATCCGAGCGGGTGAAGATGCCGGCCAGCGCCCAGAAGGAAAACACCATGAGCGGGGCTGCAAGGAAGAACATCAGTCCGACAGCTCCGGCAACATGTCCACCAGTGAGCACCGACGCCAGCGCAAGCACCAACAGCCATGGCGCGTTAGGCGCACTGATGCCCGTGCCTGAGGCATACGACCATGACGTGGTCGCGGTATGAAGCAACTGGGTGAAGCTCGCGCCCGTGGGCAACAGCTGTGCGGAATACATCGACGCACCCGAACATACGGAACGAAGCACGTCCCAATACAGCACGACTATCCATATGCCGGCAATCAGCGCCGCGCCGAAGGCCAATCCCCATCTACGCAGCAACCGTTTACGCAGATGGTCCTTCTCAAGAGGACTGAGCAGCACGACATCCCTCTGGTCGCGCAACGCACGGCGACGGTCGAGCCATTCCCTGACCTGCCGATGATTCGCAGACAGCGTGGATAGCGATTTAAGCGTGACCTTGCTTTGCCTGCGCAACCGCGCATGGGCGCGCCAAGCACCCCGCAGACGCAGCAGCGCACGCCACGGCATCGCCAGCTCGCAGCATGCATGATACGGCTGTTTGCGCGCCAAGCAAAGCACGGCCAATCCCAACGACTGGATGATGGACCACAGCCAAAGCAACGGCCACCATGAACGGTGCATGTCAGTGTACGCGTATTTGGCATTCGCCTCGCGTACGGCAAGATACGGATCGATGCGACCGTCCTCGTCTTCCACAGGCGCCCGTTCTTGGAACGGATTCCTTCGAATCGGGCTCTTCTGTGGGCGATGCGAGCCTGGGGAACCACTACGACACGCCCACCGCCAAGACATATGCGGCGGCACAGTCCGTGGATTCCGCGAAGGTGCCGAACCAGGGGTCAGCCCCTTCGAACGCACGCAACGTAGCCAACGGCACCAACGCGCCCGATAGGGAGACCGACAGCACATCCTGACGCCCGTCATATTGCTCCTGGTCAGGCTCGCCGTCGACCACCAAGGAAACGACATCATGGTGCCCGGCATACAAACCCACATTGTGCAGGTTCTTCGCCTGCCAATCCAACTGCTTGGCACCGAGCAGCGCGGCTGTCGGCGTGTTTCTCCACGCATCCAGCAACGTCTCGAAGCACCGGTCATCCGCCGGCCGCGAATCGTCATGCAAGGTCCACAACGCGCGGATGCCGGCATCAATGCCGATCTGATCCATCGCACGCGTTACAGCTCCATGAAGGACGCGCCTGCTTCACTCCCACCAGAATGACCCTCACCGTTTTGGCTTCCGGCACTTCCGTAAGCACATCCTGTGATGAGTGATGACATCGAAGGTCATCTGCATGGGCTGCTCGATCTGCCCCGTGCAATCGGCGATAACGATCATTCCTGGAAGCATGCGCTGCGCAAGCACCGCTCCAACGGTAGAAGCGAGGAATCGAAGGTCATGCTGCGCGGTGATCACCGCAGCCACGGACATATCGACGTCCTGCCGATGCGTATACGGTCTGCTGTTCAGCACATCGGTCACGATTGTCTGGATATCGCTGCTGGCGTTAGAATTCATAATTTAAGTGTACGCACGGGACGCACCATGCCTTCAAGCCCGTTCCTTGTGCTCTTTTTTGTAGCGACGACGCTCACGCTCGCTCATACCGCCCCAGATACCGAAACGCTCATCATGGTCGATGGCCCATTCCAGGCACTGTTCACGGACTTCACACTGGGCGCAAACCCTCTTCGCATCCCTGGTGGAACCGCCTTTTTCCGGGAAGAATGCTTCGGGATCGGTCTGCGAGCACAGCGCTTTGTGCTGCCAAGACACGTCATCATCCCGCTTGAACAAACCCCACAGTTCAGCAAGCGGATTCTCAGAAGACTCATCAGTCACGCCCCACATGAGTCCTCCCATAATTGTGTGCGCACCTTTTATGCGCATACTTTCACACCGCTTCAAATTACACACACGCAATGTAATTTTGTCAAGTTTCCCCGTGTCAATGCCTATATTCCAGAAAATCCATGCTAAAGTTCAGCCCAATCTGGGGTCTACAGTCGCAGAATCGGTGAAAATCGGCCATTAACCCTATAATTGCCCATTTGGATAGTGGTAGGTTCTAAAAGCATTGCGTCAAACGCGCATCTCAATCAGGAAGGCAACACCGTGGCAACGTCATCAACCGGCAATAAGCTTCCTAACATCAATGGTCTTCAGGATGCGAAACCACGTCACAGCCTGGGATATCGCGTGCAGCATCACGTCAGGACCGCAGTCGCCGCGGCAATCGCCGCGACTCTGGTGTTCGTCGGCACTGCAGCTGCCGCTACTTGGATGGACGTCAATGGCATCATCAAGAACAATTCGGTCGACGTGATCGGCCAGGGTTCCCTGAATACGGACGCATCCATCATCGATCCGAACTCCGGCAAGCCGATCGAGTTCGTGCTGATCGGACAGGATTCCCGTGACGGCGCGGAGAACCAAGCCATCGGAGGCAGTTTCGATGACGTCATCGGCAACCATCAGGCCGACACCGCCATGATTGTGCAGATCTCCGCCGACCGCAAGGAAATCAACCTGGTCTCCATTCCACGAGATTCCCTGGTGGACGTGCCTCAGTGCGAAACGTCGAAGGGCACGATTCCCGCACAGTATAACGTCATGTTCAATTCCATCTTCGCAGGTGCCTACAAAACCGGCGGAGATCTCTCCTCGGCAGCCAGCTGCACGCTGAACGCCGTGAACAGTCTCACCGGGTTGAATATTCAGAACTTCATCGTCGTGGACTTCGCCGGCCTGGTCAAGATGATTGATTCAGTCGGCGGCGTGGACCTGTGCATTCCGCAGAACGTCAACGACCCGTACACCGGACTCAATCTCGACAAGGGCATGCACCATCTTGACGGCGTTGCGGCGACGCAGTACGCCCGGATCCGTCACGGCATAGGAGACGGATCCGACACCTCGCGTACCACACGTCAGCAGTATCTCATCAAGCAGCTGATGAGCGAGGCGCTCAGCAAGAATCTGTTCACTGATACCGCGCAGCTGTACCAGCTGGCGAAATCCGCGCTGAAATCGCTCAACATATCCCAAGGCATGGCTGATACCGCGGCTTTGGCGGGACTTGCCATGAGCCTGAAGAATTTCACCATGACCAACCTGCAGACCCAGACCGTCCCCGTGGTCCCAGCACCGTCCGACCCCAACCGTTCCGTCTGGACCGACGAAGCCGACAATCTCTGGGAGAAGATGCGAGCGGGCAAGCCGATTTTCGATACCGCCGATTCAAACTCGGGCGACTCCTCCGACACCAGTTCAGATAATTCAGCCAGCTCCGACGATTCCGGCACGACCGACAGCAACCAGTCGGACACCACTGCCGAGACTCCCGATCCCGTCACGGGACTGATCACCAAATCCGACGGCACGTTGGTCGATCCAAGCACTGGCGGCACCGTCGACCCGGATGACGGCTCCATTCATGACGCGACCACGGGCCAGTACATCGGCCTTGCGGATCGATACCTTAATGCGACCGTATGTGCCGTTCCGGCAAAGAACTGACGTAGACCACGCAATCACGTCCCCTTTCAACGTATGACGCAGGGACGAATCTTTTTGGAGGAACCATGAGTGAAGGCAAAGGAGCAAAAGAGCCTACGAGCGTGCCACCAAGTTTCATTCCGTCATCAGGACGCAAAAAAACCATGCCGTCCACGGATTCCTCCCGCTCGCAAAGCGCACCGAGCCAGCCAGCGAGTTTCGCACCGGCGAAACGTTCTGACCATGCATCATCTGTAAAACCGGCCAAACGCACGGCGCGTCCTTCTTCCTCGGTTCCGCAAAGCTTCCAGCCTGCGGCACGGGCAACGAGCGAGACAAGAAGAAACCCTTCATCATCTCCGGTGTCCTTCGCTCCAGAACATACCCGCACGGCCAATCCAACGCAGCAGTTCCGGGGGTCATCCTCCGTCTCCACGGCGCTCCGATCTGTTCCATCCTCTCCAGCGACGGCTTCCGTGCCAAAAAGAAGACCTCGCGTCGGACGTATCGTCCTTTCCATTTTCCTTGTACTGATTCTCGCACTGGGAATAGGGGTATTCTCCGCTTGGAACTGGGTCGATGACCAGCTCAACAAACAGACCTGGCTGACATCCAAAGCGGACACCGCCGGCGAAAGCTGGCTTATTCTTGGCTCCGACGAACGTGAGGGCACCATCGGAGACGCCGGCGACGTCGAAGGTTTCAGAACCGACACCATTCTTGTACTCACCAAGCCGAAGACAGGATCGTCCTCGCTGATTTCCATTCCTCGCGATTCCCTGGTGGAAATCGATGGGAGCTATATGAAGATCAACGCCGTGGCGCAGCTGTACAGCCGCAAACAGTTGGTCAACGAGGTGGAGGACATCACCGGCCAGAAAATCAACCATGTGGCAATGGTCCGCTTCGGCGGACTCGTCAAAGTGGTCGATGCCTTGGGAGGCGTGGACCTATGCTACGACCAGAATGTGAATGACCCTTATTCGGGTATGAACTGGACCGCCGGATGCCACACCGTGGACGGCAACACCGCTTTGGCGTTCTCCCGTATGCGATATGCCGATGTGCAAGGCGATTTCGGCCGTGCCGCACGTCAGCGCCAGGTGATCAACGCCATCGTCAAGAAGGGCGCTTCCAAACAGACGCTCACGAATTTCAACAAGACCAAAAAGGTCGCCGCAGCGGCGTTGAGCTCCGTAACCGTGGATGAGAAAGCATCGACTTCCTCTCTGCTTCGGATGGCGTTGGCTTTCAAAAGCGCCTCAGGCAAGGATGGCATTTCGGGAAGCGTGTATTGGACCGATCCGGACTATTACGTCGATGGGGTCGGATCGTGCGTTCTGCTGAATGACGCGAAGAACATCCAGCTTTTCTCCGAACTCTCACACGGCACGCATTCCGCAGGAACCGTGGGCACGCTGGCCGAACAGCAAAACTGACGACACGCCGGAGGATGTGGATAACCCACATCCTCCGACCACAACCCTCATATTGGCTTGCGGCATGCCGCCGCTCTTGCCCATGCTGGCCGTATGAACAAAAAGGCCCCTCACCGTATAAGCGAACAACATCTCACTGTATTGAGTTGGAGCGCGCCTTTGCTGGCGCAGCTCATCATGCTGATTGTCATGTGTATGCAACGTCATTGGCTCTATGCGGCGATGCTCGCTCCGAGTCTGCTCGGCAGCGCATTGATGCTCATCACCATGATCATGCGCGTCAGGCATGAAGAAACGAACAGCAACACCATTACTGGAAGCGATTCGCCGGTTCCAACGCATCATAACGGAAACGAAATCGACCATGCTCAGCTTTTCGCCGACATGCCGTCCATAAGTTTTGAGCATCTGCATGGCCTGGACAACGACCCGCTCATATGGCGCACCATCGTGCGTAATTGGCTTGTCCGTTCCCCAACGAACGGCATCGGCATGTCAGAACATGGCATATTCCATATAGATCTGGCATCATCCGGACCACATGCCATGGTCGCGGGGACCACAGGCTCGGGGAAATCCGAACTGCTGATCAGTTGGTGCATGGCATTGGCGATTCGGCATAGTCCTCAAACCCTCCATTTCGTCTTTCTGGATTTCAAAGGAGGATCGACCTTCAACGCTTTGGAGCGTCTGCCGCATACCGTGGGCAACGTCTGCGATCTTGACCTCGCCCATGCCGTCCGTGCGCTGAACGCCATAGAACAAGAATTGGCACGCAGGGAGGCCTTGGTAAGTGCCGAACGCGTTTCCAGATTCGACCAGCTTTCCCATCCCCCTGCACGGCTCGTGGTGGTCATTGACGAATTCCATGCATTGCGCGACCGTCTACCCGACTATATGCAGCGACTCAATCGATTGGCGTCGCTCGGACGCTCTTTGGGTATGCATCTCATCGTATGCACGCAAAATCCCATGGGTCAGGTCCATGCCGATATGAAGGCCAACATATCGCTGAGCATCTGCCTACGCGTCACCGACCAAATGCAATCGAATGAACTGATCGGCACCAAGGATGCAGCTTTGATTCCACCGGCCTTCCCCGGTGCCGCTTACTGTCATGACGGTCAACGCACTGTTCCTTTCCGCTGCAGCGCGGTCCATGACATTGATTCCTTGGTGCATGCCATCAACACCGCATCGGCATTCAGCGGCACCACCAATCCCTCCCCTTTGTTCTCCGCGCCGCTCGCACCACATGCAGGCAAAGACGATTTGACGGCGCCACAGCGAGAGGCATGGCACCATGTGCCTTTTGCTTTGAGCGACGACGGTGTACTCATCTCCACCGCATTCCTTGACGTAGGACACGGCAACATCGCCGTGATTGGCGCATGCGGAAGCGGCAAAACCAATCTGCTGCTCTGCTGCGCCAGCCGTCTCTATGAATCCGGTCGCTGCACCATCCGGTTCACACGCAAGACGAACAGCGAATGGACCACCGACGACGGCAGAACATCGCCGCAGCACGAACGCACCATATGGTTCGTGGATGACGCCGACGAATTGCTCTCCCCTTTCGCAGCCATGCCCGAAGCCGATAAGCTCAAGACCGCACTCGCCGATCCGTCCGTCACGGTAATCGCAGCTGTGGAAAAGCCGCAAAGCACCCTACTTGAACGTTGCCTCACACGTGTTGCGTTTCCTTGCGGAGAGAGAGCCACCGATGTGATGATGGGGATTCCCAGCGCGGTTCTCGACGGTTTCGGCGTCGATGACTATGCCATTGCCGGGCGTGGGGTCTTCATCCAACAAGCACGGGCATGTCCCGTGCAATGCGCGGAATTCCAAGGATTCTAAAAAAACTTGGCTTCTTTTGCGAAAAAGTCTTGAAAAATCATCCGATTCGTGGTTATCTAAATAACGGATAGAACGCCACTTATGGCAAGAGGAAGGCGATTACATGAGCAGTGCTTTCGATTGGCGAGCCAAGGCCGCGTGCCGGGATAAGGATCCGGAACTGTTTTTCCCGGTCGCAACACCGGTGCCGCCTATCAGCAAATCGAAGAAGCCAAGGCCGTTTGCCGTACCTGCAAGGTGATTGACGCGTGTCTGAAATGCGCGCTCGACACCAATCAGGACTACGGCGTTTGGGGCGGTCTGAGCGAAGACGAGCGGCGCGCGCTCAAGCGGCGCGCGATGCGTGCACGTCGCTCGCAGGCCATGCAGATGCAGGTCTGATTCTTTTCAGGGCATATGGAAGGGCCGGTCGGATTCGATGGAATCGACCGGCCCTTCTATATGCCATTCCAGTTCTAGAGGTCAGTTATCTTGCGCGGCACGCAGTTTCATGTCGAGCACCACACGGTACCACCACCGCGACGTGGCTCCCAATGCACCGTTCCGCCAAAATCATTGGTGACGAACGTGTTGATGATCTGTGTTCCAAGCCCTGATCCGGAAGAGCGAGCCATGCCATCATGCTCCTCATCCGCCAAGCCGGTGCCATCATCCTCCACCACCACGTTGAGGTTATTGCCACCGCGGCCCACGGAAATCGTGATATGTCCTTCCTTACGTCCTTCGAAACCGTGTTCCACCGAATTGGTGATCAGTTCGGTAAGCACCAACGATAGCGGCGTGGCATCCTGTGCCGGCATCATGCCGAATTTGCCTACGAAATCGACATCGATGTGCTGGTCGCGCATCGTAGCCAAATCGACGGCCATCTTAAGCAGGTTGGAAATGACCTTGTCATAGTCGACGATCTCATCGGCGGTCTGGCTCAATCCCTCATGCACCATGGCGATGGTCTGCACGCGGCGCTGTGCTTCCTTGAGCTCCTTTTTGACCTCTTCGGACTTGGTCTTGCGCGCCTGCAAGCGCAGCAACGCGGATACCGCCTGAAGATTGTTCTTCACACGATGGTGAATCTCGGAAATGGTGGCGTCCTTGGTCTGCAATTCCTTCTCGCGGCGGCGCAATTCGCTGACGTCACGGCACAGCACGATACCACCCACGCGACCATTGGCGTCCATCAACGGCAGAGAGCGCATGGACACCGCGGCTTTGTTGGCGTCCAATTCGGAATCCACCGCGGCTTTGCCGCTCAGTACCAATGGCAGCGTTTCCAGCACCGGATCGTTCTCATGCAGCAGTTTGGTGCCGATCTCGCTCAGATACTCCCCCTGCATGGTGCTGACCGATCCCAAACGACGGAAACAGCTGATGGCGTTCGGAGACGCGTATCGGACGATGCCGTCGACGGTGAGCACGATGAAGCCATCCGCCACACGTGCGTTATGGCGCTGGTTCATAACCGGGTTACGGTACGGGAACTGGCCGCGCGGAATCATCTCATACAGCTGTTTGCCGGCGCTGATGCTTTCGGACTCATAACGGCCGTTCGATTCGCGTGTGGCCATGTTGGTCTCGCGGACCACCAACCAAGCGTCTTGCCATTATGACGCACCGGGGCGTACACGTTGCAGACCTTGGCCTTGCCGACCGTACGCAGTTTCGAGGAGCGGAACACCGATTCGGAGTCCATGGCCGCGTCAAGCTCGGCGCACAGGGATTCCGGGACGACGTTGCCGACCACATCCTCGGCTCTCAGACTCATCACCGTGGACGGACGGCATTGCTCGGCAATGATGTACTTGCCCTCGCCGTTCTGCAGGATTAGCAGCAAGTCGGCGAAACTCAAATCGGCAATCACCTGCCAATCGGCCACCAACTGGTGCAACCATTCACGATCGTCGTCACCGAAATCCGGACGGGTCATCAGGATATGTGAGAAATCAGCCATGCAACCATAATACGCATCAATGGCGAGGTTGCATACCATATGCCCACGTATAATGCGGAAACGCCGATTGACATATCCGACGGTTACGCTAACGTAGGTTACGGTTCCGTAACTTATAGTGGAGGCATCCGATGGCGAAACCTACAAACGCAGAAATCGAGGCGAAACGCGCGGTCATCGCCGAAGCACGCGAGCAGGCCCTGCAGGCGAAAGCTGAGACCATTCGCGTGAAGGCGCACAATAAGGCCGAGAACATTCGACGCAAGGCGGATGCAAAAGCCAAACGTGCCATCGCCAAAGGCGAAGCCCATGCCGCAAAAATCGAAGGCATCGTCCCCGCCGAAATCGAACGCAAAATCAGACTCGACGTGCATGGCAGGCCAAAGCCGCTCCTGCGTGGCTGGATCCACGCCATCGCCACTCCCCTGGCTCTTGCCGCGGGCATCGTGCTGATCTGCCTCGCTCATGGCACCGGGCTCAAATGGGCGTGCGCCGTGTTCATGACCTGCTCGCTGGTACTGTTCGGCAATTCCGCCTGTTATCATCTGGGAGATTGGTCACCACGGGTTACCGATGTGCTCCGTCGCATCGACCATATGAACATCTTTTTGCTGATCGCCGGCACTTATACGCCCGTTTCCTTCGCGCTCACGCCATTCTGGCGTGATTCCATCATCGCGGGCATGTGGATCTGCACCACGGTGGCGCTCATCATCCATGTCATCTGGATCAGCGCGCCTCGCTGGCTTTATGTTCTTGTCTATATTATTTTCGGCGTGTCCGGCGTCGCGTTCATGGGATTGTTCTGGATGTCCCCCTATGCCGGACCTACCGTGGTGATACTGCTGTGTGCCGGCGGCGCCTGCTATATCGCCGGAGCATCGTGTATGCGCTGCGCAAGCCCGACCCCTGGCCGAAGGTGTTCGGCTTCCATGAGATCTTCCATACCGGAACCGTGGCGGGATACGCCTGCCACATGGTGGCCATCTACATGGTGATCGTGCAATTGTGGCCCTAAGGCGTAATCAACCCCACATGGACAAAACAAAATAAGCCCGTCCCCTCATCGTACGAATGCGATGGAGGAACGGGCTGTTGTTTTCGTCACACGTATGTCAGGCGAGCGGCTTGGCTTCCTTGATGGTCACGGAAATCTCACGGCCGTTCGGAGCGGTATAGGTCACCGTATCTCCGGCATGAGCGCCATTGATGGCGGCGCCAATCGGCGATTCAGGACTGATGATGCTGTAATCCGTGGCGATGGACAGGTCTCGCGTGCCAAGCACGTACACCATTTCACGTCCGTTGACTTCAAGGGTCACTAGGGATCCGTCACCGACCTCACCGGCCTTGGGCGCAGTCAGAATCTTCGCATTGCGCAGTTTGACGGTCAGTTCGTCGATGCGTCCCTGATTCACGCGCTGCGCCTCACGGGCAGCCTGATAGCCGCCGTTCTCGCTCAAATCGCCTTCGGCACGCGCCGCGGAGACCTTGGACAGAATCTCGTCACGGTACTCGCCCTCACGCCAGGCGAGTTCTTCTTTCATCTTGTCGTACGCCTCCTGCGTCAGCAGGATCGTCTTTTCTTCGGCCATGTTATCCTCCTTGACCTTGGAAGAATGATACCCGTCAATCAGCGGGTGGAGATGATGTCGATCACGAACACCAGCGTGTCCTCGCCGCCGATGCCGGCCTGCGGAACACCACGGGAGCCATAACCGTACTCCGGCGGAATGGACACCACCAGGCGGGAACCGACGTTGTGTCCCGGAACGGTCTGATCCCAGCCCTTGATGACCTGTCCCACACCGATGCCGAACGTGGCCGGCTGGTGACGGTCGAAGCTGGAGTCGAACGGGGTGTCCTTGCCCCAGACCACACCATGGTAGTTGACGGTGACGGTGTCTCCACGGCGGACCATCGGGCCATTGCCTTCAAAGAGCTCCACGACCTTCAGGCCGGCGGGAGCGATCTCAGTCGGGAATTCGATGGTCGGGCGATCGCCGAATTCGGCATTGACAACAGGCATTTCAGATGCCATGGTGAACCTCCTTGAAAAAACACAGTGTCACCAAGATTAGCACCATCCATCGCTAGCATTCAACAACATTGACCGCAAGACCGCCTTTCGACGTCTCCTTGTACTTGGCCATCATGTCCTCGCCGGTGTCCTTCATGGTTTTGATGGCTTGGTCAAGACTCACGATATGCGTGCCGTCGCCCAGCATGGCCATACGGACCGCGTTGATGGCGGTATTGGCCGCCATGGCGTTGCGTTCGATGCAGGGAATCTGCACCAGACCACCGACCGGATCGCAGGTCAGTCCCAGATTGTGCTCGATACCGATTTCCGCGGCATTCTCCACTTGGTGAGGCGTGCCGCCCATCACGCGCACAGCCCCGCCGCGGCCATGGAACAGGCTGTGCCGACCTCGCCTTGACATCCGACTTCGGCACCGGAAATGGACGCGTTGCGTTTGAACAAGTATCCAATCGCCCCTGCGGTCAGCAGGAACGTCACCACACCATCCTCATCCGCATGATCCACGAAATGCCAATAATAGTGGAGCACCGCCGGAATGACGCCAGCCGCACCGTTGGTAGCGCGGTGACGATGCGTCCGCCTGCCGCGTTCTCCTCGGAAACCGCCAATGCGAACAGGTCGACCCATGCGGCGTCCGATGATTCGAGTACGGCGTCGGAGCGCCTGCCGTCCCGTTTGAGCACGTCGCTGTTGGATGCGAGCCTTGCATACATTTTTGGCGCCCTGCGGGGCACGTCAAGGCCGCAGGCAGAACGGTTTGGTTGGTATTGCAACCGTGCTGCACGCAGCGGCGCATCACATGCCATACAGTGTCCAAATCGCTGCGCACCTGCACGGCGGACCGCATGGCCGTCTCATTGGCCCACACCACATCGGCCACACTCATGTGACGTTCATCGCACAGCGAGATCAGTTCGTCGCATGTGGTGAACGGATAGGGCATGTCCATATCGATATCGGTTGAGGAATCGTCGGTCTGATCGGCGAAAGCCGTTCCCGCAGGGGGTTTCTCATGGATGCCGATCATCAGGTCGTCGGCGTCGCCTTGTCTGACGAATCCACCGCCAATGGAATACCAGACCTGTTCATCGATGAGATTGTTCTGCCGGTCGAAGGCTTGGAATCGCATGCCGTTGGGATGGGCCGCCATGCGGTGCCATACATCCATCACCACATCGCGTCCGTAATCGAAATCGATGCGATGCGTGCCGTTGAGCATCAGCTCGCCGCCTGCCTCGCATTCCATACGGATATTGCTCATGTGATCGGTATCGACGGTTTTCGGTACGTTGCCTTCCAAGCCCGCCACCGTGGCGCGATCGGTACCGTGCCCAAGACCGGTCAGGGCGAGCGAACCATACAGTACCGTTCGCACGCGGCCGACCCGGTTCAGTATGCCGTCACGTTCAAGGGAGGCAGCGAATCTGCTGGCCGCGACCATCGGCCCTACGGTGTGCGACGAGCTGGGGCCGACGCCGATGGTGAACATCTCCAGAATGCTGAACATGTATATTGCGCTCTCTTTTCCGCGTCTTCGCCGTCACGCCGCGTAAAGCACGCTGAACATGCGAATCATGATGAGTAGGCCGATGATGGCAATGACGATTTCCGCGATAAGCAGAATTATCGCAACGGTTTTGCGATTGCCGAGTTTGACGTCGAGCAGTTTTGCGAAAAGGAAAGCGACGAAGCCCAAGGCTGCTCCGTTCAGCGCGATCGCGCCGACCTGGCCGTTGGTAAGAACGCTTTCCCCGACTTTGGCGAGTATCGAATTGATGGTGGCGGTGAACACCAGCAGCTCCATACGCCGTATCCAATCAATCCTACCGCCGCATAGCCGAACGGGCGGAATCGTTCCTTGAGTTTGAAAGTGAACGATTCGGCGCACCACAACAATGCGAAGCCCACAACGAAGGTGAACGCCACGGCAAGGAATGCGGCTTCCAATGCCCACGGAACGAGTGCCAACGAATGGTCCATCAAGGTAAAGTACAGCGGAGAACATGCGATTTCGCCGATAGCGAGCACGCCGGCAACGATAATCACCTGCGCAAGCATCAGGGGGATTTCAGTGGCGGGCTGTTCGATTACAGGCTTGATGTCTTTCGAAGTCATGCGTCATCCGTTTCAGTCGGTGTCATACGGTTTGTAATGTCCGACAGTGTACCTACGGAATGTTTCGGGAACGATATGCCACATTTTGCCTACACATTGCCCACATTTTTCCATAACCCACCGTGGAAAAGGTTGAATCGCAGTGAATCGCATGATGCCAAAACCGTTGGAGAATAAAGGAAAACCGCCATCTCTGGCGGTTTCCAAAAGTGCCTCCAGCGGGACTCGAACCCGCAATCCGAAGAGGTCGATTTTAAGTCGACTGCGTATACCGATTTCGCCATGGAGGCTTTGCGCCGGCCAGAAGAAAAAGCCGACGCCAAGCTATTATGCCACGTCAGCGCGCAGCAAGCAATCTCTTGCCGTAATCCAGCACGATGCCGTCCAACAGACCATGCTCGCTGGCCATGAAGGAGTCGATGCGCTGGCCATGATCCTCATATGCGGCTTCAGACACCTTGGCAAGCACACGGTTCCACACCAATGCGCCGCCGCCGACCACATCGACGCGTCCGGGATGAATAGTCTTGTAGGTCAGACGCTCCTCACGAGGCATGTGCAGGAACCGGTTGTCAACGGCATAGGCATCTTCCAGCGTGCAGCGTGCGCCGTCCACGGCGGTGTGGTCGTATTCCGTCAATCCCATAGCCAATGCGGTCATGGTGGTGACCGTTCCGGACACGCCGATGATGGTGTGGGTCTTGCCGGCGGGAACGGTCTTGAACGCCTCGTCGATATGCGCGTCGATATCCGCGACCGCCTCGGCGATCTGCCCCTCGGTCGGCGGGTCGTTTTTCAGATGACGCTCCGTCATACGGACAGACCCGATATTCATGGAGAACGCGGCCTGCACCTGCGTGCTCGGATGGGTGACGCCGTCGCCTCCCAGCACCAGTTCGGTGGAACCTCCGCCCAAATCGACCACCAGATAGGGGGCCTCAACCTCGCGATGGACGATGCTGGTGGCACCGAGGAAGCTTAAATCCGCTTCCTCCGTGCCTGAAATGACTTCGGGACGCACGCCCAAGATCTTCTCGATGTTGTCTTCGAATTCCTCACGGTTCTCGGCATCACGGGTGGCCGATGTGGCCACGAAGCGGATGCGTCCACGGGATGTTCGGCAAGCACGCCGGCGAATTCTCGGGCGGCCTCATAGGCGCGCGCCAACGCCTCGTCGGCGAAGCGATGGGTTTTGTCCACGTCCTGACCGAGACGAATCACCCGCAGGATGCGCGGAACGATGTCTTCCACACCGTCCTCGCTCACACGCGAGACTTTCAGACGAATCGAATTCGTGCCGCAATCAATACCGGCAACGGTTACCGACTTCATTACTCCCACCTTCTACTCTTCGTTTTCCACTGCGCAACGGCATACGGCCGGATCGAACTCATGTTTGATGGCGGACAGGGCCATATCACCGATGGGGTTGGCGCCCTCACCCATCACCAGCGTCTGGGCCAACAACGCGTGCAGGCATTTGACACGCACCGGCATGCCGCCGGCACTGGTGCCTTCGATGTGTTCCTCGCTGTCTTCCAAGGCCAAAGCGATTTCATGGCGGAACGCGAGGTACAGTTCGTGGGCACGTTCGTATCCGGCACGCAGATCCTCGTTTTCGGCCAGCATATCGTTGTATTCCTTCATCTTGCCTTCGGCTTCGATGTGGGAGATGGCCTTCACCGCTTCGGGCCCGGTCAGATAGCAGGTCGTCGGGAACGGGACACCGCCTGGAAGCAACGGCCGGGTGACCACAGCCAAAGGCCGGCCGCATACGCAACGGGCTCCGACGGCGACCATGCCGCGCGGGTAACGTCCAAGCTGACGCTCCACCACGGCGATATCATGTTCGGTGGCGGGTTGGGCAAGCACTTTGTCCGCCAAACCCTTGGCCTGTTCGATAATCGTCATGTCCATGTCACTCCTGTCCGTCTTCCGACGGCTGCTGACCGTCCTGTTGCGATTGGCCAGTCTGTTGTTGACTGTCCTGTTTGTCTTCTTCGCCGGCATGCTGCGACTGTTTCGTCGAGTCGGCCTTCACGGGATCCGACCGATCCGCCTGCTTGAAGGAATATGCAAGTTCCTTATACCACGGCAGGGCGGTTTTCGGTGATTCGTCGTATGTCGTCCCTTTTTTCGGCTCGCTCTTGCCGGTCACCGCTTCGGGATGCTCGACACGAATCGCCTGTTCGCCGGGGAAGACGAATCCCAAACGATCCCTGGCCTGGGCGGTGACATACGCCTTGTCATCCCATCTTGCGATATCGTTCTCCAGCTCGCGTTTCTGCGCGACCAACGCCGCTTCCTGTTTTTTCAGTCCGTTAAGCTCTGCCAGATTCAACGCATAGGTATGGAATGTCGATGCCAACTGGATGGTTCCCAAAGCCACGATGAACAATGCCACGAAGAACGCGACCGGGCCGGCGCCGCCGCGTTGTGATGGTTTTTTTCGTGCCTTCGAACTCATAGCAACGAAAATACCCGTCGCGTTCGACTTGGAACACGACGGGTATTTCTATGTCAACGCATTCATGATGCGCTGGCTACGCTCACTCAGCGATGTACTTCTTGCAGGCCTTGAAAGCGCTGTAGCCGGCGTACTGAGCGGTGGAGCCGAGCTCCTCCTCAATCTCGAGCAGGCGGTTGTACTTGGCGATACGCTCGCCACGAGCCGGGGCACCGGTCTTGATCTGGCCGGTGTTCTTTGCCACAGCCAGGTCGGAGATGGTGGTGTCCGGGGTCTCGCCGGAACGGTGGGAAACCATGGAGGTGAAGCCGTTCTTGGTGGCCAGCTCGATGGCGTCGAGGGTCTCGGTGACGGTGCCGATCTGGTTGAGCTTGACCAGCAGGGAGTTGGCGGCGCCGAGCTTGATGCCCTTGGCCAGACGTGCCGGTTGGTGACCAGCAGGTCGTCGCCGACGAACTGCAGGCGATCGCCGAGCTTGGCGGTGATGGCCGCCCAGTCGTCCCAGCCTTCTTCCTGGAACGGATCCTCGATGGAGACGATCGGGTACTCGTTGATGAGGTTCTCGTAGAAGTCGAGCATGTAGCCGGCCTCACGGTCGTCGCCTTCGAAGTGGTACTTGCCGGTCTCCTTGTTGTAGAACTCGGAGGAAGCCACGTCGAGGGAGATGCCAATCTGCTTGCCCGGCTCGTAGCCGGCGGCGGAGATGGCGTCCATGATGTAGTTCAGGGAGTCCTTGTTGGACTTCATCTTCGGAGCGAAGCCGCCCTCGTCGCCGAGGCCGGTGTTCAGGCCCTGCTTCTTCAGGACGTTCTTCAGGGTGTGGTAGACCTCGACGCCAGCCTGCAGAGCCTCGCTGTAGGTGTTGAAGCCGTACGGGGAGATCATGTACTCCTGGATGTCGGTGGCGAAGTCAGCGTGGGCGCCACCGTTCATGATGTTCATGTTCGGGACCGGCAGGATGTGGCCGTTGGTGCCGCCGATGTAGCGGTACAGCGGCTGATCCGCGGACTCGGCGGAAGCGTACAGAGCGGCCAGGGACACGCCGAGGATGGCGTTGGCGCCCAGACGGCCCTTGTTCGGGGTGCCGTCGAGCTCGATCATGGTCTCATCGAGAGCGCGCTGATCGGAAGCGTCCATGCCGATGACCTTCGGAGCGATCTCCTCGTTCACGGCCTTGACGGCGTTGAGCACACCCTTGCCCTGGTAAACGGACTTGTCGCCATCGCGACGCTCCCAAGCCTCGGCTTCACCGGTGGAAGCACCGGACGGAACGAGGCCCAGGCCCTGAGCACCGTCATCGGTGTCAAGAACGACCTCGACGGTCGGGTTGCCGCGGGAATCGAGAATCTGACGCGCGTAAACGCTTTCAATTACTGCCACAACTACTCCTTATAAACGTTAGGTTGTGATGACAATGCCAAGAATAGTGCGATTTATGGACGTATGCCAAACTTTGCCCGCATGTTCCATGTGAACGCTCACACTCTTTTTTGCATCCCATTGTCATTGACGCGGTGTCGGTTTCCAGTCCAGATCGTCAAGCAATTGACTGGTCCATCCGACCACTTCGTCCGAGCTCATCGGCTTGGAACCAAGCGAGCCTGCGAATGGAGCCGGTACCAGATACGTCTTGGTCAACGGCCGGTACTGGATGCCTTTGTAGATTCTGGCCATGCGCATCTGCACGGATTCACGCGGCTCGAACTTCGACACGCGCACGTTGCGTCCTTGCGCGATGATCTCGGAAATGCCGAGCTTACGCGCCTTGAACCGCAACCGCGCCACGTCGAACAGCGCCTCGAAATCGACGGGCGGCTTGCCGTAACGGTCGGTGAGTTCGTCGCGCAGCTCGTCGAGATCGTCTTCGGTGCGTGCGGAGGCGAGTTTCTGGTACGCTTCCAATCGCAGTTTGTCCGAATCGATGTAGTCGACGGGAATGGACGCCTCGATCGGCAGGTCGATGGTGACGGCAACCGATTCCTTGCGTTCCGGCTCCTTGTACTGTTCGACCGCTTCGGACACCATACGCACGTACAGGTCGAAGCCGACGCCTTCGATATGGCCGCTCTGCTCATCGCCCAGCAAATTGCCGGTGCCGCGCAATTCGAGATCCTTCATGGCTACGTCGAAGCCAGAGCCGAGCGCGGTGTTCTGCGCGATGGTGGCGAGCCTGTCATGCGATTGCTGGGTCATCGGCTTGGTCGGATCGTACAGGAAGTACGCATACGCGCGCTCACGTCCACGACCGACGCGGCCACGCAGCTGATGCAATTGGCTCAAGCCGAAGCGGTCGGCATGGTCGACGATCAGCGTGTTGGCGTTGGAGATATCAAGGCCGGTTTCGATGATGGTGGTGCATACCAGCACGTCGATGTCGCGATGCCAGAAGTCGCGGATCACACCGTCAAGCTGTTTCTCCCCCATCTTGCCGTGGGCTATGCGACATGCGATTCGGGCACGAGCTCGTGGATTTTCGCCGCGACGGAGGAGATGTCCTGCACACGATTGTGCACGTAGAACACCTGCCCACCACGCAACAGCTCGCGCCGGATGGCGGCGGTGACCTGCGCGTCCTCGTAAGCGCCGACGTAGGTGAGCACCGGCAGGCGATCCTCCGGCGGCGTGGCCAGCGTGGACATTTCGCGGATACCGGTGACAGCCATTTCCAACGTGCGCGGGATAGGCGTTGCCGACAGGCTCAGCACGTCCACATTGGTGCGCAACGCCTTGAGCGTCTCCTTGTGCTCGACGCCGAAACGCTGTTCCTCGTCGATGATGACGAGTCCCAGATCCTTGAACTTGATCTTCGGATTGAGCAGCTTGTGCGTGCCGATGACCACATCCACGGAACCGTCTTCAAGCCCCTTGATGGTCTCGTTAATCTCCTTGGTGGTCTGGAATCGGCTCATGGCAGCCACGTTCACGGGGAAGCCTTCGAAACGTTCGGTGAAAGTCTCGAAATGCTGTTGCACGAGCAGTGTGGTCGGCACGAGCACGGCCACCTGCTTGGAATCCTGCACCGCCTTGAACGCGGCGCGCACCGCGATTTCGGTTTTGCCGAAGCCCACATCGCCGCAGATCAGACGGTCCATCGGAATGGGTTTCTCCATATCCGACTTGACCTCGTCGATGGTGGTGAGCTGGTCGGCCGTCTCCTGATAGGGGAAAGCGTCCTCCAGCTCCTTCTGCCACGGCGTGTCCTTGCTGAAGGCATAGCCTTTCGTACGCTGGCGTGCCGAGTAGAGCTTGACCAGATCCTCGGCGATCTCATGCACATGCTTGCGCGCTTGGCTTTGGTGGCGGCCCAGTCGGAACCGCCCAGCTTGTTGAGTTTCGGCGTTTCGGCGCCGATGTATTTGCTGACCTGGTCGAGCTGGTCGGTGGGGATGAACAGTTTGTCCGCCGGCGCGCCTCGTTTGCTGGGAGCGTATTCGATGACCAGGTATTCGCGGGTGGTCTGGTTCTCGCCTTTGCCGATGGTACGTTGGCGCATCTCGACGAACCGGCCGATGCCATGCTGTTCGTGCACGACGTAATCGCCCGTTTTGAGTTCCATCAGGTCGATGGCCTTGCGGCGGCGTTTCGGCGTTTTCGCCTGTCCTGCGGCGGATGTGCGGCCGGTCAGGTCGCGTTCGGTGAGCAGGGCGATTTTCGCGGCGTCGTCCACGAAACCGTCGATGGCGCGCGATCGGACGCAATCGAAATTCGCGATGCCGGTTTCGTTGATCGCACGCTTCAGTCGGGTGAGTGTGCCTTGGGCCGCGGCCGTGATCGTCACCGCATAGCCGGCGTCGAGCAGTCCTTCGATGCCGGAGGCCGCTTTGTTTTCGTCACCGCGGTATTCACCGGGTTTGGTGGCATCAAGTTGGATGTGGCCTTCCCGGGTGGCGTCGACGCCGAAGCTGGTGAGTTTCCACACGTCATGTTTGGAGAAGACGAGTGCGGAGATGGTTTCCTCGAAATCGTAGAAATTCGCCTGGTCGAAGGTGATCGGCGCTCCGGCGCCATGTCCGGATGCGGCGACATGCCAGCTTGCGGCAAGGAATTCGTTGGCGGTTTTCGCCAGATCGTCGGCGGCGCGACGAAGTTTTTCCGGGTCGGACAGCATGACCAGCGCATGCTTGGGCAGCATGCCCTGCACCGGTTCCATATCGTCGACCAGCGCGGGCAGCAGCGATTCCATGCCTTCCACCGGGATGGCGTTGGCGATGGATTCGAGCATGTCCTCGGCGTTGGGAATGGAGCCGATCAGCGATTTCGCACGTTGGCGAATCTGGTCGGTCAACTGCAGTTCACGGCATGGCGTGGCCCATACGGTGGAAATATCCTTACCGTAGGTGCGCTGGTCGGATGCGTGGAATTCACGTATGGTGTCGATCTCGTCGCCGAAGAATTCGATACGCACCGGATGCGGCAGAGTGGGCGGAAAAACGTCGATGATGCCACCGCGGACGGCGAATTCGCCACGGTCCATCACCAAGTCGACGCGCGTGTACGCGTTTTCCACCAGTTTGCGGGATGCTTCGTCAAGAGGCAGTTCCTCGCCTTGGGAGAACACGAGTGGTTCGACGTCCCCCAAGCCTGCGACCACCGGTTGGATGAGGGAGCGCACCGGCATGACCAGAATGCGGATGGGGCCGAACAGCGTGCTGCCCTCTTCGGGATGCTTCAGCCTGCGGAACACCGCCATGCGGCTTGCCACAGTGTCCGCGCGTGGTGAAAGCCGTTCATGGGGAAGGGTCTCCCATGCTTCAAGCTGCGCCACATCGTTTGGGTCTCCGTCATACCAGGAACGGATGGACTCCACGGCTTCCTCGCTTCGCGGCTGGAGGCGACGACGAGCACGACCGGCTGTTTGCCCGCAGCGCCGGCTGCGAGCGCCGGGCGTAGGCCGTCCGGCACACCGACGGTGATGCTGGGGTCGATGTCTGATTCCGGTTCTTCGATTTCCCCGGCGATGAGCGCGCGGAAATCGTCATCGGTTTCCAGCACGTCGAGGATGCCGGCAAGCGAGCCTGCGGTCGGCAGTTGCGGTGGTTGCGCCGGAGACGTCGGTTCAGCGGCCATTGAATCGCTCCTGGGCTTTGGCGAGACCGTCGAAGATGATGGTTTCGGCCGCGTCGGCACCGTCGGCGAGGAATTCGGGGAGCTGCTTGCGTTGGTCCGGTCCGAAGCCGCCCAGCACCCAGTTCACGGTGTTGTCGTGCGCGTGGGCTCCGCGTTGGGCGTGGCCGACGCCCATGCGCACGCGCGCGTATTTCGAGGTGCCGAGCGAACGGTCGATGGATTTGATGCCGTTGTGCCCGCCTGCGGAGCCGCCGGCTTTGACTTTGATTCTGCCGAAGTCGAGGTCCATGTCGTCGTGGATAACCACGATATGGTCCGGTTCGATCTGGTAGTAGGCGCTGATGGAGGCGACCGCGTTGCCGGATTCGTTCATGTAGGTGAGTGGCTTGGCGAGGAAGAATTTGACGTTGCGGCGGATAGTTCATCACGCCTTTGCCGAGCATGGCGAGTCCCTTGTGGTCGGAGAAGTTGACGGACCAGCGTTCAGCCAGCACGTCGGCGGTCATGAAGCCCATGTTGTGGCGGGTGCCTCATATTTGGAGCCGGGGTTGCCCAGTCCTGCGATCAGCCAGAAATCAGATGCCATAATAATCGTCCATTCCTCTGTGTTCTTGCGTGCTCTCGTCTTGTTTAACCGCACAGATTCTACTGTCAGGTGCTTACAGGTCGAGATGCCAGTAGCTCATGTCGCGCATGGTTCCGGTGGAGTCGGTGGCGGCTTGGGGCATGAGTCCGAATTGGGTGAATCCGAAATGTTTCATCAGTGCGATGGATCCGCGGTTGTCGGCGAAGATGATGCCGCAGGCTTTGCGCATGTGGCGGTTTCGGCATTCGTCAAGCAGTTTGGCCAGTGTGAAGGTGCCCGCTCCCCTGCCCTGCCATTCGGGGGCGATGTAGTAGGCGAGGTCGGTGACGCGTCGTAGCCGGCGCGGTCGTAGAACACGGACAGCGCGGAGAAGCCGATGATCCGTTCGCCGCCTTCCGTGGCTGCATCCGTGGCAGGCACGGTGGTGACGAACACCGCATATGGATCGTGGTGCGATTCCACCATGCCTTGCGTTGCGCGTAGGTACGTGGCGTGGTGTCGGCGGACGAGCCGCCGCGGATGACTGCCGCGTTGTAGATGTCGGTGATCGCTTGGATATCGTCTTGCGTCGCGATGCGGAAAGAATAGTCGGCCATGCGCCCAGCATACCCGGCGGCGAACGACAACAGGGGCCGGTTCCTTTGGAAGGAGCCGGCCCCTGCGTATTTCATGAAGGGAATCGGACGGGAATCACTGTTCGAGTTCGATGGCCTTGTTCAGTGCTTCCTGAAGCTGCTTCTGAGCGTCGCCGTAGGCGGACCAATCGCCCTTCTTCATGGCGGCATCGGAATCCTTCATGGCCTGTGCGGCATCGTCGAGTGCCTTCTTCAGGTCGGCGCTCATCGTGCCGGACGAATCGCCATTATTGCCGCCGGTCTTACCGTCGGTATTGGATGGCGTGTCCTGCTTGCCGTCAGTGTTGGTCTTGCCATCGGCGGAATCGTCGTTCTTAGCATCCTGCTTGTCATCGGTGGTGTCGCCCACGTTTTCGGCGTCGCCTGCGGACGCGCCGGAATCGCCGCCGAACACCTGGTCGAGAGCCTCGTCCAGCGTGTCGGCGAAGCCGACCTGGTCGCCGAATGCGACGAGCACCTTCTTCAGCAGCGGGAAGCTGGTGGAGCCGGACGATTTGACGTACACCGGCTGCACGTAGACCAGGCCTCCGCCGAGAGGCAGGGTGAGCAGGTTGCCGCGCTGCACATTGGTCGAGCCGGATTCGAGCAGGTTGAGTTCCTTCGACACGTCGGCGGACGCGTTGAAGTTGTTCTGCGCCTGGCCGGGGCCCGGCACGTTGGAATCCTTCGGCAGTTCCTGCAATCGTATGGTGCCGTAGCTCGAGCCGATTTTGCCTTTCTCGTGGCCCGCGTCGGAATCGACCGACAGGAAGCCGGTCAGGATTTCCCTGGTGGACGAGCCTGCGGGAATGTACGACGAGGTCAGCGAGAACACCGGTTCGCTGGAGCCGCCGGTCTGCAGCGTCAGATAGTACGGCGGCTGCAGGATGTCTCGCTGTTGCGCCTGCTGCGATTCGGTCGGGTCGACGGGGGTCTGCCAGAAATCCTCTCCGGAGAAGAACTGGTTGGCGCTGGACACGTGGTATTTGGCCAGCAGTTCGCGCTGCACCTTGAACAGGCTTTCCGGATAACGCATGTGGCTCATCAGGTCGCCGGAGATTTCCGACAGCTGGTGGTACTGGCCGGGGAAGATCTTCTCCCAGGCTTTGATGACCGGGTCGGACTGGTCCCATACATACAGGTCCACGGAACCGTCGTATGCGTCCACGGTGGCTTTCACGGAATTGCGGATGTAGTTGGCGTTCTTCGAGTTCAGGCTGCTTACCGTGTCGGAGGATTCCGTGGTGGAGTCCTTGGTGGCCTCGCCCAAGTCGGTCATCTGAGAGTATGGGTAGGCGTCCGAAGTGGTGTAGCCGTCCACGATCCACTTGACCCGTCCGTCCACCACGCCGGGTATACGCGGCCGTCAAGCGTCAGATACGGCGCGACTTTGGCCACACGTTCCTTCGGGGAACGGTCGTAGAGAATCTGCGAATTGGAGTTCACACGGTTGGAGAACAGGATCTGGTCGGAGCCGAAGCGGATGGCGTACAGCAGTCTGGAGAAGATGTTGCCGATCTTCGGACCGCCATCGCCCTTGAAGGTGTTGGTGGCGCCTTCCGAACCGGTCGGATAGTCGAATTCCCAGGATTTGGTGCCTTCCGGAGCGCCTACGATCGAATATTCGGTGGCGTTCGGAGAGAAGTAGATGCGCGGCTCGTACTTTTCGGAATCGGTGAGCTTGCCTTGGGTGGGGATGCCCGCTTCGAAGAACTTCGGCTGGCCGTCGGCGGTCACCTTGTTGCCGTAGGCGGCCACAACGCCATAGCCGTGCGTGTACACGGTGTGGTCGTTGACCCAGTTGCGGTTGTCGAGACCGTCCAGATCGAGTTCGCGCGCGGCGATCACCGTGTCCTGGCTGACGCCGTCGACGTCGTATTTGTCGACCGCGACGGTGTCGGCGAACGTGTAGTACTGCTTGGACTGCTGCAGCTGTTTGAACGTCGGGAGATGATCTGCGGGTCGAGCAGGCGGATCTGAGCGGTGGATTCCGCGGAATCAGCCAATGCGCCTTCCTCGCCTTCGGTGGTGGCCTTGTACTGTTCGGCCTTCACCTTGTCCAAGCCGTACGCGGCGCGGGTGGCGTCGATGTTGCGCTGGATATAGGTGGATTCCATTTCCTGCGCGTTCGGATTGACGCGGAAGCGCTGCAGCAGCACCGGCCAGGCCACGGTAAGCACCAGGCTCACCACGATGGCGGAGGCGATGGCCACGGTCGGCACCTTCCACGCCTTGAGCGCTTCGGAAGCACGTGCCGCGATGGGTGCGGAACCTTCCAACGTATGGGATTTCATAATCCACAGGCCCAGTATCACGCCAAGGATGGCGGTGATGGCGGCCATGATGAACGTGACGGGGATGGTGGCGTTCACCGTGGTGTAGGTGGCACCGGTGATTCTGCTGCCTTCCTCGGTCAGGTGCGAGAACACTCCCAGAACCTGATTGGCGGCCCAGGCGAACATGTTGAGCATCAGCCAGATGCCGATCTGGCGGCGGGCGCGTTTGGTGATGCGGAACAGGCCATGGCCGTTCACCGGCATGGTGATGCGGATGCCGCCCATAAGCACGTGGGTGACGATGGAGAAGATGATGCCAGCGAGCAGCAACAGCGAGACAGCGGACATGATGAGTTTCAGTCCGGGCAGCACGAACACGTAGAAGCCGTTGTCGATGCCGAACTGCGGATCCTTGGTGCCGAAGCTTTGCGAGTTGAACATGAGCAGGATTTCGGACCAGTTCGCGTTGAACTGGGAGCCGAACACCAGTCCGACAATCAGGGAGATGACCACGGCGATGCGTCGAGCGCTCTTGGAGCTCACGCTCTTGCCGATTTCGATGGTGTCGCCGTTCACGCGGATGGTGGAGCCGTCCGCAGCGTCGGGACGCGCCCATATCGCCAGCGTGGCGGAGATGAAGCCGACTGCGGCGATGAGCACCGCGTACGCCAGCCAGAGGCCGACCCTGGTGCCCAGCTGCGTCCAAATCACGCTTTGGAAGCCGAGCTGGCTGTACCACATGACATCGGTGACGAACTGCGCGAGCGCGAAGAACAGTCCGATGACGATGGCGAGCGCCAGCACCACGCCGATGAAGATCTTGCTGCCGTTCGACGGTTTGCGCGGACGGTTCGGCTTGCTGGTGATGCGGGGGCCCGAAGGTCGTTTCGGGGGAACGTTCGACGATGGTTGCGGACCGTCCCCTCCGTCGGTTTCGACGTTGAGGATGATCGGATCGTCGTTGCTGGGTTTGCGCGGATTCTGCCTGCCGGCACGGTTCGAGCCGCCTTCGGGATCGAACATGGGACCAAACATATCAAAGAAAGACATGCTAATAGCCTAGCGACAGGCGAGGAACGCCGTTAAGCCGCCAGCCGAACGGATCTGGCCGTGGGCTGAATCGGCTGTTCCGTGGCATGTCCGTATGAAGAGAACATATGGGGAATGCCGGCATGCCATAATGGCGGTATGAAGAAGGCTCATGGGTTTTTCACACGATTGGTGGCTGCCTGCTGCGTGGCGATGCTGCCGGTCACGTTGGCCGCATGTTCCGGCGACGCTTCCCCATCGGACGCCGCCACCGCAGCTTTTTCCACTCGCCGGCCGACGGTCACGCATGATTCCCTCGACAAGGCGCAAGTGCCGTCCGTCCGCGACGATTCGCCGCATGCCAAGGCGGTGCGGGCCGTGGAGTCCATGAGTGTCGAGGAACGGGTCGGGCAGCTGGTTATGGCGCCATTGTTCGCTGGTTCCGATCCGTCATCGTTGTATGACCTCATTGCGAACAGGCATGTTGGTTCGGTTTTGATCATCGGCAACTGGACTTCGGGGATCGCCGGGGTCGCGGCCGCCACATCCACGCTGCAATCGTATGCTCCGGGCGACAACCAGCTGTTGATGTCCACCGATCAGGAGGGTGGTCTGGTCCAGCATCTCAAGGGGGCCGGGTTCGATACCATGCCTTCGGCCACCCAGCAGGCGCAATGGATGTCAGCCAGTTGAGGCAATCGGCATCCGCATGGGGCACGCAGCTCAAGGCTGCCGGCATCAATGTCGATCTGGCACCCGTCGTCGGCACGGTGACCGTGGACCGTTCGTCGAACGCCCCGATTGGCGCGCTGTACCGTGATTTCGGTCTTGATCCGGCCGGCAATGCGGACCATGCGAAGGCGTTCATACAGGGCATGTCCGATTCGGGGGTAGCAGCGCCATCAAACATTATCCGGGTTTGGGATCGGTGACCGGCAATACCGATTTCACCGCGAACGGCATCCTCGACACCACCACCACGTTGGATGGTCCGGAAATCAGCGCGTTCAACAGCACGTTGGAGGCAAGCCCTTCGATGGTGATGATGTCTTTGGCCACATATCAGGCGATCGATCCGAATAATCCGGCCGTGTTCTCATCAACGCTGGTCACCGGCTATCTGCGCGGGAAAATCGGCTTCCAAGGCGTCGTCACTTCCGATTCCCTGTCCGCAACGGCTTTGAGTGGCGTGCAGCCGAGTGATTTGGGTGTGCGGCTGGTCGAAGCGGCGGCGATTTGGCATGTATCGGCGCCTCTTCCTACGTGCAGCCGGTGTTGGACGGATTGAACGCCAAAGCGGCCGGCGATGCGACGTTCGCGCGGAAGGTGCAGCAATCCGCCATTCGTGTGATGACGCTCAAATACGAGATGGGGCTCGCCAGGTAATCGCAATGCCAAGCACAGGCGGAAGCCGTCTTACGAGAAAACCAGCTGTACCAGCAGCATATAGACGGCGGTGCCGCCGGCGATCGACAGCAGCATGTTCCTTTTCCATATGTGCAGCAGGGCGATTGCGATAATCGCCAACAATTCGGGAATGCCGTGGCTGCCTGACGTCAGGCGCACTCCTTTGAGCGAGTACACGACAAGCAGGCCTGTCATGGCATACGGCAGGACGGTGCCCAGGTAGGTGATGAAACGCGGCGGTTCCTTCGATTCGGGGAACAGCAGGAACGGCAGGAAACGTGTCAGCATGGTGCCGAGCATCGCCATGATGATGGTGATGACGCCTTGCCACGTGGTCATGATCATCATGCGTTCGTCTCCTTGTCCGCGTTGTTCGTTTCGTTCTCCCCGTCCGTCTTGTCGATCTTCAGGTCGTCCAGGTATGGCCGCAGCAGAATGAACATGACGAGCATGGCGACCAGGGATGGGATCATGAAATTGTCGGCGCCGAACACCCCCAGACAGATCGCGGGCACCGCTATGCCGGTAAGCGCGGCCATGTGGCTTTTGCGTTTCGTGGTCAGCCATTGATCCACGAAAATGACGGCGAACATGGCGGTCATGATGAAGTCGAGACCGGAGGTGTTGAAGGTGATGCGTTCTCCGAGAAGGCCGCCAAGCGTGGCGCCGGCCACCCATGATGACTGGTTGAGCAGGCCGACGAAGAAGTAGAACCATCCGCGATCGACGTCGGCCGCAATGATGGTGCCGTTGTCGATGGCGAAGGTCTCGTCGCACAACGAGAAAATGAGATACGGCTTCTTGGCGCCCATGTTCTTGAACCGGCCGAGCATGGAGATGCCGTAGAACAGATGACGGGTGCCGAGCATGACGGCCAGCATGAACGTGACGAACGGGTTGAACGCGGACACCAGCAGATTCACGGTGACGAATTCCATGGAACCGGTGAAGATGAACGCGCTCATGCACATGGGCCACAGGAACGAAAAGCCGCGCGTGCCCATCAGCACGCCGTACGACAACGCCAGAAGGAAGAAGCTGATGCAGACCGGCGACGTCCGCGGCAATGCCGTTCTGAACGCCTTGCCCATGACGGCGTTCCTGTTCTGCGTCCGCACCATTAAATATCAGCCCTTCTTCCGTCCGTTCCCATGCTTCTCTTCTCATGCCTTCTCTTGCCGCGCCCTGATATACCCCGACGCGCCACAACGACGGCCAACATACTATCGCCGACCCCGACAAACCATGCGCAACCGTATCGGCGCGTGGACATCGACGGATTATGTGCAAAGCATGCGCGGCGAGATTATCATGCTGCATACTGGAACGTAACGAAAAACCTTTGGACAAGGAGCATGAATGAAGACACTGGTACTGGTGTTCCACCCGCATCTGGAAAAATCGCAGGTCAACCGCAAGCTCATGGACGCGGCCAACGAGACCGGCGACGTGACCGTGGTGGACGAGTACGCCGCATATCCCGACTTCAAAATCAACGTCGAACATGAGCAGGAGCTCATCGAAACGCATGACCGCATCGTGCTGCAGTTCCCGTTCTACTGGTACAGCTCCCCCGCGCTGCTCAAGCAGTGGGAGGATGACGTGATCAAGGCCGGCTGGGCCTACGGCGGCGGGCGGGCGCTCGAAGGCACGGAGTTCATGTTGGCCGTGTCCACCGGCTCTCCGGCGGACTCCTACACGCGTGAAGGCAGCCATGTGCGCACCATGGAGGAGCTGCTTTCCCCGTTCGAGACCACGTTCCGTCATACGCATGCCACATATCTGAAGCCGTTCCTCATCCAAGGCGTCGCCACGTCCACCGATGAGCAGATCGACGCCGCCGTGGCGAAGTATCCGGCAGCGCTGATCGGCTGATTCCTCTGCCTGTTTCGGCGCGCATTTCCCGATTTTCCGCAGGGAGCCGTGTTCGTTCCAGACGAACGTGGCTCCCTGTTTGACTTCAAGTACTTGAAGTTCCTATTCTCTTCCAACAGAGCATGAAGGAGCATACGGTGAATAACACTCCAGATACATTTACATCCGCTGCGGAGCAGGACATGTCCGAAACCCGCCAGGCGTTCCTCACCGGCGAGCGCGCGGAGTTCTTCGCGCATGACCGCCGGTACGTCGATACGATTTTCGACGATGGCGAATCGCCGTTGAAGCATGCCCATGACATCGAACTGAGGTCGAGCTCGTTCAAATGGAAGTATCCGCTGTGGTATTGCTCGGATATCGATGCGAAGGACTGCACGTGGTTTGAGATGGCACGTGCGGGCGTATGGTACACGGACCATATCACGGTGGAGGATTCGACGATCGAGCGCCGAAGAATTTCCGCCGCTGCCATGACGTGACGTTACGCAACGTGGATTTCGTCAACGCCGAGGAGACGTTGTGGGCCTGTTCCGGCGTGACGTTGGACAATGTGAGCGCGCATGGCGACTATCTGGCGATGAATTGCGCGGATGTGAAAGCCGACAACCTACGTTTGGTGGGCAATTATCCGTTCGATGGCGCAAGGAACGTGGAGATTTCCAATTCCCGTCTGATTTCGAAGGATTGTTTCTGGAACTGCGAGAACGTGACGGTGCGCGATTCGTTCATTTCCGGCGAGTATCTGGCGTGGAACTCGCGTAACGTGACGTTCGAGCATTGCACGATCGAAAGCCTGCAGGGCCTGTGCTACGTGGACCATCTGGTGTTGCGTGACTGCCGGCTCGTCAATACGACGCTCGCGTTCGAATATTCCTCCGTCGATGCCGACGTGCGCGGCACGATCGACAGCGTGTTCAATCCTTCGTCCGGCACGATTCGCGCCGACCATATCAACGAGCTGACGCTCGATCCGGCGAAAATCGATCCGACGGCCACGACGATCGTGACAGCCGACGCCGCATAACAGTAGGTAGGATTGGCGGTATGACTTACGATTTCGATACTCCGATCGACCGTTCCGGCACGTACTCGCTCAAATGGGAGGAGGCTGGCGACGCGCTGCCCATGTGGGTGGCGGATATGGATTTCCAGACCGCGCCCGTAATCCGCGAGGCGTTGCGTCGGCGCGTCGAGCATGGCGTTTTCGGCTATTCGATCGTGCCGCCAGAATGGAATCAGGCGTACGTGGATTGGTGGGGACGCGTCATGGGCTTGCCATCGACCCGGACTCGCTGGTGTTCTGCACCGGTGTGGTGCCGGCGATCTCCAGCATGGTCAGGAAACTCACCACGCCGAACGAGAACGTCGTGATCATGACGCCGGTCTACAACATCTTCTTCAATTCGATTCTCAACAATGGCTGCCGTGTGCTTGAATCGCCGCTCGCCTATGACGGCGAAGGACATTACGAGATCGATTGGGCTGATTTCGAAACGAAACTCGCCGACCCGCAGACCACGCTGATGATTCTGTGCAACCGCATAATCCGATCGACCGTATTTGGGATTGTGAGACTTTGGAACGTATCGGCGAACTGTGCTGGAAGCATCATGTGACGGTGGTCAGCGATGAGATTCACTGCGATCTGACCGATCCGGGTTTCGATTACGTGCCGTTCGCCTCGGTGGGTGAGCATTGCGCGATGAATTCGGTGACCTGCATGGCTCCGACCAAAACGTTCAACATCGCAGGACTGAATTCCGCGGCCGTGATGATTCCGAATCCGGTGCTGCGTCATAAGGTGTGGCGAGCTTTGAACACCGATGAGGTGGCGGAGCCGAACGCCTTCGCCATGGACGCCACCCTGGCCGCGTTCAATGAGGGCGAACCGTGGCTGAACGAATTACGAGCCTATCTGGCCGGCAACAAGGCGACCGCGCGTGCGATGTTCGACAAATACAACGCTTCGGTGCCGACCGACCGGCGCATCATCATGGTCGAAGGACATGCCACCTACCTGTTGTGGGTCGACTGTTCGGCCATCACGCATGACACGGATGCGTTATGCGATTATCTCAAGCGCGAGCATAAGGTGATGTTCTCCGAGGGTTCCGAATATGGTGGCAACGGTCATGATTTCGTGCGTATCAACGTGGCCTGTCCGCGTGCACGCATGATCGAGGGTCTTGCACGGTTCATCGACGGTCTGCTCGCGTATCGAGCACAATCGTTTCCAAAGATGGACTGATAAACCCTTGGACTGACGCATGACGGATGCGGCAACGGCCTCTTCAAGGACTATGAAAGGACGCAACATGGTGGTGGTGTTTTTCTCCCGCGCCGGCGAAAACTACGAAGTGGGCGAGGTGACGGTCGGCAATACCGCGAAGCTTGCCCAAGAGGTGGCCCGGCGGACCGATTCGCCGATGATTGAAATCACACGTACCGAGCCTTATCCGGAACGGTACGCCGCGACCTCAGAAATGGTGCAGGAGGAGCAGCGTGTCAACGCGCGTCCGCTGTTCACGCTCAGCGGCGATACCGATGCGCTCGACTCGTCCGATACCGTGTTCCTCGGCTATCCGATTTGGTGCGGCGATATGCCGATGCCCGTGTACGCTTTTCTGGAAAGCCGTGACTGGTCCGGAAAGACCATTTATCCGTTCTGCACGCACGGCGGCAGCGGGCTTGGACGGACTCCGGAACGTATCGCCGCAATCACCAAGACGACGGTGAAGCCGGGGCTTGCGGTCATGGGGACCGACGCACAGAACAACGCAAGTAAAGCCGCCGAAGCCGTCAGCGGGTGGATCGCCAAATCCGGTCTATAGATTCGCAATCCACATCCATCCGTTCCGTCTGCTTCAGCACGCCTTCGAGTTGGAGCAGACGGATTTTGGTTTCAATGCCTCCCGCATAACCGGTGAGACTGCCGTCAGCGCCGACGACCCGATGGCAGGGCACGATAAGCGCGATCGGATTGCGGTGCACCGCTCCCCCGATGGCGCGTGCGGATACCCTACGCCCGTCCGCACGTTTCAACTCCAATCGACGTGCGAGTCCGCCGTATGAAACCGTTTCGCCGTATGGCACTTTCCGCAGCAATGCCCATGCTTCCTTGCGGAACGGCGTGCCTTCCAGCCGCAACGGCACTTCGGTCCGAGGTATGCAACCTGCAAAGTATTCGTCCAGCCATCGTTTCGCGGCGCCAATCGTCGGCGAATCACCCAAAACCGCGGAATCATCGTCCGCATAGCCTGGCTGCCAATCGAACCACAGGCCGAGCAATGCCGTTTCGTCGGCGATCAGCGTGAGGCCGCCAAGCGGCGAATCGTAATGCGACTTTGTTTTCACCACTGTCCTCCATCCCTCCACAAAACACCTATCTCGCCTATGGATGGCGGATTTCGTCTTTCGACACATGTTATCTCGCTTATAGATGGCGGACGGCAAAGTGAAAAGCCGCGCTTTTTACCCCCATACGCTATCTCAGGGGGTATAAGTCGAAAAACATCCGCCATCTATAGTGGAGATAGCATCAGGCAGACCCGCAAATCCGCCATTCATAGGCGAAATAGGACCAAAACGAAGGAGTTGGCATGGGATACGCACTCATCACGGGAGCGTCCGGCGGCATCGGACGCGAACTGGCGGCGCTGTTCGCAGCGGACGGACATGACCTGGTGATCACCGCCCGCAGCCAGGAACGGCTTGACATGGTAAAAACCAAGCTCGAGCAGCGTTTTGGCATGCATGTGGTGACGTTCGCCATAGATCTGAGCGAAGCAAATGCGCCGAAGAAACTCCATGATTTCACCACATCACAAGGTATTGCGGTCGACCATCTCGTTAATAACGCAGGCTTCGCTGACTGGACGGATTTTCTCGACGCCGACTGGAACCGGCAAAACGAGATGATGCAGCTCAACATGCATGCGCTCGCCGAACTGACATATCGGTATGGCCGAGACATGCGCGCCAACGGGCATGGCAGGATTTTGAATATTTCGTCCGTCGCTCGATGATGGCAGGCCCATACATGGCGATGTATTTCGCGTCGAAGGCATTCGTGCGTTCGCTATCCGAGGCAGTGGCCCACGAATTGCGCGGCACGGGCGTGACGGTGACCTGCGTATGTCCCGGTCCGACCACGACCGGCTTCGAAAAGGCCGCGAATATGAGTGGCCGCAACTTCTTCACCATGACCAAACCGGCCACCGCACGTCAGCTTGCCACGTACGCCTACCGCAGGATGATGCGCGGCTCAACCCTCGCCTACCATGGTCCGCTCACCAAGGCGGGCGCGCTCGCGGAACGGGTTCTTCCCCGCGCTCTGACCCGGCGAATCGCCGCGTTCATGAACGGCGGCAAGCCGCACACGCTTAAGGTTTAACGGCGAATCGCTTGGACGGACGGTAGCAGAGCAGAGCGATGCCGATGAGTACGGCGGTTGCGGCGAGGCTGATCGGGTAGACGATCATGATGGCCTCGAACGTGCGATGCGCGGGGAACACGAACGCGATCCAGGTGATGCGCACGCCGACCACGCCGATTACGGTGAGCAGCGCCGGCACCAGTGAGATGCCGAAGCCGCGCAGATATCCGGACATGACCTCGTACAGCATGCTGAACGTGTAGGCGGAGAACACCATGACGAGTCTGGTGTAGCCGACGGAAATGACCTCCGGTGTCGCATCGAACAACGCCAGCAGACTATGGCCGAAGAACAGCACGACGGCGATGGTGACCGCGGTGGCGATGAAATCCTCCAGAATGCAGATGCCAAGCACGCGCTTGCAGCGTCCGATCCGTTTGGCTCCATAGTTTTGCCCGGTGAAGGTGGCGCAGGCCTGGCTGAACGAGTTGAGCACGTAGTAGGCGATGATTTCGATGTTGAACGCGGCGCTGGAGGCGGCCATGACAACGGTGCCGAGACTGTTGATGGCGGCTTGGATGATGATGTTGGCCACGGCGAACACCGCGCTTTGCACGCCGGCGGGCAGTCCGATGCGCAGAATCTGACGCAGGGTAAACCAGTCGATGCCGAACTCGCGCAAATCAACATGGATGGCTGCGTCAGTATGAACCAGTCGATACAGCAGAATCATGGAGCTGACGACGTTCGCGATGACTGTGGCCGTCGCGACGCCCGAAACACCCCAATGGAACAGTACGACGAAAATCAGTCCCATGGTCACGTTGAGCACGCCGGAAATGGCGAGTACGGCGAGCGGAGCCTGGGTGTCGCCGATGCTGCGGAAGATGGCTGTTTCGAAATTGTATAGCAGGATGACGGGCATGCCGATGAGGTAGATGCGCAGGTATGCGAGCGCCAGGGGGAACACGTCGGCGGTCACGTTGAGCATGCCGAGAAGCGGTCCGGCGAGCAATTCTCCGATGATGGCGACGATCACGCCGCCGATCAGGGCGGTGACGATGGACGTGTGCACGGCGTTGCGCACCGCTTCGCGGCTGCCTCGTCCGATGGCGTTGGCGATGACGACGTTCGCGCCGAGAGCGATGCCGATGAACAGGTTGAGGATGAGTCCGGTGACGGGCGCGTTGGAGCCGACGGCCGCGACCGCGGCGGTGCCGTCGGATTGGGAGAAATTGCCGACGATCATGATGCCGGATGCGTTGAAGAGTTGTTCCAGAATGCCGGTCGCCGCCACAGGGAGCGCGAATCGCAGGACCTTCGTCCAAATGCGCCCGTGCAGCATGTCTATGCCCTGCTTGTTGTGCACCATGTTTTTGCCTCCGCCAGCCGCAGCAGGCTCGTCGTTCTCTTCCGAAGGCATTGTAGTGGCGGCACCAAACGAGGGAACCGCCATGCCGTTTTGTAGGATGCTCTAAAAAAGGGCCATGACGTTTTCGAATTCCCTTTGGCGGCGAGTGGAGCCCGCGCGTTAGTATGAAAGGCATGAGTGAAACCGTTTCAACCGCATCCAACGCGGCCGACGCATGGACGAATCCGCTGCGCGACCCGCGCGATCTGAGACTTCCCCGCATCGCAGGCCCATGCAGCATCGTGATTTTCGGCGTGACCGGCGATCTGTCCCGTAAGAAGCTGCTTCCCGCCATCTACGATCTGGCCAACCGTGGCCTGCTGCCGCCGAGCTTCGGTCTGACAGGCTTCGCACGCCGCGACTGGACCGAGGACCATTTCAAGGATTTCGTCAAGGAGAACGTGCAGGCGCATTGCCGTACGCCGTTCAAGGAATCGACTTGGAAGCAGCTTGCGGCCGGTATCCGTTTCGTACAAGGCACGTTCGATGATCCGAAAGCGTTCGAGCGTCTGTCCGACACGGTCGCCGAGCTTGACCGCGACCGTGGCACGCGCGGCAATCACGCGTTCTACATGTCGGTGCCGCCGCGCGCGTTCCCGCAGGTGTCCCGTCAGCTGGCCGACTGTGGTCTGGCGAAAAGCGACAAGGGCGCTTGGCGTCGTGTGATCATCGAAAAGCCGTTCGGTCATGACCTGGCCAGCGCCAAGGAGCTCGATCGCGTGGTCTCCGAAGTGTTCGACCCGTCGAGCGTGTTCCGCATCGACCATTATCTTGGCAAGGAGACCGTGCAGAACATGCTGGCGTTGCGTTTCGCGAACGCCATGTACGAGCCGATCTGGAACAACAATTACGTCGACCATGTGCAGATCACCATGGCCGAGGACATCGGCGTGGCTGGTCGTGCTGGCTATTACGACGGTATCGGCGCCGCACGCGACATCATCCAGAACCATCTGCTGCAGCTTATGGCGTTGACCGCCATGGAGGAGCCGGTCTCCTTCTCCGCCGCCGATCTGACCGCCGAGAAGACCAAGGTGCTCTCCGCCGTGCGCCTGCCCAAGGATCTGGCCGCGCACACCGCGCGAGGCCAGTACGCCGCCGGATGGCAGGGATCGCACGAGGTGGTCGGCTACTTGGACGAGAAGGGCATCGATCCCGAATCCACCACCGAGACCTATGCCGCGATCCGCCTGGACGTCGACACCCGCCGTTGGGCCGGCGTGCCGTTCTATCTGCGTACCGGCAAGCGCCTGGGCAAGCGCGTCACGGAGATCGCCGTGGTGTTCAAACGCGCCCCGCATCTGCCGTTCGAATCGACCGCCACCAAGGAGCTCGGCAAGAACGCCGTCGTGATCCGCGTGCAGCCCGACGAGGGCGTGACCATGCGCTTCGGCGCGAAGGTGCCGGGCGGCACGTCGATGGAGGTGCGCGACGTGTCGATGGACTTCGGCTACGGTCGCTCGTTCACCGAATCCTCCCCTGAGGCATACGAACGCCTGATCCTCGACGTGCTGCTGGGCGACCCGCCGCTGTTCCCCACCACCGAGGAGGTCAACCTTTCGTGGAAGATCCTCGACCCGATCGAGGAGTTCTGGTCGACGCTCGGCCAGCCGCAGCCGTATCGTTCCGGCACGTGGGGGCCGGAGGAGGCCGTTGAAATGCTCGCCCGCGATGGACACCGTTGGAGGATGCCGTGATCATTACCCTGCAAGACACCGAGACCCGCGAGATCTCGGCGAAAATCGACGAACTGCACGAGGAGCGCGGCGAGGCGGCCCTGGGCCGTGTGCTCACCCTGCTCATCTCCACCAACGAGGCCGAGCTCGAGCATGATCTCGAAGTCGCCAACAATGCGAGCCGCGAGCATCCCTGCCGTGTGATCGCGGTCGCCCCGAGCAGCCGCAAGATCAGCCCGGAAGAGGAGCATCCCACCTTCCTTGACGCCGAGATCCGCTTCGGCTCCGACGCCGGTGCGGGCGAGATCATCGTGCTTCGTCCGCGCGGCGGTCTGGTCCGTCACGCCGACACCCTGGTGATCCCGCTGCTCGTGCCTGACGCTCCCGTGGTGGCATGGTGGCCGAACGAGGCGCCCGCGAATCTGTCGAAGGACCTGCTCGGCTCCATGGCCAGCAGCCGCATCACCGACGCGATGCACTCCTCGAACCCGCGGCGCACGATGGACGATCTGCGCCGCAACCGCTCCGCCAAGGACGTGGACATGTCGTGGACACGCCTGACCGTATGGCGTGCGATGATCGCCTCGATGCTCGACCAGCCGCCGCACCTGCCGGTGAGCAATGTGCGCGTGACCGGGCAGAAGGATTATCTGCCGTTGGATCTGCTGGCCGCATGGCTGCGACTGCGCCTGAACGTGCCGGTGATGATCGAGGAGGATCCGAACGCCACGGCCGTCACCGGCGTGTACCTGACGCGCGGCGACGGCGTGCTGAGCCTGGAGCGCCCCTCCACCGACGACGGGTTCGCCGTGATCAGTGTGCCCGGCCAGTCGCCGCAGACCATCAGCGTGCCCGCGCGCACGCTTGAGGAATGCCTGAGCGAGGAGCTTGGCCGCCTCTACCCCGATGAGATCTACAGCGAGGTCGTCTCGCAAGGACTAGATCTCGTCAAGCCCAGGCAGTAGCCACCGAGCGTCGAACCATAATACAAGGAGTGAACGTGACAGAACGTAAAACCGTCGTATACCCCAATCCGCAGGTACTGGCGGAGGCTGTGGCCGCGCGCACGCTGCTGACCATCATCGATCTGCTGGCCGAGCCGAATCGTAAACGTGTGGATATCGCCGTGACCGGCGGCACCGACGGTAACCGTGTGTTCGCCGCGATGAACGCCAGCCCGCTGAACGATGCCGTGGACTGGAGCCGTGTGCACGTGTGGTGGGGCGACGAGCGCTTCGTGGCGGCCGATGACGACGACCGCAACGCGAAGCAGGCTCGCGAGGCCTGGTACGGTGCGCTTGTGGAAAGCGGGCGCATGCCGGCGGCGAACATCCATGCGATGCCGGCCGATACCCGCGGCGCCGAGGAGATCGCCGCCGCCTCCCCCGAACAGACCGATGCGGTGCTGGCCGAGGCCGCCGCGGAGTACCAGCGCGAGCTCATCGAGCAGTTGGGCGAGAATCCGGCATTGGATATCGCGATGTTCGGCATGGGGCCGGACGCGCATTTCGCGTCCCTGTTCCCCGACCACGGCGAGGCCGAGATCGACGACCCGCACGTGCTGGTCGCAGGCGTGCGCGATTCGCCGAAACCGCCGCCGCTGCGCCTGACATTGACCGTGCCGATGATCGTCCGGTCGAAGCATACGTGGGTGTTCACCTCCGAAGAGCGTAAGGCCGGCGCGGTCAAGGCCGCCTTCGCCCAGCGCAACAACCCGCATGCCCCAAGCTCCTACGCCGATGGCGAGGAACTGCTCTGGCTCATTGACGAGGGTGCCGCTTCCAAGTTGTGAGGTTCATCCGAAACAGGTAACAGGGGGTGTCCCGCGACTCATGCCGTGAGACACCCCTTTTTTTTTGAGTGTTGATTGATTGTTGAGTGTCGTTTTGACGCAGGTTCCCGCTGGACTGCAGCTTCGTAGGCGGTTTCGCGTTTCCGTAGGCGGTTGCCCCAAGTATCGGGGTCATGGAAAAGGCCGGTTTCCGGCCTTTTCCGCAGCAGGCTCCCAAGACCAACCACCTATGGAACGCAAAAACCACCTACGGAATCCCAATCCGCCGCCTATTTCGCCCCATAGCTTCCGAAAACCTCTCGGAAGGAGGTTAGACGATGGCATTAGACTCCCCTAGAAACGCAAATGGGATGCATCACAACCACAAGTACCATTCGTTCTGCTTACGGAGCGACACTATGCTCCGTCAATGCAACGGTACGGCAATATCGCAGCTCAGTAATATGCATATGCCAGAGGTCTTGCAATGGAACACATCGCAAGACTCTGGCATATCCGCCCTGACACAGAGGCAAGGAAAAGATCAGGCTTCGATTTCTTCGCGGCCCGGTTCGGCCCACAGGGTGTGGAACGCGCCCGGCTGGTCCACACGCTGGTAGGTGTGGGCGCCGAAGTAGTCGCGCTGGCCCTGGATGAGGGCGGCCGGCAGACGCTTGGAACGCAGGCCGTCGAAGTAGGACAGCAGGATGCGACGCCGGGGTCGGCAGACCGTTGATGGCGGCCTGGGCGACCACGTTGCGCCAGGACTTCTCGGCGTTTTCGATGGCGTTCTTGAAGTACGGGGCGAACAGCAGTGACACGTTGGCCTCGCCGGATTCGAACGCTTCGGAAATGCGGTTGAGGAACTTCGCGCGGATGATGCAGCCGCCACGCCAGATGCGTGCCACGGCGGCGAGGTCGATGTCCCAGCCGTATTCCTTGGCGGCGGTGGTGATCTCGTTGAAGCCTGTGCGTAGGCGACGATCTTGGAAGCGTAGAGGGCCTGACGGATGTCTTCGATGAAGGCCTTCTTCTCGTCGTCGTTCAGGTTGAGCTTGCGTCGGGGCCGGCGAAGCCTGCTTCTGGGCTTCCTCACGCAGGTCGGCTTCGGAGGACAGGCCGCGGGCGAACACGGCTTCGGCGATGCCGGTGACCGGCACGGCGAGGGACAGTGCGGTCTGCACGGTCCAGGTGCCGGTGCCCTTCATGCCGGCGTGGTCGACGATGAGGTCGACGAGCGGCTTGCCGGTCTTCTTGTCGACCTGGTGCAGCACTTCGGCGGTGATTTCAATGAGGTAGGAGTCGAGTTCGGTCTTGTTCCACTCCTCGAACACGTCGCCGATCTCGGCCGGGGTCATGCCCAGGCCGCGGCGCATGAGGTCGTAGCTTTCGGCGATGAGCTGCATGTCGGAGTATTCGATGCCGTTGTGCACCATCTTGACGAAGTGGCCGGCACCGTTGAGTCCGATGTGGGTGACGCACGGTTCGCCTTCGGCCTTGGCCGCGATGGATTCGAAGATCGGCTTGAGGGTCTTCCAGGATTCCTCGGAACCACCCGGCATCATGGACGGACCAAGCAGGGCGCCTTCCTCGCCACCGGACACGCCGCAGCCGACGAAGTGCAGGCGCGGGCGCTGATTTCCTTTTCGCGGCGGATGGTGTCCGGGAAGTAGGCGTTGCCGGCGTCGACGATGATGTCACCCGGCTCCATCAGGTCGGCGAGCGCGTTGATCATGGCGTCGGTCGGCTCACCGGCCTTGACCATGATGATGGCGGTGCGCGGCTTGACGAGGCTGTCCACGAACTCCTCGAGGGTCTTCGCCGGGAAGAACTCGCCTTCGGTGCCGTGCTCGTTCATGAGCTTTTCGGTACGGGCGTAGGTGCGGTTGAACACGGCGACCTTGTTGCCGTGGTGAGCGAGATTGCGTGCGAGGCTGCCGCCCATGGCAGCCAGACCGACGACGCCGACGTTTGCTTCAGCTGACATACTGTTCCCTTTCATGGAGAAACGTAGTACTTTTTATGAACCTTCCCCAGTGTAGCCCCGAGCGCACCCAAAGCGACGGCCCATCTCAGGGATGACGGGCCGTCAACCGGTCGCATGGTTTCAGTTCGTTTTCGTAGGCACGATGGTGCGTACGAATCGCATGGCTTCGGCTGGGGTGAGCGACGGCACGTAGGCCTGCGCGACGGCAAGCGAGATCTGCGGCAGTTTCGCCGGATCCGGATAGCAGATGTACACTTTGGCTTCATCCGGATGGAACTTGAGTTTGAAGCGGAACAGGGAGTGGAATCCGTAAGCCGGTTCCATGATGTCGGCCACCATCTGCAGCACGTGGTCGAGCACGGCGCTCTCCCCCTGTTCGTGGCCTTCGCCGCTCATGCCGGCAAGTGGCGCCGCGGACAGGCTCATGAATCGCACTTCGCCTTCGTCGCGCAGCCGTTCGGCCATGCGGGCGATGAGGAATTCCATGATGCCGTTGACGCTGTCGGTGCGGTGACGCATGAAGTCGAGCGTCCATCCGACCACTTTGCCGTTCTCATAGGTCGGCAGCCAGCTGGTGACGCCCAGCACCTTACCGTCCGCGTCCACCGCGTACAGCAGTTTGACGCGTGGATCGACCAGCTCGTCCACGCCACCCAGGGTGAAGCCCATTTCAGGCAGGGCCTTCTCGCCGGCCCATTGCGTGGAGATCTCACGGATCTGCGTCTGCACGGAGAACGGCGATTCCTTGAATGTGGTGAGCACGTCGGTGATGCCGTCGCGCTTGGCTTTGTTGATGGCGGTGCGTACGTCCTGCCATTTCTTGCCGCGCGTCTGCCATGCGGCCGGTCGATCACCATTTCGGTGCCGACGTCGAGCGCGTTCCAGCCGGCGGAGACCAACTCGTCACGTTGTTCGGCGTGCACGCTGTAGAACACCGGTGTCAGGGAACGTTGGGTGCAGAAGTCGGCGAACGCATGCAGATCGTCCTCATATTCGTCTGGGTCGCCGAAAGGTCCGGTGACGGTCAACGCGATGCCGTACGACACGCGGTAGGCGATGGCGGAACGGCCGGTGGCGGAGAACCAGTAGTCGTTGCCTTTCCAAGTGGCCATGAACGACATGGATTCGCCGCCGAGTCCGATGATCTCGTCCACGCGGTGACGGTACGCGTCGTTGATCATGGAACGGTCACGCAGGCCACCCCATGCGCAGCACAGCGCGACCAGCCAAAACATCGGTCCGACGCACTGGTAGACGATTTCGGAAAGCAATCCGACCGGCACGAACGCCGGTTCCACGCCACTTAGCAGGCCAATCGGCAGCAAACGCTGCACGTAGTCTGCGATCAGATCGACCAGCAGCGGCGTTTCGTTGAAGCCGGACGGCATGGACAGGCCGTAGCCGACGTACAGCAATCCCAGTAATACGAATGCGGCGAACGTGATGGCGATACCGCGCAGCACGGTCTCGCTTTTCGTGCGAATGGTGAAACATGCGCGGAACAGGATGATGATGACGATGCACAGCAGCGGCAACGCCATCGTGGCCAGCATCGCGTGGAATGCGCCGTGCCGTTGCAATGCGGATATCGCATCCATGTATGCACCGGCGTCGGGGCCGTCCACGTAGGACAGCGGAATAGCCACATAGAACACCGTCGATAGCGCAATGGTGCATGCGTTGAACACGATGCTGAGCGTGGCGGCGAGATGACGGCCTCGATACAGACCCCAGGCGATGAGCAGCAGCATCAGCGTCGGCGTGATGGATACCAGCCAGTTGCCGGGCATGGTGAGGCGCATCATGCGGTACTGCGTGAAGCAGTCCGTATGCGAGGCGCCGCTGAGGCAGTCGACCACACGTCCGGTGTCGAAGTCGGTGGAGCCGGTCAACAGTCCGAACATGGACAGCAGGCCGAACGATTGGCGTGACGAGACGGCGACGAGCGAACCGATGGCCTGCACGCCCGCGACGATGCCGATAAGCCGACGCATTTCGTAGATGGCGCCATGCCGGTATTCGTCGCCATGCGTGCAGGAGCCATCAGATAGCCGAGCACGTGGCCAATCACCGAAGTGGCAAGCAGGCAGTAGTCGCTCACCTCGCCTCGGTAGAGGAACATGATGAGCACGACCGCATAGCCGATCACGCGGATACGGCGGCGCCACAGCATGGTTGTGAACGCGCTGGCGCACATAAGGGTGCCGGCGACGAGAATCAGCGGACCAAGGATGGCGCCACCATGCGAGATCGCATGCCATTGGGGCTGCGCCCGTCGGATAGGGAGCACAGTCCCATGCCCAAGGCCACGCCACCCAGTGTGGTGATGACGGACACCCATGCGGTTTTGATTTTGCCGATCACCGATTCGGCCAGGCCGAACGCAACCAGCATGAGCGGAACGTCGATGAGCAGACGGCCCAGATTCGGCACGTACAGCATGGATATCGGCGCGGTGTACCAGCGGCCGCGTGCGAGCGCTTCGAAACTTACTTTGGCCAGGCTCGGCGGGAACGGCTGACGTATGAGCGCGCACACGATCTGCGTGCCCACGTTGATGAGGATGACGAACAGCACGAGGCAGACGGTGAGCAGGTGTCGTCTGATCCATCCGGCCAGATCGGCGAGCAGCGCGCGGAAGCCGAACAGTGGTTTCGCGGGTGATGCCTCGGCTGGTTTAGCAGGCGCGGTTTGCGTTTGAGTCATTTCTTTCCTTTTCTGGGATTCTCAGGCTTGCGGGTTTGTGTTCAGGATCGTCATATCGTGATGCGTTTGAGATTCGGATAGTCGGATAGGTTCGGGTTCGCACCATCCAGTCCGGTGTCGTGGCCGAATACGGCGAGCCCGTAACGCAGCACGTCCTGCACGGCGTGCCAGTCGTGTGCGTTGCCGGACGATTCGACGGCGGCGACGCGCATGCCGGCTTTCGCCGCGACCGGCGCGATTGTTTTGACGTTGCGTATTGAGGCGGTGTCCTTCTCCCCCGCGCCTATGATGAGCATCTGATGGGTGGGCGCGTGGTTGCGGATGGCGTTGACCGGCACTTGGTTCTCATAGGCTGTGGTGTCGCCGTCGAAGAACCGGTCGATCATTTCCTGTCGGCTGCCGTTGGTCGGTTTGATTTCGCTGTCGGTGGGAATCATGGTGCCAAACAGGTCGGGATGGTTCACGCCGATCTGCAGCGAACATGTGGCGCCTTGCGAGAATCCGGCGATGGCCCAATCCTTGGCATCCTGTGCGGCGGGCAGGTTGGTTTTCACCCAGTCGACCACGTCCTGCGTCAGGTAGGTCAGCGCATTGCCGTACACCTTCGAATCCACGCATAGCGTGTTGTGCGAATCGGCGCCAAGCTGATCGGCTGCGATGACGATTGGGGCGAGTCCGTCGTGGGTTTTCGCATATCCGTCCATCATGGTTTGGATGCCGCCGGCTTGGAAGACGCGTCCCGGACTGCCCGGCTGCCCGCTCAGCATGAGGACGACCGGCAGGGCCGGCTTGCGTTTCGAGTCGGCCAATGCCGCCGGAGGCAGGTAGACGAGGGCTTTGCGTGCTTCAAACTGCGATTTCGTGGCCGGAATGTCGATTTTGTTGACGGTTCCGTTCGCCGGAATATTGCGGATTGTGCCGTTGGCGGCCTGTTTGCGCCACTGTGCGACGGTGATGAGGTCCTTGCGTTTGGCCAGTCCGGTCAGATCGGCTTGGCTGTAGGAATCCTCGCCGAACAGCGAGCCGATGGTGGCGTATTCGCCGTACGATTGGTCGATGCCGATCGCCGCGGCCAGTATCGCGAATACGGTCAAGATGGCCGCGGCCACGCGCATCATGCCCCTGCTCAACACGATATGCACGATGGCGAAACCAGCGATGGCGAAACCAGCCGCCACCCAAGACATCACACGATCCCAATCCGACGCCGAACACCACGAACACGTCGGACAGCAGCCAAGCTACCACATAGCCGACCATTCCGGACACGGCCGCAACGCCGATCGGCAGCACGGTAGCCAGTATGCGTCCGTCCCGTTTCGAAACGGCCGCGCTAACCAGCAGGGTTACGGACAGCACTGCGATGACGGCGAACGCCGCCGCCGGAAACCAGCCTCCGACCAGGCTTATGTTCATAAGCCACTGACGCATATTTCCCATCCCCAACATATAGGTTTTCCTTCAACTTGACAGTTGTAGTACGCAAAATAACGGGCACGCGTCATCCTTATGGCTGATTTCGCCTCAAAACTCAGGGAAAACCCTGAAACCGCCGTGAACCGTTCGCTATTGGCGTATGGTTTTGGCTATGACATACGTATTCGAAGCATCGAACGTGCGCTGTTCGATTATGGTCGACGGCGAACGCCGCACCATATTCTCCGGATTGTCCTTCGCCATCGAGCCTGGCGAAATCGTGGACTTGGTCGGACCGTCCGGCGCAGGCAAGAGCTCGCTGCTGACCGCTTTCGCACGGCTCAATCCGCGCGCGTCAGGCGATTTACGGTTGGATGGCCGTTCCGCCGACGATTTCACCCCGCAGCAGTGGCGCGCGCAGGTCGCGTACCTGCCGCAGAAGCCGGTGCTGTTGGGCGAGACGGTGGCGCAGGCGATTCGTCTGCCGTTCACGCTTGCCATACGCCAGTCGGCGAGAACGAAGCAGGGACCACGCAGGATCTCCCCCACCGACGCGTTGCCGGACGGCAGAATCCGTGAGACCTTGGACAATATGGGTTGCGCCGACATCGATCTGAACCGTCCGCCACACGACTTGTCCGGCGGTCAGGCGGCGCGCGTGAGCCTTGCGCGCACGTTGCTGACCCGTCCGAAGGTGCTGCTCGCCGACGAAGTGGACGCCGGATTGGATGACGACAACGCCGAGAAAGTGGCGCGTATCCTCGCCAAAGCGGCGGCGGACGGCATGGCGATTGTTCGTATCCGGCACCGGCCGCCGGATGGCCATGCCACACGTGTCACGCGTCTTGCCGATGGCACGCTCACGCAGTCCGGCAACGCCGAAGCGGACGGTACTGCGACGGGTAGTACTTCGACGGGTAACACGGTAGAAGGGAGCGTCGCATGAACGGCAACTACTATGCGATCGACATCTGGGGTCTCATCGCCGCGCTGGTGATGGTGGCCATTGCCGCCGGCATCTCCGAAACCATGCGTATGGGTGTGGGACGTACGTTGCTGTGGTCGCATGCCGAGCTTTGCTGCAATTGTGCGCGATGGGCTTCATCATGGAGTACGTCATCCGTTCGAACAATCCGTGGCTGGTGCTGCTGCTGGTGGCGTTCATGCTCATCGCGGCCGTGCAGATCACTCTTTCGCGTGCGAAAGGTGTTCCGAAGGGCTTGGCTGGACCGGTGTTCCTGAGTCTGGTCGTGACCATGCTCATCATGATCTCGTTGGTCACCGAGCTCATCATCCGTCCGCAACCGTGGTATGCGCCGCAATTGGTGGTGCCGTTGACCGGCATGCTGCTGGGCAACACCGTTTCGGCGTTGGCGGTGGGGTTGAGCCGGTTCTTTGAAAGCATGAAGGAACGTCGTGACGAAGTGGACACGCTGCTGGCGTTGGGTGCCACCACGTGGGAGGCGGCACGTCCAAGTATCGTCTCGTCGATCCGTCTGGGATTGCTGCCCACCACCGCGTCGCTCGCCTCCGCCGGCATTGTGACGGTGCCGGGCATGATGGCCGGTCAGATCATCGCCGGCGGCAACCCCATCGATGCGGCGAAATACCAGTTCATGATTCTCGCCACCATCGCGGCGCTTACGCTGCTGGCGGACAGCATCATCATGCTGATGGTCTATAAACGTTGCTTCACCGCGCTCGACCAGTATCAGCCGGTCAACGGCTGATACTGCGATATCCCGTATAGAAAAAGCCGTTCATTCCTTGCGATTGCTGGAATGAACGGCTTTTTGCTTGACCGTTGACGTACGTCAGCGGGAGCGGAACGGCGCCTTGCGGATCTTCGCATGCTTGCGGAACGGCTTGCCCTGCCTTTCGCCCGCATGCTTGTCGTGGCGTTCTCCGTGACCGCCACGACGACCGGAATCGCCATACTTGGCTTCCATGCGACGGTCATAACGCTTCGCGTCCTCGCCTCGCTCGTCATGAATCACGCGGATTTCCTTGCGATGGATGCGTTTGCCGCCCTGACGGCGGTCGTCGCGTTCGTCGCGGTTCCTGCGGTATTGGCGATCGTCCTCGTAACGGCGTTCGGCACGGGCTTCGGCCTTGCGCTGCTTCTTGGTCGGCGCGCCCTGCTTTTTCGCATACTGCTTTTTGCCGGGCTTCCTATCGGATTGGCCACGCTGATCGGAACGCTCGTCGGAGCGCCGCTTGCGATTGTCGGTTCCACGCTGTTCGCCGGCTTCGGCACGCTGCTGCTCATGCAGCCGCGCGTACTTTTCGCGACGCTTGTTGTTGCGCTTCTCCTCGTGCTTCTCGCGCTTCTCCTCTTGGATTTCAGGATGTTCCCAACGATGCTCGCGTGCCTCGTATTCGCGGTTGTCGCGGCCTTCGAACTTGGCGGCGCGACGTTCGGCGCGATTCTGTTTCGGTTCGAAACGCTGCTCGCGTTCGGCGACTTCGGCGCGCTCTTCACGTCCCTTGCGATTCGCGCGGTCCTTGCGTTCGGACTTGAACGGCTTGCCGCCCTTGTCCTTGCCACGGTCCTTGTTGCGTCCGCCGGAACGGTTGCGTCCGGAGCGCCCGCCGTTTTCCGCGGAACCGTCGCCGCCCTTGCCATGCCTGCGACGCGGATTGCCCGCCGGCTGGGACTGCTCAAGCGTCCAACCGAAACGCGGTTCGGCCGACTCGCCCACCAATTCCAACACTTCCGGGGAATCGTGGGTCACTTCGATCGGCTTGACCTTCAGTCCGGCCTCATGCAGCATGCGGCGGGTGCGGCGGCGCTGGTTCGGCAGAACGATGGTCACCACATCACCGGAATGGCCGGCTCGCGCGGTACGTCCGGAGCGGTGAAGGAACGATTTCGGGTCCTCCGGAGGCTCCACCTGCACCACGAGCTCCACGCCGGACACGTCGATGCCGCGGGCGGCCACATCGGTGGCGACCATGACGTTCACGTCGCCGGATTCGAAGGCTGCGAGATTGCGGTCACGCTGGTTCTGGCTCAGGTTGCCGTGCAGCTCGGCCGCCGGAATGCCGTTCTTCGTCAGGTCCTTGGCGAGCTTCTGGGTCTGGAATTTGGTGCGGGTGAACAGGATGCGGCGTCCCTTGCCGGAAGCGAGGGTGCGGACCAGCTCATGACGGTCGCCCTGCGTGGTTTCGAACACGTGGTGGGTCATTTCGTCGACGGCCGCGGTGGCGGAGTCGACGCTGTGGATCTTAGGATCGGTGAGGAACGTGTTCACCACCTCGTCGACGCCATGGTCGAGGGTGGCGGAGAACAGCATGATCTGCGCGTCGAACGACACTTGGCCGAGCAGGCGCTTGACCGGCGGCAGGAAGCCCATGTCGGCCATTTCGTCGGCTTCGTCGATCACGGCCACTTCGACCTTCTCCAAGGTCAGCGCATGCTGTTCGAGCAGGTCCTCAAGACGGCCCGGGCATGCGACGACGATATCGGCGCCGGCCCTTAGATCGCGGATCTGGCGGGCGTAGCGCACACCGCCATACACGGTGGTGGTGGTCATGCCGTACATCTGCGCGAGCGGCATCAGCACGTCGTTGATCTGGTTGGCCAGCTCACGGGTCGGAGCGAGCACCAGACCGCGCGGGTGCGGCAGGAAATCGTCGGCGCGCCGTTCCTCGGCATGCCCCTTGCGCACCTGTTCCACCTCATGGCGGAACTGGCTCATGTTCTCGTACTCGTCGGCGTCGACCTCACCTAGGCGTGCGACCAGCGGAATCGAGAACGCCAGGGTCTTGCCGGAGCCGGTACGGCCTCGGCCGAGAATGTCACGACCGGCCAGGGAATCGGGAAGGGTGTCGGCCTGGATCGGGAAAGCGGTTTTCTTGCCATCGGCCGCGAGCACGCGTACCAACGGGCCGGGAACGCCGAGTTCGGCGAACGTCTGGGGGCGTTCCTCCTCCTCGCCCGCCTCATCGAAATCGGCGGCGAGGGCATCTTCATTTTCAATCACAGCGGTATCGGGCACAATGGCCTTTCATGTCAAACATTGCGCACGTTGCGCAAACCTGTTAACAATAGCCCATGCCCGATACTTTTGCCTTGGCTGTGACTGGTGGCCGACGCTACCGGTAGTTGCGTTCGATGAGGATGTCGGAAACCGTCAGATTCGCGTCGTTGACGAGGTTGAACAGCACCACTTCGGCCAGTTCCGCGGCGCTCATGAAGGAATGCTGCTTGTCCAACGACACGTAATCGTGGCTGTCATGGTAGAAGTCGGTGTCGATGCCTCCCGGATACACGCCCACAACCTTCACACTGGTTCCCTTGTAGGCCGCCTTGAGGCTTGTCGTATACCCCTTCTCACCCCACTTGGTGGCGCAGTAGACGGATTCGTTGGCGTTGCCGCGTGTGGCGGCGGTGGACATGACATTGGCGATTTTGAGGTCCTGCTCGCCGTCGGCCTTCAATGTTTCGACGCTCCACAGAATCATGCCTTTGAGCCCCTTAAGGCACTTGTCCACGTCGGCGGCCTCGTAGTCGACCGGCTTTTTGAACGACGGCTGTCCCGCGTTGTTAATGAGCAGGTCGATGTGGCCGATCTCCTTGATGGCCGCGACGGAGTCCTTCACGAACGCCTCGTCGCTGATGTCGCCGACGAAGGCGCGGTATTCGTCCGCGCCGAACGTGCGGGACAGTTCCTCCTGACGGGCCGTGTTGAAATCGATGCCGGCCACGAACCAGCCTTTGCCGATCAGCTGACGTGCCAGCTCATATCCCAAGCCAAGCGCGGAACCGGTCACAATCGCGATTTTCTTTCCTGCCGCAGTGCTCATGTTGTCTCCTTTGCCACATTGCGCAATCGCTTATAGATACCATCATAAAACGTATGCGAAGCAACACGTCAATCGATTGACGAAAACGGCAATGAAAAACGCCCGCCGACCTTTTTGGCCGACGGGCGTTGAACTAGCAGCGTGAGATGCGATCCGTTACAGGATGTCCGGATCGTCCTTGGCGATGGTGCCGGTCGCCTTGCCGATGGCCTTCAGGCGTGGTAGGCGAGAGGATGACGACGGTGCCGATGGCGATGCCGTTGAAGGAGATGCCGTTGAAGG
>ENA-OPZM01000017-OPZM01000017.1-human-gut-metagenome-genome-assembly--contig:-NODE-17-length-64218-cov-11.096441_pt1 | contig 64218 bp, 62 predicted proteins | sample MGYA00242478_ERZ504493 | MGnify/ENA primary metagenome ERZ504493 (study PRJEB26092, sample SAMD00036227) | human gut metagenome | host: Homo sapiens | study: EMG produced TPA metagenomics assembly of... | reverse complement strand
CTGCATCGTGCCTACCACCCGAGGCAAGGAACATGATCGTCGCCCGGGAGACATTCTTGCCGAAATCCGCCAGTGCGTGGACGAAGGCGCCAAGGAAGTCACGCTACTCGGCCAGAACGTGAACTCGTTCGGTTACGGCATCGGCGACCGTTTCGCCTTCTCCAAGCTACTGCGCGCATGCGGTGAGATCGAAGGATTGGAGCGCGTGCGGTTCACTTCGCCGCATCCCGCCGCCTTCACCGACGACGTGATCGCAGCCATGGCCGAAACGCCCAATGTCATGCACCAGCTGCACTTCCCGCTGCAGTCCGGATCCGACCGAATCCTGCGCGCCATGCGCCGTTCGTATCGTTCCGCGAAGTTCCTTGACATTCTGCGTAAAATCCGTGAGGCCATGCCGGATGCGCAGATCTCCACCGACATCATCGTCGGTTTCCCGGGTGAAACCGAAGAGGACTTCCAGAAAACCTTGCGTGTGGTGGAAGAGGCGAGATTCGCGTCCGCATTCACCTTCATCTATTCGCCGCGCCCAGGCACTCCGGCAGCCGAAATGGAGCAGGTGCCGCACGACGTGGTCCAAGACCGGTTCGAACGACTCGTGGCATTGCAGGAACGCATCACCGAAGAAAATCTCAAAACCTTCGAAGGCCGTGACGTCGAAGTGATGGTCACCGGCGCATCTGGCAAGAAGGACGCCGCGACCCATCGTGTCACCGGGCGCGAGAAAACCGGCGTGCTCGTGCATGTCGGTGTGCCCGAAGGCGAGCCGATGCCGCAGGTAGGCGATTTCGTGACCGCCACCATCACCCACGCTGGGCGTCACAACCTCATCGCCGATCCCGATCCGAAGGCGGGGCAGACCTATGCCGTTCGACACTGAACAGACCTTTGAGAAAACAGACAAAACAGGAGACGCCGATCCTGCGATGCAGCGCAAGGTCGTATCCATTGTCGGACCAACCGCATCCGGCAAAACCGGGTTGGGCATTGCCGTCGCCAAAGCGTTGGCGCGCAAAGGCGAACAGGCGGAAATCATCAACGCCGACGCATACCAGATGTATCGGGGCATGGATATCGGCACGGCCAAGGCAAGCCTTGAGGAGCAGGCGCAGGTCAGGCATCATCTCATCGATATCATCGAACCGGACGACGCCATGTCCGTGGCGAGGTTCCAAGAGCTCGCCCGCGAGAAAATAGCCGAACTACAGGCCAGGGGAGTGCGTCCGATCCTCGTCGGAGGCTCTGGCCTGTACGCACGGGCCGCCATCGACGACATCTCCTTCCCCGGCACCGATCCGCAAATACGTATGGCGCTTGAGGAACGGGAAAAAACCGAAGGTGCGGGCGCGCTGTTCGACGAGCTGAAAGCCAAGGATCCCGAAGCGGCGGCGCGCATGGACCCGCACAATCCAAGGCGTACCATCCGTGCGCTGGAAGTCATCGAAGTGACGGGACGACCCTATTCGGCAAGCCTTCCGCACTACCGGTACGTCATCCCCACCGTGCAAATCGGTCTCGATCTGCCGCGTGAGGAACTGGACCGTCGTATCGATATTCGCACCGAGCAGATGCTCGAAGGCGGATTCATCGAAGAAGTGGAACGTATCCGTCCCAAGCTGGGCATCACCGCAGCCAAAGCGCTCGGTTACCAGCAGGTCGTCGACTATTTGGACGGGTTGCGTGACCTGAACGACACGTTCATGGACATTGCGCAGAAAACGAAGCGTCTGGCACGCAAGCAGATGGGATGGTTCGGTCGTGACCCGCGCATCCACTGGCTCCAAGCGCTCAATCCGGCGCTGCTAGACAATGCGATGGCCATCATCGAACATGCCGATGCAGGTGCCTATGACGCCATAGACGCGCAGGCGGACGCCTACACCCAGCATCATCTCGGAGACCTCGCCTGAAATGAAACTCCCGCTGCCGTATTCGTCGAAGCTTTCCACCTTATCCACGGTCTTCTCCGGCTTGGCACCCAACTTGACGGTGACGATCTTGGCGGAATCCAATCAGTGAAATTGCGTGTTCACTTAAGTTAGAAAATGTGTGCGATTCGAGGAAGTGCCATGTCATGGCGCATCCCATGGGTAAAATCATGACCGTTATGGCACGAACAGCATCTTCCAATACGAAATCCGGCGGCAAAGGGTCCACGGGCAAGGCACGTTCCGGCGAGACCAAGGTCATGGACGCGGTCGAGCCGTCGCCTGTGATGGGTGTCTTGACCAAGTACGGACGTGATATCGCATGTTTTATTCTGGTGATTCTCGCGGTAATGTTCTGCGCTTCGGAATGGTTCCGGGTGCAGGGCGTGTTCGGCCGGATGCTCCACGCCTTGGCTTCCGGCCTGTTTGGTCTGATGAGCGTCATCCTGCCGGTCTTTTTGGCGCTGGTGGCATTCAGCCTCATATATGAGACCAAGCGCAAAAGCGGCAATGTGCGTATGGTGGCGGGGTGGTCCATGATTCTGTGGTCCGTCTGCTCCATACTCGACGCGGCGCTCGCGTCCGACGCCCAAGGTTTCGACATGGCGTTGCTGCAGAATGCGGGAGGTCTGCTCGGCTATGTGCTTGGCTGCCCGCTGGCATGGGGGCTTTCCAAGGCGTTCGCCATCGTTATTTTCGTGGTCGTCATTTTGTTCTCGTTGTTGCTGATTACCAATACAGGGGTTCAAGAGATTCCCGACAAAGTACGTGCATTGAAGGTCCGTTTTGGATTCGGTGCAAATAAAAAGGTTGATGACGAGACCGAGCAATTCCCGAACGAAGTGCGTATAGGAGATACCACGCTGTCGTTCGCAGAAGGCGTGCCGGCGCATAATGGAGCCGACGATGTGGCGGCTGAAAAGAAGAAGCCGATGCCGTTCTCCCTCATAAAGCAATGGATATCATCGAAATCCAAGAAGCAGGGCGCTCAGGACGGACTCGATCATTACGACGGTGATGAGGCGTTTCGTAATGCTGCCGAACGGCATGGCGAAACGGCGGAAACCATGCTTGACGAACCATACCAGAGCGTCTCGCGGCCGCGCAGCATTTCATCCGACGAACATTCCGCTCAGGATTTCGGTGGAACCGTCGCCATGCCGCAGACGCCTGTGGTGCGTTCCCTTTCCTCTGACCCAATCGGTTTGGCGAGCGGCACCATGCCGCAGATCCCGGAAACCATTCCGACGGTTGCCGGCCAGGCGGCGTCCGACGAGATCAAATCCGTTGGCGTGGCTGTAGGGGACCCGTGGGCCGTCATCGACGAGGACGGCACGTCCAACGGGTCGCAGGTCATGGTCGATGCGGCGACCAATGAGGTCGTGAACGATCTGGATGCCGGATCGAACGGAGAGGGCGTTTCCGACGAGTCCGGTGAGATTCCGGAGGGCCCCTATCATCTGCCTGATCTCGGCATGCTGAAGCAAGGCGCGCCGCATGCCGTGCACACTCCGGAGAACGATCGTGTGATCCGCGCTCTTACGGTCACATTCCAGCAGTTCAATGTCGACGCTAAAGTCATCGGCTTTCTGCGAGGCCCATCCGTGACCATGTATGAGGTGGAGCTTGGTCCGGGTGTGAAAGTGGAGAAGGTCACCAATCTGCAGAAGAACATCGCCTACGCGGTGGCCAGTTCCGACGTGCGCATCCTGTCGGTGATCGAAGGCAAGTCCGCCATCGGCATCGAAATACCGAACACCGACCGTGAAACCGTGGTGCTTGGCGATGTGCTTCGTTCGGACAAGGCGAGAAACGATCCGAATCCGATGCTCACAGGCGTGGGCAAGGATGTGGAAGGCCATTTTGTAACGGCGGACCTCACCAAGATGCCGCATCTTCTGGTGGCAGGCGCCACCGGTTCCGGTAAGTCCAGCTTCATCAACTCCATGCTGACATCCGTGATCATGAGGGCGACGCCGGATCAGGTGCGCATGATCATGGTCGATCCGAAGCGAGTGGAACTATCGGCATACGCGGGTATTCCACATCTGCTCACGCCGATCATCACCGATCCGAAGAAGGCTGCGCAGGCGCTCGAATGGGTGGTCAAGGAGATGGATGCCCGCTACAGCGATCTTGAATTCTTCGGATTCCGCCATATCAAGGACTTCAATGCTGCCGTGCGCGCCGGCAAGGTGCATGCCCCTGCCGGATCGAAGCGCAAGGTCGCTCCATATCCGTACATTCTGGTGGTCGTCGACGAGATGGCCGATCTGATGATGGTGGCCAAGAATGATGTGGAAAGCTCCATCCAACGCATCACGCAGCTGGCACGAGCTGCAGGCGTGCATCTGGTGCTCGCCACCCAGCGTCCATCGGTCGATGTGGTCACCGGCCTGATCAAGGCGAACATTCCTTCGCGTTTGGCGTTCGCGACCTCGTCGGCCACTGATTCTCGAGTCATTCTCGACTCCACTGGCGCGGAAACTCTGATTGGACAGGGCGATGCGCTGTTCCTGCCGATGGGACAGGCCAAACCGTTGCGTGTGCAGGGCGCATGGGTCGACGAGTCGGAGATCCGACGTGCCGTGGAATTCGTACGCACCCAGCGCAAGCCACATTACCGTGAGGATATCGAAGAAATGGCCAAGGAAGCCGACAAGAAGGCCATTGAGCCGGACGAAGACATCGGCGGCGATATGGATGTGCTTCTGCAGGCGGCGGAACTGGTCGTCACCTCGCAGTTCGGTTCCACGTCCATGTTACAGCGCAAACTGCGTGTCGGATTCGCCAAGGCTGGCCGCCTTATGGATCTGCTGGAGTCACGTGGCGTCGTGGGGCCGTCCGAAGGGTCCAAGGCGCGCGAGGTGTTGGTGCAGCCCCAGGACTTGCCGCAGGTGCTCGCCTTCATCAAGGGTGAGATCTCGTCGCTGAGTTCGGGAGTCTCTTCGGCGGCGGATTCCGAAGCGGCGATGTGACTGGGGAACGCTCCGTATGAAACGCAAATTGGTAAGCAAGTAGAAGTGTCAGGGTAACGTGAACGGTATGGAAAAGCAAGAAGAACGCAAATCATCGTTGCTTGACGGCTGGAACGCGCCGCCGAACCTTGTCACCTTCTCTCGTATCATTTTGGTCATCGTGTTTTTGGCGCTGTACGCCAAAGCCGGCGCGTGGGGCGTGGACAACGTCACCATGCGTTGGGTTGCCGCTGTCATCTTCATCATCGCGGCATGCACCGATAAGCTTGACGGTTGGATGGCCCGCAAATACAACCAAGTCACCGAACTTGGCAAGCTGATGGACCCGATCGCCGACAAGCTGCTCACCTGCGGCACACTGATCGTTGCCGCCATCTTCAACGAATTTGGCAATCCGGTGCTGGGATGGGTCGTGACCGCCCTGTTCCTGATTCGTGAGATCGGCATCACCGTCATGCGCTTCTTTGTGATCGACACGGGCGGCAAGGTCATCGCCGCATCCCAGGCAGGCAAATACAAGACGCTCTGCCAGTGCATTGGTCTGGCCATGCTCATGCTGCCTATGTGGAGCTTGGCGCCGGAAGGGGTCAACGACACCCCGATGTGGATGACCGTCTACTACACCATCACGTATGCGCTTGATTTATCTGCGCTGATTCTCTGCCTGTATTCCGGTGGCGAGTATCTGGTCAATACGTTCGGCGGCCGTAAGAAGTCCGCGGGCAAGTCCGGAAAAGAAACCAAGTAAGGCATTCATGACTGAATCTATGGACCAGACGGCTGCCGCCAACCAATCGCAATGCATGAATTGGCTGCGGCCGTTCTTGCATATTGCGAAACCAACCATTTCAAGATCGCAGCCGCCGAATCGTTGACGGGAGGCCTGTTGGCCGACGCTTTCGTGCGCGTGCCGGGAGCGTCGAAGGTTTTTCTCGGTTCCGCGGTGACGTATGACATTCGTGCCAAGGCCTCGATTCTTGGCGTAGATGCGGAACTGCTGCGCAGCGAGGGGGCTGTCCATCCTGAAGTGGCCCGCCAGATGGCTGCCGGAACGGCGAGGCTGTATCGGCAGCAGGGGGATGGCGACTGCGTTATTGGATTGTCGACCACGGGAGTGGCGGGGCCTGGACCTGATGGAAATAAACCGGCAGGTCTTGCATATGTCGGTTGTTCCCTGCCGGAGGGGTTCGGAGGTGTTCGCTCTCGGCGAACGGAGGCTTTTGAGCTTCGCCTGCAGGGAGATAGGGAGAGCGTGCGACGCGGCGTCGTGCATTGTATTCTGCAAAAGCTGAGGGAGCTTTCAGCGGATTCACAGGAATAATCCACAAAGATGAGTGTTGACCATAGTGGACAGACGTACGCACGAAAAAGGGCTGATGAATGGAAATGATGACACTCACCAAAGAGCAGAGGGAACTCAAGGCTATGGCTCCTGCGACTGCGCAGCTGCCGGAGCTCGTGTCAGGGAGCTTACGCCGGCTCAGCGGCGCGCTGTGATGTTCGCGCAGCAGCAGGTGCTTCGTGCGCGCGCTGCGAAAAAGGCCAAGGATGAGCGTCAGGCCGCATTGACGCGAATGTGGCAGGAAGAGGACTCCGATCGGGTACGCACGCATGCTGTGCCGCACGCTCAGGAACAGCCCGATGAGGCTAAGGAGGTTTCGCTGCGTGAAGCCATAGGCCATGTGCTGCGCGACCTGCGCACGCGAGATCATAAGACGCTTCGCGAGGTCAGCGAAAAGGCCGGGGTGTCTTTGGGGTACCTTTCCGAAGTGGAGCGCGGCCAGAAGGAGGCCAGTTCCGAACTGCTGTCGTCCATCGCGCAGTCCTTGGGGCTGTCCACAGCCAGATGCTTCGCATGGTGGCTGACTATCTCGATTCTGTGGCTGCCTGATTCGAATGTAAGGTTGACGCCCGGCGATTGTTCGCCGGGCGTTTTTCGTGCCTGTACATGGATTCAAGTCTGTGTACACTGGGGCACGTGCAGGAACGTGAATTTTGGCAGTTACTTGAAGAGGTGCTTGGTCGTAGCTATGGTCGAGCGCTGGCGTATGACCAGGTGCTTGATCGTCTTGGCGGCATGACGGCGGTGGACGCGCTTGGCGCTGGTGAGGAGCCGCGAGTGGTCTGGAATGTGTTATGCGACCAGATGGGCATTCCCGATTCCCAGCGTTGGGGCAAGGACCATAACGCGCCTCCTATGCCGGTGCGCTGAGACGTTTTCCGAACACAACACGCCTCTTCGAACAGATGTTCGCATGTTGGGATATAGTTATCCACAGACAACAACCTAGACGGGCTGTTTCCAAATTCTTCAGATCGCGTGAAAACGTTGATTTTCCAAGAAATGTTGGTTATGACTCGTTAGATCGCATATCCTCCGACCACAACGGCCGTTAGATTTGCGGGAACGAATGCCGTGGCCTTACGGTGAAGCCACCATTCGTCATAGTCAGCAAAAGGAGTAGTCATGGCACAGACGAGCGCGGCAAAGGGAGCCGCACAGAACAAGTCCGCGAACGGCATCGACCCGCGCCGTCAGGCTGCGCTTGATACGGCGCTCGCGCAGGTCGAGAAGAGTTTCGGCAAGGGATCGGCCATGCGATTGGGCGATCGTCCCGAGCAGGATGTCGAGGTGATTCCTACTGGATCGCTGGCATTGGATATGGCATTGGGTATCGGCGGCCTACCGAAGGGCCGTATCGTGGAGATTTATGGTCCGGAATCCTCCGGCAAGACCACACTGGCGTTGCATGTGGTGGCCAATGCCCAGAAAAACGGTGGCGTCGCCGCGTTCATCGATGCGGAACATGCGCTTGACCCGGTCTATGCGCGCAAGCTCGGCGTCGATACTGATTCGTTGATTGTTTCCCAACCTGATAACGGCGAGCAGGCGCTGGAAATCGCGGATATGCTGATTCGTTCTGGTGCGCTTGACGTGATCGTCATCGATTCAGTGGCTGCACTGGTGCCGAAGGCCGAAATCGAAGGTGAAATGGGCGACAGTCATGTCGGTTTGCAGGCAAGACTGATGAGCCAGGCATTGCGTAAGATGACTGGCGCTTTGGCTCAGGCGGGCACCACCGCCATTTTCATCAACCAGCTTCGAGAGAAGATCGGTGTGTTCTTCGGCAATCCGGAAACGACCACCGGCGGCAAGGCGTTGAAGTTCTACTCGTCCGTCCGCATGGATATTCGACGTATCCAGACCATCAAGAATGGTGATGAGGCTGTAGGCAATCGCACCAAGGTCAAGGTCGTCAAGAACAAGATGGCTCCGCCGTTCAAGACCGCTGAATTCGACGTGTTGTACGGCGAGGGCATTTCCAAGGAAGGTTCCGTACTTGACATGGCGTTGCAGGTCAATGTCGTGAAGAAGTCCGGATCATGGTTCACCTATGGTGGCGACCAACTGGGTCAAGGCCGTGAGAACGTACGCCAATTCTTGAAAGACAATCCGGAGCTTACCGAAGAGATCGAGAATAAGGTGAAGGCCGAGTTTGGTCTCATTGAGCCCACCGACCAATTTGCCGAAGATGGTAATGAGGCTTCTGCGTCTAATGCCACAAGCGAGGAGAAGGCGAAAGCGGATGCTGGCAAGCCGGAAGCAGCCAAAGGCGCGGCAAAGGCTTCCAAGTCAGCCGGCAAGGCGTGACGTATGATCAGCGCTGAGCGATTTCTTGAACAGCAGGGCCTCCAGCCGGTATCATCCGAGGCTGGGGGCCTTGCCCTTTCCTGCGGTGGTCGGCCGCAGGCCGGTCGAACCGAATTCGATTACGACCGAACTCCGTCCATTGGCGGCAATGACACGCCGAGGCGTGCGCGACACGCACGACACGCAGGGCGTGTCGCAGTCGGCGTGTCGCGGATTCCTGACGATCCGAATGATTTGGATGCATGCAGGGAGGCGGCCCTTCGGCTGCTTGATGCGGCGCCGCGTCCGTCAGGCGCGATACGGGAGCGACTCATCGGCAAGGGGTATGCCTCCGAGGTGGTGGACGATGTGATCGTCAGACTGATTCGGGTCCGTCTCATCGACGACGAGGCGTACGCCCAGTCCGCGGTGCGGTACTGCACATCACGACTGATGGGGTATAGGGGAGCGGTCATGGAGCTCAAACGCAAAGGTGTGGACCGCCAGCTCGCGCAACGTGTGTGCGATGAGGCCGAATCCCAAGGCGTGTTCGCCGAGGCTGCATGGGAGCTGGGACGTCGGACAGCAAGAAAAACTGCTGGATTGGATGTCGAGGTGCGTAAAAGACGGTTCTGGAGTGCTGGTGGCGGAAAGGCCATAATCCTGAAGTTCTGCGGAAAATCGCACAGGAATTGTTCGTCTGAAACGACTGATTCGCATAGTGGTTATGCGGTTTTCAAACACTGTTTCGCCACGGGAATCGGTCGGTGTGATAAGGGAGTGAGACCTCTTATACCCCGGGTTCTGTCGTGCCTCAGACACGGATGGCCATCCATCTCGACCTGACGTTGCCGTCAGGCTCTAGCAGCCTACCCGAAGGCTTCGGGCGAGCAGCCCTCAAACGCCTTCTGCTTGGCCTTGCTCCCGATGAGGCTTGCCATGCGGCCGACTGTTACCAGTGGCCCGGTGGTCTCTTACACCGCCGTTTCACCCTTACCTACCGGTCGAAACCGATAAGCGGTCTGTTCTCTGCTGCGCTATCTCTCAGGTCGCCCTGGGCGGACGTTATCCGCCATCGTGCTCTATGGAGCCCGGAAGTTCCTCAACCGACGGATCGGTCGCGGCCATCAAGAGGTCTCAAATACACTATGATAGCAAGAAAACGGACGAAAGGAAAATCAAAAAAACTTTATTTTTCTTGCGTCAACTTTTCAGTGAAATCACAATGTTGCGGCTACAATGTTGACTACCGAACAGCGAAGCAGCTGTTTGGTCCGTATATAGCGGGTAACACCGCTTGAGTCTAGGGAGGTCCACATGGAAATCGTCGTTACCGGACGTCATACGCAGATTAAGCAAAGGTTCCGTGACGTTGTCGAAAGCAAGATGAATCGTGTGACCGCTATCGCCCCGGATGCGCAGCGTGTTCAGATTGTGTTGTCGCACGAGGCAATCCGCGTCAGGCCGACACCGCCAAGCGCGTTGAAATCACCGTCATCGCAGGTCGTACCGTGGTGCGCGCCGAGGCTTCCAGCGCCGACGAGTTCAGCGCTCTGGACATGGCGCTCGACAAGCTGACCCTCCGTCTGCGTCGCACCCGTGATCGTCGCAAGGATCATCGTCGTGGCTACAGCGATCCGGTCCCGGTCGATCTTGGTGTCGTCGAGCCGACTCCAGAAGTTGAGGAGCCGGTCGAAGTGCCGAATAACAGCCCGGCCGAAGCCGTCGCCGCTGAGCTGGGTCCGGGAGAGTCCGTCGAAGTCCAAGTAGGCGACACCCCGATTGTCATCCGTCGCAAGCTGCATATCGCGGAGCCGATGACCATCGATGAGGCGCTGTATGAGATGGAGCTGATTGGACATGACTTCTTCCTGTTCGTGAACAAGGAGACCGGTCGTCCGTCCGTCGTCTACCATCGTCACGGCTGGAGCTATGGCGTCTTCGAGATCGACACCCCGGAGAATGTGGCGAAGTAAGACGTGCAACAGGTTGGATAGGGAGATAATCTGACCGAACGGGGCTCGCGCAGTGTATGTGCGGGCCTCTTTTCATGTCTGAAGGTGGTGTGTCGAATGGAAGAAGGCCGCAACAAGCTGAAAGTTACGTAAAATGGACGGTGTTTTTCGGAAATCGTTAAACAGCGACTAATCTCAGATGAGATAACTCGCATACACAAAGGGAGTGATTGTGGTAGATATCGTTGACAAAGCCCTGCGAATGGGCGAAGGCCGACAGATCAAGAAGCTTGAGCACGTAGCTCAGGCGACCGACGCGCTGGAAGATGAGATTGCAGCGCTCAACGACGAAGAGCTCAAGGGCCAGACCGCCAAGTTCAAGCAGCGTCTCGACAATGGCGAATCCCTCGACAAGCTCATGCCGGAAGCCTTCGCCACCGTGCGCGAGGCATCCAAGCGCACCTTGGGCCTGCGCCACTTCGACGTGCAGCTCATGGGTGGCGCGGCGCTGCACTGGGGCAACATCGCCGAAATGAAGACCGGTGAAGGCAAGACCTTGTGGCGACCCTGCCGGCATACTTGAACGCACTCGACGGCCAGGGCGTGCACGTCGTCACCGTCAACGACTACCTGGCAAGCTACCAGCCGAGCTGATGGGTCGTGTCTACCGCTTCCTCGGCATGAGCACCGGCTGCATCATCACCAACCAGAAACCGCCGGAGCGCCGCAAGCAGTACAACGCCGACATCACCTACGGCACCAACAACGAGTTCGGCTTCGACTACCTGCGTGACAACATGGCGTGGGAAAAGTCCGATCTGGTGCAGCGCGGCCACCACTTCGCCATCGTCGATGAGGTCGACTCCATCCTCATCGACGAGGCCCGTACCCCGTTGATCATCTCCGGTCCGGCCGAAGGCGACGTGACCCGTTGGTACCGTCAGTTCGCACGTCTGGTGCTCAAGCTCACCCGTGACGAGGACTATGAGGTCGACGAGAAAAAGAAGGTCGTCGGCATTCTCGATCCAGGCATCAACAAGATCGAGGATTATCTCGGCATCGACAACCTGTACGAGCCGAACAATACCGCACTGATCGGCTACCTGAACAACGCCATCAAGGCCAAGGAACTGTTCCTGCGCGACCGCGACTACGTGGTGACTGGCGGTGAAGTGCTCATCGTCGACGAACACACCGGCCGTATCCTGCCGGGACGCCGTTACAACGAAGGTCTGCACCAGGCAATCGAAGCCAAGGAAAACGTGGAAGTCAAGGCTGAGAACCAGACTTTCGCCACCATCACCCTGCAGAACTACTTCCGCATGTACGACAAGCTGTCGGGCATGACCGGTACCGCAGAAACCGAGGCCGCGGAGTTCATGGGCACCTATAAGCTGGGCGTGCTCCCGATTCCGACCAACAAGCCGATGATTCGCGAAGACAAGGACGATTTGATCTTCCGTACCAAGAAGGAGAAGCTTGCCGCCATCGTGCGCGATGTTGCCAAGCGCCACAAGAAGGGCCAGCCGGTGCTGCTGGGTACCGCTTCCGTGGAATCCTCCGAAATCGTGTCGTCCCTGCTTGACGTTGCCAACATTCCCCACCAGGTGCTGAACGCGAAGCAGCATGACAAGGAAGCCGCCGTCGTGGCCGTCGCGGGCCGTAAGGGCGCCGTCACCGTGGCTACCAACATGGCAGGCCGTGGTACCGATATCATGCTCGGCGGCAACGTCGAGTTCCTTGCCGATGCGAAGCTCAAGTCCGAAGGCTATTCTCCGGATGACACTCCGGACGAGTACGAGAAGCGTTGGCCGGGCACCTTGGCCGAAATCAAGGAGCAGGTCAAGGACGAGCATGAAGAGGTCGTTGAACTCGGCGGCCTGTACGTGCTTGGTACCGAGCGTCACGAATCCCGTCGTATCGACAACCAGCTGCGCGGCCGTTCCGGACGTCAGGGCGATCCGGGCGAGTCCCGTTTCTACCTGTCGCTCGAAGACGATCTGATGCGTCTGTTCAACACCCAGCTCGTGGCCCGCGTTATGGCCAAGGGCATGCCGGAAGGCGAGCCGATCGAAGCGAAGAGCGTTTCCAAGGGCGTGCGCACCGCACAGAAGGCCGTGGAATCCCGCAACTTCGAAATCCGTAAGAACGTGCTCAAGTACGATGACGTGATGAACAAGCAGCGCACCGTCATCTACGCCGAGCGTCAGGCTGTGCTCAAGGGCGAAGACATCCACGAGGATATCCTCAAGTTCATCGACGATACGGTATTGAGCTACATCAAGGGCGCCAACAAGGTTCCGACAAGCCGAAGGATTGGGATTGGGAAGGCCTGTTCAAGGCTCTGAACGCCGTGTACCCGATTGCCGTCGATCCGGAAGCCGCCAAGGACGCTGTCTCCAAGCTCAAGGGAGACAAGGCCATCGTAGCCCTGCAGGAGCTTATCGTTTCCGACGCAAAGGACCAGTATGCCGACTTCGAAGCCAAGCTTGGTGAAGAGGGTCTGCGTCAGCTGGAACGTCGTGTCGTGCTCGCGGTTCTTGACCGCAAGTGGCGCGAACACCTGTATGAGATGGATTATCTCAAGGACGGCATCGGTCTGCGTGGTATGGGTCAGCGCGATCCGCTGGTCGAATACCAGCGCGAAGGCTATCAGATGTACAACTCCATGATTGAAGCAATCAAGGAGGAGACCATCCAGCTGCTGTTCCACGTTGACATCGATCGTGTCGCCACCACCGAAGACGCCGAAACCGAATCCGATGAGGAAGAGGCCGTGAACGCAGCCGAAGCGGTGATGGGCCTGGATAGCGAAGCGCAGCCGACCGGTGAAACCGCTCCTGCCGAGCCGGAAACCGACGATGAGCCGAGAAGACCGTCATCGACGAACTGGCCGAAGAACAGAAGAATGAGCCTGGCATCGTAGGCATGCAGCCGATCAGCCATGCTGAGGGCAAGGTTCCTGCCAATAAGCGCCCGAAGAGCGAGGAATTGCGCTCTCCGTGGGCGGATGGCCGCACCTTCCCGGGAACTGGCAAGAACGCCCAGTGCCCGTGCGGTTCCGGTCGTAAGTACAAGATGTGCCACGGACAGAACGAACAGTGACATATCGTGTGATGCTCTGATGATTCGCGCATAATGAAGGCGGTTTGCGGATTTTTCGCAGACCGCCTTTTTGTTTCATGCTCGTTGCCCGATATGCGGAAGATAGATATTGAAAATGTCTGTGTTGTTTATGATGAGCGCTTTTCTGCAATTACCTGTTCGTGATATGGACGTTGAAAAACCATGAAATGTAGAACGGTTACAATGGCGGCGATATCGTATCAACAACGTGACATGCTGAAGCGTCAAGGAGGGCATCATGGCTGAAATCACATGGAAGTCGATCCTCACCAAGCTGGTCGGAGGGGACCATCTGAGTGCCGAGGAATCCGAGTGGTTCGTCGATGACCTCATGAACGGCAACGCTAATCCGGCGGCCGTCGGTGCGGTTCTGGCAACCCAGCAGCAGCTTGGCTTGACTCCGGATGAGGTGCGTGGAGCGGCCAAGGCCATGGTCTCCCATGCCATCAAACTTGATATCGACGGTGAGACCACCGATATCGTCGGTACCGGTGGAGACGGCGCCGCGACGGTGAATCTGTCTTCCATGGGCGCGGTGGTGGCTGCCGCAGCCGGAGCGAAAGTCGTGAAGCACGGCAATCGTGCAGCCTCTTCCAAGTGCGGCACTGCCGATTGCTTCGAGGCGCTGGGACTGCCGCTCGATCTGGAACCGGAACAGGTTGCTGAGGTCGGCAACGAATGCGGCATCGCATTCGCTTTCGCACGCACATTCCATCCGGCAATGCGCTTCGTGGGACCTGTCCGTGCGGCGCTCGGCATGCCATGCGTATTCAACGTTCTTGGACCTCTGACCAATCCGGCCTCGCCGAAGCACATGGCGGTGGGCTGTGCCAATCGCGCAATGAGCCCGATCATGGCTGCGGTATATGCGGCTAATGGACAGACCGGCATGGTGTACACGTCAAGCGAGGGACTTGACGAAATGGCTCCGACTGGTCCGGTGTCCATCTGGGAGTTCAGCAACGGCAAAGTCACTGAGAGTGAATTCGATCCGACTGTGGAGCTTGGTCTCGACAAGGTGACGGTGGCTGACTTAAAGGGTGGAGAGCCGGAGCTCAACGCTCAGCTGTTCCGTGACTTCCTTGCAGGCAAGGACGTTCCTTTCCGCACTACCGCCCTGCTCAACGCGGCATCCGCGATTGTTGCGGACGGCCATCAGGTGCCAGCTGATGCCAGCCTGACTGAACGATTCAAAGCGGCCTATGCCATTGCCGAAGAAACCGTTGATTCAGGCAAGGCCTCGGCACTGCTTGACCAGTGGATCACCGCCGCCCAGTCCAAGAAAGCTTGATATTCGGCGAAATAGCAGATCATAAGAACGTATAAGCGTGTCTCGTCAAAACACTCAACGACGAGACACGCCTTATACGTATCGCAGCGACAAATATCACAGAGAAGAGCACAAAAGACGTAGCTGATGCAGTCTTCTCCATATGTTGCTATACGCGAGCTCCATCATCGAAAACATCGCGGCGGGTTTGTGTATGTCCCTTGTGCTGTACGATCAATCCAGCAGCGCCAATCAACGTGCACACACCGAAAATCGATCCCAAAATCCCAGCCAAAGCAGGCATGAATGCAGATGCGATGATACCGGCGACACCAGCGATCAAAAGCACCCAAAACACCAACTTCGATATCTTGACATGACCGATGGAGGGATTCGGAGGAGTGAAATCATCACCGTAACGATCCATTACACTATCGGTGTCCAACCAGCTGGAACCAGTGAAATCGCGCGGTCCACGACCTTGCGGAGTGTCATCAGTGAACGTGCCCTGATCCAAATCCTGAATCGAAAGCAACGCCTCCTTCTCACGGCGCTGCGCATGCTTTTCAAAACGTTTCGCGCTACGAGAATGCTCCACGGCCTGCAAATCGTCGGCATGCGAACTTGCGAATTCAGCCCATGCGGCATCCAAATCGTCCGCATTTGAAGAAGCCCCTTCGCCACCATTCGGCGCGGCATTTGGGCGTTCTTCATCGGCATTGCTATTGTTGAGGTCAGTCATACTGATAACTGTAATCAAGCGGATGGCCATCCGCTAGGAGGATCGTGAAAAATGCTCTACTGGTTTTTCGTCAAAGGCCTGGGACCGATCGCCATCCACCGCATGGGACCGACTGCCAAGGGACTTGAAAACATTCCGCGCGAAGCGGTGCCATTATCGCAGCCAATCATCTTGCCGTCATCGATGACGCGCTGTTGCCGCTGACTTGTCCGCGCATGATTCATTTCATGGGCAAAGCCGAGTATTTCGAAGGCAAGGGCATCAAAGGCAAGTTCAAGAAGTGGTGGTTCACTTCGGTTGGCGTGTTCCCCGTGGATCGTTCCGGTGGGTCGAAATCGCTTGGCGCATTGAACCACGCGCGTGAAATCCTCGAAGACGGCCACCTGTTCGGCATTCATATTGAGGGCACGCGTAGCCCTGACGGTCGCCTCTATAAAGGTCATACCGGAGCTGCGCGACTTGCTTTTGAAACCGGATGCCCAATCGTTCCGTCCGCCATTATCGGATCTCGCGAGTTGCAGAAGCCCGGTCAGATTATTCCTGGTAAGGGCAAGACCACAGTGGTCTACGGCGAACCGATTGCCGTGGAGAAGAAGCCCGCCGACCAGATCACGCACGACGATTTGCGCACGCTGACTGATCGCGTGACCATGGAAATTCAGAAGATGAGCGGTCAGGAATACGTGAACGAATACGCTCAGAAAGTCAAGGAACAGCTTAAGGCTCAGAAAGCCGCCGAACAGGCGAACAGCTGAGAAACCAAAGAGAAAAGCCCCGGCACGACACTACACGAGCCGGGGCTTTCCTTATGCCTATACCATGATGTTTGGCAAAGCAGGTAATGCACTTTTAGAACAGTGAGGAATACATCTTCAATGTGATGGTGGTTGGTATGCCGTTCTCGTCGCGAAGACGCACTTCGGTGCCACCTACCGGATCCTGCGAAGCGACCTTCTTGTCTTGATTGGAATCCAACGTGAGCTGCGAACTTACCTTGACCGTGAATCCGAGTTTTTCCAATGCGGCTTTGGCGTCAGAGGCTTTCTGCCCCACATAATTCGGCAGGGTTATGGTTTCCGGTCCTTTGGAAACCACCACGTCGACGCTGTCTCCCCAATGCAACGTATCACCGTTGTTGACGGAAGCGGAAATCACCTGCCCCTGTGGAATCTTGTCGTCGAAGGATTCCGTCCAATTGGTGGTGAGTCTAAGATCATCCAGCGCCTGCTGTGCCTCGTCCTTCGTCTTGCCGACGATATCGGGCATAGTGACTGGCTTTGGCCCCTGCGACACCGTGACGGTGATCGTCGTATTATGCGGCAATGTGGCGCCGGGATCCACACTTAACGACAGCAACGCCCCTTGAGGCACGTCAATGGAATACGTGTCATCAGAAGCCGCGGTCTGCTCGACATTATCGAATCCAGCCTTCTTCAGTGCGTTGATTGGATCCTTGCCGGATGCGCTGGTCGCGTCGAGAATATCGGCGGGAACCGTCGCCTGCCGGACTCCCTTGGAGACCACGACCTTGACTTTCTGGCTACGACGCTTGCTGCCGCGATCGCCGACATTCGCCGGGTCGGTGGAGATGATATTGCCTTCCTCCACGGAATCGCTATACTCTTCCGACACCTCATATTCGATATCGGAAATCTTGAGCAGACTCTCGTAGTCGCTCCACTTCACATTGGTGATGGGGCATGCTGCGGACGCGTCGCATGTCATACCATCCGGCTGGGGCATGGTCCAATAGCTGCCGGGGCCCTGATAGTACCACCATGCCCAACCGCCGGCGCCACATGCAAGCAGCAGCGCCACCACGCCTGCGACGATGAGCGGTGTGCGACGCTTTTTCGCGGATTTGCTGTTTGGAGTATTGCCGGATTCGTCGCTTTGCGCGATGGGGGATTGCGATGCAGCGCTGTCGACGGCATTGTCAAGGCTATTGACGATGCCGTCTGCCGGCAGCGAGAAACGTGTCGTCGCTTCTGGATCGATGTTCTGTTGCTGCACCGGCATGACGGTTGTTGCGTTCGTCTTGACCCTGTCCAGCTTGCGTGTGCGATCATCGAATTGCTGCGTCGGCGGTGCCGGGGGAGCGGGAGGAACAGGATTGCCGACATTGGTTGGCGCACCGTTATTTGCGGGCGCGGCACTGTCGGAAGCACTGACGTCTACCGGGGGAAGACGATACTGCCAATCGCTGACCGCAAGCGTCGATTGCAGACGCTGCAGCTCGGTTAACGCAACGGATGCGTCTGCTGGACGAGCCTCGACCGCGCGAGCCGTGAGATGGGCAAGGAATGCGGCCACGCCTTCATTGATGCCTTTGCAAGCGGTGGCAATGCTTGGCACATCCTCGTGAACATGCTTGAATACCAGTGTTACTGGATTATCTGAAGTGAATGGCACGTTGCCGGCGAGCATCTCCCAAGCCATGATGCCCACGGAATACAAATCCCCCTGAGGTGTGGCTTGATTCTTCTCAATCATTTCCGGTGCTAGATATGCTGCTGTTCCCAGCAGTATGCCGGTGGAGGAGAGTGTGGCCTGCGATACCGTTTTAGCCAAGCCGAAATCGGTGATCTGCACATGGCCACGGTCGTTAAGCAAGATGTTTTCCGGCTTGATGTCGCGATGCACCACGCCCGCACGATGTGCGGAAGCGAGGCCATCCAATGTCTCGCCAATAATGCGTAACGTCTCTCGAACGCTGAACGTACCCTGCTGGTTCATTTCGTAACGCAGGTTCACGCCGTGAACATACTCCATGACGAGATAATCGAGACCGTCGAATTCGCCGGTGTCATACACCTGCACGATATGCGGATTGGCAATGGCCGCGGCCGAACGGGCTTCACGATGGAATCGTTCCACGAACTGGTCCCGGTGCGGTCCCTGCGCCAGCTGGGTATGCATGATTTTGATGGCGACCGTGCGCTCCAGACGTTCGTCTACCGCTTGGTACACCGTGGCCATGCCGCCATCGGCGATTCTGCTGACGACCCGATACCGGCCCTCGATGACCTGACCTTCAGGGGCGTGTGGAGCTTCACTCATGGTTGATCGCTACGGTTCCTTCTTCAAAACAACTCACGTTCGAACGTGTTCCCACTTGTAGTCTACAAGCAGAGGTTTGCGGATTGTGCAACGAACGCGCGTCCTGTCCGGATGTTGGTTGGAAAACACGCAGGTCGCGTGTCACGCGCGTGTTTGGACGTGAATACTTGGCACGAAACGTGAGCAGGCTCGATGAGCAGTGACTCGTGGTATTCGGAAAGGCTCAATGTTTCGATAGCTGTTTTCGATTTATTCCACAAATCCGCGATTCTACCGCGGGAACGTTCGATGGCTCCTGTTTGCTCAAATAGTTCAATGGCGCGTTTTACTTGAGTTTCGGAACGCGAATCGGCCTCCCACATGTCGATGAGCTCTCGCCGCTGCGTGTCGTTCGCCGCGTTGATGCGTCGGCTAGAAGCACCGTGCGCTTGCCTTCGCGGATATCTCCTCCAACGGGCTTGCCCGTATTGCTGCTCGAACCGACAACATCCAGAAGATCGTCTGCAAGCTGGAAGGCCAATCCAAGAGGCAAGCCGACTGCCAATGCCTGCTTCCTCGCATCGTCTTTGCCTATACCCGCGGCAAGCATGCCGAATTCCAGTGGGGCAATGGTGGTGTAGCTGGCGGTTTTCCAGCGGAATACGTTCAATGAAGCTTCCACCAGTTCGTCTGGATCGTCCAACGGATTGAGCTCTACGGCCAAATCGAGTACTTGACCGACTTCGACCTCGCGGTGCATGTTGAGCAATGCCGCGACCACATCGGAACCATGAGTGAGCTTGGGAGCTGCCTTGTCCGCGATGTCCACGCTTGCCGTGGCCAACATGTCGCCGAGCATGATGCCCAAGCCATGGCCGATGGCCTCGCTATGCGTACCAGTGGAGAATGCGCGATGCGCAGACGGCTTGCCACGGCGCAGATCGGAATCATCGATGATGTCATCATGCACTAGCGCACCGGTCTGGAACACTTCCACCGCGCACGCTAAATCGAGAAGCGCGTCGAAATCACGTTCTCGCACATCCTCTGAAGCGAATGCGCGGAACGAATCCAACGTCAGCAAGGCGCGAAGCCGCTTGCCACCCTCACTTGACGTGACCGCCTGCTTGGCGACCATGTCGGCAATAGGCCTGCAAGAGGAGGCAACCGAATCGTCCGCATGAAGGAATGCGAAATCCTTCACCAACGAAACAATGCGTGATTCAATCTGTTCCAAATCGGAGGAGCTAGTCATACCAACAGTTATCCACAGGCATTCGACAAGACCAAATCTCAATGATTGCAATAGTTGCGGTACCGAAATCATTTTGCGAAACGCCGAAGAAGCCATCCTCCGACCACAGGCCTCGAAAAAAGCGGCATCGCATCGGCTCATCGGGCATAGTGCCATATAAGCGGCGAGCGAGGAAGCCGATAGACCATGCCAAGGAGGCAGAATAATGACAACCAACAAAACCGGACGCATCACCGGGACTGAAATGGAAGAAGCCATCAGCCGATTCGAAAGGGATTGCAGATCCGACGGCGTGGGCGAAACAGTGCGTTCGTTCATTCGTGAACCGCTTTTCATATGGATGGACGCGCTTGCGCAGGCATCGGACGAGAGCGTTTCCCATTCGGAAGGCGAATTCCATGCCGAATGCGGTCTTGACCGGAATATGATCATGCGGACTACGGTGGGCATCAATCGGATGCTGTCCATTCGTGACGTATTTCTCATTTCCGCCATCGTTGACGAACGATACGCCGACCGAGACTTTCTCATGAGTTTCGCCGAAAGACCCAAGCTGTCTCGTAATGCGCAGCGTCTGGAACAGCTGCTCAGCGATTCATTCCGTGATCCCCTAGCCAGACCCGATATGAAACGTTGCGATCAGGCGATCAACATGCTGTTCGACATTATCGATATGATTCCGAAGACATATCGGGCGCAGCCGTTCGCCGTGATCAGCTACATCATGTGGTGGATGGGCCAGGAAGGAGCCATGGCATCAGCCATCAGCGCGCTCGCGATAGATGATCAATGTTCGCTGGCGGCGATTGTATGCTCGGCGGTTGAACGACGTATTGGTCCTGCCTGGACGTCGGAAACATAAGGCAACACGCCGTAAAGTGGCGTGACTTGCGCGTGAAGGCCTCATTATGCGGGAATAATCGTCCTTGCAAGATGGTTTACTCACATAGTTGACGATTTGCCCTTGCCAGAAGTGGGTCCATGTGGTATACGCTTCGAGGCAGGATCAATAGGAGGATAAGTTTGGCCACCAAGGAAACGACGGCAAGCATGGAACAGGCTGATCTGACCGAAAAGACCACCTCCACGAAGAAAGCCGCCACGCGCAAGGCCTCCACGAAGAAGAGTGCGGCGAAGAAAACCACCGCAACGAAGACCCCTCGCAAGACTACCGCGAAGAAGAGCGCCCCTGCCAAGAAGGAGGAGCCGCTCGAGGATGATGCACTTGACGATGAGGACGCTCAGGTAGACGACGCCGATCTTGACGATTTCGACGCCGATCTCGATGACGTCGATTCGGATGACGAGGATGACCTCGACGACGACGAGGAATCCGAACCTGAAGATGATGACGACGAGGATGAGGAAGAACGCAAAAAGCCGGAAGAGCCTAAGGAAAAGGGCGCTTTCGTGGTGCGTGATGACGATGATGATGAGAATCTGACCCCATCCGGCAATCCGAAGCGTCGTGTGATTGCGGCGGGTGCGACTGCTGATCCGGTCAAGGATTACCTGAAGCAGATCGGTCGTGTGAGCCTGCTGAATGCGGAACAGGAAGTCGATCTGTCCGAGCGTATCGAAGCCGGTCTGTATGCCCAGCACCTGCTGGACACCGAATCCGACCAGATGGACTTCAAGCGCAAGCGTGAGCTCAAGTGGGCTGCGAACGATGGCAGGCGTGCCAAGGACCACCTGCTGGAAGCCAATCTGCGACTTGTGGTTTCGTTGGCTAAGCGTTACACCGGCCGTGGCATGCTGTTCTTGGATTTGATTCAGGAAGGCAACCTCGGTTTGATTCGCGCCGTCGAGAAGTTCGACTGGAAGAAGGGCTTTAAGTTCTCCACCTATGCCACGTGGTGGATTCGTCAGGCCATCACCCGAGCCATGGCTGACCAGGCGCGTACCATTCGCGTGCCGGTGCACATGGTCGAAGTGATCAACAAGCTGTCTCGTGTGCAGCGTCAGATGCTGCAGGATCTTGGCCGCGAACCCACGCCGGATGAGCTTGCACGCGAGCTCGACATGCCTGTCGAGAAGGTGCAGGAAGTGCAGAAGTACGGCCGTGAGCCGATTTCCTTGCATACGCCGTTGGGTGAGGATGGCGATTCCGAGTTCGGCGATCTGATCGAAGACACCGACGCATCGCGCCGTCCGACGCGGTTGCCTTCTCGCTGTTGCAGGAGCAGTTCAGGCAGGTGCTTGAAACGTTGTCTCCGCGTGAGGCTGGCGTGATCAAGATGCGTTATGGCTTGGAAGATGGCCAGCCCAAGACGCTCGACGACATTGGCCGCGTGTATGGCGTTACCCGTGAGCGTATTCGCCAGATCGAGTCGAAGACCATGTCGAAGTTGCGTCACCCGTCTCGCTCGCAGACGCTGCGTGACTTCCTTGATCAGTGATTGAAACAAGAGGTGAATGAAGTCGAGAAATTCGGTAAGAATATCGAATTTCTCGATTCTTACGTCTACAAGACGTTCTTATGGATGAAAACCGAAGCAAAACTGCAAGTCAGAATGAGGAAAATGGCGAAAGACAAGGACAATTACGGCGCAGGTAGTCTTACCGTGCTTGAAGGTCTTGACGCGGTGCGCAAGCGCCCGGGCATGTATATCGGCACCACCGATAGCCAAGGTCTGATGCACTGCCTGTGGGAGATCATCGATAATTCCGTCGATGAGGCTCTTGCGGGAGTCTGCAATCATATCGTTGTGACGTTGCACAGCGACGGTTCCGTGGAAGTGGCCGATAACGGCCGCGGTATCCCTGTTGACATCGAGCCGAAAACCAAACTTACCGGTGTGGAAGTGGTGTTGACCAAATTGCATGCCGGCGCGAAATTCGGTAACTCTTCGTACGGAGCCTCGGGCGGTTTGCATGGCGTGGGCTCGTCAGTGGTGAACGCGTTGAGCTCCCGTCTTGACGTGGAAGTGGATCGTGACGGCAAGACGCATCATATGTCATTCCATCAGGGTCATCCTGGTGTGTATACCGATGCCGATCCGGAGCACCCATCTCCGGATGCGCCATTCAAACGCACGCGTAAAAACCGTCCGACTGAGCTTGAAATCATTGGCAAGGTCAGTCCGAAGACCACGGGAACTCGCATTCGTTATTGGGCTGATCCGGAGATTTTCAACGACACCGCGGAATTCAGCTACGAGCAGCTGATTGATCGCGTCAGGCAGACCAGCTTCCTGGTGCCGGGTTTGAAAATCACTGTTATCGATGAGAATATTCCGGAAACCGGCGATGAATCAGTCGACGAAATGCTGGAAGTCGACGATATTGCAAATGCTGCAGGTGATGAACCGCAGGAAATTGCCGAAAGCGATGAATCTGAACATGACGCTGCCGGGCACGAGGAAGCTGCGGAGCAGATCGAGGAGGCCGATGTTGCGGCACAACTTCAGGGATCGAAGTATACCCACTCCCGTATCGAGGAATTCTGCCATACCGGCGGTGTGAAGGATTTCGTGGATTACCTGTCCAAAGGCGAAGCGGTTTCCGCTATTTGGCGTATCACTGGCGAAGACACCTATGTTGAGGAAACCCAAGCCGTTGGCGATGGCGGTGAACTGCACGCGCAGAAGGTTACGAGAAATTGTGCCGTCGATATCGCCATGCGGTGGACCAACGGATACGACACCACCATGCGCAGCTTCGTCAATGTGGTGGAAACCCCGGGCGGTGGAACCCATGTGGATGGCTATCTGTTGGGCCTGACCAAGCAGATTCGCAAAGCCATCGAAGACAATGCACGTAAGCTCAAAGTGAATCTCAAAGATTCCAACATGAAAGTCGAACGTGACGATATTCTGGCAGGTCTGGTTGCCGTCGTCACTGTGCGTATCGCCGAACCACAGTTCCAAGGTCAGACCAAGGATGTGCTCGGCACCGCGCAGGTCAAGCCGATCGTCAGCAAAATGACCGACAGGCAGTTCGGCGAGATGATCACCGGCTCCAAACGTGGCTATAAGGAACAGTCCGGCCGCGTGCTTGAAAAGATCGTCGGCGAAATGCACGCCCGCATCCAAGCACGTAAGACCAAAGAGGTGACGCGACGCAAGAACGCGCTCGAATCGGCATCCATGCCACCGAAACTGTCTGATTGCCAGCCAGGCAATGACGATGTGGCCGAACTGTTCATCGTGGAGGGCGATTCCGCACTTGGCACCGCCAAAGCCGCGCGTAATTCCGGTTTCCAGGCGTTGCTGCCGATTCGAGGTAAAATTCTCAACGTGCAGAAGGCGTCGTTGTCGCAGATGCTGTCGAACAAGGAATGCGCGGCGATCATTCAGGTGGTCGGCGCTGGCTCTGGAGCGAGCTTCGACATCGAGCAAGCACGTTACAACAAGGTCATTATGATGACCGATGCAGATGTCGATGGCGCGCACATCCGCATTCTGCTGCTCACCTTGTTCTACCGTTACATGCGGCCGCTCATCGAGTACGGTCACGTGTATGCGGCCGTGCCTCCGCTGCACCGCATCGCCTTGACCGGAGCTCACAAGGGGGAGTATATCTACACGTATTCCGACGATGAGCTGGCCGGCAAATTGGCTGATCTTGATAAGAAGCACATCAGCTATAACGAGGACATTCAGCGCTATAAGGGTCTGGGTGAAATGGACGCCGACCAGCTGGCCGACACCACTATGGATCCACGCACACGTATGCTGCGTCGTATCCGTATGGAAGACGCCGAACAGGCCAGTCAGATTTTCAGTCTGCTGATGGGCGATGACGTGCCGCCGCGTAAAGCGTTCATCGTTGAGAATGCCGACGATTTCGACCGTTCGAAGATCGATACCTGATCGAGGTTGTCGTCAGCTCGCCTTCCGCTACGTCAAGACGTTTCGGAGGGTATTTTTTAGTGAAGATGGTATGCGATCCCGTGTGGTAAAGATTGAAGATTCTGCGGTAGATAGTGCAATCAAGTAGTTACCGATTGGTAGCTATATGTGCTTACAATAATGGCGGATATTGTCTTCTGCGGCTACCGATCAAGAAGGAGTAGGGCGTGGTTAATCTTTTGCTTGCGGTGATTTATGTGGCGTTCATCAGCTTGGCCTGCCGGATGCGGTACTGGGTGCCGCATGGCCGACGATGAGTGTCGATTTGGGTGCTCCCATTTCGTGGGCTGGCGGCATTTCCATGACGATTTCCGCTGGCACCATTGTTTCCGCGTTGCTTTCCGATCGTATGACCTTGCGTTTTGGTGCGGGCAAGGTCACTGCGGTTTCCGTGGCGTTGACGGCGTTGGCATTGTTCGGCTTTTCCGTTGCTCCTAACTATTGGGTGCTGATTCTGCTTGCCATTCCGTACGGCTTGGGTGCGGGCGGCGTTGACGCGGCCCTCAACAACTATGTGGCGATCCACTACGAGAGCCGTCACATGAGCTGGCTTCACGCCATGTGGGGCATTGGCGCGTTGACTGGCCCATACATCATGGGATTCGCCTTGGGCGCCGGCCAAGGATGGTCGTGGGGCTACCGTTATATCTCCATACTGCAGGTTGTGCTCACCGCCATTCTTATTTTCAGTCTGCCACTGTGGAAGAAGCGTTCCGAGGTAAAGACGGGCGAAGTTTCCGGCGAATCCGACGGAACAGCCAATGATGAAACTCGCAAACCGCTTGGTGTGCGAGGTGTGCTCGCCATTCGTGGCGCCAAAGAAATCCTGGTGATGTTCTTCTGCTATTGCGCATTGGAGCAGACGGCCATGCTGTGGGCTAGTAGCTACATGGCGCTTGGCAAGGGCATCGATAAGACCACGGCGGCTATGTGGGCCAGCCTGTTCTGCATCGGCATCACCGTGGGTCGCTTGGCGAGTGGTTTTCTGACCATGAAGTTTAATGATCCGGCCATGATTCGCTTGGGGCAGGCGCTGGTGCTGACCGGTATCGTCATCATGTTGCTGCCGCTGCCTCGCAATATCGGCACCATTATGGGACTGATGATTGTCGGTCTTGGCTGCGCACCGATCTACCCGTGCGTCATTCATTCCACGCCGGCATATTTCGGCGAAGACAAATCGCAGGCGATCGTCGGCATGCAAATGGCATGCGCATACGTCGGCTCGATGTGCATGCCGCCGGTATTCGGCTTGATCGCACAGCATATCAGTGTGCTGTGGTTCCCTCTGTACATGTTGGCTTTCCTGGTGCTGATGGTGATCATGCACGAGAGCTGCGTAAAAAGTGCGCTGGTCAGACCATCGACTGATACGGTGTTGTCGCCATTGCCATTGCGATACCATGAGCCGCATTGTAGATTTCGCATATATGGTTCGGGTTGCTGAAGCCGAGCGCCACGTACCATACGATAAGCAGTGCGGTCATGGTTGCAGCCAATGGCAGTTGTCGTATTTTCAGGCGAATAAGGCATAGCAGAATCGCGATCGCAAGCAGGGCGATAAATGACGCCGAAAGGTACCGCAGCCAAGTCAAACCGTATGCGTTGATGTACAGTCCTAACCGAAGCGCCGCCGAAGCTAGAATGACGGCGGTTAACGCCAGCAATGCTACCAGTGCCGCGTTGAGCATGCGCGTACGTGGCGCGAGTGCGATCGCCAAACCAAATAGCGTCACATTAATGGCCGTGACTGCCAGCAGTTGAAAGAATCCGCCGCGTGCGTATTCGCTATAGGTCAATCCGTCTGGCAGTGCGATCGAACCATCGGTGAACAATCCTGCGAACAGGAACCGGATCTGTACGATGCAAAACAGCATGTACACAGTCAAAGTCACGGCCAATACCACGAACGCAGTTACCGAGCTGAGGGAGAATCGTTGCTCCGGAGGCGTGGAAGTGGGTTCATCGTCGAGTCCAATAAGCAGTGAGAACAGCAAAGGCCACGGCAACACGATGAACATGATGTGCAGAGTGATCGTCATCGGGTTGAAATCACTGAAAACGTTCAGCACTTCATATTGAACTATTTGATCGGCTCCGATGAGCAATGGTACGATCGTCAGCAGCAATGGAGTGGAAATCAGTAGCGCAATGCCGATTTCGCGCACTTTCGAACGTTGCTTCGACGCGACTGCAAATCTTGCGAATATGACGGAAAACGGTTCCGCAAAATCGCGAATGTGAATAAACGGCTGCTGCAACCAGCCGGTAAGCCAATTCCAGGCAACCTGAAGTGGACGGCGAACATCGTAACGCCCGTTGACCAGCTGACAGTGCAGCATAAGCAACGCCGGTTGAACGAATTGCGTGGTGAGCGCGTACTCGTCATTTCTCGAATAGCACCAGGTCGACTGAGCGAGTGTATTCCACACGCCAATGGCGACGATGCTTCCCAAAACAAGCCAAACAAGAACTTGTTTTCGTGCGGTTTTCCAGTGCAGCGCGGTTACGGTAAGAGCACAGATGATCCAGAAAACCGGCAGTTCATATCCGATAAGCCATGTCGGAGGTATGCTGCAGATCAGACGGTCGAATGCGAAAGTGATGAGAAATGCAGCGCCAATGGTGATGACCGCGCGTTTGTTGAGGGGGCGTTGCGCTATTTCTTCCCGCGTGATTTTGGGTTTCGCCAAAGGTTGTTCCTCCTGATGCGCGGATGGTTCATGTGTTGGCTGGCTCCCTTGTGTTTTTGGTGTTTCTTGGGTTTCTTGTGCTTCTGATAATGGCGATGATTGTTGGGATTGCGAAGTCTGCGATGGGGAAGTGTTGGCTGGTTCCGGCATGATAATGATTCCTTTCTGAGATATGTTGGACGTCATCGTACATATCGAAAAACGATAGAAAAATATCGACTAACATACTTTCACAAGATTTGCATATCGAATATCGATAGATTATTATCGATATTCAGGTTTATTGGATTGAAGGAGACGGATATCATGCCGAATTCCGCAGCGAAACGTTCCATGGTGATTGGCGTATTGCGTGTGCTGATTGTGATAATTGCAATATGCTGCCTCGGACTGCAGTTCAGTGCGATTGCGGCATCCGCTGGCGTTGCTTCCAAGTATGCCGACGCTGACTCGATGCATTGGCTGTATGCGGTTGCCGCAGTGCTGATTGTCGCTTGCTTCGAGTTCGCGTTGGTGCCGCTGTGGAGATTGCTGACCTTGGTTGAAAAACGTGATGTCTTTTCCGGCAAGGCCATGCGTTGGGTGAATCACATTCTCGTATATGCGGGGATTGAAGGCATGCTGGTGCTCGCGTGATGGTCGGTCAAATCTGGTTGTCGCCTTCACGCTTTCTGATGGCTGCGATGGGGGTTGACGGGCAAATGTTTCCATACGTCGTGCTGGCGGTCGGAGTGGCGGCGCTTCTACTGATCGCGGCGTTCGAACTGTTGATGGTGGTGATGCGCTCGCTGTTGATGCAGGCCATCGAACAGCGTGATGAACTGGCAGCGGTGATCTGATATGGCCATTCGTGTGAACCTTGATGTGATGCTCGCCAAAAGGAAGATGAGCGTCAATGAGCTGGCGGAGGCTATAGGCATAACACCGGTCAATGTTTCGGTGTTGAAGAACGGGCGGGCCAAGGCGATACGGTTTTCCACGCTTGATACCATATGCGAGACGTTATGTTGTCAACCGGGAGATGTGCTCGAATGGGTTGCCGACGAAGATGAATAACGTCTTGCGGTAATGCGATCATCGAACGTATGTACGAATGTTTGAACCTGTTTTCAGAGCCGACCAAGGCATGGTTCAAACATGCGTTCAGTCGGCCCACTGAAGTCCAGCAGCAGGTGTGGCCGGCCATCCATTCCGGCGAGAACGTGCTCGTTGTGGCGCCCACAGGGTCGGGTAAAACCCTTTGTGCGTTCCTTTCGGCTCTTGACCGGCTTATGGCGGGCGGGACGCGTTCCGCAGGAGTGGATGTTCATGGCGAAATCGCGGCAGCCAAGAGCCATGCGGAACAAAAAGCTGCAGGGAAAGGCTCCCGCAAGAAAACGAAGCGTGGCGTCAAAGTGCTATACATTTCGCCTCTGAAGGCGCTTGGCGCTGATGTGGCGAAGAACCTTGAACTGCCATTGCAGGGAATTTCCCAGCAGTATGAGGCGATGGAGCTGCCCATCCCCGATGTCGAAGTGGCCATGCGCAGCGGCGACTCCACACCTGAACAACGTCGAAGAATCGTCAGCCATCCGCCGGATATTCTCGTCACCACGCCGGAATCACTATTCCTGCTGCTCACCTCCAAGGCGAACAGCATATTGACGAGCGTGGAGACGGTGATCGTCGACGAGATTCATGCGGTCGCAGGTACAAAACGCGGCGCGCACCTCGCTGTCAGCCTCGAACGCCTTGATAAGTTGATTGGGCATCCAGTGCAACGCATAGGGCTTTCGGCAACCGTTAATCCCGTTGAGGAAGTAGCACGGTTTCTCGGTGGTTCGCAACCGGTAACGGTGGTGAACCCCGGCGCTGTTCCGGCCATGGATTTAAAAGCCGTGGAACCATTGCGCAATATGCTCGACACCAGCGCTACAGGCGGTTCGGTATGGCCGGTCATTGAACGGTCCATTCTCGACGAGGTGTTGCGGCACCGAACCACATTGATATTTGTCAACTCGCGTGGACTGGCGGAGAAGCTCACCGCACGGCTCAACGACATGTATGCGGAGTCGAAACAGGGCACGGTGGCAACTGATCTGAGTGAGCACCGTGACTTGGGCTCACCGGAGGGCCGCGAGCAATTTGCCGGGCACTATGACTCGGTGGTGGGATCCACCACCATGCTGGTTGAATCGCATGAAGACATTGATGCGATTGCCATGGCTCATCACGGTCCGTGTCAAAAGATAGACGTAAACAGATCGAAGAACAGTTAAAACGCGGCGAATTACGTTGCGTGGTGGCCACTTCCAGCCTGGAACTCGGCATCGATATGGGTTCGGTGGATCTCGTGGTTCAGGTGGCCGCCCCATTGTCGATCGCATCGGGATTGCAGCGAGTGGGCCGTGCCGACCACAATGTCGGCGGAGTCTCGCACGCGTTGTTCTTCCCCATAACCCGCCAACAGATTATTGGCGTAACAACCAGCATGGAATGCATGAGGGAAGGGGTTATAGAACCATTGCATATGCCCCGCAACCCTCTGGACGTGCTCGCACAGCAGACCGTCGCAGCCGCGGCCATGGAAGATCTTTTCACGAACGATTGGTACGAGCTTGTGCGTCGTTCCGCACCTTTCCAAAATCTCGACCGGTCTATGTTCGACGCTGTCATCGGCATGATGACGGGCGCCTACAACAGTGAGAGCTTTTCCGCATTCCGTCCACCGCTGCAATACAACGAAGAGGCAAAGCTGATTTCCGCACGTCCAGGAGCGCAACGCTTGGCGGTGACCAGTGGCGGCACCATACCCGACCGTGGCATGTACGCGGTGGTGCTTCCAGAAGAGGGCTCTGGTCCAGGTCCTCGGCGAGTGGGCGAGCTGGATGAGGAAATGGTATACGAATCCCGTGTGGGAGATGTCATCACTTTGGGGACTTCCACCTGGCAGATTCAGGAGATCACACGAGATAGGGTAGTGGTGGTTCCTGCTCCCGGGCGCACCGCGCGCTTGCCATTTTGGCATGGGGATCAGGATGGGCGTGATTATGGTTTCGGATTGGCGCAAGGGCGTTTGACGCGTGAGCTCAGCCAAGGATTGCATAGGCGTGAACCAGCAAAGAATGGTGATCAGAATACGGCTCAGACTGTATTGGAAGCACAGTTCAACCGTGAGACCGCGCAACGTTTGGAGCGAGATGGTCTCGACCATAATGCCATAAGCAATCTTGCCAAACTGCTTGACGAGCAATGTGAAGCGACCGGTACGATTCCTTCGGATCGTGATCTCGTGGTGGAGCGTTGCCGGGATGAAGGCGGAGATTGGCGCATCATCATCCATTCACCATATGGTAGGCGCGTGCATGAGCCTTGGTCGTTGGCTATTACCACTCGAATCAAACGGCGGTTTGGTTTCGACGGTCAAGTGTACGCGGTCGACGATGGCATTGTTTTACGATTGCCGGACGGTTACGGCGATTTGCCTACACGTGAGCTGTTGCTATTCGACGTGGACGAATTGCAACGCACTGTTGAGACGCAAGTTGGCGAAAGCGTGCTTTACATGGCTCGATTCCGCGAATGTGCGGCCAGATCACTGTTTCTGCCGCGCACACGTCCCGGTAAGCGTGTGCCTCTCTGGCAGCAGCGGTTGAAGGCCGCGCAACTGTTGAATGCGGCTCGTACTTGCAAGAACTTCCCCCTCTTGTTGGAAACTGCGCGCGAATGCCTGCAGGACGTATATGATTTGCCGGCATTACGCACGATTATGACAGGCCTGCATGCGGGAACAATACTTTTATCGGAGGCAACTACTGAAACACCTTCTCCGTTTGCGCAGAACATGCTGTTCGGCTTCGTTGGATCGGTGATGTACCAGTATGACGTGCCCCAAGCCGAACGAAGCACGCAGTTGCTGTCCATGGATCTGGAAGTGCTCGAACGGCTTCTAGGAAGCACGGATATGGCATCGTTGTTGGACGCCGAAGCTATTACACAAGTGGAGGGCGAGCTTGCTGGGCGAACATTCTGGAATGATCTCGCTGAAGAAGATATCAGCGGGCGCGTAACAAGATACGCCAAAACGCATGGACATTCACCGCTGACAAGATGATTGCCGAACTGGGCATTGACGCGGCTCAGGCGGTGCATGCGCTTGATGAACTGGATGCCCGAGGAGAACTCATCAAGGGAAGATTCACTGATTCAGGTGAGACTTCCGAAAAGAACGATATTCAGCAATGGCTCCACAAGGATGTTTTCCGGCGTATTCGAGCATTGTCTCTTGCCAAGGCCAGAAAGGCCGTCAAACCGGTCGATCCGAGCGTCTATCAGGCGTTTCTGCTTAATCGTCAGGGCGTTGGCCCTGTTGGAGGTGAACGCTACGAAGGCGTTGATGGTCTGATGCGTGTCATCGAGCAGTTGGAAGGCGTGTTCCTGAACGCTTCGGTATGGGAGTCCATGGTATTCCCGGCACGTGTGCGTGACTATCAGCTAGTATGCTCGACGAACTCATCTCATCGTCGGATGTGGTGTGGGTCGGTTCGAAAGCAAGTGGATCCAACGCCAAAGAAGCTGGTGAGATCGCCTTCTATCCAGCAGGTTCCTTGCTGCTCAACCAGCCTGAATCGGCGGTGGATAAGCTGAACGATAATGAAACGTTGACCATGCCGGATGCCGTGTTAACGGCGTTAAGCGGTGGCGGAGCATTTCCTATTCAACTGCTTTCAGCCGTGACAAAAACCATCTGGCTTGAGCATGCCGAAGCGCAGGTGAACCCCGAAACGGGCGAAATCATCTTTCCGGCATGGGGCGAGCGGCAGTTCGAAGAAGCCTTATGGTCACTGGTATGGCAGGGGAAAATGACGAACAGTTCGTTCGCACCAGTACGAGCGCTTCTGCACGGAGGCAAAACCGTTCGCGCACCCCGTCGTGCCGCGCGTAGACGCGTCACCATGCGTCCTCCAACACCATTGGCGCTGAGTGGATTATGGTCCGCAGTATCTTGTGGCGACGGGCGAACCGTTATGCCAAACAAACCACTAGACGGTGTTATCGAGCCGGGCATGCTCGAAAACAGCGATACCGGCATTGGCATGGCGCATACGGCAAGTGTAGAGGAGCGTGAGCTGGCGCTCATCGACTCATTACTGGACCGATACGGCGTGATTGCCGCTCCTTTGGTTGACAAGGAACGGATTGCCGGAGGATTTTCAGCGCTCTATCCGGTACTCAAACGAATGGAAGAACATGGCACACTGGTCCGAGGCATGTTCGTGAAAGGTTTTGGCGCGGCACAATTCGCGGAACGAGACACCGTCGACGCGCTGCGCAGCGACACGCAATGGCACAGTCAATCCTGCGTTGCGCTCGACGTGATCGATCCCGCCAATCTCACTGGTTCCGCAATCGCCTGGCCAGAACAGGATTACCTCAAACCAGCACGCAGATCCGGTTCCATCATTGTGCTCAAACAAGGCGAACCGGTACTGTTCTCCGTGCCAAAAAGCCATAAAATTGTCAGCTTCACCGCAGACGAAACAATATTAAGACCGTCATGCGCCGAACTTGCCTACGTATTGCAGCGCCAACCCAGCGGCAGCATCAGCTTCAGCGAAATGAACGGAACATTATTGAAAGCACGCAATGAATACCGGCAAATCCTTTACGCCGCAGGTTTCGTCGATAGTCCGCAAGGCATGAAACTTTACTGTTGAAAAAGATCATCATCGCTAATGCATAGTGACAGCGCGGACGAAAACGCAGGAACAACAATGCCCGCGTCCTACGAACGGAATCCTAAACGATTCCAAACTTCGTAAAACGCGGGCACGTCACATTGCAATGGGTCAGCCGACGATGGCGATTGGCGCGGAAAGTTCCGTACCAGAACCGTCACGACGCATATCCGGCTTCGGCAATTCCACACCGGCACCGCCCTCCGTGGAAGCATGTACCGGATATGTGCCCACGAAGCGAGGATCAACGTATCCTGCCCCTTAAGGAAACGCTGCGAACGCACGCCACCGGTACCGCGACCCTTTGTCGGGTACATCTCCAACGGGGTTACCTTCGCTGAACCATTCTCCGTGCCCGGCAGTGCTTCGGAATCGCCGGCAACCGTCAACACCACGGCTCCAGACGCGGAGAACAGGCCATTGTCTCCCTCCTCGTAATTCCAAGCCACCTTGTTGGCGGGAATCACCGCAAACGCGGCAACCGAGCAGCCTTCAGCCAAGCGGATACCTGCCATGCCGCCCGCGGTACGGCCCTGAGGGCGTACGTTCTTCGCATCAAACGTCAGCAAAGACGAGTCGGTAGAAACAAACACCAGTCGATCCTCATCGCGCGCTTCAGCGGCAGCCAGCACTTCATCGTCATCCTTCAAATCGATGATGCTCCATGAATCCATCGTGGTGGGCGACTCACGATTCCAACGCTTGATCACGCCATTACGCGTGCCCAATGCAAGAGGAGCAGGTTCTGCGGCATGATCACCGGAATCATCGGCAGTTGGCATGGCAATCGCAGCAATCACGCGTTCACCACGAATCGGATCGGTATTTTCCGTCATACCGATCAACTCTTCGGCATGGACGCCGCCAGTCACATGGAGCGGACCATCCGCAGACACAACCGGCAACTCCACGACATGCGCCACAATCAGACGGCCGGCAGATGTGATCAAACCATATGAGGAACGTGTGGTGGTAGGGAAAATCGAAATAATCTGATCGTCCTTCACACGTTTGTCGGCAGAAGAACGATTCTCCCAACGTTCCAACGCATCTTCGGAGGTTCGCGCGATCAAACCCGTGGCCGACAGCATCACCGCACATGGTTCGTCGTCAATCTGCAATGCCACAGCGGCCGCATTGTCTTCACCGGCCTTCGTCGCTGCCTTAGCGGCTGCGGCAACATCAGCTGCTGCGGAAGAGACCGTTGCGGCGGCACGGGCTGCGGCCATAGCCGAAGCGGACACGCCATCATCACCATGCGCCACAACAGGCACAAGCTTACCATCGGCATCCTCATCCAGCAATACGGTTCGACGAGGCGTGCCATACGTGGCGACGGCCTCATCCATTTCGGAGATCACCACATTGTCGAGCGCTTCGGCGGAAGCGAGAATACGATCCAACTCTTCGATACGTTGCTTCAAATCGTCACGTTCCGACTCAAGCTCGATGCGGCTCATTTTCGTCAGACGACGCAGACGCAAGTCAAGAATGTACTGTGCCTGAATCTCATCCAAATCGAATACGGCAATCAGCTTCGTCTTCGCGGCATCAGCATCGTCAGACGAACGAATCACCTGAATCACTTCGTCAATGTCGACCATCGCAAGCAGAAGGCCTTCGACCAAATGCAGACGCTCCAACGCCTTCTTCTTACGGAATTCGCTACGACGGCGATCACCACACGACGATGGTCCACCCACACCTGAAGCATTTCCTTCAAACCCATGGTGTGCGGGCGGCCGTTGACCAACGCCACATTGTTGATAGTGAAATTGTCTTGCAACGGCGTGTGCTTGAGCAGTTGCGCAAGCACGGCGTTCGGATCGAAACCGGTTTTGATTTCAATGACAAGACGAGTGCCGTTATGACGATCCGTCAAGTCGATCGCCCCGGAAATACCTTCCAGCTTGCGATTCTTCACACCCTCGGAAATACGTTCCAGCACTCGTTCGGGCCCCACCATGAACGGCAGTTCCGTCACGACGATGGCTTTCTTACGGGCCGTCACATTTTCGATATGCGTCACTGAACGCGTGGTCAACGCGCCACGTCCGGTCTCATACGCCTCACGAATGCCGTTACGCCCAACGATCACGCCGCCACTTGGCCAGTCCGGACCTGGAACATAGCGCATAAGCTCTTCCAACGTGGCATCAGGATGATGCATCAGATGCTTGGCCGCGGCAACCACCTCGCCCAGATTATGCGTCGCCATATTCGTGGCCATGCCGACGGCAATACCGGAACCGCCATTGACCAGCAGATTCGGAATCGCAGCGGGCAAAACAGTCGGCTCCTGCAGCTTGTTATCGTAATTCGGCGTGAAATCAACGGTATTCTCACCGATATTGGCATTCATGCCAAGCGCTGCCTGGGCCATACGCGCCTCAGTGTAACGGGAGGCCGCAGGACCGTCGTCAAGGGAACCGAAGTTACCATGGCCATCCACCAACGGCAATCGCATCGCAAACGGCTGCGCAAGACGAACCATCGCCTCATAGATGGCGGAGTCGCCATGCGGGTGCAACTTGCCCATAACCTCGCCGACCACACGGGCCGATTTCATATACGGACGATCAGGATTGAGATTCATCTGGCCCATCTGATAGATGATGCGGCGTTGCACCGGCTTCAGACCATCTCTGGCATCGGGCAACGCGCGGGCATAGATCACCGAATACGCGTATTCGAGGAACGACTTGCTCATCTCCTCATTCAACGGTGTTTCGACGATGTTCTCTTTGACCGTACGCGGGTCAAAGGCTGGTTTTGCCGGTTTGCGGTGCGACACCATGCGGTGAATCTCCTCACGGAAAAGTAATGGTAATCAACCTAGCAATGCTACCAGCCGGTACCGCCGCGGTGCTTGAATGGGAATTATGAGTGTTGAAGTGCCAAGCGTCGAAGAGCTGCTCACCATGACCGAACCGGCATGCTACGGCGATGACGTGTCATCTGAAGGAACCCGTGGGGGAGCGTTGCACCTGTCATCGGTACTTCCTGCTGTTTCCAACGCCATCGGATACCCCATGCCAACGGCAGTCCATCCTGATCCGAAGCGTTTGCAGGGAGCGCTCGGCATTCCCGATGCGACTTCCGTGGTTGTGGCGCTCGTGGACGGTCTCGGCTACTGGAATCTCAACATGAGGCTGGGACATGCCCCTACTTGCGTGCGCTGATGAACGACACCGCCAATCAACGTCCCATCGCAACATGCATGCCAAGCACCACCGTCGCAGCCATGTCTACCTTCGGTACGGGAACATGCCCCGGTATGACCGGTATGACCGGCTACACGCAGCTCAATCCGAAAACCGATGAAATATGCCAGCTGATTTCCTTCAAAAACGCAATTCCTCCGCTTGAATTGCAGCAACAACCGACCATTTTCGAACGGCTGAGCGCGCAGGATGTTCGAGTGACCAGTTCTGGACTGCCGAAATTCGCCTTTTCCGCGTTGACGCAGGCGGCGCTACGGGGCAGCGACTACATTTCCAACGATGATCCGCGAAAACGGATTGCAGCCGCGGCGCAAGCGGCAAAAACGCCCGGTCTGACATATTTGTATCTGAGGGACACCGATAAGATCGGGCACAATTACGGTTGGGATTCCGACAAATGGATCGGCACGTACGAGCGCGTCGACGGGCAACTCGGCCTTCTTCGCCGTAGCGTGCCCAAAGGCACATTGATTGTGATTGTGGCGGACCACGGTATGATCACCACTGATCCCGAATCCGTGATTGACATTGCACAGGATCAGCGGCTCATGCAGGGCGTCGCCCATGTCGGCGGTGAACCGCGTTGCGTCATGCTCTACGCGGAACAAGGCGAGAATCCAGAAGACATCGCCACACGATGGCGCAGCGTGCTGGAGGACCGTGCGCAGGTGCGCACGCGCTCGCAGGCAATGGATGAAGGCGTGTATGGGCCGGTGGAAGCTCGCGTCGAACCGATGATCGGCGATGTGATCGTATCGGCCGCCAAAGCCGTCACTATTGTGGACTCACGTACGCAAGCAGAAAAGGCGATGCACCTGCCAAGCGTGCACGGGTCGCTCACCATGCTCGAATCCGACATTCCCTGCTTGATCGACGTGGCCTAACTTCAGTCGCCAAACAGGATTTCGTCCCAGCTTGGCACGGCGGAACGTCCGGCACGCCGCTTCGATTTGGTGGTGTTCTGGCTATGCGGGTCAAGTGTCTGGTTCTCGTTCGCCATGTTCGAAGCAGGCTCCGGCGTGGATGGAACGGTATTGCGTGTGTCGGTGTTTGTTGCGCTGGCTGTATTGGCTCCTGCAGCAGGGTTCTCCGGTCGGCTCGGCAGAGGCAAGTCGGATGCGATGGCTGGCGCGTTCGGCGTGTCAGGCGTGTCGGATTCATTAGACACGCCGCCGATTGGTGCGATCGGAACGGAAGGCGCTGCCGCGGGACGGGCCGCAGGCATGGACGGCTCGGGCGTGTTCCATGCGGACACCGTTTGCTCGATACGCGCCGACCGTGCGGAATTTCCGGGAAGATTCAGTGACACGAGAAAATTTTCATCGGCGTGTTTCTCGGCGTGTCCTTCTTTCGACGTGTCCTGTTCTCCAATGAGTTTTCGTGCTGCGGAATTCAGGCAGCTTACGGCATTGTCGTGCATGTTCCACGACCATTCCGCGCAGACATTGTGACCGGAGGAGACGAACTGAGCGCTGATTTTCCAAGGCTCCAAGCCAAGTCTGGTGGCCTTCCAAGTCACATCTTCCAAGCGCACCCGCGCTGCCGCAAAAGTGCGTTCGATCAGTTCGGAAAGCGTGCGTACGCGGCTTTCCTTCGGCGCTGGAACGGCGAGAAACTGCTCGATCGCATATTGCTTTTCCGTTTCGACCGAAGCCGAGAAACGCCGAACAAGCGCTTCGCTTAACGAATATCTTTCCGCGACACGCGCGGGATCGGCGCCAGCGCGAATCAACGATTGAATTTGCGAAATCGGCAGGGTGGGTGGGATGCGTGTCTTCTGTTCCTCCTGTACTTCGGAACGAATCTGCTTGGCCTCCAAAATGGCTCTTTCAAGCGCTTCGTCGATCTTTACAGCGAACTTTCCGGCACCTGAAACAAAGACGAGTTCACCGGTGTCGCTGACATGATCGAACCGCGCTTCCTCGAGTGAATTCCCAGGCACAACACACCACTTTCCTTCAAGAATTTCTGTTTATTCCATTGTGCCCCACGTGTCGGATTTTACGAGTATTTCGATTCGTGTATCCTATGCGGGGTAAAAGTCATGTATCCTATGGCGCATAAGCACCATAGATGACGAAAGGAATCTCGATGGCACAGGATTATGATTCCCCGCGCAACAAAGACGAGGACGAGGAGTCGCTCCAGGCTTTGGGCAAGAGCTCCCAGAACACTTCCAACGATATGGACGATGACGAGAACGCCATCGCCGAAGATTACGAGCTGCCCGGTGCGGACCTCAGCAATGAGGACGCCTCGGTGACCGTCATTCCTATGCAGGGTGACGAGTTCATCTGCTCCGAATGCTTCCTGGTGAAGCACCGTAGCCAGCTTGCCTACACCACTGACGACGGTCAGCCGGTGTGTCAGGAGTGCGCTGCCTGATGGCGTTCGACGAAGCATATAACGAACCGGAAAACGTCGAGGTTCTGGTAAAGTCGCTGGATCCTGACCATCCGGCGGAATTGTATTATGCCCATGCCGGTGACGCTGGCGCTGATCTGCGCACTACGGAGGAAGTCACGCTGAAGCCGTTCCAGCGGGCACTGGTGCCTACAGGAGTGGCGATCGCCCTTCCAGCGGGTTACGTGGCTCTGGTGCATCCACGGTCCGGTCTTGCCGTCAAGCAGGGTGTGACTGTGCTCAATGCGCCGGGAACCATCGACGCGGGGTACCGTGGTGAGATCAAGGTGCCGCTGATCAATCTTGATCCGGAACACACCGTGACGTTCCATCCGGGAGACCGTATCGCGCAGCTGGTTATTCAGCGTTACGTCGAAGCGACGTTCATCGAGGCGGAAACGCTGCCTGGGTCGGATCGCGCTGAGCGTGGGTTTGGTTCCACAGGCGTGGCTTCCTGAGCTGAACGCACTGGCTTAGTCGCAGAGGAATCGGCAAACGCTGACATCTCAATGGTTTCGGGGGTATTTGGCCGTGCAACACGCGGTCGGATGCCTCGGATGCACGGTGAGGCGCGGGTAGTATAGGGAGCATTGCGAGCGAGGAGGTGGACGATGGGTGACGTTGAGCGTGAGGTTCATTCTGCCCGAATGTTGGGCTGCGAGATCAGCACGAATCCGCTTGATCCGCTTGAGCCGATCCTGAAGATGTGCGAATACCATCATCCCGATGAGGACATAAGCATTCTTGAGCGCGCTTATGAGCGTGCGGTCAAGCAGCATTCTTCGCAACGGCGCAAATCGGGCGAGCCGTACATCATCCACCCGTTGGCCGTGGCGCAGATTCTTGCCGATCTCGGCATGGGACCGTTGGTTGTGGCCGCCGGCCTGTTGCACGACACGGTTGAGGACACCGACTATACGCTCGATGAGTGCCGCGCCGAGTTCGGCGATACCGTGACCGGTTTGGTCGATGGCGTCACCAAGCTTTCCAAGATGGAATACGGCGATTCCGCGCAAGCCGAAACCATTCGCAAGATGGTGGTCGCGATGAGCCGCGACGTGCGTGTGCTGGTCGTCAAACTCGCCGACCGTGTGCACAACGCGCGTACCTGGCGTTACGTCAAAACTCCGAGCGCGCAGAAGAAAGCGCATGAAACGCTTGACGTGTACGCGCCACTTGCCAATCGTCTCGGCATGAACGCGATCAAAACCGAATTGGAAGAGCTCAGCTTCAAAGTGCTCTATCCGAAGATCTACAACGAGATCGTGGTGCTGGTGGCCCGTCGCGCAGGCCAGCGAGACGTGTATTTGAAGCAGATTCTCGCGGAGATCAACGAAGATCTTGACGAACAGAACATTACGGCGTACGTAACGGGACGTCCGAAGGACTATTTCTCGATTTATCAGAAGATGATCGTACGTGGTCATGATTTTGCGAATATCTACGATTTGGTGGGTGTGCGCATCATCGTCGACACGATTCAGGATTGCTATGCCGCGTTGGGTGCGGTGCATGCGCGTTGGAACCCCGTTCCGGGCCGTTTCAAGGATTACATCGCCATGCCAAAGCTCAACATGTACCAGAGCCTGCATACCACGGTGGTGGGGCCTGGCGGCAAGCCTGTCGAGATTCAAATTCGTACGTGGGACATGCATCGCCGTGCGGAATTCGGTATCGCCGCGCATTGGAAGTACAAGGAGAACGGTCAAGCTGGCCGTGCGCTGAGCTCGCCCGATAAGTCCGATCGTAAACGTGGCGAGAACCAGGAGCTGAGCGAGGCTGACAATTTCAAGTGGATTCAGCAGCTCGCCGACTGGACGAGTGAGACCCCGGATTCCAATGAATTCCTTGGCTCCCTGAAGGAAGATCTGGGTGCTGCCGAAGTCTACGTGTTCACTCCAAAAGGTAAGATCGTATCGTTGCCTGCCGAGGCGACACCGATCGATTTCGCTTACGCGGTGCATACCGAAGTCGGCCACCGTACCATGGGCGCCCGCGTGAACGGACGTCTGGTACCGCTCGACACCAAGCTTGAAAACGGCGACACCGTCGAGGTGCTTACGTCGAAGTCCGAATCGGCTGGTCCGTCTCGTGACTGGTTGAGCTTTACCAAGAGCCCGAAGGCACGCAACAAAATTCGCCAATGGTTCAGCAAGGAGCGTCGTACCGAGGCCATCGAAGAAGGTCGTGACGAGCTGACACGAGCCATGCGCAAGCGCAATCTTCCGATTGCGACTCTGCTGACTCCCGAGGCGTTGATCGGTGTTGCTGATGAGCTGAATCTCGCCAATGCCGAAGCCGTGTTCGTGGCGATTGGCGAAGGGCAGATTTCCACGCAGAATGTCATCTCGCATCTGGTCCGTGATGCGGGCAGCGACGAGGTGAATGAGGAGGTGGAGCAGGAGGCTCTGCCGCTCAAGCAGGTGGAACGCACCAAGAAGACCACCAGCTCGCTGGGCATTTCCGTCAAGGGCGTGGGAGACATTTGGGTCAAGCTCGCCCGATGTTGCATGCCGGTGCCGGGAGACAACATCATCGGCTTCATCACCCGCAATCAGGCGTGTCCGTGCATCGTGTGGACTGCCAGAACATGCTGGACTTGCAGAAGCGTCAGCCGGAACGTGTGGTTGACGTGCAGTGGACGAGTACCAAGGGCGTGTTCATGGTCAAGATTCAGGTGGAGGCGCTCGATCGCCCGCATCTGCTGAGCGACGTGACGCGCGTGCTTTCCGACCATGGAGTGAACATTATTTCCGGCTCCATTTCCACGGGAACCGATCGTGTGGCCACTAGCCAATTCAGCTTCGAAATGGCCGACCCCCAGCATTTGAATACTTTGCTTGCCGCAGTGCGCAAGATTGAAGGCGTGTTCGATGTGTATCGTATCACCGGTGCCAAGGACTCCGCCGAACCTCGTTTACGCAAAATCTGACACGATCAGTGCGGTCGTGAGACTCATCTGAACTGCTGTAGATTCTTTCGGAGATAATGAAAAGCCCCTCACGCGAGGGGCTTTTCATTGTTTTGCCGTAAGTCTTGTTGATGCGAAACTTACTTCAGCACTTCGATGGAAGTGATGCCGACCGGCTCGAGCGGAGCATCGGAACGGTCAGTTGCCACGGAGTCGAGCTTGTCGACGACGGCCTTGGACTCGTCATCCGCGACTTCGCCGAAAATGGTGTGATGGCCGTTGAGCCATTCGGTTGGCACGGTGGTGATGAAGAACTGGGAGCCGTTGGTGCCGTGGATCTTGCCGTCCATGCCGCGGCGCAGGCCGGCGTTTGCCATGGCCAGCAGGTATGGGCGATCGAAGGTCAGTCCTGGAACGATTTCATCATCGAAGTTGTAGCCCGGGCCGCCAGTGCCGGTGCCCAGCGGGCAGCCGCCCTGGATCATGAAGTCCTTGATGATGCGGTGGAAGGTCAGACCATCGTAGAACGGTTCGTGGCTCGGCTGACCGGTGAACGGGTCGGCCCATTCCTTCTCGCCAGTGGCGAGGCCCAGGAAGTTGGCCACGGTTTCCGGGGTCTTGTCATCGAACAGGTTGATCTTGATGTCGCCTTCAGTGGTGCGCATGATAACTGTAGTCATGGTTCCTAGTGTCTCATGGGCTTGAGACCAGGCGGTAGCCCATTGACGAGTTCGGGGCTAAGTTCGACGGTCACATGAAGTATTACTGCGAAGGCGGATTCGGGAATCCACTAGGGTTTGGATAGGGCCGAATGGGTCTCGCAGGAGCTTGGACTATGCGTCACGAGCGGTTCGGGAATTATATGCCCCTCTACCTTTATGCAGACAATCAGCGAAAACCTTCAACGGCATTCTCAACAGCGCAAAACAGGCATAGTCATAATCTGAGCAATCAACGGCAATGGTGAAACACGTGACCTTACACTGCACATGTAGTCCCCAACACGCCAGACGCTTACGATTATGACCACATCAACTTCGCAGAATACTCACGAAACAGATACCGCAAACAACGCAACATACACCACCATCAGCACCATTCTCACACTGGCCATACCAACGTTCGGGCAACTTATCGCCGAACCAGCATTCGTGCTCATCGACACCGCCATCGTCGGACATATTGGCGGGCAGGCGCTCGCCGGTCTGTCGGTCGGGTCAACCATTGTGCTCACTGTAGTGGGGCTATGTGTGTTCCTTGCGTATAGCACCACATCGCAGGTGGGGCGTCTTTTGGGCGCGGCAAGCGGAGAGAAGGCTTGGAAGCAGGCGTTGATGGTCTGTGGCTGGCTGGAATCATTGGCGTGGTGGTATCTGTGGCGCTGTTCGTTATTGCACGCCCGTTGTGCATGGCCATGGGAGCCAAGGGAGTGTGCTGCATAACGCGGTTGACTACGTGCGTGCCGTGGTGTTCGGTATTCCCGGCATGTTGCTGGTGTATGCGGCCAACGGTATTTTCCGCGGACTGCAGAAGGTTCGCATCACGTTGGTAGCTGCTACGCTGGGTGCGATACTCAATACGTTGCTGGATCTGCTGTTTATTCTCGGATTCGGTTGGGGTGTGTTTGGGTCTGGAGTGGCCACGCTGATTTCGCAATGGTTTATGGCGGTAGTGCTTATTGTTCCTGCTGTGTTGTGGACTCGTGCGGAAGGTGCCCGTTTACGGCCGCGTTTGTCAGGAGTGTTGAACAGTGCTGGCGATGGTGCGGTGTTGTTCTTGCGCACGCTTGCGTTGCGTGCATGCCTGGTGGCGAATGTGGTGCTGGCTACGCATATGGGCGTGGAAGTGTTGGCTGCGTATCAGGTGGTGAATTCCAGTTGGAATTTCGTGTTGAACATGCTTGATGCCATTGGTATTGCCGGTCAGACGTTGGTTGCCGCGCAGATTGGTGCCCGTCAAGAGGATGAAGCCATGCGTTTGACGAGAATCGCTGGCAGGGCAGGATTATGCGGAGGAACGGTAATCGGTATTGGTTTGATGATTGCCGGATGGTGTGCGTCCCCGCTGTTTTCTCAGTCGATTGAGATCCAGCATTTGCTCACTGTCGGTATGGTGGTTGTTGGCGTGACATTGCCGTTGGCTGGTTGGATGTGGGCTGTTGATGGCATTCTGATTGGGGCAGGGGATTACCGTTATCTTGCATTGACGTGTACGGCGACAGCTGCAATATATGTACCTGTCTTGCTGCGATTGGTTGGATATGCGATGCGATGCAGGCGTCTTCCGCGCTGCGTATGGCATTGCTGTGGCTTGCGGTGAATCTGTTATTTGTAGGATTGCGTGCCATTTTCAATGGGTCCCGTATCGGAACTTCCACATGGTTGCATATCGCACATTGAAATCAGCTTGTGATGGCAGTTTGACATGACGTGAGATGGGCGATTCCTGCAAAATAAAAAATCCCGCATGATTCCGGCGAACCGGATCATACGGGATTGTTATATGCGGACGAACTTAGGAATGAGTCCTAAGAACAGGCTCTGGCAATTCAGGAACGCTTGCGCTTGAACACGAACAATGCCCCTGCTGCGACAACCAGAACAGCGACCACCACAGCAACGCCGATTACGTTGGAACCGGTGTTGGCAGTGTTTGCCTTCTTGTGTGCGGCAGGCTTCGTATTCTGCTTGTCATCATCCTTCTTCGGTGCGTTCGGAGTGCTGTCCTTGATGGCCACAGTGAAACGCACGCGTGCACCCTGGTTGTAGAACACCACCACAGAACCGGTGCTGCCGGTTTCGCGACCATTGAGGAATGCGCTGCTCAACACGATGGAACCGTCATCGGCCACGGTGTAATCCGTGCCGGCGGTCAGTGACTGGTAGTCGTACTGCACGTCTTCCACGGTATTGCCATTGGGGTTGATGCCAACGGTCAGACCGTTGGCGTTGGCGCTCTTCTTATCGCTATCATACTTGTCGTAGTCGAATGCATCGCCATTCGTCAGCTCAGCATTCTTGATTTCACCATCATTCAGCAGCCACACCTGAGTGCCATGGTACGGGTTTGCGGTGCCAATTGCCAGACCGGAATCGGTGACGGCGAACACGCGTAGACCGTGGTTGTTGTTATCTCCGAAACCGTTACGGCTGATGGTCTGGAAGTTCGTGCCATCGGAGGAGACGATCAGGTCAAAGCCACGAGTCTCATCGTTGGAGTAATGCAGGTAGCTGAGCACGCCCACGAAGTCGATGAAGTTCTCCAGATTCTCTTCGGTAAGCCACTTGTCGAGCTCGTTGGTAATGAATTCCGGCAGATACTGCTTGTTCTTGTTGTACAGGTCGAGCAGCCGCTGCAGGGATGCGAGGAACTGGTAACGATCGTCGAGCGTGTAGGTTTCAGCGGCCTGCGGAGCGACACCGTCAGGGGAGACCACGTCGGTCTGCTTGGAGTTGAGATCAGCGCCCATGTCCTCCAGCAGCTGCTGCATGGTAGCCACGTCAGCGGCCACTTCGTCGGTCTTGCCGGCTTCTTCAACTGCCTGTGCAGCTTGATCGCTCTCAGATGCTTCGCCTTCGTTCAACGGCATGATGTCATCATCGCTCGGCTTGGTGGTTTCCTGAGATTCGGACTCGGAAGGCTTGGAGGCTTCCTGAGAGTCCGTGTCTGTAGTGCCGGAAGTGCCGTTCTGGTCATTCTTCTTCAGAGAGTCGAAGAAGATCTTGATGTATTCGATCTGCTTCTTCCACTCTTCCGGAGTACGCTTCAGAATGTCGCCGTTGGCGAACTGGGTTGCCGGGTATGCAAGATCACTGATGTCGAAGGTGCCGACGTACAGCTTGCCGTTGTAGGACTGCATACGCCACACATACTGGTTCAGGTGACGGCTCTGCTCGTCGCTGTCGCCCAAGCCGGACAGCATGGTATTGCCATCGATGGTGCCTTTGGAATCGCCGAAGTACTTGTTGTTGGCTTCGCCGGCGAGCATTTCGAAGTTTTCGTTGCCGTCTTCGTCAACGTCCATACGCCACAGGTTGACCGGGCTCTCCAGATCCTTGTACAGGTCGGAGAAATCCATCTGCATGGCCTTCTCCAAAGCGTTCATCGGATCGTTGTAGCCGCCGATGTACAGGTGGCCCTTGTATACCACCATGTTGGCTGCGCCGGAACGACTCGCTCCGAAACCCCACTCGTACTTGGCGCCGTCTGCCGGATCGCCGACCAGCGGCTGGAAGGTCCACTTGCCGGTTTCCTTATCTTGCGTGCCGCGCACGAGTGCGAAGGATTGCTTGTTGTTCTTCGCGGTTCCAGTCACCATAGTGACATATAGATTGCCCTTGAAGCCGACCATATCCCACACACATCCACCGAACACTCCATCAGTTACAGCGCATGCCGGATAGTTGTACAGGCCCTCGGTCTGGGTAGCGATAGTGGCGAAAGAATCCTGGCCTGCTGACGGGTTGGAAGAAGCCACAATAGTGGCACCGTTATCGGTGATCATGCTGGCGATAAGCTGATTGTTGACCACGGTCAAACCACGGATACCAGCAGTGTAGCCCTTCTTCAGACCAGTGGTCATGGCAGCGGAACGATACACGATTTCAGTGGCATCACCACTGTTCGGATCAACTTCCAGCAGGTACGGCTGACCCTTTGCGGCGGCAGCAAAGTACAGCTTGTCATGGAATTCAACGGCTGCACGATAGCCGTTGACCGCATGCTCTCCGCCAATCGCATTGACGATGATCTTCACTTCACCGGTCTTGACGTTGATCTTGAGCAGCAAGCTGTGGTTCTCGCCATTGTCGAGGAACAGCTCGCCGTTAAACGCAACATCCAAAGCGGCCTTGATGCTGGCATACTTGGTGCCCATGGTGTTAGCCATGTATTTCAGCGTGGAACCCATTGCGGAATAGCAGGTGCCCACGTACATCCAATCGCCATAACCGACCGAAGACCACGAATAGTTCTGACCACGCTCAGCCTCACCCTGCGTGAGGTCATCAGTGGATTCGCCGTTCAAGACGTTCACGATGCCGTCGTCTTCGCCCAGCCCTGCATTGGGGTGCGAAATCTTGGTAGCGGTATAGCCGGCACCAAGTGCGGCGGTATTCGAGGGCTCATCAGCATTGGCGCTGCCCGCTACCGGCAGCAACATGGCGCAAGTCGCAAGCGTTGCGATTGCAGCATTAATCACTTTATGGTAGTTGACCATATTTTCCTTAATAATCTCATATTCTCCGAAAAGATATCCCATCGTATGGCATATCCAATGAAAAAATACCAAAAAGGGTTGACCTAGGGTGCTATACGAAAAACATCGGGAACAAAATCCACCAAATAGTATTGCGTTAACTAGTATTTGCATGACTTTGAGGATTTGCGCATTGAGCGCATCCCGAAATGCCGTCTTCCGATGATCTGGAAGTGTTGGTCGATTGCTTTATTGCAGAGACAGAGCGATGGGAAACTTGTGATGCCGCATGCATCTACTTGCTGCAGTGAAATGAAATGCGGTCAACGGTAGATCGTCAGATGATGTCGAAATGCTTGAGAGCATTCCAAATGCCATTATGATCGACGTCATCGGTAATGTAATCGGCCACCGCCTTCGGCTCTTCGGTGGCGTTGCCCATCGCCACGCCGATGCCGGTAAAGCGCAGCATATCCACGTCATTGCCGCCATCGCCGAACGAAATCGTCTGCTCCTTCGACCAGCCATAATGGTCGAGAAAACGCTGAATGCCACGATCCTTACCTCCGTCGGCGGGAATCAAATCAACGAAATCAGGATGCCAGCGCACGCCACGTGTGTTCGGTAGCAGCGACAACAGCTCGGCTTCCTGGTCACGACTGATGTAGGGCTCATCTGGAACGTCTCATGTTCCGCCGTGCGTACATGCGGATCGTCAAAGAATACGTCCGGTGCGGTCTTGCCCAAGCTTGCCCATGTGCGGCGCATCTGGTCGTTGCTGTGGTTGAAATACACGTAATCCTCTTCGCCGATGCAGGCGACGATGTCTTCATGCTCATCCAGCCAACGCACGATCGTGGCCACATCGGTTGCGTCAAGCGCATGCTTTTCCAAAAATCCGCTGCCGTCAACGCAGTATTGTCCGTTGAACCCGACAATGCCATCAAAATCAACGGGAATAGTATTGAGAACAACGCTCATCTGTGCTGGAGGGCGGCCGGTACAGATGAAGATCTTGACGCCATTGGCCTGTAGCGCGCGCAATGCGTCGATGGTGGATTGCGGCACAACATGCGTGGTGAAGCTCGTCAACGTTCCGTCGATATCGAAAAACGCCGCTTTAATGTCGATTGCGGTCATGGAAAACACCTTCCGAATATGCAATTTCGTAATTGCTCGCTTGTTTCAGTGTAGGGAGCGGACATGATTGCCGACACACCTGTGCATGCCACTATTGTGCATGATTCCATGCATTCCGGAGGATTGATGAAAATGCTGGAATCATTGCGATTGAACGCCCGCTATAACGAACTCCGATAAGGCAATTTTTAGGTTTCGGCGTCTCGCAGCGGAAGCGTCGCGTATGGTTGGACACGACGCGATGGCATGCAGTCCATCACAGACACGTTGGAAACCATGCAAAGCAATGAGGAAGAAGAAGAAGAGAGGATTCATCATGGCAGAAGCAAATCAGCAGCCGGCAGGATTGCCGGAAGAACCGGTCCGCGTCAATCACACGGTACGTAACATCATCATCGCCGTCGTGGTGGTCGCACTGGTCGCGGTCGGAGCGTTCTTTGGAGTTCGTGCGTTCAACGGATCCGACAAGACCGCAGAAAAGGGAACCGAGGCCAACCCGGTGAAGATCGGTGTGGTGGGCGCCACCGATCCGCAGTGGGTGGAATTCAAGAAGCAGGCCGAAAAGCAGAACCTGTACGTCGATATCGTTGATTTCCAGGATTACACTTCCGAGAATCCGGCCGTCGACTCCGGTGAGCTTGACCTCAACGAGTTCCAGCACCTACTGTATCTGCCAACTACAATGTGCAGAACAACAAGGATCTGCAGCCGATCGGCGGCGCGGCAATCTACCCGCTCGGTGTGTATTCCACCAAGTACAAGAGCGTCGACGAGATTCCTGAAGGCAGCACCATCCCAATTCCGAACGACGAGACCAATCAGGCCCGTGCCATCGGCGTGCTCAAGGCTGCAGGCTTGGTGACGATGAAGGGCGATTGGACGCCGTTCTCCACTCCGCAGGACATCGACGAATCCAAGTCCAAGGTCAAGGTCACCCCGCTGAAGGCCGAACAGGTCGCCAACTCCCTGAAGGACCCGCAGGTCGCGGCAGGCGTCATCAACAATGATTATGTCGCCGACGCTGGTTTGAAGGCCACCGACGCCATTTACCAGGATGACGCCGAATCCGAAGAAGCCCGTCCGTACATCAACATCTTTGCCACTCGCAAGGCCGACGTGAACAACGAGGTCTACAAGAAGGTCGTTAAGATCTTCCAGACCACGAGCGTGCTTGACAAGCTGCAGGAGAATTCCGGCGGCACTGCGGTTCTGGCCGACAAGTTCAGCACATCCGAACTTCAGGATTACCTGAAGACGATCGAACAGGAAGCCAAGGACGCCGAGTAAGTCCTTTTCGGAAAGCTCCCTCCAAGGAGGGGGCTTTCCTGTATGTGCGACCAACGTCAGGCGTGGTTGTATGGTCAAGGGTTGAAAAACCATTAATGAAAGCGGCAGTATGACAGAACACACACCGATCATCACATTCGACCATGTGGTCAAGGAGTTCCGGCAGCGTGGCAGCGGCACTGACGGCGGCAAACGCGGCACGACCGTTGCTCGCGCCGTCGACGATGTGAGCCTCACCATCAATGAAGGTGACATTTTCGGCATCATCGGCTATTCCGGAGCCGGCAAATCCACATTGGTGCGCCTGATAAATGCTTTGGAGAAGCCGACATCGGGTACGGTCACGGTACTTGGCACCGAAGTGTCGTCGCTCAGCGAATCCAAGCTTCGTCCGATTCGACAGAAAATCGGCATGATCTTCCAGCAGTTCAACCTATTCTCCACCAAAACAGTGGCGCAGAACATCGCCTATCCGTTGCAGCTCGACCATTGGCGCAAGGATTATCAGGACAAGCGCGTGGCGCAATTGCTTGACTTCGTAGGCTTAAGCGACCATGCGAACAAATATCCGTCGCAGCTTTCCGGCGGCCAGAAGCAGCGCGTCGGCATCGCCAGGGCATTGGCCACGAATCCTAAGATCCTGCTTGCCGACGAGGCGACCAGCGCTCTGGATCCGGAAACCACTACGGAAGTATTGTCGCTGCTTAAACGAGTCAATAAGGAAATGGGCATCACCATCGTGCTCATCACCCACCAGATGAACGTCGTGCAGCAGATCGCCAACCGTGTGGCGGTCATAAGCTCCGGCAAAGTAGTGGAATCCGGCAGCGTTTACGACGTGTTCGCGGCCCCGCGACAGCCGGTGACCAAACGATTCATCTCCACCGCCATCAGTGGTATTCCTGAAGAGTCGCGCATCAACACCATGCATGAGGAAAATCTCGGACACATCGTCACAGTGCTTATTCGACAGCATGACGTCGAAGAGCGTGAAGACGGTACCGTCATCGCGGCATCCGGGCAGAACATCTCACAACTTATCGCCAAACACGGCGTACGAAGCAGCCTCCTGTACGGCGGTATCGACACTGTCAACGGCGTGGCCATCGGAGCGATCACCTACGAATCGGCGGAGACAATGTCGAATCGTTCCTGAACGAATTGGCGCAAAACAGCGATATCGTCGATTTCGGTACCGCGGCACAGCCGACACCATATGAACAGGCCCTTATCAAGGCCGGACAGGAGCAGGCATGACACAAATTGAAGGCGTAACCCTCGCAAGCCGTAGCGACTGGACGGTACTACGACCGCTCCTGTTTGAATCCATCGGGCAAACCTTGGAAATGGTGCTCGTCACCATGATCGTGGGCGGTATTCTCGGACTGGTCCTCGGCGTGGTACTCTACGGAACGCGTCCTGGCAACCTATTCGAAAACGCGGTCGTTTACCGCATCCTCGACGTGATCGTGAACATCATCCGACCGATACCGTTCATCATCTTCCTCGCAGCCATGCAACCGTTGACCATCAAAGTCATCGGCACCTCCATCGGCACGGCCGCCGCGATCTTCCCGATGATCATCATGTGCACCATGGCCACATCCAGGCTTGTCGAACAGAATCTGGTTCCCGTCGACTCCGGTGTGATCGAAGCGGCACGAGCCATGGGAGCCTCGAAATTCACCATCGTGCGTACCGTGCTTATTCCGGAGCGCTCGCGCCGCTGATTCTTGCCTACGCGTTCCTGTTCATCGGCGTGCTCGACATGTCGGCCATGGCCGGATACATCGGCGGCGGCGGTCTTGGTAATTTCGCCATCGCCTACGGATACCAGAAATTCGACCAGACTGTGACTTGGACGGCGGTAATCATTATGATTGTACTTGTTCAGGTGGTGCAGGGCGTCGCCAATGCCATCGCGAAGCACCTGCTGAAACGCTGACAGCAACGGTGAAAGCCGCTTAATCTTAATGGAGAGAAGCAACCAAGGGGGATTCACGCAAGATGACTGAACATGTCGAAATCACGCCGGAACTCATCGAAATCCGCCATTACCTGCACGCCCATCCGGAGCGCAGCTTCAAGGAATTCAAAACAAGCGCCTACATTGAGCAACTGCTCAGAGCGCACGACATCGAAATCCTGAACAATCCGCTCGAATCGGGTGTGGTCGGGCTGATCCGCGGAGAACAACCCGGACCGCGCATCGCATTGCGCGCCGACATCGACGGTCTTCCCATTCAGGAAGACACGGGATTGCCATTCTCCTCGGTCAACGATGGAGTCATGCACGGCTGCGGCCACGACCTGCACATGTCATATCTGCTGGGAGCGGCATTCTGGCTTGCCAAACACCGCAAACAAATCAAGGGATCCATCAAACTGCTGTTCCAGCCGTCCGAAGAAACAGGCACCGGCGCACGCGCCATGATCGACGCGGGACTGCTGGCCGACGTCTCCGCCATCATCGGCGCGCACAACAACCCCAACTATGCGCCCGGGCAGATTGCCATCGGCCCTGACCCCATGATGGCCGGATGCGTGAAATTCCATGTCACGCTCCACGCTACGGGCACGCATGCCGGTTACCCGCACAAGGCACCGGTCCTATCGAAGCGCTCGCCACGATGATTCTCGCGTTGCAGACCATCGTGAGCCGTAATGTGTCGCCATTCCATCCATTGGTGCTTTCCATCACCGAACTGCATGGCGGTCATGTATGGAATGTGGTGCCGGCCAAGGCAAGTTTCCAAGGTACCGTGCGTTACTTCCACAAGTCAGACGGCATCATGGTCGGTGAACGCTTCAAGGAACAGGTCAACGCCATCGCAGCTGGCTACGGGATCACCGCCGACATCGACTGGGACGATTTCCAGGATCCGCTGGTCTCCGACGAGGGACTGTCGAAGATCGTGGCCGATGATGTGCGGGAATATGCGCAACTTGAGCCGATCCACCCGTCGATGGCGGGGGAGGACTTCTGCGAATACACCGAGGTTGCGTTGCCCGTGTTCGCCTTCATCGGCTCCAATGGTGAGGAAGGATGCCCCGACTGGCACAGCCCGAACTTCGTGGGATTGGACGAATCTTTGCAGGCGGGCGTGGAATTCTATACCAACGCAGCGTTTACCGTGTTGAACGAACTTGCGTAAGCTGGTCGATCTTCGGCCCAATTCTCCTGTGATCGAAGATAGCTGAAGATATATGCGATATGCACGATGATCATTCGGCACGCATGTGGTTTTTCTCGCCATATGCGTGCGTTTGCATATCTGATACGCAAATCGCAATACACTAGTTAACCATGACAGACATTCGTTTCGCCCTCGCCCAAATCGACACTTGCGTGGGAGATCTCGACTCCAACGCAGACAAAGTCATGCGCTATGCGCATCTCGCTTCCAGCAACAGCGCACAAGTCGTGGTCTTTCCTGAAATGACGCTTACCGGATATCCGATTGAAGACCTCGCATTGCGGGCCACTTTCCGTAAATCCGCGTGGAACAAAGCCAGCTGGCTTGCCACCGAACTGGCTGCCGATGGGCTTGGCGACCTGTTTGTGGTGGTTGGCACGGTCGGCACTGATCGTGAAACGTCTAAGCCGCGTAATCGACTTGTTGTATTGCATGATGGCGTGGTTTGGGCCGGCTATGACAAGCACTTCCTGCCCAACTACGGTGTGTTTGACGAATTCCGCATTTTCAGTCCTGGCAATAAGTCCATGGTGCTTGATGTGAATGGCGCACGTATTGGTGTGGCTATTTGCGAGGATATCTGGCAGGATGGCGGTCCTGTGGCAGAACTTGCCGAGCAGCATATTGATTTGCTGCTTACCATGAACGGTTCTCCGTATGAGGAGGGTAAGACTGATACTCGACTCGATCTTGCGGTACGCCGTGCGGCTGAAGTGAACGCGCCGATGATCTACCTCAATCAGGTGGGTGGTCAGGACGATCTGGTGTTTGACGGTGGCAGTTTCGTGGTTGATGCTGACGGTACACTGCTGGAACGTTCGCCGATGTTCATGGAGGATTTGAGCTTCTTTGATTTGGATACTGCCTCCGAACATCAGCAGGTTGGTGTTATCGCGGCCAAGCCTGATCCGGATGAGGAAGTGTATACCGCTTGTGTGCTCGGCTTGAAGGATTATATGGCCAAGAACCATTTCAAGGGCGTGTGCCTTGGCCTTTCCGGCGGCATCGACTCCGCATTGGTGGCGGCCATGGCCGCGGACGCCGTGGGAGGAGCTAACGTGTATGGCATTTCCATGCCGAGCATGTACTCGTCTGACGGTTCGAAGGATGATGCCGCCGATCTGGCGAAGAATATTGGAGCGCACTACGACATTCAGCCATCGAACCGCTGTTCGTCTCCTTCCAGAAGCAGCTCGATCTTGAAGGTGTGGCCGCTGAGAACCTGCAGGCGCGTATTCGCGGCGTGATTGTCATGGCATATTCGAATTCCAAGGGGCTTCTGGCTGTCGCCACGGGCAACAAGTCGGAGCTTGCCTGCGGTTATTCCACGATTTACGGCGACGCGGTCGGCGGATACGCTCCGATCAAGGATCTGCTCAAGACCCGTGTGTGGGAGATCTCCCGCTGGCGCAACAAGCTGCCGCCGAAGGCATGGGCATTGGCGGACTGCATATCGTGGGCAACGAGCAGGGGTCTGCGGGAACGCCGTTGCCGGACGGCGTGATGATTCCCGTCAATTCGATTGAAAAGGCTCCATCCGCCGAACTTCGCCCGGGGCAGAAAGACTCCGATTCGCTGCCGGAATATGAGCTGCTCGATCAGGTGTTGGCAATGTACATTGAACATGCGCATGGTCGCGAGGATCTTCTGGCCGACGGCTTCGATGAGACCACCGTCGACACGGTTATGCGATTGGTGGATCGCGCCGAGTGGAAGCGACGTCAGTACCCGCTTGGTCCGAAAGTGACGGCATTGGCGTTCGGTCGTGATCGCCGCTTGCCGATCACCAACGCGTTCCGCGAATAAAACAGCGACGAACTATTGTTTCGTTACACGCTTCGTAAGGAGTGATATGGAAAAGCAATGGTATTTCAATACGGTCACCGAACAGCCTGAACTGGGTATGATCTCACCGGCGAGCATCGTATGGGACCATACAAAACCAGGGAAGACGCGCTCGATGCATGGAAGATCGTACAGGAACGCAACATCAAATGGGAAGAACAGGATCGCGAATGGAAACGCTGGTCTTCCGATGAAAAGTAGTTGATTCGATATATGAAATCGCGGTGTCCGGATTACGGCACCGCGATTTTTTATACTTCGCAAGTGTGACATATGTCACTTTTATTTCCTCGTAAACTCAGGTTCTATACAGGTTTATGCAGCTAGAATCGATAACTAGCGACGACGTAACGATGCGTCGCCAAACCAACACCCAGAAGGAGTGGAAATGGCAGCAGTTGATGCGACGGCAGTCTCCCCGGAAGAGCTTCAGGCTAAGGCTTGGGAAGGCTTCGCTGAGGGCAACTGGCAGAAGGACATTGATGTCCGTGACTTTATTCAGAAGAACTATACGCCTTATGAGGGCGATGAGTCTTTCCTGCTGACGCCACCGAGAAGACCAAGCACCTGTGGCAGTACCTCGATGACAACTATCTGGCAGTAGAGCGCAAGCAGCGCGTCTACGACGTCGACACCCACACACCGGCTGGCATCGACGCATTCGGCGCCGGCTACATCGACTCTCCGGAAGTCGACAATGTGGTTGTCGGTCTGCAGACCGACGTTCCTTGCAAGCGCGCCATGATGCCGAATGGCGGTTGGCGTATGGTCGAGCAGGCCATCAAGGAAGCCGGCAAGGAGCCGGATCCGGAAATCAAGAAGATTTTCACCAAGTACCGCAAGACCCACAATGACGGCGTCTTCGGCGTGTACACCAAGCAGATCAAGGTTGCCCGCCACAACAAGATCCTCACCGGCCTGCCGGATGCCTACGGCCGTGGCCGCATCATCGGCGATTACCGTCGTGTGGCACTGTATGGTGTGAACACCCTGATCAAGTTCAAGCAGCGTGACAAGGACTCCGTGCCGTACCGCAACGACTTCACCGAGCCGGAGATCGAGCACTGGATTCGCTTCCGCGAGGAGCATGACGAGCAGATCAAGGCCCTGAAGCAGCTGATCAACCTCGGCAACGAATATGGTCTTGACCTGTCCCGTCCGGCACAGACCGCTCAGGAAGCAGTGCAGTGGACCTACATGGGCTACCTCGCTTCCGTCAAGAGCCAGGATGGCGCCGCAATGTCGTTCGGCCGCGTCTCCACCTTCTTCGACGTGTACTTCGAGCGTGACCTGAAGTCCGGTAAGATCACCGAGACCGACGCACAGGAGATCATCGACAACCTGGTCATGAAGTTGCGTATCGTGCGCTTCCTGCGTACCAAGGATTACGACGCGATCTTCTCCGGCGATCCGTACTGGGCGACTTGGTCCGACGCAGGCTTCGGCGATGATGGCCGTACGCTGGTCACCAAGACCTCCTTCCGTCTGCTCGACACCCTGACCCTCGAGCACCTTGGACCTGGCCCGGAGCCGAACATCACCATCTTCTGGGATCCGAAGCTGCCGGAAGCCTACAAGCGCTTCTGCGCCAAGATCTCCATCGACACCTCGGCAATCCAGTACGAGTCCGACAAGGAAATCCGCTCCCACTGGGGCGATGACGCCGCCATCGCATGCTGCGTCTCCCCGATGCGCGTGGGCAAGCAGATGCAGTTCTTCGCAGCTCGTGTGAACTCCGCCAAGGCTCTGCTGTACGCCATCAACGGCGGCCGCGACGAGATGACGGGCATGCAGGTCATCGACAAGGGCGTTATCGAGCCGGTTCAGCCGGAAGCCGACGGCTCCTTGGATTACGAGAAGGTCAAGGCCAACTATGAGAAGGCTCTCGAATGGCTGTCCGAGACCTACGTCATGGCTCTGAACATCATCCACTACATGCACGATAAGTATGCATACGAGTCCATCGAGATGGCTCTGCACGACAAGGAAGTGTACCGCACCCTCGGTTGCGGTATGTCCGGTCTGTCCATCGCAGCCGACTCCCTGTCCGCATGCAAGTACGCCAAGGTCTACCCGATCTACAACAAGGACGCCAAGACCACTCCGGGCCATGAGACGAGTACGTCGAAGGCGCCGATGACGATCTGATCGTCGCTACCGCACCGAGGGTGAGTTCCCGCTGTACGGCAACGATGATGATCGCGCCGACGAGATCGCCAAGTGGGTTGTCTCCACCGTCATGGGCCAGGTCAAGCGCCTGCCGGTGTATCGCGGAGCGGTCCCGACCCAGTCCATCCTGACCATCACCTCCAACGTGGAATACGGCAAGGCCACCGGCGCCTTCCCGTCCGGACACAAGAAGGGCACCCCGTATGCTCCGGGCGCAAACCCGGAGAACGGCATGGACTCCCATGCATGCTGCCTTCCATGTTCTCCGTCGGCAAGATCGACTACAACGACGCTCTTGACGGCATCTCGCTGACCAACACCATCACCTGATGCTTGGGCCGCGACGAGGATGAGCGCATCGGCAACCTCGTGGGCATTCTGGACGCCGGCAACGGCCACGGTCTGTACCACGCCAACATCAACGTGCTGCGCAAGGAACAGCTCGAGGATGCCGTCGAGCATCCGGAAAAGTACCCGCACCTGACCGTGCGCGTCTCCGGCTACGCGGTGAACTTCGTCAAGCTCACCAAAGAGCAGCAGCTCGACGTGATCTCCCGTACGTTCCACCAGGCGCCGTCGTCGACTGAGACTGAACGGTACCGTGTGAAGCGGTAGAGTGCAAGGGGCGGAGCGTGAAAGCTTCGCCCCTTGGTTTTCCCTGTACAATGTGGGGAAACCATTGGAGAGATACAACGAAAGGACACCGATGTCTGAGAACGTACATTTTCGCTCCACAACAAGGCATATGCTCAGAGAATCGCAAAACTACGTCAACCAAACGCTTATGGGAGGGTTGTCAGGCTTCGAATCGCCGATCGGACTGGACCGGCGTGACCGCATCAACGCGCTGAAAAGCGGTGATATCGGCTTCGTGCATTCCTGGGACATCAACACGTCCGTCGACGGTCCGGGAACACGCATGACCGTCTTCATGAGCGGTTGCCCATTGCGTTGCCAGTATTGCCAGAATCCGGATACGTGGAAAATGCGTGACGGCAAGCCCGTCTATTACGAGGCCATGGTCAAAAAGATCGAACGCTATGTGGATCTTTTCAAGGCGACGCATGGCGGTATCACCTTCTCGGGCGGCGAATCCATGATGCAACCAGCATTCGTCTCCCGCGTGTTCCGTGCGGCCAAGGAGATGGGCGTGCACACCTGCCTCGATACTTCCGGATTCCTTGGCGCAAGCTATACCGACGACATGCTGAACGACATCGACCTGTGTCTGCTTGATGTCAAGTCTGGCGATGAGGAAACCTACAAGAAGGTGACTGGCGGCATTCTGCAACCGACCATCGATTTCGGACAGCGTCTGGCCAAGGCCGGCAAGAAGATCTGGGTGCGTTTCGTACTCGTGCCCGGACTCACCTCATCCGAGGAAAACGTTGAGAATGTGGCGAAGATCTGCGAGTCGTTCGGCGACGCAGTGGAACATATCGATGTGCTTGGATTCCACCAGCTTGGCCGTCCAAAATGGCATATGCTCAACATTCCCTACCCGTTGGAAGACCAGAAGGGGCCGTCCGAGGCAATGAAACAGCGTGTGGTGGAACAATTCCAATCGCACGGCTTCACCGTCTACTAAACGGGAAGCCACGCATATTTCAGCCAACGATTCCGGCAAATCAATCGTTTGAAAGTGCCTCAGCGATTGGAAAAAGGAATATTCGTGCAATTGTTGAACCAGCATTCGCCACGCGAAAAAATCTTCACATTCGACGCGTGGCGAAATGCTGTGAAATACCGCAAAACCGGCGACTCTGCCGTAGCTTGAATCATGGTGGACATCTATGCTTTTCCTCAAGGCACGCCCAACGAAGCGCGTGCCACAGGTAGGGGATCGTGCGCCTACGCCGACCCTCCTGAACAAATGTTGACCCGACCTTCCGGCGTGCCAGACAAGGTATGGGACGCCGTGCTTTCCGTAGAACGTATGCCTCGATTACCAAGCGTGTCGTATCGTGAGATTCCAGTGCCGTGCGCCATGGCGAGTTTCGGCATTGGAGTTGAGATGCAATGCGACGAGGCGCGTTCCACAGGCTGGATCATGGTGTTGTATTCGCACAAATACCGAAATGACTGGCATTCTCATTGGCGTTGCGTCGCTTTCGCCGCGTTGCCGTTGTCTGGAGGCGAAGGCGATTGTCTGATACCGTCCATGTATTGGGATGCGATGATGGACCGTGTTGGTTCGTGCGATGTCGAACATGTTTCGGGAACCGTCACAGTCACGAAAAGCACGACGTTTGGCACTCAGTCCGACGCTCCCGAAACCGGGTGTGAGATTCGTGTGTCTTGGACGCCACTAGACTATGCCGATGGAGGCCTTGACGCGGGCGCCCAAGTGGGCGCGTGGGCTAGGTTCCTCCGGTCCATGACGCAATCCGAGGAGGATTATCCCGTTGACTGACGAGCCAAGGTTGCAGGCCGAGCCGCGTGAGGGCGTGCCCGATGTGATCGACACCCTACCGGCATTCCGCGAGTACTGCAGCGCATTGGCGTCTTCGCATGGGTCTTTGGCTGCGGATGCGGAACGTGCGTCTGGCTTCCGATACGGTCATGACGATTGGTTGGTGCAATTCAAAAGAGACGGTGCCGGCATAGGATTGCTTGATCCGCAGGCATTGGCTGCGGAAGGTGCCGATTGGAACGATTTCAATCGTGCGGTGGGCGACGCTGTATGGATTCTGCATGATTCGTTGCAGGATCTGCCGGGATTCGCTGATTTGGGATTGCAGCCGAAACGTTTGTTTGATACGGAAATCGCCGCGCGGCTGCTGGGTCTCAAACGTTTCGGATTAGCTGCCGTTACCGAGCATTATCTGGGACTGACGCTTGCGAAAGAGCATTCCGCGGCCGACTGGTCGTACAGGCCGCTGCCCCGAGACTGGCGTAATTATGCGGCGCTGGACGTTGAATTGCTGATCGAGCTTGAAACGACCATGCACGCCGAACTGCAAAAGCAAGGCAAGATCGAATGGCTGAGGAGGAATTCGATTACGCGCTGCGCGAAGGAACTGCGCCACGCAAGGAGCATCCCATCCCATGGCTGCGCATCTCGCATATCACCGAAATCATGAAGGACCGCCAGGCCCTGGCCGTGGCGAAAGCATTATGGACCAAACGAGATGAACTGGCACGCGAATACGATATTTCGCCGACACTGCTGCTCGCCGACAGCACCATCATCGAAGTGGCGGAACGCAAGCCGCATAACGCCGCGCAATTCAGGGCGGTCCGTTCCATCAACGAGCGTGTACGCATCCAAGCCGGTGCCGAACAGGAGAAAATGTTCGAACGTTACGCGCCGATCCAACGTAAAATCAAGCCAAGCATGTGGAAGAGAATAATCCAACAGGCGCTTGATCTGCCGGAAAGCGAATGGCCGGTCATCGAAAGCGGCAATCCCCAAAACCAGGAGGCGCAGAGCATATCCGCTCCACGAGCGACGCGAGTCTGGAGGGAACGTTATCCGGAACGTCTCGCAACGCTTGACAAGGCACGCAAGATGGTGGCGCAGATAGCGGAAGACACGCGTACCCCCGCGGACGTCATCATCAAACCGCAGTATCTGCGCAATCTGTGTTGGACCGACGAACCGCAAAAACGTGACGTTGCGCAATTCCTCACTGAGCAGGGCGCGAGGGCGTGGCAGGTCGCGCTGGTTGCAGAGTCCGTGAGTCGCGCTATCATGTAGAGGTTGCCTAACGGCAGAAATGTGAAGAACCGTATTTTTCAGGAGCGCAAGCGTGAAAATCAGCGTCAGGAATCTTGAGCCGACCAAGGTGAAGCTCACCGTCACCGTTGATCCGGAAGAGTTCAACCCGTATCTCGACAATGCTCGCAAGGAAATCGCCAAGCAGGTCAACGTGCCTGGCTTCCGCAAGGGCCACGTGCCCGGCAAGATCATCGACCAGCGCATCGGCTTCGGTGCCGTTGCTGGCGAAGCCGTGAACAACGGCGTGCCGGAGCTGTACTCTAAGGCTCTCGAAGAAAAGGGCATCCACCGATGGCCCAGCCGGAAATCGACGTTCAGGAAGTGCCGGAATCCGCCAAGGACGAGACCAAGCTGAAGTTCGTGGCCACCGTTGAGCGTCGCCCGGACATCGAACTGCCGGCAATCGACGGCATGGAGATCGAGGTCGCCAAGGCCGAAATCACCGACGAAGACATCAACAACCGTCTGGAAGCCCTGCGCCAGCGTTTCGGCACCCTCGTGGGTGTGGACCGCCCGGCCGCCAAGGGCGACTATGCCAACATCGACCTGACCGCCGAAATCGACGGCGAAGTGGTCGACTCCCAGGAAGGCGTGAGCTACGAGCTCGGCTCCGAAACCATGCTTGACGGTCTGGATGAGGCTCTCGAAGGCCTGTCCGCCGGCGAAGAGACCACCTTCGAAGGTACCTTGGAAGCAGGCGAGCACGAAGGCGAGAAGGCCCAGGTCAAGGTCAAGGTCAACTCCGTCAAGGCTGAAGAGCTGCCGGAACTCGATGACGACTTCGCTTCCGAAGCCTCTGAGTTCGACACCCTCGACGAGCTGAAGGAAGACCTCAAGAAGGCCGCTTCCCAGGATGCCGAAGGCCGTCAGGCCACCGCAGCCCGCGACGCTTTCATCGCCAAGCTCGAAGAAGGCCTGGAGATTCCGGTGCCGAAGGGCGTCAAGGCTGAAATGGTTGAGCAGCAGCTCAAGGGTGTGACCGCTGATCCGGCCAACGCCACCAAGGAGCAGAAGGCAGAAGCCGAAGAAACCGTTGAGAAGGAACTGCGCGACCAGATGGTGCTCGACGTGCTCGCCGAGAAGCTGGACATCAAGGTCTCCCAGGCCGACGTGTTCAACTTCCTCGCTTCCATCGCCCAGCAGTACGGCATGGATCCGAACGCCTTCATTCAGGCCATCATGCGCAACGGCCAGCTCGGCTCCGCAGTGCAGGAAGTCGGCCGTTCCAAGGGCCTGCTTGCCGGCATGCGTGCCGTGACCTTCAAGTCCGAGGGTGAAACCTTGGATTTGAGCGCCTTCCTCGGCGAAGCCGCTGAAGATGAAGAAGCCGAGAGCGTTGAAGCTGCTTCCGCAGCCGCCGCTGTGGCTGACGAACTCGCTTCCGAAGAGTGAGCTTCGATCGATAGCTTCTGACTCGTAAGAGTCCCAAATAAGTTGAGGGGTTGGTTCCAAGAGCCAACCCCTCAACTTATTCCCGATATGCTTACAGCTTGAGAAACTTGAAATCTACAGCAGGAATTTAATCTCAGCAAAAAACTCGCGAACCATGTTGTTGACGAGCATGTCCGGGGGAGAGCCGGCCGCAATGCCTTGGGCGTTGTCCAAACCATATTTGTCGGCAATCTGCAACGCGCGGAACATGTGGAAATTATTGGTGATCACACCTATGGAAGCATTATCGTCGTTGATCATCTTTTTGCTGTTGACGATGTTTTCCTCAGTGGTTTTTGAATCCGGCTCCTCAAGAATGCGCTGTTCGGCAATGCCATGTTCCTTAAGATAGTCAGCCATGCCTTGGGCTTCGGGGAACGGTTCATTCGGTCCTTTTCCGCCGGAAACGATGCAGATGGTATTCGGATTCTCATCCAAATATTCGATGGCCTTGTCGAGACGGTAACGAAGCACAAGGCTCGGGCCGGACTTACGCACCTGAGCGCCGAGCACCACCACATAATCAAGATCCGGTTTGCCCTGCGCATGCATTTTACTGACGATGCAACTTTCCACTGTACCGAACGCGACCAGACCAATACACGCAACCGCAATCAATATGCCTCTGACCAGTCTTGGCAATATCGTCCACCACCGGAAGAGCAGACCGAATCCGAGTATCGCGAACAAAACTGCGAACGCTAACCAAACAATCCAGAAACTCGTGCCGGAATGCGTATTGCGCACGGCGAAAGCGTAACATGCGCATGCCACGGCAAGTACTAAGCATAGAGTGCCTGTAATTCGTCTAATCAACATTGCCATGATGAACCTCTCATTCATTGCGCGTCGCACGCAATCCTGTCTCATCCTAAGCGCGTGACCCCAGACCCCCAAGCGTCACACGCCAATGCCAACAAATCCTGCGCATTCCTGCTATCGCAATACTATGTGCATTATGCCATCCATGAACGGAGCTTTGGCATGGCTGCGGCTAGGATGGGGGAGCATGACTTCAGAAACAATTATGCTTCGGACGATGCGTCGCACGGATTTTCCTGCGCTTGAAGAGCTTGTTCGACAAGCTTGGTATGCGGATGATGAGTCGGATGATAACGGGAATGTTCCGAACGATGAGCGCGGGTTGCGTGAGTACAAGTTGCGCAAGGCGATTCGTCTGCGCAATATGCACCGACTTGCGGCAATCGACATGCATGATTTTCTTTCCCGCACCACCGAGGCTACGGTCGCTGAACGTGATGGCCGGGTGCTTGGCGTGGTATTGGGCTCGTTGAGATCCCGTGTTACCACAGCGCAGAGGATACGTCATGCTATTACGCGAAATTGCTTGGCGTTGCCCTTGTTGACAAGCAAGGATGGCCGTCGAGGACTTGCCGATCAGATTGCGATTTTGCAGGCCGATGAAATGTTGAAGCGAGATGCCGGCAAAAGCTATCAGGCTGAGGTAACGCTGTTCGTGGTTTCCCCGGAAGCGAGGGGCATGGGCGTCGGTCGTAAGCTGTTCAACCACATGCTTGGCGTGTTTCGTGATGCTGGAATGAACGAGTATTTCCTCTTCACTGACACCACCTGCGATTACGGGTTTTATGATTACCGTGGTTTGACTCGTAAAGCGGAATGTACCATACGTAGGGATTCCTTTACTCAAGGTGGTTTGGAAGACGGTTCGCTTTCCTTCTTCCTGTACGAGGGGCGCTGCTGAACATTTCTGCCCATCACTGTGAAAGGTGAGTGATTGAATCGCTGAGTTCATCGGCTATCCGATCTGGTGGGGCGGAGCCGTATGATCGTAGAGCAGCCAGCCCTCGGTGGTAGGCGCCATATCGGCGAACTCGTTCCGGTTGCTCGGCCAATCGCCGTGTTCTTCGGCCAATGCCGAGAGTCTGGGGAAGTGGCTCATGGCGATGCTTTGCTGCGTGGTTGCCACCGTCGGCTATTTCGGCGCCTGCGTCCTGAGCGCCTTTCGCGATGGCGTCGCCCGCATCCTGCGCGATGTGCGCGGCCTGGTTTCCGGCGTCCTGCATTCCTGTGTGTGATCGAATAAAGGTGTTCACTGTCGGCACTTGTTCCTGAATACCCTGAGCGTTCAATTTGAACATTGCAGGCGGCGGTGATGCCGGTGGAACGAGAACACCGGCATCGTCCGGTTCCTTGATGGATTCCCGAGTGCCTGTCAACCAAACTGATGGTTCTCGGGAGGAAAGGAAATGACGACACCGGTGTGTGTCCGACAGCGTATCAGGCAGCTCGACCGCCAAGGCCTGAGCCACAAGGAGATATCACGAAGGCTCGGCGTATCGCGCACGACCGTGGTCAAGTACGCCAACCATGGGGATTATTCACCCAGCCATCGAATGCCGTCCGACCGGGCAGGTCGCTGGTCGATGCGGGGTACGCGGCCATCGTGGACGGATGCTGACCGCCGACCTGCGCATGCCGGTCAAGCAACGCCATACCGCGGCCCGCGTGTACGAGCGGCTCGTGG
>ENA-OPZM01000016-OPZM01000016.1-human-gut-metagenome-genome-assembly--contig:-NODE-16-length-64408-cov-8.382104_pt1 | contig 64408 bp, 75 predicted proteins | sample MGYA00242478_ERZ504493 | MGnify/ENA primary metagenome ERZ504493 (study PRJEB26092, sample SAMD00036227) | human gut metagenome | host: Homo sapiens | study: EMG produced TPA metagenomics assembly of... | reverse complement strand
AGAAAAGCCGCCTGCGCTCTATGACCTGACCAGTTTACAGAGAGAAGCCAACCGTGTGCTTGGCTACACGGCACAGCAGACCTTGGACTACACGCAGAATCTTTATGAAAAGAAACTGGTCACTATCCCCGTACCGACAGCAGGTTTCTGACGGAAGATATGGCACACAGCCTGCCCGACCTCGTAAAGCTGGCTTTCCACGCATTCCCCGTGGAGGATGTGGATAATATACCCGTTCATGCAGAGCAGGTTGTGAATAACAAAAAGGTCACAGATCACCATGCCATCATTCCGACCAGAGAATTGCAGAAATGCAATCTGAGCGAACTTCCCACGGGTGAACTTGCAATTTTGCAACTGATTTCCAATCGGCTGTGTGTTGCAGTGGGAGATCCACACCGATATGCAGAGACAGTCATTGAACTGGACTGCGGCGGCACAGCGTTCTCCGCAAAGGGCAAAACCATCGTGCAGAACGGATGGAAGGCTCTGATTCAGAAGGGTTCTTCGACAAAAAACGACGAAAACGAACAGACACTTCCTGCGGTATCCGTTGGGGACGAGTGGAAGTTGCTTGGTTCTGAAATTAAGGAAGGAAAAACTTCTCCTCCTAAACACTTTACCGAGGATACGCTGCTTTCTGCTATGGAAACAGCCGGTGCAGATGAAATGCCTGAGGATGTCGAGCGAAAAGGTCTGGGAACTCCTGCGACCCGTGCCGGTATCATTGAGAAGCTGGTTCGCATCGGTTTTCTGGAGCGTAAGGGCGATAAGAAAACCAAACACCTGATTCCGACTCACAAGGGTACGGCTCTGGTAACAGTCATGCCAGAACAGATTCAGTCCCCCTCTATGACGGCGGATTGGGAAGAAAAATTGTTGCTCATTGAAAAAGGCGAATATGCCAGTGAGGACTTTATGGACGAGATCAAAGATGTGATTGCCGGTCTGATTCAGAACTATGAAGTGATCCGTGATTCCGAGGTATTGATGTCGAAAGAAGCCAATTCTATCGGTAAATGCCCTCTCTGCGGCAGTGCTGTGGAGGACAAGTCCAAGGGATACTTCTGTTCCAATCGAGGGTGCAGCTTTGCCCTTTGGAAAAACAATCGTTACTTTGCGAGTATCGGCAAGAGCATGACTTCTGTCACGGCGCAGAAACTGCTCGGTTCCGGCAAGGTAAAGCTCAAGAATTGCAAGTCCGCAAGGACGGGCAACACCTTTGATGCCACCGTCTTTATGGAGGTATCGGAGGATGGCAGGACGAAGTTCAGCATGGAATTTGATAATGGAGGAAAGCGCAAATGACGAATGAGTACAACCCGGACGGTAAGGAAATCCGATTTATCGACAGCCATTATAAGGATTTGTTTCATATCCCCGATGGCAGCTGTGTGCAGATTCACTACCCAGATGAAACGGTTGTGAAGCCCTGCACCTTCATTGACGAGTACCATACGCAGATCGGATACAATGTGTTTCATATCTGCCAGTTTGCAGAGATTATGGAGCGCAACGGCGCAAGCTATATGCCGGAGCCTGAGATTATGGGCGATGAAGCCGCATGGAAGGTTGGAAGGGACAGAATCCTTGCGGTACAGACCTGCGAAGATGGTTACGACTACACCCTGTTAGATGAAAACTACAACGAGATTGATGGCGGTCAGGTCGATAACCCTGAACTGTCCATGCTCGAAGTCCGACAGGATATTCTGGAATCCTTTGGACTGGAGCGCCGGGAGCTGCGGGCGATGTTCTATGAGGATGTCATGGAGCAGGCTTTTGAAGTTGGCAGACAGGCGGTGGTGGTTAATGACCCTATCGCAGAGCTTGCTTTTAAGCTCGACCGTTTTGCAGAGAACTTCGACCCCTATGAATATATGGATCAGGTCGATGATGTGCAGACGCATATCCAAGAAATCAAGGCGGATCTTACCGCTGGTAATACGGCTCCGTATCGTGAGTTCCTGAATACAGCCATTGCAGAATCCCGTGAGGAAACTGCGGTTGAGGTTGCCAAAGTGCTGAAAAGTCAGCTGGATAAGATCGACTCTCCGAAGCGTGAGTCGGTCATGGAAAAACTGGCACAGGCCGCAGAAAAAGCTGCGCCTGCCAGTCCCTCTCCCAAACGCAAAGAGCCTGAACGATAAGGAGGACACGGATATGAAAAACGAAAAATGGGATGATGTTCACGGAAATACCACCTCGGATGACAGAATGGTTGCTTTTCTGGAAAGCCCCACGGATTCCTATGCGATTCTTCAGCTGCGGGAAGATGTAGACGATAATATCCCGCTCATGTTTGCAAATTACAGCTACCTTCAAAAGAAAGAAATGGACCTGAGATTGACCGTTACGAGGTGGTCTATCATGGCTCCATTTCTATGTCCGAGGATGTAGATCGTCAGCTGGAAGATCTGTATGTGAAGTTCAATATTGACCACCCGAATGATTTCCGTGGTCACAGTATGTCGGTCAGCGACATCGTAGCCTTAAAGGTAGCCGGTGAGGTATCCTTTCACTATGTAGATTCTGTCGGGTTTCAGAAGCTGGAAAACTTTATGAAGTCCGAAAACTACCTGAAAAACGCAGAGATGGCAATGGAAGATGATTATGGGATGATTGACGGTATCATCAATAACGGAAAAGCGCCTGGAGTAGAGGAACGCCCTTCGGTGTTGGAGCAGTTAAAGGAAAAGTCTGTGCCGGATGTTTTCCATAAACCGCCAAAGAGCCACCCAGAAAGGGAGATTGAATGATGGATTTCACACAAGATGAGCGGAACATGATGATGCTTTACAGCCCTGGCACAAGGTCAGGGCTGTGTGAAGCACTGACACTGATGAAGGAACAGCTTTCGGAGGACGAGTCAGAGCTTTTTGCTTTGGCAGACTCGGTTCTCCGTAAAGTTTCAGCCATGGACGATGCCACCTTTGAGAAGCTGAACCTTTATCCGGATTGATAGGATTGGAGGGATACAATGAACGCAAAAGAGCGATTTTATTCCGGGTTAGCAAAAGAAACGATTGGGAAAATCACCTCGAACACAGATAACTGGACTTCGTTTTTGAGAACGATGTCCCGCAACTATGAGTTCACCTATCCGGAACAGGTGATGATTTATGCGCAGCGTCCCAATGCGACCTTTTGCAAGCCCTATGAGGACTGGAACGCTGAAAATTACCGCAGATATGTAAAGCGTGGCTCTACCGGCATTGCCCTGTTTGTGATGAACAGGGATAAACCGTATCTGCGCTATGTGTTTGATGTGGCGGATACCGGCGTTCGCCGTTCTTCCCCGGAACTGAAACCGTGGGAGGTGACGCCTGAAAACCGCTCCTATGTTATGGAAGCGATGGAGCGCACCTTCGGTGTTGCCGCTGACGGGGTGCTGGAAGCACAGCTTGAAGATATTGCATCCGCACTGGCGGCTGAGTATTGGGACGATTACAAAAAGCAGCTCCTCGACATCGTTGCCAACAGCTTCCTTGAGGAGTATGATGAACTCAACATCGAAGTAGCTTTCAAAAATGCGGTGGCAAACAGCGTATCCTACACGATGTATTTCCGGTTCGTGGAAAGTCCCGACAACTACTTCGAGCATGAGGATTTCCAGAAGGTGTTTGATTTTAACACCAGACAGACAGTAAATGCCCTTGGTACTGCGGTGAATGCCATCAGCACAAGGATGTTTCAGGAAATCGAAAAAGCGATTGGAGAACATGAGCAGATTAAAGCTACCGAAAGGAGTGCAGATTATGAGCGAGATGACTTACAGACAGACCGGAGATTATCAGATTCCGAACCTTCAGTTGGAGAACGAGGGAGAGAAACCTCTGGGCAAGTACGGCAGGATGCGTCGAGCATTTTTGGAGCAGAACAATCCGATGCTCCTGAACGACATGATTCTGACGGAGAGTCTGTTCCCGCACCTGTGGGAGATCGAGGAAACGGCGAAAGCCAGAGTGGAATTTCTGATGGAGCAGTATCTGAAGGACAGTCCCGCACCGAACAAGGAAACGCAGCAGATGGCGTGGGTGCAGCACATGAACAGCCTGAAAGCACAGGCGGAGGAAGTCGTGATGACGGAGCTTATCAACAGCTGAGTCTGAACCTTTTCCTCTCCGAAAATGAACAAATCAGTTTTATCGACCGAGCAGAGAGCTTTACGCCCTCTGCTTTTTCTTTTGCCCAGGAAGAAATCGACCATTTCCTTCTGCTTGGCAGCAATACCGATGAAGCCCGAAAAGTCGTAGCGCTGGAATATATGAAGCAGAAGCCGTTGGAAGAAATCGTTCAGACCTTAAAGCAGGTCTATCACGGCGGCTATGGTCTGAAAGAAGATAGCGGGAATATCTGTGCGTGGTATGCCGAGGACGGTATCCACCTTGCCAAAGGTTCCTCTGCCATTGACAGCCCCAGAGCGCAGATCGTTTCTTGGGAAACGGTTGCCGAGCGCATTGGAGAACTGCTTGAAAATGGTCAGTTCGCAACCAATGTGGAACTGGTAGAAGCTCCCGGATATGAGCGTCAGAAGCTGGCTGAATCCCTGTGGCATCTTTATCACGATTTGAGTGAAGAAGCCCGTGCCGACAGCCATCTGGCAATTCTCCATCAGGAACCGGTTCGTGGGTTCCCTGATGAAACCGCAGACTTGGCTGAAAAGTTGGACGACCCTCGTTTCCACGCAACCTTGGTACAGCAGTATTCGGAATTTAGAAAAGCCCTTGCGGAAAATCCCGATCTGCTTCGTTTTCACTATCACAAGCTGAATCTCATTCAGAAACAGCTGTATGAGCTGAATCTGCCTTTGCGTGAGTATCAGACCGATATGATGCAGATGCCCCTTGTCCGCCAGTTCATTACGGATGATGAAGTCAATGCAGACTTGACCCGTGGAAGTGGCTTTTCCGGTGGCAAAGCCGTATTTATAACTACTGGCAGGAGAATCATTCCGCCAAGGAAAAGATGGACTTCCTGAAGCATGAATACGGAACCGGTGGTCATTCCCACGCCTGCTCCGGTGCAACGCACAGCGGTCAGGATCACGATGCCAAGGGTATTGCTTACACCAAGAGCGGCTGCGATAAATTGCAGATGTCCTGGGCGCAGGTGGTGCAGAGAATTGACGGTCTGATGCGAAAGGGACGCTACCTCAGCCCAGAGGAAGAAGTGGAACGACAGGCTATCGAAGAAGCTAAAACTGATCCGTTGGAAGATGTTTATGACCGTTTCGCAGTAATTGATACTGAGGATGGCGAGTATGCAATCTTGGATAATCAGACCGATGACTACTATGTAGACCCGGAAGGCGTTACAGAATACTTCACGGACGAATGGCTTGCCAATGACTATCTGGAGGAAGTTCGGCAGTCCGTAGCTGCGATGGAGTCGGTTCAGCCTGAAACACCTGCTACCGAGCCTGACGAAGTTGTGGAAGCCCCTGTTTCCGAAGAACCAACATGGAACTATCAGGTCGGTGACACGGTATATCTGGACGATACTGCTTTCCGTGTGGAGCAGATTACGGACAGAGAGGTTCAGCTGCGTGACCCTACCCTTGCCTATCCGATCTTCCGTGCCGAGAATCGTGAAAACTTCGAGCGTATGCTCTCTCAGGACGAGAGAAACCATGCGGTAAGGTTGATGCCCAAACCGAAGAAAAGCCCGTTACAGAAGAATTTCTGGGCGAAGCGAACCGAGGGACTACACCCCTGAGTATCAGCTGTTAGACCGTTTGCGTATGGACTGCGAATACTTCCTTGGTGCAGGACAGCACAGCGAAAAGCATCTGTGGGCAGGCAACCGCCATGCACAGATTGCCAAGATGCGTGAGCTGTATGAAATGATTCCCGACAAACCGGAATGGCTGACACCTGAGATGATTAACAGCTACGAGGAGCGCATGGCTCCCCGCTATCTGGTTGCCGCCTACCATCACTTTGAAAACGGCTTCGATGATAAACTGGACTACTACACTCTGGAAGAAGCGGAAAAAGCTGCCCAGGGCTATGTGGACGGAACCATGGAGGATGACGGATTCAAGTACGATGGTGCTGCCGTTTACGATCAGCAGGAGCATAAGTGCATCCGTATCTATGGGGACTACCCTGACGAAAAGGCACACGCACAGGTCAGAGCCAGTGCGGAACCCGAACAGCAGGAACCGGAACACTTCATCGACCATTTTTATGTTGCCGAGGACATTCAGAAGCGAGGTGCGCTGGACATCAAGGAATACAGTTCCTTTGATGATGCCCTGCGAGCTTACTATGCACTTCCTGACACGCAGAGAAAAGCCCTGGGTGCAATGAATACCAGAGATCTGCCGGGTAGTCTGGACTTCGTACAGTGCGTGGATGGCAGGGATACTATCATTCAGGACTATGCCAAGGTGGACGGATGGCAGAATGCCGAAGTTATGGACATTATCGCTCAGCTTGAGCAGTCCATCACCACCAGAGAAATTCCTCCCGTTCCTGCGGTGAACTTCCACATCACAGATGACAACATCGGTGAAGGTGGACCGAAGCAGAAATTCGTAAGAAACATCGCAGCCATTGAAACCCTGTTCAAACTGGAAAGCGAGAACAGGAACGCCACTACCGAAGAACAGGAGATTTTGTCGAACTATGTCGGTTGGGGCGGTCTGGCAGATGCTTTTGACCCGGACAAGGGAAATTGGGCGCAGGAGTATCAGACACTGAAAAACCTGCTTTCCGAGGATGAATATGCTGCGGCAAGAGCTTCCACCCTGAACGCACATTACACCAGCCCTACGGTCATTCGCTCCATCTATGATGCGGTCGGACAGATGGGCTTTGAAACGGGAAATATTCTGGAGCCTGCTATGGGTGTCGGTAACTTCTTTGGTATGCTCCCTCCTGAAATGCAAAGCAGCCGCTTGTATGGTGTAGAACTGGATTCCATCACCGGCAGAATTGCTCAGAAGCTCTATCCCAATGCAGAAATCAAGGTGGCTGGCTTTGAAACGACAGACCGCCGAGACTTCTATGATCTGGCTGTGGGCAATGTCCCTTTCGGCAACTACAAAGTGTCCGATAAGCCTTATGATAAGCTGGGATTCTCCATTCACAACTATTTCTTTGCCAAGGCTTTGGATCAGGTTCGTCCCGGTGGTGTGGTCGCTTTTGTGACAAGCCGTTACACCATGGATTCCAAGAACTCTGACGCAAGGCGATATATGGCGCAGAGGGCGGAACTGCTTGGTGCAATCCGTCTGCCAAACGATGCCTTTAAGAAAAACGCAGGCACGGAAGTCGTGTCCGACATCCTGTTCCTGCAAAAGCGTGACCATCCGATTGACATTGTACCGGAATGGGTAAACCTTGACCGCACCGAAGAAGGACACACCATGAACAGCTACTTTGTCGCTCATCCTGAAATGATTCTGGGCGATACGGTGGAAGAAAGTACCGCCTACGGTATGGACATTACGGTGCGTCCCATTGAGGGCATGGAACTGTCCGAACTTCTGAAAGAAGCAGTTTCCCACATCCAAGGAACCTATCAGGCTGTGGAGCTTCCCGAAGCTGACAAGGGTAAGGAAATCGAAACCATTCCTGCAACCCCGGATGTAAAGAATTTCTCTTATACCGTGGTGGATGGCAATGTGTACTTCCGTGAAAACTCCCTGATGCGCCGTGTAGACCTGAATGAGAAAGCAAAAGACCGTGTGATGGGCATGGTGGAACTTCGTGGTATCGTCAACGAGCTGATCGAATATCAGCTTGAGGATTACCCGGATGAAATGATTACTCAGAAACAGGCAGAACTGAATGGTGCCTACGATGCGTTTGCCGCAAAGAACGGGCTTATCAATAATCGAGCCAACGGTCAGGCGTTTGCTGACGATTCCTCCTACTATCTCCTGTGTTCTTTGGAAAATGTGGATGAGGACGGCAATCTGAAAAGCAAGGCGGATATGTTCACTAAGCGAACCATCAAGCCGGAACGCAGAGTGACGAGCGTGGATACGCCGTCCGAAGCTCTGGCAATCTCCATCGGTGAGCGTGGCAAGGTGGATTTGCCGTTTATGGCACAGCTGCTTAGAACACCCGGAGAATACGATGCGATTCAGGCAGAGCTTCGAGGGGTGATCTTCAAAGACCCGATGGCTCCCGATGCTGTGGAAGTTGGATGGCAGACTGCCGATGATTACCTTTCGGGTGATGTAAGAAGCAAGCTGCGAGTCGCACAGATGGCGGCGGACAGAGATTCTTCTTTCCGCATCAATGTGGAAGCCTTGCAGAAAGCACAGCCGAAGGACTTGGATGCGTCCGAGATTGATGTGCGTTTGGGTGCAACATGGATTGATGCCGATTATATTCAGCAGTTCATGGAGGAAACCTTTGAAACCCCGTATTACCTGCGCCGCTCCATTGAGGTCAAGTTCTCTGAGCTGACTGCAGAGTGGCGCATCAACGGTAAGAGTTCTCCCAACTACAACGATGTGGCGGCGTATGTCACCTACGGTACAGAGCGAGCAACGCATATCGAATCTTGGAGGAAACGCTGAATCTGAAGGATATTCGTATCTATGATACGATTGAGGATGCGGATGGCAAGCAGAAGCGTGTTCTCAACAAAAAAGAAACGACCCTGGCACAGCAGAAACAGCAGGCAATCAAGGATGCGTTCCGAGATTGGATTTGGAGAGATCCGCATAGACGAGAAACCCTTTCCACCAAGTACAACGAACTTTTCAACTCCACCAGACCTCGTGAGTATGATGGCTCTCATATCCGTTTCGGTGGTATGAACCCGGATATTACCCTCCGTGAACACCAGAGAAATGCTATCGCTCATGTGCTTTATGGTGGAAATACGCTGCTTGCACACGAAGTTGGTGCGGGCAAGACCTTCGAGATGGCAGCATCGGCTATGGAGAGCAAGCGGCTTGGACTGAGCCAGAAATCCCTGTTCGTTGTGCCGAATCATCTGACCTTACAGTGGGCAAATGAGTTCCTGCACCTCTATCCGAGTGCCAAGCTCCTTGTTGCCACCAAAAAGGATTTTGAAACAGCAAACCGTAAGAAGTTCTGCGCTCGTATTGCAACGGGTGACTATGATGCAGTCATCATCGGTCACAGCCAGTTTGAAAAAATCCCGCTTTCTGCTGAACGACAGGAACGGCAGCTGCGGGAGCAGATTGATGAGATCGAGGGTGCGATTGCGGAGCTGAAATGGCAGCGTGGCGAAAACTTCACCATCAAGCAGATGGAGAAAACACGAAAATCACTGGAAGCCAGACTGGATAAGCTCCTTGCTGCCGACAAGAAGGATGATGTTATTACCTTTGAGCAGTTGGGCGTAGACCGGCTGTTTGTGGACGAAAGCCATGCGTTCAAGAATTTGTTCCTCTACACAAAAATGCGAAATGTGGCAGGTCTGTCCACCTCTGAAGCCCAGAAATCTTCGGATATGTTTATGAAGTGCCGCTATATGGATGAGCTGACCGGCGGGCGTGGCGTGATCTTCGCAACCGGTACTCCCGTGAGCAACTCGATGACCGAGCTTTATACGGTCATGCGCTATCTCCAGTACAGTATGCTCCAGCAAAAGAACCTGACCCATTTTGATTCCTGGGCATCGACCTTCGGAGAAACGACGACAGCGATTGAGCTTGCACCGGAGGGCTATACTTTAGTAGGACGATAAATAATGCGTTTCTAAATTGAAAATAGGCTATCAAAATCGGTCTTGGAACTTCAAAAAAATATTTTGATTTTCTTGAAAAACAGTTCCGCTTTGTACCCCTATTTTCTCCTATTAGCAGAGGGAGTAATCCCTGTAATGCTAAATCGGATTACATAAAGAAAGGAGGTTAAGAGAATGTCAAGGACTTCAAAGATTACAGCACTTTATGAGCGTTTATCAAGAGATGATGACCTTAATGGAGAGTCAAACTCAATCACCAACCAAAAGCAATACTTGGAAGATTATGCCCGTAGGAATGGCTTTGAGAATATCCGCCATTTTACTGACGATGGTTTTTCGGGTGTGAATTTCAATCGCCCCGGCTTTCAAGCGTTGATAAAAGAAGTTGAAGCAGGCAATGTCGGAACATTGATTGTTAAGGATATGAGCCGATTAGGGCGAAACTATCTGCAAGTCGGATTTTATACGGAAATTCTGTTTCCGCAGAAAGATGTCCGTTTTCTTGCAATCAATAACAGCATTGACAGCAACAATGCTTCGGATAATGATTTTGCTCCGTTTTTGAATATTATGAACGAATTTTATGCCAAAGACACGAGCAATAAAATCAAGGCTGTGTTTGACGCACGAATGAAAGACGGAAAGCGTTGTAGCGGTTCAATCCCTTATGTATAACCGATTGCCGAGCGATAAGCAGACGCTTGTTGTTGACCCTGTGGCTTCTGAGGTGGTAAAGCGTATCTTTCTGCTTGCCAATGAGGGCAAAAGTCCACGAGCCATAGCGGAAATACTGACCGAAGAAAAGGTTTTAATTCCTGCCGCATATGCAAAGGAATATCACCCCGAACAGTACAACGGGATTAAGTTTGCAGACCCTTATATTTGGGGCATATCTGCCATTAGAACGATTTTAAGCAGGCAAGAATATCTTGGGCATACTGTTTTGAGAAAGTCGGTCAGCACCAATTTCAAACTGCATAAGAGAAAGACTACCGATGAAGATGAGCAGTATGTGTTTTATAACACCCACGAGCCTATCATATCGCAGGAACTTTGGGACTGCGTTCAGAAGCGAAAGAAACGAGTGAACAGAGCTGCGGCAAGAGGTACACATACAAACCGATTAAGCGGCTATCTATATTGTGCCGACTGTGGCAGGAGAATGACTTTGCAAACGCATTACAGCAAGAAAGACGGTTCTGTTCAGTATTCTTACCGTTGCGGCGGGTATGCAAGCAGGGTTAATTCCTGTACTTCCCATACGATTAGTGCTGATAATGTTGAAGCCTTGATATTATCGGCGGTCAAACGCTTTTCAAAATTCGTTCTGAATGACGAAAAAGCCTTTGCTTTGGAACTACAATCTTTATGGAAAGGCAAGCAAGAGGAAAAGCCGAAGCACAATCAATCGGAGTTAAAACGCTGTCAGAAACGCTATGACGAACTCTCTACGCTCATTCGTGGCTTGTATGAAAATCTTATATCGGGATTACTGCCCGAAAGACAATACAAGCAACTGATGAAGCAGTATGACGATGAGCAGGCGGAGCTGGAAATGAAAATGGAAGCGATGAGAAAAGAGCTTTCCGAAGAAAAGGACAGCACTATGGATATTCAGCATTTTGTTTCGCTGATACGAAAGTATAAAAATCCTACGGAAGTTTCCGATTTGATGTTTGGCGAACTCATTGATAAGATTGTGGTGTATGAAGCGAGGGTGTGGGAAAAGCAAAGACACAAAAGGTTGATATTTACTTCAATTATGTCGGACAGGTCGATATTGCCTACACCGAGAAGAACTTGCGAGATAAAAGAGCAGGAAGAACAGGAAGAAAAGAAGCGATTGGAGAAACAGCGTCAGCGTGAAAAAGCCTATCGAGAGAAGCGAAAGGCGAAAAAACTTGCTGAAAACGGTGGCGAAATCGTCAAAACAAAGGTATGTCCCCATTGTCAGACAGAGTTTACCCCTACAAGCAATCGACAGGCATTCTGTTCAAAGGATTGTTGCTATCAAGCAAGGCAGGATAAAACGAAAGCCGACAGAGAAGCGGAAAAAGGTGATCACTATTATCGTCAGCGTGTATGTGCTGTGTGTGGCAGTACCTACTGGCCTACACACAGTCAGCAGAAATTCTGTTCCGAGGAATGTAAAAAGGTAAACCACAATAAGAAAACCTTGGAGTTTTACTACAAGAAGCAAAAGGAGAAAGAACTATGCAAAGATTTATTACAGACGAAAGAACAGGTATCCGATACGAACTCATCGGAGATTACTATTATCCCTGCCTGACAGTAGAGGAAAGTCCACCCCTTTCAAAATACGGGCGGTTACGGCAACGATATTTGAGAGAACACAAGCGTGTGCTATATTTTAATCTGCTGACAAGTGGAAAGTTATATGAACACCTTGCTGAAATTGATACTTCGGCTCGTGATATGGCGGAGTATCTAATAAAGGAAATGGCAAAGAAGCAGTGTGTAACGGAAGAACTGAAAGCAACGGATATGATGAGATGGATAGGATTGATGAATAACATTCGAGCCTGTGCCGATGAGATTGTATTGAATGATATTGTGTATTCCTAACGGATACCAACCGAAGAAGAACTGCTGTCAAACCGATGGCAGTTTTTCTTTTTCGGCAAGTATTCAAGAAGTCATTAAGTTGTGAGTATAGTCGAAGTGGTTGAAAAATTCGTAAAGATGTGGTATAATATTTTTGTTTGTGAGCGACAAATCGGAATTTATAGAGAAAATCAAACAGCTAGGAGAGCATTTATTTATGAATAGTTTTACATATGCATTGGAACAAAGAAATCTGGAAGAATTAAGAAAGTATCCTAAGGCAGACTTGCACAATCATTTTGTGCTTGGTGGAAATAGAATGTTCATATATCAGAAAACTTGTAAAAAAATTGAGCCATTAGTTAATCCTTTGTCATCAATGGATGAGATGAATCAATGGAGTCAAAAATATATTGATCAAGATTTTAATAGCACTGCGATGAGAAAATTTTTAATCAGAGCAACCTTTGAACAAGCCAAGGAAGATGGAGTAACTGTGCTTGAAATTGGTGAAGATGTGTGGGGCTTAAATGAATTTTTTAATAATGATATTGATGAGTTGGTTAATGCTTTTACAAGTGCTCAAAAAGAAATCGCTCCCGATATAGAATTAAGGCTCCAAATTGGATTATCAAGACATTGTCCAATCAGTTATTTAGAAGATTGTTTATCGCATTTTTGGGGAAATAAGAATTTTTATTCTATTGATTTGTACGGTGATGAATTAGCACAACCTATCGAAAATTTTAAAGGAATTTATCGGCGTGCAAAAAAAGAAGGATTAAGGCTAAAAGCGCATGTTGGAGAATGGGGGACTGCTAAAGACGTAAGAACAGCAGTAGAGGAATTAGAACTTGATGAGGTTCAACATGGGATAGCAGCAGTCAGCGATGAATCAGTAATCCGCTTTTTGGCAGATAATAAAATCAGATTAAATATTACACCAACAAGTAATATTTTACTTGGAAGGGTTGCAGATATGTCTATGCATCCGATTGGAAAACTGTATCGTAGTGGTGTTGATGTTACTATAAATTCTGATGATGTATTAATATTTGATTCAGATGTATCCAAAGAATATCTACGGCTTTATGAGTCCCAGTGCTTAACTGCAGAAGAATTAGAAAACATAAGAAAAAATGGACTGAAACCTATAATTGTATAGACAAATTCCAGTTTATCAGTATCAAAAATAGAATATGAACAACAAAAAACATCGTAGCAATACGGTGTTTTTTGTTACCCAAAACCCACAATTCAATACATAACCACAGGTTAGTGCAAATACCTTATGTGATTTTTTGAAAGGCTTAGAAAGGGATATTTACCCCGTTTTTCGCCCCGAAAAAATGACACAAACAAAGCTTAATGTATCTTTCCTGTGGTTTTTATTTTCAGATGGAAAGGTGGATTGATATGCCGAGAATGAGCAAGAAACGGAAACAAGAGTGGGCGTTGTTTCTGAATGATCGAAACCGCATTACCTACAACGAACTTTGCAGAAAATGCAGGAATGACTGTAAGCAGAGTTTCCGCTGTATTGTGGTGCTTTGCCCGAAATATTTATCGAAAAGGAGAACAAAGAAAAATGATTGAAAATGAAATGACTGTCAGCGTGCCTCTTGAAGTTGTCAAGGCGAGTGAAATCGAGCCGAAAGAAGTGAAATGGCTATGGTATCCATATATTCCGGTTGGCAAGGTTACGCTGTTGCAGGGCGATCCCGGCGATGGAAAAAGCAAGCTAATGCTTTCCATTGCGCCCTGCTCTCAAAGGGCGAACCTCTGCCCTTTACCGAAACGGAAGAAAACGAGCCTATGACTATCATCTATCAGACAACGGAAGATGACGCCGATGATACGGTAGTCCCTCGCTTCAATTCGGCTGGTGGGAACGGAGAAAACCTCATCTTCATCAAGGAAGATGAAAAATCTTTGTCCTTTGGGGATAACCGTATTCGTGAAGCGATTGAGATGTACCACGCAAAACTTTTAATTCTTGACCCGATGAGTTCCTATATCGGAGAAAGTTGTTCGATGAACAATGCCAACGAAACACGAGCCGAGTTTAATCATCTGATAGCGGTTGCGAAAGATACAGGCTGTGCGATTGTGATTATCGCTCATATGAACAAGATGAGAGATACCAATCCCCTTTACCGTACTAACGGTTCGATTGACATTGCGGGTGCTGCAAGAAGTATTCTTGCAATCACACGCACACCGAACAAGGAAGTACCTGCGGAAAGATATTTGGTGCAGGTAAAATCCAACCTTGCCCCGACAGGCTCTGCCATTCTGTTTGAAGTATCTGAGAAAGGTGTGGACTTTATTTCTGAAATGGAAATGACAGCAGAAGAAGCGTTCCAATCCCTCGCCCCGAAAATCGGCAGACCCAACGATAAGGAAGTCAAGGCGAAAGCATTTCTGATTGAAATGCTGAAAGACGGAGAAATGCTTTCTTCGGATTGTGAAGAAAAACTTGAAGCCGCAGGGTTCAGGAAATCGACCATTAAAAAGGCAAAGAAGAACGCAGGAGTTATCTCCCGAAAGAAAGGTTTTCTGTGGTACTGGTCTTTGCCGATGGGCGATATACCGAGAGAATAAATGCAGGCTGTCTGCTGATGGGACAGTCTGTTTTTATGATTGAGGTATCAAAGGAGGTCAAGGGGGAACACCCTTGCCCACGACATCTTTGCAGACGAAGTCTGAAAGTGTCATAGTGGGTTACACACATTCAAAGAATGTTGTGTAATGGCTTCGCCCTGCCGAGAAAGGAGAGCAAAAATGGCGAAAAACAACAAGGCGGATATGAGTTGTGCAAGGGTTAAAAAGTACACCGCTTCTGATGTGAGCAAGGCAGAAAGGCACAACGAACGCAAGAATGAAACCTATGAAAATATGAATGTGATTGAGAAACGCATACCCTATAATGTGCATTTCAAAAAGCCTTTTGCCCCGACCTATATGGAACAATTAAAGCAGATGGAAACTGACGGTATGGTGTCGCTTCGAGGTCTGAGAAAAGACGCAACGCTGTTCAATGAGATTGTGATTGATGTGAACACAATGTACTTCGAGCGTAACGGCGGCTACGAATATGCAAAGCAGTTTTACGAAGAAGCATTCCATTTTATCGAGGAAAAATTCGGTGCTGATAATGTCATATCGGCTGTTATGCACGCTGATGAAATCAATGTAGCGGCAACCGAGGAACTTGGAAAAGAGGTTTACCACTATCATCTTCACGCTATGGTTTTGCCTGTGGTGGAGAAAGAAATCCTATGGAGCAAGCGTTGCAAAGATGAAAAACTGCGAGGAACGGTTAAGGAAGTTGTTCATCAAATCAGCCATTCAAAGAAATGGAAATCGGATATTCCGCTGACCGACGAAAAAGGCAATCCGCTTCTCAGAAAGAACGGAAAACCGATGTTCCGAGTTTCATACAGTATTCTGCAAGATGAATTGTTTAACCATATGACGGAGCAAGGCTTCAAAGGCTTTCAGCGTGGCGAATACGGAAGTACAGCAGAACACCTGACTTCACTGCAATATCAAATCAAGCAGGACAAGGAACGCTTGGAGAAGTTGCAGAAGCGCATTCAGCGTGAACAGATAAAATATGAGCCTGCCCGTAATGTTTCTAAAACCTATAACGAGATTGACCGTATGGGGCAGAAAACAATCACAGGTAAAATGGCAATCTCCAAAGAGGATTATTCTGAGCTTACTGCCCTTGCCAAAGAGGGCATTACAAGTCGTGCGGAAATTAGCGAATTAGAACAGAGTGCCAACTATTACCGACAGAAATATTTTGACTGTGCAAACGCACTCGAAAGAATGAAAACTAAATACAACGAACTGAAAGAAAAGTGCAGACCTTTTCTTCAAGCGTTGGAGCATTTCCCCGAAGTTGCTAAACTTTTTACCGAAAAAGTGAAGCAACTTTTTTCTTTTAAGGAAGCACAGGAACGAGCCGAAAAAGAAGCAAGGGAAAAAGAAAGACAGGAGCGTATCAAGGCACGAAAGAGCAAGCGAGGTATGGAAAGATAACCTTTTCCATTATACTCACGACTTAATGACTTCTTGATATGTTCCGATGAAACAGGCTGTATTTGTGGGGTGTTCCAAACGGAATGCCCCACAATCAATTTATGAAAAGGAGAAAATGATTATATGAAAGAGAATACTTTATCTTATACAACACGAATAGGCAAAACAACTTTTATTGTAAATGTGAAGCAATCGGAAAGTGCGAAGAAGCCTTTGAATACGGTGTTTCAAGAGCTATGCAGACACGAGATGTTAGGAGATTTTTCAGCGGATAAATATTTGAATTTAGAAAACTTACAAAAATCATCTTGACAAACTCGTTCCCGAAGGAACCGGCTATCGTGCCAGAACCCGATTTGCAAAGTTCTTCAATCTGCCTGAGCTGATGAATATGTTCAAGGAGGTTGCCGACATCAAGACCTCTGACCAGTTGCATCTCCCTGTTCCCGAAGCAAAGTTTGAAACGGTTGTGGTTCAGCCCTCGGAGTATCAGAAGGATATGGTGGCTTCCCTTTCAGAAAGAGCGGCGGATGTTCATGCCGGTATCGTTGACCCGTCCGTCGATAATATGCTCAAAATTACCAGCGATGGGCGAAAATTGGGACTGGATCAGCGGCTGATGAACCCCCTGTTACCCGATGACCCTGACAGCAAGCTCAATGCCTGCGTGGGAAATATCCTGCGTATCTGGCAGGACGGTCAGGCTGATAAATTGACCCAGTTGGTGTTCTGCGACCTCAGCACACCGAAAAATGACGGAACCTTTAATGTCTATGATGATGTCAAAACCAAGCTGATTGCAAACGGTGTGCCTGCGGAAGAAGTTGCCTTTATCCATGATGCGGACACCGAAGCAAAGAAAAAAGACCTTTTTGCCAAGGTTCGTACCGGGCAGGTGCGAGTGCTGCTTGGAAGTACGCAAAAGATGGGCGCAGGAACCAACGTCCAGGACAAACTGGTGGCAGTTCACCACCTGGATGTGGGCTGGCGTCCGTCTGATATGACCCAGAGAAATGGTCGTATCATCCGTCAGGGCAACCGGAACAAAGAGGTTCAGGTGTACCAGTATGTGACCGAGGGAACCTTTGATGCCTACCTGTATCAGACCTTGGAAAACAAGCAGAAGTTTATTTCTCAGATTATGACCTCCAAATCGCCGGTTCGCTCCTGTGACGATGTGGACGAGCAGGCGCTGTCCTATGCGGAAATCAAGGCGCTGTGTGCCGGCAATCCGCTTATCAAGGAAAAGATGGACTTGGACATTGATGTGGCAAGGCTGAAGGTGCTGAAAGCTGACCACCAGAGCCAGCAGTACCGCATGGAAGATAAGCTCCTGAAATACTTCCCGGCTGAGATTGAAAAGCAGACAGGCTATATTCATGGCTTTGAAGCTGATATTAAAACCGTGGAAGCACACCCGCAGATTGCTGAGGGCTTTTGCGGCATGGAAATCATGGGCAAAGCCTACACCGAAAAGGCAGATGCCGGTGAAATCCTCCTTGCGGCTTGCAAGGACACGAAAAGCGCCGATCCGGTTCCGCTCGGCAGTTACCGTGGCTTTCAGATGGAGCTTTCTTTTGACAGCTTCCGGAACGAGTTTGATGTGACCCTGAAGGGCGCTGTGAGCACAGAGTAGCCCTTGGCACGGATGCACGAGGAAATATCACCCGACTGGACAATGCCCTTGCAGGCATCCCTGAGCGCTTAGAACGAGCCAATGAGCAGTTGAATAACCTCTACAATCAGCAGGAAGCAGCCAAGGCGGAGGTTGGAAAACCGTTTCCGCAGGAAGCAGAACTGACAGCAAAAAGTCAGCGACTGGCAGAACTGGATGCAGCCCTGAATATGGAGGACTCTGCGGAAAAACGTGACGAAAGAAGCGAGTCGGAGCGTCCTTCTGTGTTGGCTGATCTGAAATCCAAAGCGGAGCATATCCCACCTGCAAAATACTCTGAACCCCGTGAGGAGGTGTTATAATGGCAAAGCGAGACCAGGATGTTCATTTCCTTGCATCCAAGGAGGAGGTCGAGCGAATCCATGAGAAGATGGATGAGCTTGGCATCCGCAGCATGGGAGCCTATCTGCGGAAGATGGCTCTGGATGGGTACTGCATCAGACTGGATTTGCAGGATGTGAAAGCCCTGGTTTCGCTCCTGCGAATCTGCTCCAACAACCTGAACCAATACGCCAAACGAGCGAACGAAACAGGCAGTATCTATCATGCTGATATCGAGGATTTGCAAAAACGGCTGGAGGAAATCTGGATGGATATGAAAGACATTCTTGTCCGTCTGTCCTCAATCCAGTAATCCGACAACTTGTCGGGAAGTCGCAGTTTCGGCTGCGGCTTTACATAGGGACATATAACCTTGTTTAGCTGGTAGGGTCCTTGAACAGCACATGAATCTCATCAAAGTAGATCTATGTAGCCGTCGTGGCATCCTTGCGGCGGTTGGTCATCACCTGCATATTGATGAACTCCAGCAGGGACATCATGGCAATCGGGCGGAGCTGGTCGCCCAGACTTTGGATATTAAAGCAAATCAGGCTTCTGTCCTCCGGCTGAAGATGCCCATTCTCGCCGATCAGCTTGTCCAGCATCGACAGCACAAACTCGATTTTGGCAACATCGGGCGGCACATCGGTCTTGGGGTCGTACAGTGCTGCCAGCCGTTCCCTTTCTTTCGCTTCCCTCTCCATTCTCCGCTGCCGGAGTCGCTGTTCTTCAGCCCGTTTAATCCGATCGAGCTGCTCCTGTGTATAATTGACTCCAAGCTCCTGCAAATCTTTAGCGGCAGTCACAGCATCCACATGAAAGCGTTCCCGGTAATGTTTGCGTTTTCGTAAAAAAGCGTTATAATTGAATCAGTTAAATCAAAGGAGGTATCAAATCATGAAATCACATAAATACTGGTCCTTGGGCGCACTTTTCTGTATGTTGGGATGCATTTATTCTGGAATCAAAAAATCTATGACTGCGCATAAATACTTTGCCTATTCTTCATTGCTTTGTATGGGCATGTCCATTTATTCCGGTCACAAACTGGTTTCTCCAAAGAAGAAAAAAATAACTCAACCAAATAATAGTGAGAATAGTTAAACAAAAAAATCGCCTTTATTCATAAAAGACAAAGTTGCTGGAGAATTTTTTTCTCCAGCAACTTTTATTTGTTCGTCATAAGTGGCTACGTTTATGGTGTTACATGGAATTTCCGAAAGATAACAACATTTTTGCATAGAGTTCAGCAGTTTCTGTTTAAAGCCATGAATCGGAGAGGTTGTAGACGGGCATACACATGGAATGGATTTGTGGAAATGCTCAAGTATTATCCATTAGCAAAGCCTAAAACGTACTATTGCTTATATTAAAGTGAATGTTACTATGAGGAGCCATATGCGGGAAAGCCGCACGTACGGATCTGTGAGGGGCTAAGATTGAGAGGTCTTAGTCTACTCGACTGTTAAACTGAATCCGAAAAACATTAGGGCGCAGAGGAGATAAAATCCTTTGCGTCCTTCCTTTTTACACAAGGGTTGACATCGTTGTGTGATTGCAGATACTCTTGTACAATGTAGTTAAGAAGAAAGGAGTTGAGGCTATGAAGCTGGTATTGAAGATATTGGCACTGCCGGTGCTATTCGTTGTAAAATTGATTTGTGTTCTTGGAAATCTGCTTACAAATGTTGTGTCCTATGTGATTGGCATACTGCTTTTGGTCATTGGCGGTTCTGCGATTTACTGCATTGTAAAGGCTTTGTGGCAGTCCCTGCTTATTCTTGTGGTTCTTGGAATTGCGACAATAGCAGTGGTTTTCCTGCTCGTTTGGGCTGTTATGAAAGCTGAGAATATAGGAGAAAGTCTGGGAGCATTTATCAGGTCATAAGATAATATCAGAGAAAAGTCACCGACCGGTGGCTTTTTCTTTTTGGGAAGGAAGTGATGGGAATGGCAGCAACAAGATTGATTGCGCTCCATGTGAATAAGGGAAAGACGGTCGCTCAATGTTTGGCAGACAGAACCGACTACTCACAAAACGCCGCAAAAACCAATGATGGCGAATTTATCAGCTCCTATGAGTGTGATCCAAAGACAGCAGATGAGGAATTTCTGCTTTCCAAACGGCAGTACCAACACATTACCGGCAGGCAGCAGAAGAACAATATCATCGCATACCAGATACGCCAGTCCTTTAAGCCGGGAGAAATCACTCCGGAAGAAGCGAACCAGGTCGGCTATGAAACAGCGATGCGATGGACAAAGGGCAAACACGCTTTCATCGTTGCGACCCACATCGACAAATCCCATATTCACAACCATATCATTTATAATTCGACCTCGCTGGATGCTACACGGAAATTCAAAAACTTCTTCCTTTCCGGTCTTGCAGTTCAAAGACTCAGCGATATGGTTTGCCTGGAACACGGTCTGTCCATCATTACACCGAAGCCATATCGGGAACGCCAGAAAAGAACTGTTTATCCCAAGAAGCGTACCCAGCGTGACGAATTATGTGATGCGATTGATACGGTGCTGAAGCAGAAACCAAAGAGCTTTGATGGCTTTGTTCAGGCTCTGGCTGACATGGGATTTGAGTTCAAGGATGGAAAGCAGCCTGCGTTCAAGGGCGAGAATCAGAAGCGTTTCATTCGGCTGCGTTCCCTGGGCGAAGGATATAGCAAAGAGGAAATCCAAGCTGTTATCTCCGGCAAGAACCTGCACAAATCAAAAGGCAGCTCTGCCAAGGCTCCTGCCCCGAAGCAGTTCCAGATGCTGATTGATATTCAGGCAAAGATGGCCGAGGGCAAGACGGTCGGTTATGAAAAGTGGGCGAAGAAGTTCAACCGAAAAGAAGCTGCCCGAACGGTAATCCTACTGAAAGAAAAAGGCGTGGACAGTTATGAGGATTTGGTTGCCCTTACGGATAAGCTGACTTCTCGCTTCTCTGAGCTTTCCGATTCCATTAAGGCGGCTGAGAAACGGATGGTTGAGATTGGAGCATTGCAGACGCACATCAATAATTACTCCAAGACCAGAAAGACCTACGAAGCATACCGCAAGTCCGGGTACAGCAAAAAGTTCTTTGAAGAACATCGTGACGAGCTGATGCTCCATAAGGTGGCAAAGCAAGCCTTTGATCAGCTGGATGGCAAAAAAGTTCCTTCTCGTCAAGCTCTGCATGAGGAGTTTAACCGACTCCTGGTTGAGAAAAAGCAAGCCTACGCAGAATATCGGCAGGTCAAGAAAGAGATGCAGGAATATCTGATTGCCAAGCAGACGATTGAGCATATCTTGGGTATTGACCGTCAAAAACGAGTGGAAGAGAAGAAACAACAGAAAGAAGAACAGCGCTGAAGGTAGAGAAAGAGCCACGGTCCACTCTTTTTTTGAGTGTGAGACCGTGGCCACTTTTTTGTATTTTACTTCGATAATAATATGCAGATTATCATCTGTCAGAAATAATCATGTCGATTCCTCGCTGCAGAGTTCCTTCGTCGATTGCACCAGTTGCCTGGGCGATTGCGTTTCCCTCAGCGTCAATAAAATATGTGGTAGGCAGTGAATAAACACCGTAGATTGCAGCGGCATCCTGATCTGTATCGTAAAATACCGGGAAAGAATAGCCCTGTTCTGCGATGAAAGCAGATGCAGTTTCCACAGTCTCTCTGGAGCCATCAGTCATATTGATGATGAGAAACTGTACTTCTTCACCAATTTCCAGATATTTTTCGTTAAAATCAGGCATTTCCATTTTACATGGACTACACCAGCTTGCCCAGAAGTTTAGGACAACGGATTTCCCGATAAAATCCGAAAGATGAACTTCATTTCCGTCCAGATCGTAAACTGTAAAATCCGGTGCCAATATCTTTTCCGATTCACCCTCTTGTGTTGTTGGAAGAGAGGCTTCTGTGGATTCGGTTTTCTGCGGTGCTTGAGTGGCAAGCAGATCAGGCGCCAGCTTCTGTCCAAGCTGTTTATATAGAATTCCTGCGCCGCCTAAAATGAGAACAAACACAAGAATGAGAATCATTATTATCTTCTTTTTATTCATAAACCCTCCTCAACTAAGCAGGCTGAGAAGCTGTCCCAGCGTTCCTGTTGCCATCAAAATACCCACCAATATCAGGAAACAGCCGCTGACAGTATTGATGATCCGGTAGTGTTTTTTGATCCAGTTGAAGGCTGACTTCAGATAGTCAATCAGAACAGCACTGAGAAGAAATGGAATTCCAAGTCCCAGCGAATAGCAAAGCAGCATCAGCATACCTTCGATTGCATGATTCTGCTGAGAGGCAAGCATCAAGGCAGAACCGAGGAATGCGCCCACGCAAGGTGTCCAGCCCAAGGAAAATATCATGCCAAAGAGCATAGCGGGGAAGAACCCCATCTCACGGCTGTTTACTGTTTTACTGCCGCCTCTGAACAAATTCATTTTGAAAACGCCAAGAAAATTGAGGCCAAAAAGAATTACAATCAATCCGGAAATTAAATTCACTGCGCCTTTGTATTCTCGAAGGATACTGCCAATGGTGCCAGCCAATGCGCCCATTGCTACAAAGACTACAGTAAATCCACTAACAAATCCCAATGCTCCAGATAAGGTCTTTTTTGTACTGCGTTCTCCACCACCTGCAAAATAGGAGATATAGATGGGCAGCATGGGAAGCAGGCAAGGTGATATGAAGGTGATAATGCCCTCCAGGAAAGCTACTGCGTATTGCATGAGCCGCTGCACCCCTTTCCGAAAATACCGGAAAACAGCCAGCCGATAAAGCCCATATAGGCCATCGTGATGAACGGGTTAGAAGTCAGCGGACAAGCTCCGGTAGAGCATCCCACAAGGTAGTAATATGCAAGGCCAACCAATGCGCCGCCTACGATAAAAAGAACTGGCTTCAGCCATTTTTTAATTTTTTCTTTCATCTCACATTCCTCCTGCTAAATATTCCTCTGCATAGTGAACAGCAGTTGCCCCATCGGCTACAGCAGTCACGACCTGCCGTAATGCCTTTGTGCGGACATCCCCAACGGCGAACACACCGGGGATGTTGGTTCGGGTACTCTCATCTGCAATAATGTATCCAGCCGGATCAATCTCAATCTGATCTTTCACCAATTCGGTGGAAGGCTTTCTTCCTACGCTCACAAATACACCGTCGCAAGCAAAGATACTTTCTTCTCCGGTTTTCATGTTCCGAATCTGGATGCCGGTCAGCTTTTCGTTATGGAGCAGAGCTACAATCTCACTGTCCCAGAGAAATTCTACATTTTCTGTTTTCATCAAAGGTTCATGGTAGATCTTAGTTGCTTTTAGGGTGTCTCTGCGGTGAACGACGATGACTTTTTTGCAGATACGGGAGAGAATCAGTGCATCTGCCGCAGCGGTATTGCCACCTCCTGCGATGACAACCGTTTTGTTCCGATAGAACATTCCGTCACAGGCTGCACAGTAATGGACACCTTTGCCGATTAACGCCTGTTCCCCATCAACACCCAGCTCTCTGGGACCGGCTCCTGTAGCCAATACGATGGATTTTGCGTACATAGGGCCTTCACTGGTCACAGCTTTCTTTACAGAACCTGACAGTTCCAGAGACAGCACCTCAGTCAGCTTGGTTTCTACACCAAACCGCTCCGTTCCTCGCTTCATTTTTTCTCCCAGGGAGAAACCGTCGATGCCATCCTCGAAGCCGGGATAGTTGTCGATTTGTTCGGTCAGAGCCATCTGCCCGCCGGCAGACAGCTTTTCTAAAACCACAGTGTCCATTCCGGCTCTTGCAGCATAAAGGGCTGCGGTATAGCCGCCGGGACCGCCACCTACAACGATCATGTCATAGATATGCTGCGCATTATTTACTTCCTGAGTCCGGTGCTGTAAGGTTTCCTCAATAAAAGCCACCAGCTGCGTTCTGGATTCCGGAGCGACGATAGAGCCAAGAGCCTGTCCGTTGTGATAGATCAGTAGAGTAGGGACAACTTCAATAGCCTCGGCCTCAGCCAATTCCGGCTCATCATCAATGTTGACAGCAGTGAATACCAGCGTATCCTTATATTCCTCAGCAACGCTTTCCAATGCTGGAGCCAGACGGCGGCAATATACGCACCAAGGGGCTGAAAACTCCACCAGAACAGTCTTTCCGCTATGCACCATTTCTTCAAATTGATTTCTATTGATATTGATAACTGCCATATTGCCAGCTCCTTTCTTTTGTTTGATTATAGTATAGCCAATCTAAAATAATATTTCGGTGATAATATCACATAAAATAGTGCGACATTGCTGCCGCACTAAACTTTTTTGTTATTAAGTAACTCGAGGATATGTTCACTGGAATGGATGATTTGAGACTGTTTATCTTTTATGGATGTTTTTCTTGTCTCCTCCAGCGAGAGAGAAGCATATAAATGAACCGTGTTTGCTTCCTGTCTAAGAGAATCGTTATACTGTTCAGCTACAAGATATTGTTTCTCAAGAATACTAATTTTATTTTGGAGGTCACAAATCTGCTGTTGAAGCGACATCACTTTTTTCTTTTGAATATAGAGGAAAGAAGTAAGAAGCAGCAGGATGATTGAAATGATAATAATAATCATTATTATTATTTTCCCTCCTTTATCAAAAGATAAGTCTTAACTGCATTACGGAGCGTTTCTGGTAGAACGGGAACAGGCAAGATGATCACCTTACCCGTATTCTTTTCAATCGTTATTTCTGATTCCGGTTGATTGGACAGAAGAATTACGGGTGTTCTTTTATCCGCCAGCCATGGCTGATCCGGCTGTTTTGTCAGAGCTTCTGTAACAACCCAAAGCATAGGCTTTTTCTTTCCAAGCTTTTTTCTTGCAGCCTCCGGGGTTTCAAATACAAGGATATGTTTGGATAAGTTCTGCAGTACCAGTCTCAGTCCGTTCCCATAGGCTGAATCACTGCACATAATAGCAATCGTGGCATTTGATTGCTCATCTTGTGATGCCTTTATAAAATCCAGAACAGGTGTATTATAAAGGTTGAAATCTATTTCTGTATGCACTGCTTCATAATAAGCTCTGGCCGCTTGGCACATTCTTCGGCAGAACTGTTCAATATCAATACGGATGTCCGTGAGGCTGTTGTCAGAACTTATTCTATCCAGTTGGCAAACTGAAGTTCCGCAATTCACACCTAAGTGAAAACGAATCGAAGTATTGTCGTCAGTATTTGCAAAGCCCTTGTTCTGGTGCAGGTATTCACATCGAAGCTGCCAGCATCGTTCTCCGCAGATATAGGGCGAGATATCTTGCGCAGAGACTTTAAAGAAAGGTGCTGCGTATGTATCAAACCAACGAATATATTGATTTCCTACATCACGAGTTGGTCTCTGGTTTCTGTCCAGAACAGCACGTCCATCCCGATAACGCTTTACAATTTCTGGGAAAGCAATCCCGCCACAAATATCAGGTAAAGTCAGCGCCAATGCCAAAGCAGATTGCCAGCGTCCATCCTCAATGTTCAGTTCTACTTCCTCTATGCGATGTAAAAAGGTAAAGCTGGCATTGTCTTGACTCATAGGTATCCTCCTGTAAAAAATCCGCCTGCCGGAAAACCGACAGGCGGCATACTGCCTTTTATACTTCCATCATCTATAGGCTATAGTGATTAAAGAACCAAAGAAGGAGCAGAGTAAACCCGTGCTGCCAATTCTTGATTGAGCATATACAAGCTCTTGGGATCAGAGCCAAAGAGTTCAATTTTGGAAATCAAATTCTTTGCATTGGTTTCTTCTTCACCTTGTTCTTTCACAAACCAATCGAGGAACTGCATGGTACGGAAATCCTTTGCTTCGTAAGCCTCACTATAGATATCATTAATCAGCGAGGTCACATATTTTTCGTGCTCAAGACCTGCCTTCAAAACATCCATATGGCAAGCTGCATTCAGATCAGGCTTGTCAATGGCTTCAAACGTTACCTTCTGGTTTTCGTTTTGCAGGTACTGATAGAAAAGCATAGCGTGGTCACGCTCTTCCTGAGCCTGAATTTTATACCAGTTGGCAAAGCCGTCAAGCCCGACTTCCTCGAAATAGTTTGAAAAATTGAGATAAAGGTATGCGGAATAGAATTCCGTATTTATCTGTTGATTGATAAGCGCATGTACTTTTTCGTTCATTTGCAAGAACCTCCATGTTAAATTTCAGTTTTCCACAGGCCGTGGAGGTTGCAATAAGCATAGACAGCTACTGCTTTATCGTCTCCCAGGGAGAAGGTGACATGGGGTTCGTCACCGGGCTTCAAAACCTTACGCTGACCACCGTTTTCAGTCTGGACATAGACCCACTCGATGAAATGCTCCGGAAGCATAGGATGATCTACAGAACCCACATTGACATGGATTGCACCATCTTCAACAGTAACAGCAGGCAGATGCTTTTCGCCGCTGGCTTCTACGGTGTTAGGCTCGAGAGCCTCCATTTTCTGACCACAACACATCATGGGAACACCTGCGTCGTGAATCATACAAACCAGATTGCCGCAATGACGGCAGATATAAAACTTTGCACTCATTTTAATTTCCTCCATTTTTTCATTGTCCACATGGGGTTTTTCAAGGACCTCCTGGGACGCTGTTTTTTCTTCTTTGGGTTTGAAAGCGTCTTTGCCTGCTTTACAGACAGGACACTTCCAATCGGCAGGTAGGTCTTCCCACTTGCCACCGACAGCTTCATCGTGAATATATCCACAAATGCCTCAAACATATTGTTTCATAGGTTTTACTGCCTCCTTTATCTATATTTTATCAAATCACGACACATATTCCGTGACTTAATCACCTATTTCAGTCGCAGGAGTGATGGCCGCAGCCGTGGGAACGCAAGAGTGACCTTCCCCATGGTGGTCGTGATGATCACACCGGACATTGGGGTTGAAGTCCAGTTTGCCTGCTACCAGTGCTTCTGCTGCTGCATCAGCGTTGCCGGAAACACCACCATAAAGCCGGATACCCACATCGCTCAGTGCCATCTGGCACCGCCGCCAATACCGCCGCAGATCAGGCATCCACCTTCAGTGCACTCAGGATGCCTGCCAGTGCACCATGTCCGCTGCCGCCAGCATCCACAACCTTAGACGAAATGATTTTTCCATCTTCCACATCATAGATTTTAAACTGTTCAGTGTGACCGAAGTGCTGAAAGATTTCTCAGTTTTCATAAGTGACTGCAATTCTCATAATATTATCTCTTTTCTGTTTTTCGTGCATCGGATGGATTTTTTGCTGATAGCAATTTCTGCACCCGTAGGCTGCGCTGTTTCCGTTGCAGAGTGTAAAATCCCCTCCCTCGATTCGCAGAGGAAGTCCCTCAACCAGCGCATCGGCCAGTTTTTTGCGGGCAGCTGCATAAATCTGCTGAACCGTTGTTCTGGCAATACGCATGTATTCTCCGCATTGCTCCTGAGAAAAACCTTCACGGTCAATCAGGCGAATGGATTCATACTCATCCACATTCAGAACAATGGGAGTCAGTTCCTCGCCGCCACGAACCGGAACAAAACCATCATTATTCGGTAAACAACAAACTTTTCGGCATTTTCTCGGTCTTGGCATAGATTCACCTCCATATTATTTGCAGCATATGCCATTTATACAACCATTGTACATCCTCCCTTTCCTATATGTCAACGGAATTATTGACATATGCCGTAAATTATTTTATACTATGTGTATTCAAGGAGGTGTACCCATGGATTTTTCATCCTATTTTCCAATTTGGAACAAACTGACACCGACCCAGCAGCAGATTTTGGAGCGAAATGCAGTTTTACGAAAAGTGGACAAAGGGACCGTGATTCATAATGGAACTGTGGAGTGTACTGGTCTTCTGCTGGTAAGAAGCGGACAGCTTCGTGCCTATATTCTTTCCGATGAAGGACGAGAGATTAGCCTCTATCGTTTGTTTGATCGGGATATTTGCCTGTTTTCCGCCTCCTGTATGATGAACAGTATTCAGTTTGAGATTACCATTGAGGCGCAGAAGGATACCACGATGTGGGTTATTTCTGCTGACACTTATCAGCACATTATGAAAGAGTCTGCTGTGGTAGCTAATTTTACCAACGAAATTATGGCCACCCGTTTTTCTGAGGTTATGTGGCTCATGGAGCAGATTATGTGGAAAAGCTTTGATAAAAGGTTGGCAGGATTTCTGCTGGAGGAATGCAGCTTAGAGGGAACAAATATCCTCAAGATTACCCATGAAACCATTGCGAGCCACATGGGTACCGCCCGTGAGGTAGTTACCCGAATGCTTCGCTATTTCCAGAACGAGGGTATGGTCAAACTGTCCCGTGGTACTGTGACCATCACAGACGAAGAAAAGCTCCTGGGACTGAGCGAATAATGAAATCGTTGCGAAATCGCCACCGGTATGTATGTACCGATGGCGATTGTTTTATCCGTCTTTTTTGTCCTTTACCTTACAAATAAGCTGCGTCATTGTACCCATTGGGCAGTAAACGCACCAGCTTCGTGGCTTATACAGTACCATCGTAATCAGTCCAAGCACGGTCGAAGTCAGCATCACGCTGTAAAAGCCAAAGGCAAACTGTGCAACGCCCGGATGGAACAGTGTTCCGTGATATGCCCAATTCCAAGGTGATTTGAATGTCCAGAGCAGTGTTACGACTTGTTTTAAGTCCTGCACTCCTGCAAAAACCAAATAAGTATTCCAGAGCATCTGAAAAAACATCACAAAAAAGAAAATCAGGAAACCGTACCGAAACCATTTGCTTTTCATCCACCTGGGAATATCCTTTTTCCGTGATAGTCCGAAGCGTCCACCCAAGATGCCGAAAAGTTGTCCCCGTCCGCAGTAGCGGTTACAATATCCTTTTGTTCCATTGGCTATGGAAATAGTCAGTGGAACAAGAAAACAAATCAGCCCCAGCCACGCAAACAGGATATTAAAGAATCCCAGTACTAAGTAGGTCAGCGATGCGATCCAGAGATAATCATACCAACGCTTTTTCTGCTTGCTCATGCCTCTACCTCCTGAATCACAATTACGCTTGCCGGACATTCCTTTGCACACTTGCCGCACCCAACGCATTTTTCCAATTTCACCTGTGCAGCCACACCTTGCCTGATTTGAATTGCCCCAAGGGGGCAAACCTTAACACAACATCCGCAAGCAACGCAATACTCCTGATCCACGAATGCCTTTCGTTTCTTTTTGATCGCCGCCATAATAGCCCTCCCTATGTTCCTTTGACAGTTGGTATTATAGCAGAAAGCATGATATTCTTCCGTGATGACATCACCAAAGCAATACCTACCCCACATTTCCAATGATACAGGAAATGTGGGGCGTTCTTATTTATCCATACCACAAGCAAACGAAGATTCCACAAGCGCACGGTCATTGATAACAGTATCGTAGAAGCGGAAACCACCTGAGAAATTGTAGGTAGCGAAACCGTTTCCCTCCAAAATGCGGCTGGCAATGTAGCTGCGCAGTCCGCTTTGGCAGATTACATAGATCGGTTTGCTCCTGTCAAGCTCGTTCAATCGCTCCCGAAGCTCATCCACCGGAATATTTAAGAAGCCGTCGATATGACCAAGCCGGTATTCTCCTACGGTTCTGGTGTCAAGAAGTGTGACACTGCCGTCCATCGGCAGACTTTCCAAATCCGCAAGATGCCACTGTTTCAGTGTTCCATTTGCAATGTTGTCGATCATAAATCCAGCCATATTGACAGGATCTTTTGCCGAGGAATAGGGCGGCGCATAGGCGAGGTCTAAGTCTTTCAGCTCTACGGCTGTCATTTTTGCACGGATAGCAGTTGCTAATACGTCGATCCGCTTATCTACGCCCTCGTAGCCCACGATCTGTGCGCCCAACAGACGGTAGGTTTCCTTTTCAAAAACCACCTTCATAGTCATAACCTTGCCGCCGGGATAATATCCTGCATGGCTCATGGGTGACAGAATGACCGTATCTGCATTCAGCCTGCATTTTTTGCATGGGTTTCGTTGATACCGGTAGACGCAGCGGTCAAATCGAACACCTTGATTACGGAGCTGCCCTGACTACCCATGTATCGGCTGTCCCCACCGCAGATGTTGTCGGCAATTATGCGTCCCTGCTTATTTGCCGGTCCTGCAAGGGAGATGAGGGTATCTTCATCAGTAACAAAATGCTTGACCTGAACAGCATCTCCTGCGGCGTAAATATCCGGAACAGAGGTTTCCATACGGTCATTGACCACAATGCCGCCCCTAACACCAAGTTCCAGTCCGGCTTCTTTTGCAAGATGGGTGTCCGGCGTTACACCGATGGCAAGCACTGCTATATCTCCGGGAAGAGATGTGCCATCTGAGAGCAGGACATTCACGCCACCGTCTTTTTCGATGAAGCCTTCCACATTATGCCCCAATACCAGATGAATGCCATGCTTTCGGACTTCTGCGTGAATGAATGCTGCCATATCCGAATCAAATGGCATCATAAGCTGCTTTTGGCTTTGCACAATGGTCACATCCATGCCAAGCTCACGAAGATTTTCTGCAAGTTCCAAGCCGATGAAACCACCACCGGCAATTACAGCGGATTTCGGATGATTATTGTTGATATACGCTTTGATTTTGAAGGTATCTTCCACGGTACGCAGAGTGAACAACTTGTTCGCCTCCATACCGGACAGCTTCGGCTGGGTGGGTTTTGCACCGGGAGAGAGGATCAGTTTGTCATAGCCTTCTTCAAATTCCTCGCCGGTTTTCAAATTTCTTACAGAAACCGTTTTTCTATCGTGATGGATGGCGGTCACTTCATGCACACTTCATCATGATACGGAAACGGGAGAAGAAGCTCTCCGGGGTCTGCAAGGTCAGCTCTTCCGGATCGGTAATCACATCACCGATATAGTATGGCAGACCACAGTTGGCATAGGAGATATACCCCGAGCGCTCAAAAACTACGATTTCTGCCTGCTCATTCAGTCTGCGAATACGGGCGGCAGCGGTAGCACCGCCTGCCACACCGCCCACAATGACAACTTTCATGTTATCGTTCCACCTTTCCTGCATAAGCGGAAATTCCGCCTATGTTTTTCACGCTGGTATAACCCATCTGCTTCAAAATAGCAGCTGCCTGACGGCTTCTTGTACCGCTGAGACAATGAATAAAAATGGGGGTAGATTTATTGTCAATCATGCCAGCCACTTTGCTAATGGACTGCAAAGGAACATTTTTACTGCCGGGGATATGCCCCTGCCGGTATTCGTCGGGGGTGCGAACATCCAGCAGGACTGCGCCATCCGTAGTGCTATATTCTTTGACACCCTGATTGATGTCAGGACCTTTTAGGAAATCGAAGAATCCCATCCTTGCACCTCCTTACAGCATGGCGAGAATCTGAGCCTTAGGTCTGGCACCGGTAGCTTGATTGACAATCTTTCCGTTCTTCATAACCACCAGAGTGGGAATGCTCATCACACCGAACTGCATAGCCAGTTCCTGTTCCTCATCCACATTAATTTTAACAACCTTGATATCGGAGCGCTCCTTGGCAATCTCCTCTACCAGAGGAACTACCATGCGGCAAGGACCACACCAGGGAGCCCAGAAATCCATCAGGACGGGCTTGTCCGAGTTCAAAACCTCTTGATTGAAATTGTTTTTATTAACATTGATAGCAGACATATTTAAGTCCTCCTGTTTTCTTTTTTATGGCTTTATTATATCCAGCAGTCGTTCCTTGTTCTGTGATTTTATCACTTATCGCCGTTGACTGTTTCACCGGGCCAACTATTAATTCCGCCGATCTCAATGATATTGGTGTAGCCCAGTTTCACCAGTTTTTCAGATGCCTGCTTACTCCGATTACCGCTGCGGCAGTATACCAGAATCAGCTGATCTTTATCCGGCAGTTCAGAGATATCCTCTGTGCCAATGGATTCGTTGGCAATATTGATAGCACCGGGAATATGCTTTTCGCTATATTCCTGAGCAGTACGAACATCGAGGATGATGTATCCGGTTTCCTCATCCATCATCGTAATAGCTTCATCCATAGTATCTGTCGATAGGTTTTTTCAGCGGATTGCGTTGCACAACCAGAGAGAAGCAGTAAAGTCATTAGAATGGGAATGATTCTTTTCGTGTGGATACCTCCATATTTTGAAGATAGGGCAGCCGTTTCCAGCTGCCCTGTTTCCTTTTTTATGTTCTTGCCATTCCGTCTACACTGAGCACAACGCCCGTGATATAGGATGCTTCGTCAGATGCCAGGAACACAAATGCATTGGCAATATCCTCCGGCTGACCCAGGCGGCGCAGAGGGATCTGCTTGATGAGCGGATCAATTACTTCCTTGGGAACAGCCTTCATCATATCGGTCAGGGTAATACCGGGAGCGACTGCATTCACTCGAATACCCTTCGGACCCAATTCTCGGGCAAGGGAAACCGTCAGGCCATTGACAGCAAATTTGGATGCGGGATAAGCAATGCCACTGGGCTGGCCGTAAATGCTGACCATTGAGGATGTGGAGAGAATAACACCTTGACCTTTTGCAATCATGCACTCACTGGCGGCTCTTGTAGCATTGAACACGCCTTTTACATTCAGATCCATAACCTTATCAAAGGTTTCCTCCGTATACTCGGTAAAGGGAGTGCTTTCGGATACACCGGCATTGTTCACCAGAATATCAATGCAACCGTATTTTGAGGCAGCTTCTCGGAACGCATTGCGGACAGATTCCAGATTGGACAGGTTAGGACTGATTCCAGCAACTGTTGCATCAGGGTACTTTTCTTTCAGCTGCGCAACCGCTTTGTCAGCAGAACCTTGTGAGCTTGCGGTCAGGATTACCGTAGCACCTTCCTTCAAAAATTTGTCTGCGGTAGCGTAGCCAATGCCACGGCTGCCTCCGGTGATGATTGCAACTTTATCTTTCAGTCTCATAAGAATACCTCCTTGTGTTTTGTATTTGTTAGTATAATCTGTTTTGGAGGCGCTCTCCGTGATAAAATCACATTTTTCCAAGAAGGAATGATAGAAAAATCATGCCCGTGCATAAATAAAAAGCCACAGTCACGCTCCGATTTGAAGTGTAGACTGTGGTTTTTATTTTACAGGTTCTGCACTTTCAGCCATCTTGATGATTTCGGAATCATCAATTTTGCTTGGAGTGTATTCCAGAACATAAGTGACTTCCGGAGAATAAGTCCAACAGAGAAATGCCGTGTCATCTTTCTTGTAAAGAGCACCCGGCCAGTCCTGAATCATCATTTCTTCACAGCTGTCCATACTGTCAACCGGGAAAAGCACTCCCAGGGCTTCTGTATGTAATCCGGTGATTTCTTCCGGGCCTCCTTCGTAAAATGTGGTTTTCAGGATACGGTAGTAGATATTGTTATCCTTGTCGTTTTGGTCTCCGTAGGCAGAGTGGCTGCGAGTTCTGTTTTGGAGACCTTCCTTACATCTTCTCCAAGAACTTCTTCTGCGCTCTTTTCAAAACGGTCAGCAAATTCATCGAAGTCCATTTCCTTTTTCTGATGTGAAGTCACAGCAATTATAATCCCAACTGCCACAATAATGACGGCAAATAGAATGGCTATTCGTTTCTTTTTATTCATGTTCTTCCTTTCCGAGAAAAATAAAGCGAAAGTCAACGAGGTACATCTGGCAGATTCATGATCTTTGCATCTGCCTTTTTTGCATATTGCATGGTCTGATAGCTCCGCCAGAATTGTGTTCTATGCAGAAAATAACTAAATCCGACCGGTCAACCATGGATCGATTTCTGACTTGATGGGCGGACTTGAAGTGCTTTTCTGCGGATTCGAGACAGATTTCAATTTCATCATAATACTCATGGAAAGACTCCTCGTTGTTCCGGTATTCCGCCGTCATATATGGCAGTACAAGAACGAGAGAACTGTTGTCATCACGGATGGTTCGCTTGCATCTGCGAACCGTTGATGAAACAAGCTGATTAAATTCTCCGTCTCGCCCAACAAGGAATTCGATATATTCTTTGGTAAGAAGCAGCTCACGGATGATTGATTCCAACTGTCGCTCAATCAAAAACGGATCATCAACTTGTCTGTGTCCAAAGAAACTGACAACGAATAAATTCATAGAAATCTCTCCTTTGGAGATGCTTAGTACTGGTATCACCAATCAAGTCAAGATATTGATAATTATATCACCAATACAAAAAAGTATAAAGAGAAAATTCGTTTTCTCGCTACCAACGTCGCCTTCCGATTCATACTACAATAGTTGAGGAAGGAGGGACAGGAATGGCCAACACGCAGTATGATGAATTTATTCGTATCAGGATTACAGAATTAAGAATAGCAAAGAATATTTCCGAACACAAAATGAGCTTGGATTTGGATAAGAGTGGCTCATACATTCGTGGAATAACCAGCGGAGCAGCCTTGCCGTCTCTCAGGGAACTGTTCAATATCATCTCGTATTTTGATATGACACCGGCAGAATTTTTCGCCCCTCTGGACGATGCGAATACTCCGTATCGTGAATTGTGCGAGAAGCTGAGAACCATGAATGAGGAAGAACTCGAAAAGGTCAGCACCTTTATTGGCTGGATTGAGAAGAAAGAATAATCAAATGGAATTAAGATTTTAACCTGGATGCCAAATGGCCGTCCAGGTTTTTTCTTTCTCAGGAAAGCGTTCAGAATGAACGAGTAGCCGGTATCGTAGATACCGATCAAAGGGGATTGGGGATGCTTCCCCAACAAGCAAATTTGCAAAGATTGCACCGAAGGGAAAATCGAGAAAATGAGTGAACCTGTACAGGTTTACACTGCTTGCCAATTTGTAAAACCCCAAAATTCAGCTCCTCTAAGCTCTAAAAGTCCTTCCACTTCAAAAATCCGGATAATTCTTTGAAATAAGAAAATAAAATGTAGTGATAGCTCACTTTCTTGTTGAGTTTACCTATTTGCGTGCTATAATTATAAGTACAGGTACTTTTTGAACGAAATATCTGGAAGAAAGGAATGGTGAAATGATGGCTGTCAGCTATAAGAGACTATGGAAGCTATTGATTGACCGAGATATGAAGAAAAAAAGATTTGGCTGAACAGGCAAATCTGAGTAACTATACCATCAACAAAATGCACCGAGGTGAGAATGTAACTACAGATACGCTTGTGAAAATCTGTTCTACCCTGGGCTGCACCTTTGACGATATTATGGAAATAGTTCCGGACGAAAAGTAATATGTCCGTTTTATGGGATAGCCTCTTTAGTAGAATATAAGCTGAAGAAGCATAACTACAATAAACTGTTAGAGTGGAGGAATCGGCAATGGCTGAAAAGAACAATGCCAACATTGGCTTTGAAAAACAAATTTGGGATGCTGCCTGCGTGTTATGGGGACATATCCCTGCCGCTGAATATAGAAAGGTAATCATTGGACTGATTTTCCTTCGCTATATTTCCAGTGCATTTGAAAGAAAATATAACGAGCTTGTTGCAGAGGGCGAAGGTTTTGAAGAAGATCGTGACGAGTATTTGGGCGAGAATATTTTCTTCGTTCCGGAGAAAGCAAGATGGTCTACCGTTGCAGCTGCGGCTCACACTCCGGAAATCGGCACCGTTCTCGATGAAGCAATGCGAGAGATTGAAGCAGAAAACAAATCTCTGAAAAATGTGCTTCCGAAGAATTACGCAAGTCCGGATTTGGACAAGCGAGTTCTGGGCGATGTCGTCGATCTGTTCACCAATATGGATATGTCTGATACAGAGGAAGGCAAAGATCTTCTGGGCAGAACCTACGAGTATTGCATCGCTCAGTTTGCTGCCTACGAAGGTGTGAAGGGCGGCGAGTTCTATACACCGTCCAGCATCGTTAAGACAATCGTTGCAATCCTGAAGCCGTTCAACAACTGCCGGGTGTACGACCCGTGCTGTGGTTCTGGCGGTATGTTTGTGCAGAGCGTAAAGTTCATTCAGGCACACAGCGGCAATCGTCAGAGCATTTCCGTTTATGGTCAGGAATCCAATGCAGATACCTGGAAGATGGCAAAGATGAATATGGCGATTCGTGGCATTGATGCAGACTTCGGCCCGTATCAGGCTGACACGTTCTTTAATGACCTCCATGCCAATCTTCGTGCAGATTTCATTATGGCAAACCCGCCTTTCAATCTGTCCAACTGGGGACAGGATAAACTGCTGGACGATGTCCGTTGGAAGTACGGAACGCCGCCTGCAGGCAATGCCAACTACGCATGGATTCAGCACATGATCCACCACCTTGCACCGAACGGCAAGATTGGTCTGGTGCTTGCAAATGGCGCACTGTCTACACAGTCCTCCGGTGAGGGTGAGATCAGAAAGAATATTATCAATGCCGATCTGGTGGAAGGTATCGTTGCTCTGCCTACGCAGCTGTTTTACAGCGTGACGATTCCGGTTACACTCTGGTTCATTAGCAAGAACAAAAAGCAGAAAGGCAAAACGCTGTTTATTGATGCCCGCAAGATGGGCTACATGGTTGACCGCAAACACAGAGACTTCACGGATGAAGATATTCAGAAACTGGCGGACACCTTTGAAGCATTCCAGAATGGAACCTTGGAAGATGTGAATGGATTTTGTGCGGTAGCCGATTTGCAGACTATCGAAAAGCAGGACTACATTCTGACTCCTGGGCGCTATGTTGGCATTGAGGAACAGGAAGAAGATAGCGAACCGTTCGACGAGAAAATGGCTCGCCTGACTTCGGAACTTTCTGATATGTTTGCCAAATCCCATGAACTCGAAGCAGAAATCCGTAAGAAGCTGGGGGCGATTGGTTATGAAATATAAGTTGTCAGAAATCATGGATTTAATCGGTGGTGGTACACCTAAAACGACCAAGCCAGAATATTGGGATGGAGATATTCCTTGGCTGTCGGTAAAAGATTTTAATAATGACTTTCGTTTTGTGTATGAAACAGAGAAACACATTACAGAGCTTGGCTTGAATAATTCGTCAACCAAGCTTCTGCAAGCAGGCGATATTATTATTTCAGCCAGAGGAACAGTAGGAGAAATTGCAACAATACCGTTCCCTATGGCGTTTAATCAATCATGTTATGGATTGAGAGCAAAAAAGGAAATTGTGACAGCAGATTTCTTATATTACTTAATCAAGCACAATATTCATGTATTAAAAAAGAATACACATGGGTCTGTATTCGACACAATTACTCGTGATACCTTTGCTGGAATAGAAGTTGATATACCGGATATGGACTCCCAATCAAAGATTGCAGAAATTCTATCTAACATTGATGAAAAGATAGAAGTAAATGTCCGCATAAACGAAAATTTAGAGCAGCAAGCTCAGGCATATTTTCAAGAATTATTCGTTGATAATGCTGATCCAGAATGGACTACCGGAACAATTAGTGATCTCGGTACCGTTGTTGGAGGCAGTACACCCTCAAAGGCTAAGCCTGAGTATTACACTGAGACCGGTATAGCGTGGATAACACCGAAAGATTTATCCATCAACAAGTCGAAGTTCGTTTTTCATGGCGAGAATGACATAACCGAACTCGGTTTGAAGAATAGCAGTGCAACAATTATGCCCGAAGGAACAGTATTGTTCTCATCTCGTGCGCCAATAGGTTATATTGCTATCGCTGCCGGAGAAGTAACGACAAATCAAGGCTTCAAATCAGTTGTGCCAAAATCGGAAGTAGGAACACCATTTGTTTACTTCTTTTTGAAAAACACTCTTCCGGTTATTGAGGGCATGGCATCCGGATCAACTTTCAAAGAAGTATCTGGCAGCACCATGAAAAATGTCCCTGCGATTATTCCTGATGCCGAAACTCTTGCGAAATTCAGCGACTTTTGCGCTCCCATCTTTGCACAGCAACGTATTTTGGAAGGTCAGAATCATTCGCTTGCGATATTGAGAGATAATTTGTTGCCCAAGCTGATGTCCGGTGAGATCGATGTCTCTGACATCGACCTTTAAGCCACTAAATTTTCGTTTACGACCTAACCCATAACTTCTGCGAGTGGCAGGAGTTTATACTGAGGATTGCCACTCCATAGTCATTCCCTAATTATCAAAGGAGAACAGACTATGAATGATGAATTTGTAAATGATGTGCTACGAGATATGCTGGCATATCTCGATAATGGACAGGCAGAGCAGCTACGGCGAGTGTTGAAGCATAATCTTTCTGGATATGAGATTCAGCGAAGAACGGATAGTACAACTGATGATGCAAGTGCAGAAAATGCACGGTTGACCGGTGCGTTTCTTTCGGCAAAGCGAATTGAGGGATGTTCCGAAAAGTCGCTTTCCTACTACCGAAAGACGATCGAAACCATGTCTGAGGAAATTGGAAAAGGAATCACGCATATTACAACCAATGATCTGCGTTCTTATTTGACCAACTATCAGACAGAGCGAAAATCCAGCAAGGTGACGATTGACAACATCCGCAGAATCTTATCCAGTTTCTTTTCCTGGCTTGAAGATGAAGATTATATCTTGAAAAGCCCAGTACGCAGGATTCACAAGGTGAAAACGGCTGTGACTATCAAAGAAACCTACACAGATGAAGCACTGGAAACCATGCGTGACCATTGCGATTCTCTGCGTGATCTGGCTTTGATTGATATGCTGGCATCAACCGGAATGCGTGTAGGCGAATTGGTACTTCTCAATCGGGATGACATCAACTTTGAGGAGCGAGAGTGTGTGGTATTTGGTAAAGGCAGCAAGGAGAGAATGGTCTACTTTGATGCCAGAACCAAAATCCACCTTCAGAACTACCTTGCACAGAGAACGGATAGCAACAACGCCCTGTTTGTGTCGCTGAAAGCACCATACGAAAGATTGCAGATTGGCGGTGTAGAATCAAGGCTGCGTGAACTTGGCAAGCGGCTTTCGCTTCCGAGAGTACATCCGCACAAATTCAGACGAACCCTCGCTACAATGGCGATTGACAAAGGAATGCCCGTGGAGCAGCTGCAACGGCTCTTGGGGCATCAACGAATAGATACGACCTTGCAATATGCAATGGTTAAGCAGAGCAATGTCAAAATTGCTCATCGAAAATACATAGGTTAGGAGCGTGAAATAATGTTGGTTACACTTGACTCAATCACAACCAAAATAACAAAAGGTACCACACCCACTTCGGTCGGTTGTACTTTTGAAAATAGTGGCGTGAATTTTATTAAGTCCGAGTCTTTGGGAAACAGCAGAAATATTGATAGAAGTAAGTTTGCTTTTATTTCGGAACAAACTCATGAAAAACTGAAACGTTCACAAATTGAGAAAAATGATATTCTTTTTTCAATGGCGGGAATGTTTTTAGGAAAAACGGGTATTGTGACTGATGACCTTGTTCCGGCTAATACCAATCAGGCGGTTGCAATCATTAGAATAGATACCGAAAAAGCTAACCATGAGTATGTTTATTACTATCTTAATCAGCGATCGGTTATACAGGCAGTTAATGCTTCTTCAGCGCAGTCGGCTCAACCTAATATAAATCTAAAGCAGATTGGACAGATAGAAATAGATTTGCCTGAAAGAAAACTTCAGGATAAAATTGTTTCTATTCTATCAGCTATTGACTTTAAGATTGAGAAAAATAATCAGATAAACGAAAATTTAGCGGCTTAGAGTTGGATGCCGGAGACATCAAGCTCGCCGGACATCAATCGAGGAAGTAAGCTATCCCTTGTTTTGGCTAACGACTGATTCTCAACAATGTTGGAAGCAATTAAATCGTACATAGGAGTAACAATCTGGCAGAAATCCTCGATAATGGAATCAGGAGGCAAGCACAAAGTAAAGTCTAAAGTGCTTTTTGGTGTTGCTCGTTGACGGCTATTGGTTGATCCAGTTGTATGAGAGCAAAGATGATTAAGGAACGGAGTGCTATCAAGAATCGAATAAATATAATCTCGCTGTTCTTGTTTCTTTGCCTCATAAACAATGAATTCCGTAGAGCAAACGGAATGAGCCGAAAGGCACAACGGTCTCCATATACGCTTGGTATCAGGATTCAGTTTGGAAATCATCACTGAATTTGAATTGAGAATGTACTTGTTACTCTTGATTCCAGCTGCGATCTCAAATACTGGGTAATGCTGCTCGTCAAATGCGGGGATACTGTAATGCTCGACCATGACATCAGGATTTTTGGCTGGCGACCAACTATCGGTTTTTAGTTCTGCTATTTGTCCCAATGTGGATGGATGCCAAGCTAATGGAGCCGCACCACCGAATGGTTCATAATCAATGAACCACGCCTGAAATACGGCACGAGCTTGTTGCTGTAAATTTTCGTTTAAAATTTGCAAAAGGGAGAAATATCTATGCTTAGAGATTGGAATTTTTGGTGTACCGTGATGACATCCGTTGCAGCTGTCGTTGCGATAGGTGTATCAGTCCACCAAATACGACTAAGTAATAAACAGCAACTGTTTGAACGCCGATTGAAAGCATATATGATGGCAAATAGCATTATTTCCCTTTGCAAAGAAAACTACGTTTTCCTTTCAGAGAAAAGAAAAGCAGAACCTCAGTTTGCTAATGACCTTGTTTTTGTATGGCTTACAAACAATACATATATGGAGGGGCAAGCAGAAGCCATCGAGCATCCCTTAGAACAGCCATTTCACAAGGAGCTTTTGAAAAAACGAGAAGAACTTAGAAATATGGCAATGGAATTTGAATTTATTTTCAAAGGCAATGTTGCGTCGCTTTATGGCAATTTCCTGAGAGATTACGAAAATGCATTGGCTGTAATGTATCAGTATGAGATTATTATTAGAAAAATGAAGGAAGAAAATGAAAAATATCCTCATACTTCAGAAGTGTTATCGAAAATGTTTTCAGAAGAAGAATATCGGGACAGACTGTATGATGCATTAGGTAAACTCAAGGTGTCGTATGACACAGTGTCACAAGAAAAGAATGATAAGCAACTGAGAAAACAGCTTGCATTGATATAGGGGGCGAAAGCATATGGCAAGATTATATACCGAAGCGGACTATGAAAACTCCGTAATCGAATTATTCCGGAACATGGGGTACAGTTACCTGTATGGACCCGACATAGAGAGGGATTTTCGCAATCCTCTGTATGAGGAAGAACTTGTTGCTTCCCTATATCGTTTGAACCGTTCTCTGCCAGAGGACGCTATTAGTGATGCACTTTTTAAGCTGAAGAACTTTGAAAATGGCGAACTGGTGCAGAAAAACGCTGTTTTTATGGACTACCTGCAAAATGGTATTCCTGTGCGCTATTTTGAGAAAGGCGAGGAACGCTCCTCCATCGTCTATCTTGTTGATTACAAGAATCCTGACAACAACTCCTTTATCGTAGCAAATCAATGGACTTTCATCGAAAACAGCAACAAACGCCCGGATATTCTGCTTTTCCTGAATGGTATTCCGGTTGTTATTGTGGAACTGAAATCTCCTTCCAGAGAAGAAACCGATGCTTCTGCTGCATATCGGCAGCTCCGCAACTACATGAAGGAAATCCCCTCTATGTTCATCTATAATGCCATCTGCGTTATGAGTGACCAGATGACATCCAAAGCCGGTACAATTACTTCCGGCGAAGATCGCTTCATGGAATGGAAAACGGTCGATGGAAGCTATGAGAACACACAGTACGCACAGTTTGATACTTTCTTTGAGGGTATGTTCCAGAAGGAGCGCCTGCTTGACCTGATAAAGAACTTCATCTGTTTTTCTAACGAAGGTGTGAATTCCTTCAAAATACTGGCTGGTTATCATCAGTATTTTGCCGTAAGAAAGGCAATCGAATCGACCAAACGAGCTACCGTTACCGATGGTAAGGGTGGTGTGTTTTGGCATACACAGGGCAGCGGCAAGTCACTGTCGATGGTGTTCTATGCTCATTTGCTCCAGGAAGCCTTGGATAGCCCAACCATCGTTGTGCTGACCGATAGAAACGACTTGGACGATCAACTTTTCGGACAGTTTGCAAAGTGCAAGGACTTTTTGCGCCAAGACCCGATGCACGCTCAGAGTCGTGAGAATCTGCGTGATCTCCTTGCTGGTCGTCAGGCAAATGGTATTATCTTTACGACCATGCAGAAGTTTGAGGAATCTCACGAAGCTCTTTCTGAACGCAGAAATATCATCGTTATGGCAGATGAAGCCCACCGTGGACAGTACGGTTTAACCGAAAAGATTAAGATGACCAAGAATGAGGACGGTGAAGAAATCGCCAAGCGTGTTGTTGGTACTGCCCGCATTATCCGAAACAGCTTGCCGAATGCTACATACATTGGCTTTACCGGAACACCGATTTCCTCGAAAGACCGCAGCACCCGTGAGGTGTTCGGTGATTACATCGACATTTATGATATGACGCAGGCTGTCGAAGATGGCGCAACCCGCCCAGTCTATTACGAAAGCCGTGTCATTAAGCTCAACCTGGATGAAGCTACGCTGCACATGATTGATACAGAGTATGAAATCATGGCACATAATGCTGATCCGGAAGTTATTGAAAAGAGCAAGAAAACTCTCGGACAGATGGAAGCCGTATTGGGCAACGATAATACTATCAATTCTCTGGTCTGTGATATTCTTGACCATTACGAGAATTACCGGGAAGGTCTGCTTACAGGCAAAGCGATGATCGTGGCATATTCCCGCCCGATTGCAATGAAGATCTATAAGCGAATTCTGGAGCTGCGCCCTGACTGGACGGAAAAAGTCGGTATTGTTATGACCGGCGGAAATAACGACCCTGAAGAATGGCATGATATTATCGGCAATAAGCGACACAAGGACGAGTTGGCGAAAAAATTCAAGGACAACAACAGTCCGATGAAGATTGCCATTGTCGTTGATATGTGGTTGACCGGATTTGATGTTCCGTCCCTGGCTACTATGTATGTGTATAAGCCGATGAGCGGATACAATCTGATGCAGGCAATCGCTCGTGTCAATCGAGTGTTCCGTGACAAGGAAGGCGGTCTGGTCGTTGACTATGTAGGCATTGCTACCGCATTAAAACAGGCAATGAATGACTACACCACCCGTGATAAGAAAAACTATGGTGATACGGATGTTGCCAAAGTCGCTTATCCGAAGTTTATCGAAAAGCTCGGTGTCTGCCGTGATATGTTCCATGGATTTGATTACACCAAGTTCACTACCGGAACCGATCTGGAAAGAGCAAAGACCATCAGCGGTGCGGTAAACTATATCATCGCCCGTGAAAAGGAAGAGGAAAAAGACACCTTTATCAAGGAAGCCCTCATGCTTCATCAGGCTCTTTCTCTTTGTTCCTCTCTGGTATGTGAAGCTGATCGCTTTGAAGCGGCGTTCTTTGAGTCGGTGCGTGTCCTGGTGCTGCGGCTGACCAATGCGGGAACCGGTAAGAAGATCTCTCTGCCTGAAATGAACGCTCGTATCAATGAGCTTTTGAAGCAGAGCATCAAGAGCGAGGGTGTTATCAACCTGTTCTCTGATATGCAAGAGGAATTTTCTTTGTTTGATCCGAAGTTCCTTGAGGAAATCAGCAAAATGAAAGAGAAGAACCTGGCAATCGAGTTGCTGAAAAAACTGATAGCAGAACAGGTATCTATTTATCGTAGAACGAATGTGGTTAAGTCCGAAAAGTTCAGTGAGATTATGCAACGAGCTATCAACGCATATCTGAATGGTATGCTCACCAATGAAGAAGTCATTGCAGAAATGCTGAAACTTGCAAAACAGCTGGCAGAAGCCCACAAAGAGGGCGAACAGCTCGGCCTTACAGCAGATGAGTTGGCATTCTACGATGCACTTACGAAACCGCAAGCAATCAAGGACTTTTACGAAAATGAAGAACTGATTGCGATTACAAAAGAACTGGCAGATACACTTCGTAAGAATAAAACGATTGACTGGCAGCGTAAAGAGTCTGCCCGTGCCAAAATGCGTACTCTCATTAAACGACTGTTGAAGAAACACAAATACCCACCAGAGGGTATGGATGATGCTGTTCAGACCGTAATGACACAGTGCGAGCTTTGGACAGATAACGTGATGGAAGCCTAATCTATATGGTGTATCGCCTTATCATAGAGGGATGGAAACAATGGAACGAAAAGAACTATTTGAATGGGCAAAAGAAATCTATGGAGCAGAACCGGATTACCCGTGGAATGACTGGAATTGTGTTTTGCGCCATAAGAACAATAAAAAGTGGTTTGCGTTGGTGTTTGAAGTCAATGCAAAAAAGCTGGGATTGCAAGAAGATAAAACGGTTGATGTTCTGAACATCAAGTGCGATCCGATGATGATTGGTTCACTGCGTATGAAAGAGGGATTCTTCCCCGCCTATCACATGAACAAAGAGAATTGGATCAGCATTCTTCTCGATGGTACAGTCTCGGCAGATGAAATTAAGCCCTTGCTGGAATTGAGTTATCAACTGACCCGGTAACGCAAACGAAATGGCAGATGGGTTTTAGGCGGTGCGATATGCAGATACATTATTTTCAGAGATACCACTCCAAAGAGAATGTGGATACCTCAAACACCATGCTGATGCTCTCTCGCTTGTATAACTAAAAAGTCCACCAGTCATGATGCGCTGTGCATCGTACTGGTGGACTTTTCCTGTAAGGAAATAAAAAACTGATATTCATATATCGCCATAATCAATGTCGTTATCGTAGGCGTGAAGATCTCCCTTCAGAAAATCTGCTTTACGAATATACATCGAATTTACCAGCTCCCCTTTTTCATGGAGCAGGCTGAATTTGTAATCTAATAACGCTGCCGGTACATAGAGCATTTTAGCAGTTTCAAAAAATGTGTGTTCCGAAAGGCGTTCCAGAACTTCCTCATCTTCTAACAGAAGTTCTGCCGCAAAGAAGTTTGCTTCGTTTTCTTCGATTGATCTATCATCAAACACTTCCATTTCTTGAAAGCCGTGCATCATGGCAATTTTCGTATGCAGAACAGCGTGTCCTAATTCATGTGCGACTAAGATACGTTCCAGGATACCGTTCACATTGTGATCTATAACGATATTCTTCTGTCTGGACTGGTAATAGAAGAAGCCCTTCAATTTCTTCTGTAAATCGTAATAATGGATTTTGATACCTAACAGCTGACACAACTCGTAAGGGTCTCTGGTGTGATATTTTCGCACAAGCTTATCGACAGTTTCAATGATATGCTCTGCCGTTTTCATTTGCTTCACCTCCGAATCGCACACAGAAAACATATTCTGTGCTTGAGGATTTTACTCTTTATCTTTATGCTTTCTGTATTTCTTCGGAGTGTACTTTTCCCGTGCTGTTTTCTTAGAGTCCATATAAACTGACATAATCGCCTGGAAGAATACATCTTTTGCGTCCTCGTCCAATTCTCCACCGGCAAACAGAGAATTTACACGCCCCAGCACTTCCTGAGCTTCTTTTGCTCCCTTTGAACCGAAGTTTTCCTTTGCCTCTAAAATAAACATATCCTGATCTATATGGCTCTGGCTGTCTGTTTCAGATTCATCCAAAAGATAGGACACAGAGATATGCAGCGCTTCAGCAAGTTTTCTGATGTTGCTTTTTCTGGGGAGTGTTCCGAGCTGCTCATAGGTGTAAAGGGATCTTTCGGAGATGCCGGTCATCTGGGCAAGCTCCGTTTGAGATAGGTTCATAGCCAAACGAGCTTCTTTAATTTTTTCTCCAAATGTCATGGTACTGTCCTTCCTTTCAAAAAATATTTATTCGTAACTTCCGATTATTTGTTGACAAACTTCTGGAAAATGTTATAATGAGAATCAGAACAGAAGTTTTAGTTCCACTTAATTATATATCGGAACTTTTATAAAGTCAAGAACTTCCGATTTTACTTCTGTTATTTTAATCAAATATCGGAAGTTATAGTCATTCTTGTCCCATGGTATTTGTTTCCCTTTAGCCAAGTGACAGGAGTTAGAAAGGAATTCTTATTTTATGGATTAGGCTGAAAGGAGATTCTGAATGAGCAGATATAATACACAGGTATTAAGCAGTATTCGAATGCTTTGCCGGATGCAGAACATTGACGAGAAGGTTCTGTATGAAAGAGCAAAGCTGATTTTATCCATATATCGAGAGGTGTGCTGGTCTACCATTGATCGTGCGAATGATGTATGTGATACCCTTATTTGTACTTACGGTGACAGCTTAGATGGTGCATTGATTTATCTGGAGAACTTTGCTCCGGATGAAGCGAGAGAACGATTTGAAGAACGCATTCGCAGCTTATTTGAGACAAAGTGGATCATTGAACTGGTAGATATGGCTATGTTGAAAATCAGAGAATATCCAGATAAAGGCGCTCTGTACTGTGAGATTATCTCAAAGGCATATCTCAACCGCTTCAAGTACAGGGAATCAGAAATGCTGGAGGTTTTGAATATGGAACGCAGCACCTACTATGACCGAAAGAAAGAAGCGATACTGTTATTTGGTCTGTCACTTTGGGGAACAGCCATTCCTAAATTGAAAGATTTCCTGGAAAGTGCCAGGGAGGAAGAAGCCTTGTGTTATTGTGAGTGCTAAGGCAGGATTTTAGTCCGACTAAAATCCGATGAAAATACGACGGTTTCCATACTGAAAGTCCGACTTGTCCAGTGTTAAAATGGCTATGCTGGAAGATAGCGGCATAAAATTGAATAGAGAGAGTTACGCCTCGTGCCTGTAATGGGTACGGGGCTTTTTTTATACCTGCCTATCTTCCTTCATTTTAACACAAAGGCATGAACGAGAGCTTGGAGTAATTTACTCCGGCTCTTTTTTTATGCCCGCAAGGAGGACAGGCAGATGGCAAAGGGCATTGAGAACCGGGCACGATCTCCCCCCTCTGTTTTTGATTTTGCAACTTCACAAATTCAACACGGAGGAACGAAAATGTATTACGACTTGGTTGAAAGCGGAAAAAGAATTAAAGCATTGAGAAAGAAACATGGGCTTACACAGGAACAGCTTGCGGAGCAGTTAGGTGTTGCCGCAAACACCATTGCACGAATTGAAACCGGCAACAGAGGTATCTCTATTGATTTGGCAATCGAGCTGGTCGTGCGCTTTGATACAACCCTCGATTACATATTTTTAGGTCGTGAATAACCTCAAAACTATACCTACGAGGCAATAAAAACTTGCATGAGGAACAGGTACAATTTAGATACAGCCAAAGAAAATCGGCTGCTTGATCCTTGAAAACTGAATACACAGTCATCGAATACGTTCCTGTTGCCGGTGCGAGAGCATCAGCCACATCAGCGGTACGCCGTGACGTATCGGGCAGAGAAACAGAACGACTTTCTTCTATAAATTAAGCAGTTGTCTCTCTCCCGATGCCAGCGATCAATACTGGCTTGTAAATATTGGGTTGCTCCCAATACGGCCATGAAAGCAACAGAGGATTAAAGATACTTCTCTACGGAGCTGGCGGAGAACCCGGCAGAGGTTAGATTCCTATGGAACTGATTCGCAATCAGTCGTTCGGTGATTCCCTGAGGGCGTAAGCCTCTTTCCCAGGGGTGCGTGACAAATATGGGACACATAGACTTTTGGACTGACTGCCTGATTCCTTTCTGGCAGTCAGTTATTACATACCCAACGAAAGGAGGTCATGGCACATGATGAAAGAAAATTGGGTATATTGCCGTGGTGATATTTATTGCGCCAATCTGGACCCGGTAGTTGGGTCGGAACAAGGCGGCATCCGTCCGGTTATCGTCATTCAAAACGATACCGGTAATAAACACGCTCCCACATTGATTGTGGCAACGGTCACCACCAGAATCCATAAGAAAGCGAATATGCCGACGCACTTTGTTATTTACGACAATCCTGCATTCAAAGAAGCGTCCGTTGTTCAGCTGGAACAGATTCGTACCATTGATAAAAGCAGGATTGATAATTACTTAGGTAAGGTAACGCCCCGTGAAATGGTAGCGATTGAGAAAGCCTTATCCGTCAGCCTGGCAATGGAACAGCTGAAAAAGCGTTCCCCAAAACATAAAGCAAAGAGAGCGAAGGAGTGAACATAAATGTTTGAAGAAAGAATCGCTGCCATGAATCAGCGCACCGAAGAAGCGATGGCTGCTAACGCAGTTCAGTTTGATAAGAGAACCTATACGGTTGATGAGATTCAGGATATTCTGGGCATCAGCAGAACCAGTGCATACAACCTTGTGAAAAAGAAAGTTTTCCATAGCGTCCGCATCGGTGGCAGTATCAGAATCTCCAAAAAGAGTTTTGATGAGTGGTTGGATCATCAAATGTAAGATTTGTCAAGGGTGTCGTACAACCCGGCGACAAACTTCAAAACATATTGAGAGTTCGATAAAATGTAGCCATGACAAGAAACACATGGCTACATTTTTACATAGGAGGTTGTACGATGGCAGAAATGAGAAAACGCACGAGTATGTCTGTTCCGGAAATGGGCAGGATGCTCGGTCTTGGTAAAACGGAGTCATACTGGCTCATTAAGAAGAATTACTTCAAAACCATTCTTGTCGGCAACACCATGAGGGTGATGATCGACAGCTTTGAAGAATGGTATGCCAATCAGTTCAAATACCAGAAGGTCGATGGAACCCCTCCTGGCGAGGAACTGAAGAAAACTACATATTCAATGGAGGAGCTTGGACAGCGCCTTGGCTGAAAGAAGCGACTGCTTACGAACTGGTTGCCAAAGGGCATTTTGATGTGTCGATGTCCTGGGCAAGCGCAGAGTGACAAAGGAGAGCTTTGAAAGATGGTATGCTTCTCAAACCGATTACCGCACGGTAGAGGATCAGGAACTGGATGCAGATATTATGGCATCCACCTACGGTCTGCCGGAAATGGCAAGAATGCTTGGGGTACATCGTCAGACCATTTACTATATCGTTGCCAATGGAGATTTTGAGCTTATCAAGGTTGGCAGATATAAGCGAGCTACCAAAGAGAGCTTTGAAAAATGGTATCAGAATCAGGCTCGCTACCAGTTAGCGGAAGATAGACAGGAAAGGAGCTGATTACATGGCATCTATCGTTAAGAGAAAAAAGAAGTATTCTGTGGTTTATACATACACCGATGAGAACGGCAACAAGCGTCAGAAGTGGGAAACCTTTGAAACGAATGCTGAAGCAAAGAAAAGGAAGTTGCAGGTTGAATATGAGCAGGAGTCCGGAACCTTTATTCCCCCTTCTGCTAAAACCGTCAACGATCTTTTGGATGAGTATATGTCAATCTATGGTGTGAACACCTGGGCGATGTCTACCTATGAAAGCAGAAAGAGTCTGATTGCAAACTATATTCGTCCCCTCATCGGTGATATAAAGCTGGAGGATGTCACGCCGAGAATCATGGACAAGTATTACCGAGATTTGCTTTCTGTCAAAGCGGTTTCTTCTAAGTATGTAAAAGCCCGTACAGAATATCTGACTCCGCATACTGTCCGAGAGGTTCACAAGACATTGCGAAATGCTTTCAATCAGGCGGTCAAGTGGGAATTGATGACCAGAAACCCTGTGGAGCACGCTACGCTGCCGAAGGAAGAACACAAGACCAGGGACATCTGGACAGCAGAAGTGCTCCAGAAGGCTCTGGAAGCCTGTGACGATGATATTCTTCGTCTGGCTATCAACCTTGCCTTCTCTTGTTCCCTGCGAATGGGCGAGCTTCTTGGGCTTACCTGGGACTGTATTGACATTTCCCCCACCAGTATTGAACTTGGTCAGGCAAACATCTTCGTTGAAAAGGAGTTGCAGAGAGTAAATCGTGAAGCGATGGCAGATCTGGACGGTAAGGACATCATGTTCAAGTTCCCGCCGACTTTCGCCAGTACGCATACCGCATTGGTTCTCAAAACTCCTAAGACCAAAACAAGTGTCCGCAAGGTATTCTTACCGAAAACCGTAGCGGAAATGTTGGTACAGCGAAAGGCTGACATCGAAGAATTGAAAGACCTTTTCGGTGACGAGTTCGTAGACTTCAATCTGGTTTTCTGTTCTTCCAACGGCAAGCCGATTGAGGGGCAGGTTATCAACCGTGCTTTCAATAAGCTGATTGAGGAGAAGGGACTGCCGAAAGTGGTTTTCCATAGTCTCCGACATTCCAGTATCACTTACAAGCTGAAGCTGAACGGCGGCGATATGAAATCCGTTCAAGGCGATTCCGGTCATGCACAGGTCAAGATGGTAGCGGATGTTTACTCCCATATCATCGACGATGACCGCAGACTGAACGCTGAAAGAATGGAAGCTGCGTTCTACTCAGGCAGACAGGCAACACCTGAGCCGGTTCAACCGGCTGCACCGGAAAGCTCCGCTGATGATAAAGAACTTCTTCTGAAGCTTCTGCAAAATCCGGAAATGGCAGCACTCCTGAAGTCGCTGGCAAAAACATTATAGTAACTGTAAGGGCAGATCCTTTTACATAGCTACAATAGCTGTAAAAGGGTCTGCCCTTATTTTTTTGTTATGGAGGTCAACGAGTATGGATAGAATCTTTATGGACGAGTATTACGAGCATCTGAGAGCTGACAATATCGAGGCATTTTCCAAGGAAAGGAACGACGAATATGTTGGCAGAGCCGAAGAATACAAAGCAGCAAAGTCAGCATTGCTTGAAGGATTGGGACTTGAGCATTTGTTTGACCATAGCCATGAACTGACGCCGAAAGAGAAAGAAATATGGATGCTGTTCGATAGGGTTGATGTGGCAGAGCTTCTGGCAAGGGATGCTTTTGCCAAGGGTGCCTATATGCTCGGTGCTGAGGATAGAGAGATTATGCTGAAATAAAAAAAGACCTGCTTCGGCGGGTCTAAATTACATAGAATCATTGAGTCTGAAAAAACCTTTGAAATTCTTGATAATTCTGGTTGAAAAATTCGTTTTGAAATGATATATTAAACAGACTTAAATAGGTGTCCAAAATACCAGCACCCCTGTACGAGAATGAATAGGATTTCCTATCATTTCGTATAACGAGAGGTTACATAGAGGAATTTGCTTGCACTTGCAACGTCCACCAAAAATCGAAAGCCTTGCTAATTTCGAGCCAATCGGACGGTGTAAAATCCCTATGAAAATGCTTATGAAGCGTGATACCAGATAGGATTTGAAACAGTGAAAAACCTTGTATTTCCAAGGATTTTCTTGCACTGTGTTGCACTTGGTTTCATCGTATCGGGTCTACTCCTAAGCGAAAGGTCGGGGGTTCGAATCCCTTTTGGCACGCCAAAAACTCCGCCGGGAAACCCAGCAAAAGGCAGGCTCACATAAGGATACTTTCAAAAAGTTACCGATTGAGAGCAGCACAACGCCACAGAGTTTTAAAACTCTGTGGCGTTGTGCTTTTTTATAGCTAACAGGAAAATGATTAGAAAAAATTTTGATCTTTGATTAAGGTTGCGGGCGTAACAGTTACTGCAAAGTGATTTATTCTACAATGGCGGCGTCCGTCAGTCCGGAATAGTAAGCAGTATATTTCCGTAAAAACAGCAAAGCCGCCCGGTTTCGGACGGCAAATTGGCACAGGCTGTGTTTTATACTCCCCAAAGCAACATGCCGAGTGCGGCAGAAAAGAGTATCATTATAATCGGCGACGGTGCAGTTTTTTTGATTCTTTTATATCCGAAATGTGTCAGCCACAGAATGGCAAAGACCAAAATGGATTTAGGATCCGGAGCAAGCGCCGAATGAATATTCGCAAAACCAAGCAATGTTGATATGGCCATACCGATTGCCGTAGCGAGAATCATTGCAATAACGCATGGGCGGACGCCGGAGAGAAAAGCGTTGACGCCGGCATATTTCATCAGGTTTTTGAGTACCGCCGCAATTAAAAGTATAATAATGAAAGACGGAAGAACAACGCCGAGCGTAGCAATAAACGAGCCGAGAATGCCGCCTTGTGTGGAGCCTATAAATGTCGCCATATTAACGGCAAGCGGACCGGGTGTCGATTCCGAAACGGCAATGAAATTTAAGAATTCGCTTTCCGTTAGCCAGCCGTTTGAAATGACTGTTTCTCTTACAAGGGAAACCATTCCGTATCCGCCGCCGAAGGAAAGGGCGCCGATCATTAAAAAATTCAGGAATAATTTCACGTAGATCATTGTTAATTGTCGTTTCCTTTCCGCAGTTTTTTTCAGGAAGAAAATTGCAAGTCCTGCTGTGCCGCAAATCAGAATATAGTAAATGGAAGAAAAAGAAACGGCGAAAACAGTGCACGCCAGCATTGCAACAATGACCGACAGCAATATGACCGTGTTAAAGACATTTCTTTTAATGCTTTTCAGCATTTTCAAGCCAGCAAAGGAGATCAGATAGATCACACATACCTGTATTCCGCGGAAAGCACGGGAAACCCAAGTAAGGCTTAAGAATTGATCAAAAAACAGTGAGATGCAAAAAATTACAGTAAACGAAGGAATACAAACCGCCACGGTAGCCGCCGCAGCACCGAACAAGCCTGCAATTTTGTAGCCGATGTATGTGGCGCTGTTGATTGCAACCGGTCCGGGTGTAGACTCGGCAATGGCTACCATATTCAGAAAGTCGTCCTTTTCGATCCACTTCTTGCGCTCTACAAATTCGTTTTCAAGCAGCGCAATCATAGCATATCCGCCGCCGAAGGTAAAGGCGCCGATTTTAAGAAAGGTGAGAAACAAAGTCCACTCTTTTCTCATTGCCGCACCACCTGTCTTTTACTGATAATAAAAAGTATAACGATACCGAGAATAATCAGGCAGCCGGACAGCACCTGTGATACACGGATACCCGGAAGGAGATAAAGGCTGTCGGAGCGCAACCCCTCCACAAAAAACCGTATCGTTCCGTACCCGATCATATAAAACGGAAGAAGATAGCTTTTCGCCTGAAATGCGGGTAACATATCGGTTCAAATCCTTGTTTCCTCGCTTTTCTCAGTCTACCCGCAGCATACGGTAACCGACGCCGATATGCGTCTGAATGTATTGCGGACAGTCCCTTTGCGGCTCCAGCTTTTTGCGCAGGGTCGCCATAAACACCCGCAGAGAAGCAATATCGTTTTCCCAGCTGCTGCCCCAAATCTGCTGCGTGATATAGGTGTGCGTCAGCACCTTTCCGACATTATGAGAGAGCAGACACAAAAGCTTATATTCAATCGGGGTCAGGTGCAATTCCTCCCCATTTAGATAAGCGCAGCCGGCGGCATAATCGATTTTAAGCTTGCCGTTTTGGAAAACGGGTGAGTCGGCGTCGCCGCTTGCCTGAAGCAGCAGCAGGCGTCTTTGCGTGACCCGAAGGCGTGCCAAAAGCTCCTCTATGGAAAAGGCTTTGTCAGATAGTCGTCCGCCCCGGCATCCAGCGCCGTGATTTTGTCTTTATCCTCGCTGCGCGCACTGATCACAATAATGGGCATATTTGACCATGAGCGGATGCTTTCGATCACCTGTGTGCCGTCGATATCCGGCAGCCCCAGATCCAGCAGAACGATATCCGGGTTATGGGAGGTCGCTTCTATAATAGCGCTGTGTCCGTTCTCAGCGGTCAGGTAGTGGTAATCGTGAGCCTTTAGCGTTGTTACGATCAGATTGCGGATGGGGCGGTCGTCCTCCACGACGAGTACAAGGGGTTTATTCATTCAGAGTCACCTCGCTAAGCGGTAAAGTAAAGGTAAATATGCAGCCGTGCGGTACGTTATCCGTAAGCGTCAGCGTTCCGCCGTGCAGCTCTACAATAGATTTACACAGGGTAAGCCCGATCCCGAAGCTTCTGCGGCTGTCTGCGACTGTATTTTTTTCCACTGTAAAACATCTCAAAAATATGCGGTTTCATATCATCTGCAATTCCGTTTCCGTTATCGGTAACTCGGATCACGGCATCCCCGCCCTGTTTTTCCGCACTTACGCAGATTTCGGAGCCTTGTTCGGTATATTTCAAAGCATTATCAATAAGGTTGACAATGACCTGCACGATAAGCTGTGCGTCCATACGGGCAAGGATCAGATCGTCGCACCTTACCGTCACCTTGTGTCCGACGGATTTTTTCTTCAAATGCGAAACGGCTTCGTTGACCACTTCGTCCACAAGCTGGTCGGTAAGCTCCAGCTTCAGGCGTCCGTCATTCAGCCGTGTAACATACAGCAGATTTTCCACCACGCCGATCAGCCATTCGGAATCGTCATAAATATCTTTATAGATCTGCTGCTTGGTTGCTTCGTCCAGGCAGTTTCCGTTATGCAAAAGTGTGTCCGCATTACCCGAAACGGAGCAAAGCGGCGTGCGCAGATCGTGTGAGATTGACCGCAAAAGGTCGGCGCGCAGCTGCTCGCTTTTTGCAAGATCTGCCGCCCGTTCCTTTTCGGCGGCGTTGTGAGCATTATCCATTGCTAGCGCACATTCGTTCACAACCGACAGTACGATGCTGCTCTCAAATGAATCGGGCTTTTCGGGTTTCATCGGTATCCCAATTACACCGTAGACTCTGCCGCCTGCACGGATTGCAAGATAAAGACATTCGGATTTTCCAAACTGTGCTGTCGCTGCTCCTGCACGGTGACCGTTTTGAAGCACCCATTCTGCGGTCTGCCGCTCTGCATCGCTTAGCAGCTTTTCAGCGTGTGTATCCTTTTTTTCGGCATACAGCCGCCCGGACAACATTCCGTTTTCGCCTTTCGTATAGGCAACAATACTGCGGTCAAGCAACCGCGAGAGCTGCATACAGGTCACACTTAAAACATCATCGTTGCTTTTTGCTTTTTGCAGCAGACGGTCAGTGTCAAACAGCACCTGCACACGGAACGCAGAGCGAGCCGAGAGCCTTGCATGATCTTTCAGCTTCGAGGCAAGCGTGCCGGTGAGAACGGAAGACGCCAGCATAACTGCAAAGGTAACGGGATACCTACGGCATAGGTCTGAAAGGACAGCCTGGGTTCGGTAAGGAAAAATCCGAACAATACAACACTTAGAAGTGAGCCTGCTATACTGCAAAGGTATCCTTTGGTCAAAACGGAGATCATCAGCACACCTAAGATGTATACCGTAACGATATTGGTATCGGGAAAGTCGAGATGGTCGAACAGAAACCCGATCGCCGTACATACGACAAGCGCCAGGACGGTCACGGCAATATCCCGTAGCGACGGTATCTCTGCACCAAAGAACAGACGGCGTCTGTGCGACTTTGTGTAGTTCAGTGCGTCGGGAATAATATGAATGTCAACATCGGGGGCGGAGGAGATCAGCTTTTCGGTGAGAGTCGGTCTTCCGAACAGCCCTCTGCGTCTGGCACTGCTTTGCCCGATCACGATTTTTGTGACATCGGAAAGCCTGACATATTCCGAGATCTGCAGCGCTACATTCTCGCCGTGCGTCATAACGATCTCGGCGCCGAGCCTTTGCGCGAGCTGTATGTTCTGCGAAAGCCGGGACTGATCCTCATCATTTATGACCGTATCCGTCTGCACATAGATGGCGGTAAATCTTGCATGAAGGACCTTAGCCATCTTTGCGGCGGTGTGTATGATCCTTGCATTAGACGGCGAAGAGGATAGGCAGACAAGGATATGCTCGTCTGTATCGAATTTTGACTGTTCGGTTGTACTTTCATCGGTTTCACCGCCCTTTTATTTATTATTATACAGTAAAACTGTAAAAAAATCTACCGCAACCTAAAAATCATTCTTCTGCCCATTGGAAAGAATAATATCAACATTTCCGTGCGTTTCACGAAAACGGCGGATCTCACATAATATTTCACTTTCGGACAGTCCATGCGGCAGCAGGACTTCGGAAGGCTCGCAGGATTCGTTTTCCTTTAACAGTGCCTTTCTGTTTTCTTCAAGAAATCGATCCAGCCTGCTCATAAGATAAAATCCGAAAACAAATACGGCAAGCAGGCTGACAATCAGCAATAGCTCAGCCATCCTCATTCACCTCTGTTAAATGCGAAAACACTTTTGCAGTTCTTTGTAAGCACCGAGAACCAAAAGAGTGATCTTGTCCGTAAAAACGGTTTCCGGTGAAACTGCCATATTGATTTTTCCGTTCTCCTTGGTTGCCATAATATTGATGCTGTATTTTCTGCGGATATCCAGTTCTCCGACGGTTTTGCCGATCCATCCCTTCGGCACCTCTACCTCAAAAATGGCATGACCCTCATCAACCTCAATGTAATCCCGAATGTGGTCGGCGGTGTACCGAATAGCAGCCCAATTTGCTACCTGTTTTTCCGGGTAAATGACCTCGTCCGCTCCGTTCCGCAGAAGGAATTTTTCCTGCACATCACGCTCGGCACGGGATACAACTAATTTTGCGCCGAGTTCTTTCAGCAAAGAAGTGGTTTCCAGCGAGTTTTGAAAATTTCCGCCGATGGTGACAATGCACACATCAAAGTTTCCGATGCCGAGCGACCTTAAAAACTCCGTGTTTGTGCTGTCGCCGATCTGTGCATTGGTGACGATCGGCAGACTTTCATTGACTCTTTCTTCGTTGATGTCTACCGCCATCACCTCGTGTCCGAGCTTATTCAGCTGCAAAGCAATATGCCTACCGAATCTGCCGAGACCTATTAACAATATGTTTTTCATAATATAGTAACTCCTTTATCCGACTGTGATTTTTTCGAGTGGCAGCTTTGCTCCGCTCTGATTTTTGTTGGAAATCGCCGCGTAAATCAGGGTAAGTCCGCCGACTCTGCCGAGATACATCAAGACGATCAAAATAAGCTGAGAAAGAACACCGAGCTGCGGTGTGATTCCAAGGGTAAGCCCGACCGTTCCGACAGCAGACGCCGTTTCGTAAAGGCAGGTGCTAAGCGGCAGACCTTCTGCCGTGCTGATAACAATGCCGCCGACAAAAAACAGCAGGAAATACATTACGGCAACGGCTGCGGCGTTTTTCACTACCGAACCGTCAATGCGCCTGCCGCAGACTTCGGCATCGTCCTTTTTGCGACAGACGGAGAATGCACTCAGAATCAGAACGGCAAGCGTGGTCGTTTTCATACCGCCTGCCGTGGAGCCGGGCGAGCCGCCGACGAGCATGAGCAGGGTCATAATTGCCTTGGAAGAACCGGTCATAGCGGGAAGATCAGCGGTATTGAAACCGGCGGTTCTCGGTGTGACAGACTGAAAAAGCGACGCAAGAATCCTTTCGGCGAGCGGCAGCCCCGTAAAATCGCAGAAGAAAAAGAATACTGCGGGAGCGATAATGAGGATTGCCGTTGTTACCAATATGACCTTACTTTGCATACGGTATTTTTTGAAATGCCACTTGTTTGTGTAAATATCGTCCCAGGTCAAAAATCCAATACCGCCCACAATAATTAAAAGCATAATTGTAATGTTTATCGCCGGATTTCCTATGTATCCCGTAAGTGACGGGTATTTGTTTTCGGCGGTGCCGAGTATGTCAAAACCGGCGTTGCAAAAGGCGGAAACCGAATGAAACGCCGCCATCCAAATTCCCTTAATACCGTAGTTTCCGCAAAATGTCGGCAGCATGACGATCATCCCGATAAGCTCGATCAAAAAAGTTCCCCGCACAATAAAACGAGTCAGGCGGACGATCCCGCCGACCTTCGGGGCAGAGATGGCATCCTGCATGGTACTGCGCTGCATCAGCGATATTTTCCTGCCGGACAGCATAGCGAAAAGTGCCGCAACTGTCACAACACCGAGCCCGCCTATCTGAATCAGCAGCAGTATTACCGTCTGCCCGAAAGCGGACCAATAACTGCCCGTATCCTGTACGACCAGCCCCGTAACGCAAACGGCGGAGGTCGATGTGAACAGCGCCTCGTGAAACGGCGTAACAACTCCGGCAGTCGATGAAAACGGCAGCATCAATATCAGCGCTCCAAGCACTATGACGCCGGCAAAGCCAAAACGATCAGCTTAAAGGATGACAGCCGCTTTTTTCTATGTATAATTTTAGGCATATATACTTCTCCTGTTTCTACTTGTTTACAAAGAGTATACCGTGAAATATAAAAAAACGGTGTAATGATTCGGCACTCTGTATTAAGATTACATTAAGGCGCTCATTCTTTAAAAAAACAGCGCAGAGCATAGCAAACGGCATAGAGAAAGGCGGATCCGTTTGTAACCGTTGTGCGGCTTGAAACAAAGCTCAGAGCCACTCTCACAGAACAACAAAAGGCTCTGTTCGAACAAATTAAAAAACGGATGTAGAAATTACGACCGGAATGAGCTACAAGCGTTCACAAACGGATTTCGATTTGCATCGCCGCTAGCGTTTCAGGCTTTTCTCCAGCAGTATCAAAGCAACTCATAAATAGCTATATATAAATGTAAAAGGATGTTCCGTTTGGAGCGTCCTAATTTTTCCTTGCATATGTTTTATATTTGTGTTTTGTTTTTCTTGGGATTGTCGGGCATATCAGTCATTTTTGACATTCTCACAAGCATTTCTTCTATGCCTTTTCTTCCTCTGTCTCTGTCGTCAATATTCATAACAACACTAAAATAGTAGTGTCACAATGCGTGGTACTCCTTGATTTTATGCGGATATTCAGAAATACTTAAAAATCGTAACGCAGAATTTCACAGTTTTTAACACCGAAATCTGCATACTCCTCATTTGTCATATCGTTAAAATATGAGTTGACAACCCTTGCTATGCCGTTGTGTGCAACTAAAATACAAACCTTTCCGCTTGCTTTCACATCATCAAGCAGATTGTAAATTCTTTGTGCAAGGTGCAGCATAGACTCTCCGCCGTCATAACGGCTGACGAAATCTCTTTTGGCAATGCGAAATTCTTCGCCGTTTCTTGGCGTTCCCTCATATTTTCCAAAGTTTTGCTCGGTTAATCTCGGCTCTGCTTTTGCAGGAATTCCCGTGATTTTCGAAATGTGCTTTGCGGTTTTTTCGGCTCTCATAAGCGGAGAATAGAGGATGATATCTGCTTTTATATTCTCTGAAAGAATTTTCTTGCCCGTTTCAACAGCCTGTTCATGACCTTTTTCCGTGAGGTCAATATCCGTTGAACCGCAGATTTTATTTTCAACATTCCACACGGTCTGTCCGTGTCTGACAAAATACATATGTCCCATAAGCGTTCTCCTTGCAGTTTTTCTGAACACTATTTTAATTGAGCCGACAACGAAAATCAAGTTACAAAACAAATTTTTTGCAAATAAATTGACAGTGGCAAAGTCAGCTGATATATTTGATATGTACAGTTCAAAATTAAAAACGGAGTGATTTGTATGAAGAAAACTTTGATTGTAATAGATATGCAGAATGATTTTATTGACGGCAGTCTCGGTACTGATGAGGCTGTGAAAATTGTGCCTAATGTACGCAAAAAGATTGAAGAATACCGTTCAAACGGTGATGAAATTATTTTTACAAGGGATACTCACGGTGAAGATTACCTAAGCACTCCCGAGGGCAAAAAACTACCCGTTGTGCATTGCGTAAAAAATACTCACGGCTGGCAGATTGCAGACGGACTTGATGTTCCCGACGCAATCCATATTGACAAGCGTCATTCGGCTATACTCATTGGGATAAATTCTGCTTTGAAAAAATCGAGCTTGTAGGACTTTGCACCGATATCTGCGTTGTGTCAAATGCGTTGATTCTAAAGGCACTTTTCCCGAACGCTGAAATCAGCGTTGATTCGGCTTGCTGTGCCGGCGTAACCCCCGAAACCCACAATTCCGCCCTCGCAACAATGAAAATGTGCCAGATTGATGTGGAGTGATTTAATAATAAAATATATTGTGATTTTAAGTTCGTGATATTGAATATATTAAAATACTTTGCGATAATTACTTGGTAAGGAAACGGTGGCGGCTGTTTCGACTCCCTTATCAGAGAGGGGGTGATTGCGTGGAATACATAGCTGTGATAATCATCTTCACATTTTTTATTGTGTTCACCATAAAGAAACAACCGCCCTGTGTCGTGAACAGAGCGGTTAATCTTTAATTAATTTTTATTGTTCAAACTTGCGAAACAGCTAAAGCCGTTTCCTTACTTGTATATTATCATTGATGAACAATTATGTCAATAAAAAACTTCAATTTTGGTTGACAAGAGATTGAAGTTTTATTTTTTGTATGAAGCTACTCGGAAAGTACAAATATTCTTTCTATAACAGCTTTGAAAAATGGTAAATCTTTTTCCTGCTGATAATCCATATAACTCCAATGTGTGATATATCTCCATTTTGAAATCAACAATGATGTGGCTGTGCTGTAATCCGTATGTTTCAGCATTTTTTTAAGCTGATTGTAATCGGTAATATTTAAAATGTTTTTGTTATTATATTCATATTTTGAATCATTGAAACTGCCTAATTTAAATCCCATTTTTACCAAATCATTACCGAAATTCATTTCAAAATCATGAATATCCATAGAATTATTGATGAATTTTTCGTAGTATGGTTTTAGCACCTTAGCGGTATTTTTTCTTCCGTTTATGTATGAAACAGGATTTTGCGTCATATTTACTAAATCGGCAATGTTTTTGTTTATGTAAATATTCGGCTTATTAACTGCTTGACAGGTGCAGTATTTGCGATTTGACCTTGAAAGATTTTCTTTGCACAATCGTGGATAGAATGGAGTTTCCACACCTGAAGAATACCACTTCATATTTTCATAAACTCCGACAATCAGTCCGTGATTTACAGCAATAAGATAGTCGCAATTTTCTGCTCGTTTGGTGTCGATTATCCAATGACCTCTCGCACATTCCATAACTTGGCTGTCTGACATATCGTATTTATAAAGTGAATTTATTTTAACAATTAAAAGATTGCGGAAAATATCTTCTTTTGAAAGAATTTCGGCACCGTAAATTTTTTCAAAATCTTCAGCTGTAATAACAGGTGCTGTGTGGTGTCCCGAAACTACATTAGTCAGTGATTGAGAGTCAATGTAGTTCATTATATTTATCAAAGCCGATTCGGCAACGAATGCCTCTTTTTCCGAAAGACCATATGATATAATTAGTTTTTTGATTTTGTTACCCGATGAGAGTATTTCTTTTATACGATTCGACTTATTTGAGTTATCGAGTTTTTCTTCGTGTTGAAAAATACGGTTGTTAATTCCTTTGCCTATGTAAAATATTTTGTTATCTCTTGGATCTGCAAGGGCATAAACATAGTAACCTAATTTTTGTTTTACCTTATCGGAAAAGCCATTCATAAGAAACATACCTTTCAGCTTAATTTATTTAATGATACCATAAATGTTAAATACGGTAAAGCGTTGTTTTGTGTACTTGATTTATACAAATACGGTCGGGAAAATTCGGTGTATTGTTTTACACCTGTCTTCCCGACCGCATTTTTTATTATTACCTATTTTTAAAAATCATTCTTCCATTTGCTTGCCGAGGAATGCGGCGGCTGTTTGTGCAAGCTTGATTTCGGCACTTGTCGGGATTTTGGTCTGTTCGCCTGTGAGCATAACTACCGCACCCGAAACATCTCCGGCGGCAATAATCGGATAGATTACCGATGCATAGTGTTCAATGCCCTCAATCGGCTGAATATCGCCGAGTGTCTGCTGTGTTGCCGAATAGGTTTTGCGATTTTCCATATATCCCTCAAGCACGGTTGTTACCCTGCGCTCAAGAAATTCACGCTTTGAAACCCCTGCGGCGGCGATTACATGGTCACGATCTGTTATGATTGTCGGCATTGAGCTGATTTTGGCAAGCACATCTGCGTATTGTGACGCAAACTCCGCAAGCTCTCCGACAGGCGAATATTTTTTTAAAAATAACCTCGCCGTCCGTTGCGGTATAAATTTCGAGCGGATCTCCCTCACGAATACGAAGCGTCCGCCTGATTTCTTTCGGTATAACCACTCTGCCGAGATCGTCGATTCTTCTGACGATTCCTGTTGCTTTCATATTAAAAACTCCCTTCGGACAATTTTGCCCTTTGTCTGATACATATTCAGCAAATTATTTGCAGTAATATTGTTTGATTCATACAGTTTTTTATACCGAAATTTTCTTTGGTGACATATTTTTACAGCATATAAATAATATAACTTTATCACGATTTAGTTAATCGTAACCACCTAAATTACAAAATAATCTTGACTTAGCAAAAACAGTGGTTTATAATTTAGTTAATCGTAAATAACTAAATCGTAAATGAGTAATTTGCAAACGGTCAGAGGTGAGAATTTTGTTTATAGGCAGAAAGAATGAGCTTTTACAGCTTAACAGATTGTATAACAGCGGAAAATTTGAATTTGCCGTCATATACGGTCGCCGCCGTGTGGGAAAAACGGCTATCATAAACGAGTTTGTCAAGGATAAAAACGCAATTTGTTTCACAGGAGTTGAAACAAATGCAAAGCAAAATCTTGAAAATTTGAGCGAGTGTATTCTTGAATTTTCAACAGGAATGAAAACGGATACTGCTTTTTCAAACTTTCAGTCGGCACTTGAATATGTTTTTAAATTATCAGAGAACAAAAGAATCGTCCTTTGCCTTGACGAATATCCGTATGTAGCAAGAGCGTCAAGAAGTCTTGCATCAACACTGCAAATGTTAATTGACAAATATAAAGACCGTTCAAAGTTGTTTCTTATTCTCTGCGGTTCATCAATGTCATATATTGAGGACCATGTGCTTGCATACAAAGCACCCTTGTATGGCAGAAGAACGGCTCAGTTTAAGATTTTGCCGTTTGAATTTTGCGAGGCTTGTGAGTATTTTAACGGAATGTCATCTGAAGATAAGGCGCTTGCCTACGGGCTTGTGGGAGGTACACCGCAATATCTTTTGCAGATTAACAACAAAATTTCAATAGAGGATAATATAAAAAATATTTTTCTGAATCCTGTATCGGCTCTGTATGAAGAGCCTAACAATCTTTTGAAACAAGAGGTAAGAGAGCCGGCTATTTATAATGCTGTGATTACGGCAATTGCTACGGGTGCATCAAAAATATCGGAGATTCAACAAAGGTTGGAGAAACCTCAAGCACTTGTGTTGCTTATGTCAAGAATCTTGTTGCTCTCGGAATTGTGAGAAAAGAAGTGCCGTACGGTGAAAAATCCACAAAGAAAACAATTTATTCTATTGAGGATAATATGTTCAGATTTTGGTATCGTTTTGTGCCGGAAAATTCTTCGATAATTTCAAGAGGTGCGGTTGAACTTGCGTACAGTCGAATTGCACCGTATTTGTCGGATTATATGGGTGCTGTGTTTGAAGAAATCTGCAAGCAGTATTTGTGGAAAAGGTTGCTGAACGGTGATTCCGAAATTGATTTTACGGATATCGGCAGATGGTGGGGAACAAATCCAAAAACGAGACAACAGGAAGAAATTGATATAATCGGCTCGGCAGATAAAAATACGGCTCTTTTGGGTGAATGTAAGTGGCGTAATGAAAGTGTTGACCTCGGTGTTCTTGAAACGCTTGTTGAACGCAGTAAGCTTTTTAATTTCGACAAAAAGCATTTTTATATTTTTTCAAAGTCCGATTTTACAAAGGGTTGCATTGATAAGGCAAATGAACTCGGAAATGTCAGCCTGATTGCTTATGATGATATTTTAAAATATAATAACGAAAATTAAATGTAAAAATCCCCGTCGGAGAAATCTGACGGGGATTTGACTTTGTTGTAAGCGATTACGCTTTCTTGGATTTTGAGGTGATTTTATCTGCGATTTTGGTAACTATAACGCAGAGGATAATAGTGAAAACCATATCCGGCAGAGTGTTGCCGACTATGGTATCAACATTCAGCAAGAAGCGATATGCCGCAAAGCCTGCGAGCCATACTATGATGTTGCATATGTCAACGGCTTTGCTTGCTCTGTCTTTTTTGAGAATGAAAAGTCTGCAATCTGAATGGCAATCATCGGGCAAATACCGAACCGATGAGGTAAAGGAATTTTGTGATGTCATCCATAGGATAAATAATTGCGGCGATTACACCTACTATTGTTACTGCAACGGCAACATATTTTCCTTTGAGTTTGAGAATATCGACTCACTCGAAATTCCTGCCGAGTAAGCATCAAGGAATGTTGTTGTAACTGTTGAAAGAATTACAATTATACAAGACCTGCAACTTGCATGAGTCCTAGTCGATTTAAGCATGATTTTG
>ENA-OPZM01000015-OPZM01000015.1-human-gut-metagenome-genome-assembly--contig:-NODE-15-length-68341-cov-10.737503_pt1 | contig 68341 bp, 78 predicted proteins | sample MGYA00242478_ERZ504493 | MGnify/ENA primary metagenome ERZ504493 (study PRJEB26092, sample SAMD00036227) | human gut metagenome | host: Homo sapiens | study: EMG produced TPA metagenomics assembly of... | reverse complement strand
CGGCGTCCTGCATTCCTGTGTGTGATCGAATAAAGGTGTTCACTGTCGGCACTTGTTCCTGAATACCCTGAGCGTCAATTTGAACATTGCAGGCGGCGGTGATGCCGGTGGAACGAGAACACCGGCATCGTCCGGTTCCTTGATGGATTCCCGAGTGCCTGTCAACCAACTGATGGTTCTCGGGAGGAAAGGAAATGACGACACCGGTGTGTGTCCGACAGCGTATCAGGCAGCTCGACCGCCAAGGCTGAGCCACAAGGAGATATCACGAAGGCTCGGCGTATCGCGCACGACCGTGGTCAAGTACGCCAACCATGGGGATTATTCACCCAGGCCATCGAATGCCGTCCGACCGGGCAGGTCGCTGGTCGATGCGGGGTACGCGGCCATCGTGGACGGATGGCTGACCGCCGACCTGCGCATGCCGGTCAAGCAACGCCATACCGCGGCCCGCGTGTACGAGCGGCTCGTGGCGGAGTGCGGGTTCACGGGCTCGTATTCGTCGGCGTAGCGCTGGGTCAAGCGCTGGAGGCAGGAGCATCGAGCGCAGTCGGACGCTTCGCCGAGTTGGAGTGGGCGCGGGAAGCGCGCAGGTCGATTTCGGCCAGGCCAGGGCCGTGATCGCCGGAGTCGAACGGGTCGTGCATTTCCTGGTGGTGTCGTTCCCGTACTCGAACATGCGCTGGGTGGTCGCCCTTCCCGGCGAGACCTCGGAGTGCGTGTGCCAGGGTTTGCTGTGGATCTTCGAGCGCATGGGCATGGCGCCTAGGGTGGTGGTGTTCGACAACGCCACCGGCGTGGGCCATCGCAGGCCGGACGGCACGGTCACCCAGACCCGCTTGTTCTCCCTGTTCTGCGCGCATTACGGGTTCGAGCCGCGGTTCTGCAACCCGTATTCCGGCCATGAGAAGGGCAGCGTGGAGAACGCCGTCGGCTTCGTCAGGTGCAACCTGATGGTGCCGATGCCGTCGGCCGAGAGCTTCCAAACGCTGACGCGCGTGTGGCTTGACGAGTGCGAACGCGTCGCCGGATCGGATCACTACCGGCATGGCGTTCCGGTGATCGAACTGTTCGAGGCGGAGAAGGACCACATGCTGCCCTTGCCCGGCGTGCGGTTCGACCCGTGTGACTGGAGGAGCGTGAAGGCCGACAAGACCGGCGCCGTCACGATCGACGCGAACCGGTATCTGGCCGGACCGAAATGGCGTTCCATGCGCCTGCAGGCCGGGGTGCGCGTCTTCGAGATCGAACTGCGGGGCCCGACGGCGAAACGATCACCACGCTGGAGAGGATTTGGGGCCATTCGGCGAAAACCCAGGTGGATCCGGCGAGCCTGCTCGCGATCATCGCGCGAAAGTCCCGCATATGGGGCGAAAGCCCGATCAGGAACGATTTCCCCGAAACCGTGCGAGTCCTGCTCGACCGCATGGACGCACGCACGCGCTCCAATCTGCTCGACGACATCCGAGCCGTTGCCGCCGACTGCGGGTTCGCCGCCACGGTCAAAGCGGTGGAGACCGTCATCGACGCGGGACGGACCGTCGACCGCGCGGCGATCGGCACATGTGCCAAACGCATCCTCGAGGGTGCGGGAACCGAAGGCGGGCAGGATTTGAAGCGTTACGACAAATACATGAAGGAGGCCGAATGAGCCAGCAAAAACCGCGGCAGCGCGGCGGCCGCGTTCTTGACAAGGCCACGCCGGAACAGGTCATGGGCCTCGCCCGCAACCTGCCGTTGACACACAGCGTGCTCGAGAAGGCCCTGGAGGACGCCACGCCCGGCCAGCTCGGCTTCCTGGCCAACCTGTTCGAGAAGGAGAACGCGAGCCGGGCCGAATCCAAACGGCGGCGGCTGCTCAAACAGGCCGGGTTCCCCAGAGCAAGACCCTGGAGGGATACGACTGGAGCATGGCCTCGTTCCCCGCCGACTGGGGCCGCGAACAGCTGGAAAGCCTGGAATTCGTCGACCGGGCCGAGGACCTCGTGCTCTACGGCGACGTCGGCTGCGGCAAGACCCACCTGGACATCGCGATCGGCATGCTCGCATGCCAACGCATGATACCCGTGAGGTTCTTCACCGCCTCCAGCCTGGTCATGCGCTTGAGGAAGGCCAAGGACGACAACAGATTGGACGCCAAGCTCAAGTCGATCGGCAGGGCCGGGCTGGTCATCATCGACGAATTGGGCTACCTGCATCGACATCGACGGGGCCAGGCTTCTGTTCCAGGTCATCGCGGACAGCTACGAGACCCGCAGCGTCATCTTCACCTCGAACCTCGAGTCCGGCAGATGGGGCGACGTGTTCGGCGACGGGGACATGGCCGCCGCGGTCATCGACCGCATCGTCCACCACGGCAGGATCCTCCGCTTCCACGGCGAATCCTATCGGAACAGACACTCCCTCATGAAATAAACCAGACAAACAACAAAACAAGGAACCAACCGCCGACGGCGTTCAAGTTGAACGCGACGGTGTTCAGATTAAGTGCCGAACACGTCCACCTCAATTTGACGAAATACACATTCCCCTGGCAACGGCGGCACCGGTGCTTGAGTGCCCCTTTCAACACTGAAACTCTTCTAGGAACAGTGTAGTTCAGGAAAAGCGGGTATTGGTTGATTTATACATGCCTATGCGGTTTGGCAAAAGGAAGAGACCCTGGATTTGAGCATTGTTAAGAGGCTTGGAAGCTGTTGCTGCTACTCGTAGAGAAGAGAGGCCCACCGCATTTCAGGACGTAAACGTAGCCTTGGATGGGCGCTGATATAAAGGACTGTACATTCTTTGGCGATTGAACATGCTGCATGAGTGACAAAGTATGTAATTGAGATGTAGATGCATGAGAGTGCTGAGAGTGCGTGAAGGCGCGTGGACGCATTCTGACGAATTGCTGACCTGGAAGCAGATCCTATCTGTTGAAAGCCCGTCGCGCTCGCGGAGAAAACATGGCCCATGGTGAATGCGGATTGCCCGCATGTCATTCATCGAGCAAACAAAGGAGCGGATACCATGGGCATTAAGCACGATGTGTCTTATCGGAGTGGAGAGAACATGGCTAAGAAAACCGACGAAGAGCTTTACGATGTGGCGATAAATATGATTGGAAGCGTTGCGAAGCTTCCGGTTATTAGGGTTGATAGGGAAGCGTTCCTGCGGCAGCAATTCGCCGATTCGAAATATCTCGATGAGATTCTGAAGCACGGCCCCCAGCATGTGTATACGGCGGAGTCGCTGCGGAAGAAGGCGGACGGGGTGATCAAGAAGTCGACGAATCAGACCACTCTTGCCTCCTTTGTGGCAGGAATCCCCGGTGGCCCTGCCGCCGTTGCCATCGGAGGTGCTGATGTGGCCCAGTACTTTGGTTTTGCGATAAACCTGGCGCAGAAAATCGCCTATCTTTTCGGCGAGGATGATTTGTTCACCGACGAGTCGGAACTGAATGAAGGTGCCAAAGTCCGAGTCCTTGCGTATTTGGGTGTGATGCTCGGCGCGTCAGGTTCGGCGATGTTGGTAGGAAAGCTTGCCAGGGAAGTCGGCAAGAACATGGGCAAGAAGATCACGCAACAGGCTTTGACGAAAACGACTTGGTATCCACTGCTCAAGAAAATCGGCGCGATGGTTGGCAAACGGGTGGTGAAGGAGTCGGTTGGGAAGGCTGTTGCCAAGGTTGTGCCCGTTGTTGGCGGTGCTATTTCCGGGGTGATAACCTATGCGACGTTCAAACCTATGGGCGGCCGATTGGCCGATGTGCTGGTACGTAATCTGAATGGTGATTTTGATGAGACCGGCATGGAACTTCGCCCGGAATTCAAGAAAACCAATGCCTTGGAAGATGACGCGGAAGTCACGATTCATGCGATTGAGATAGACGACTGAAAGCGATGGGGTGGGTGGATAGCAGATTATCCGTCTGCTATCCACCCACCCCATCAGCTCTGTCATCGGCTCAAAGCGTTTCGCTATTCTTCAAACGCTTTGTCCACGAACTCAGCAAGTTTGCCTTCTTTCGCGAGCTGAGCGGAGTCAGCCATTGCGAAATGCGTGTGCAGACCCTTGCCTAATTTGTTGTCATATCCGAGGATATAGTGGGTCGCGATCTGATAGATAATCTCGGTAGGCGCGATGCCATACACCTGGTGTTCGAGGATATGTGCCAGACGAATGTGATCATCCGGGAAGTAGCGTCGCATTGCCTTGTTGTTGTACAGACGCTTGATAATTTCGGTAATGTACATACCCGATTTCATATACAGGTCGGCGAACGTGTGCGTCGGATCGTCGAAGCAGCCCGGATTCTCCTGTTCGAGCATATCGACCATTTCCACTACGACTTTGCGCGGGGTGAAGATCTGGTTGGTCTTCTGGGGTGGTACATAGTCAAAGATGTCTTCTTTGTGGGATTCATCGAAATAGTCGGCGAGTTTGCTGCGCAGATGGATGAATTCAAGCACGGAATCATTGAACACAACAGGGTTGAACAGGTGGCCGTCGAAATGTTCTTTTTCACCGGTCACACGGTTCGTCACTTCTCCGCCGTCGCGCAGAAGCCTGAACTGGTCCACGGTGATGCTGGTGACATCCTTGAATACACGGTCCGGAATGATGCTGTCGAACGATTCAAGTGTGGTGTTCTCGTTTCCGTAGGCCATGAGGAATGACGGGATTGTGCGGGAGAAACCGCGCAGATGGTCGCGGATGCCGTTTTCGATGCTGTTCTTCTGAGCTTCCTTCTTCGCGGTTTCAATCTCACCTACCACGGTTTCGCCAGCGGATTGGACCATTTCGCTGCGCGACTGCTTGAGATTATCAATAAGATTCAGACGAGCGGTTTCAATCCGTTTGTCATGTGCCTGATTGATTTGCTCTTCCTCAGCTTGGCTCTTGGCATTTTCGAGTGCTTGCGTACGGTCGCGTTCGATGCGGTTCTTCTCGATGTTGTAGTTGCCGTACTCGCGGTTGATACGGTTATTCACATCGGCCTTGATCTTGCGTTCGACCTTCTTCTGTTGGGAAGCCTTCATATCGGAGCCGTAGTTCTGCTTGGCGGCTTCGACCAATGGTTCGACGACGCTGACGCCAACAGCTTTCTGGAGATCGGCAAGGAAATCCTTTTCGGGATTCTCCGGTTTCTTGGAGACAATGGAGTCGATTACGGAATTAAGTTTGTCATCGATATCGCCATACACTTTGTCTCCGAACAGGTCCTTGGATTTGCCGATGACCTGCTCATCCGGAATGGACACTTCGCCGTTCTCATTGAGATCAAGTTCATCGGCGGTTCCTGCCTTGACTCTGAGGTCTTCTTTCGGAGCCTTGTATGGTTCCAGCTGCTGTAGGGTCTCAATCACCTCGGTCGGGGCATGGAAGATGTTGCTGATGTTCTGGAACAGGAAATCGCACATGAAGCCGCGGCGCACAACTTCACGCGAATGAATCTTGCGTGGGATGGAGAGCACCTGTTCGGCGTCCAGTTCCACCATTTCGCCGTCTTCGTCTTCGCCGATTACGGGGAAGAAGTTCAACAGCCGACGCACGTTCTGTTTGCGTGAGTCGGTGTTGCCGCCTCCACACGTGGTGCCGGAATATAGGTCGTTTGCGTATTCCTCGAACACGGTCAGCGAACGTGCCGGGTCGAAATCGAACACGTACGCATTCTCCTTGCGCTGATATTTGCCATTCCTATAGAACAAGCAAGGGTTCTGCGCGCGGAATGCGGCTTGCACGTACAGCGCCGGACTCTTCATGTTTGATAGCATGAGCACGCCCATCCATTCGGGAACCGTCACGCCTGTGGTCAGCTGACCGACCGACAAAGTGATGGTCTTTGTCTTGGTGTTTTCTCCGCCCCTCTCTGCTCTGGCGATAGCGTCGCGAACTTTGTCGAACGACTTCTCGTTCTCCTCGTCGTCATCGATTTGCCGTCACCGGCTGCAAGGATGATCTCGTAGTCTTTGAACACCTCATGCTGTCGGAGCATTTTGGCAAGGGCTCGGGCAGAATCCACGCGGTTGAGCATCCAGAACGTGTGGCGCAGCTCGTCGCGCAGTTCTGGCGTGGAGAACGGGTATTTCTTCTGTGTGGCCAGAGCGTCGAGGAAACGTTTCACATTGTCATAGTGAACGAATCGCCCATCCTTCGTCTCGAAGAACTCATTCAGGTCGAATGCGTACTCGGTCTGCTCGCCATCGATCTGCATGCCCTGTGTCACTTCGCTCTCGATGATGTCGGACATCTGGTATGTGAACATGTTGAGCTTCGGCAGGTTTTCATATGGGTTGCGCCGCTCCGAATCGTTCCAGTCCCTCTTGGCCTGCTGTTCGTCCGCATACGTCCAGTTGTAGATCGCGTCTTCGGGGAATTTGTCGTTCGCGATGGCCTTGAACGGCGTTCCGGACAGGTGCAGCGTGTTCCTGCGTTTGATATGGTCGAAGGCAACATCCGTCTTGTACGTGTCCACGCCTTCGTGAGCCTCATCAATGACGAGCAGATCATACTCGTATTCCGCCACATACTTCAGCTTGTCGTAATGACCGCCGAACTCAATGGAGCCCTTCAGATCCTGCAGGCTGATGAACTCGATGGAATTCGGGAGCTTGCCCTTGCATGCAAGATGCAGGTATTCGTCGTGGCTGATGCAGTATGGCCTGCCAGTCAAAGCGTCCACACTGCTGATGAACCGCCAGCCGGAATCGGTGCCGACGAACTTGGCATAGTCGTCATACCAGGAATTCGCAATTGCGGGACGGTTCGTCACAACGAGGATGCGCTTCGCCTTGCCATCCCTAGCCATGGGCAGACGCTTGCACAGGTCATACGTAGCCAGGGTCTTGCCAAAACGCGGCTTCGCGTTCCACAGGAATTCACCCTGCTCGTGCAGCTGGAAGTAATCCAGTGTCTTGCTAACCGCAGCCTTCTGCTCGGCGCGCAGCTCATAGTCGGAGGCTCCGAGACCGTCAAGAATTCCATGATTCTCGCGGAACTCATGGAACCTACCCTTCGCATTCGGGGGATTAATCTCGAACCATTCGGTGCCGGTTGATCGTTGATGCCGAGATTGCGCAAATAGGTGTGGAAATCAGTGTCGTGGAACACTTCGCCGGTATCTTCGTAAGTGGCGTTTCCGTGCCATTCGAGTTTCGCGATGACATCTGCCGTATGGGTCTGTTGCGCGATACGGACGTTCACGTCCTGCTCGGTATAGCCGATTTTCGTCCATCCATCATGACGACGGATTTCCGGAGTGGTGTATGCATAGATTTGGGGGAGTGCCGGGCGTGTGCTCCTCACTTTGCCGGTGATATCAGAGAACGCCATCAGTTCATCTCCTTGACATGAGACTCAATGAACTCAATCTCGTCGTCTTCAAGCCTATACTTCCTGTACAGCTGCTGGTCAATCTCCGGGATGGATTTCGACCAATCGATGTCGGACTCGTCAGTGAAATCCTGTAGAGGTACGAATGCCCATTTAGGTCCCGGACAGTCTTGGGTAATTTTTAAAACCCCGAGAAGGGCGCGGCAAAATTTGGTTTTAATGTATTTGCCAGTGTTTTCAGTTTCTTCATATGTTTGGTATGATCCTATGCCGATAAATGTTTGGAGATATCCAGTGCCAGGTGGGGCTATTTGTCCTTTTGATAAGGTCTCTCCGAATACGCCGGAACCAATTGCTTTCGCCATCAGAAGAGTGTAGTGATTGAGTGTTGCTCCCGTGTCTTCAATATAGTCTTTTCGAATATATTTAGTTGTTCGTTTCCCTTTTTCTAAACCGACTATAGCAATGTACGAGTTATTGTCATCAGGTTTTTTGTCGAAGAAGATTGTGGAAAGAGATGCAAATGCACTGCTTCTAAGTCTGTCCGTTAATTCGGGATGTTCTTCTTTGAACGTATTAGATAATTTGAAACTTAACGGTGATGAAATAACTTCACTAAGGAATCGTGAGGGGGGGTCTTGTTGATTTTATGAATAATTGTATTAAGTTCCGGATATTTAGTGAAAATAACGATGGGACCTAATGTTTTTTTGGAGTTGCGGTAGGTGATTGCAACTCCGCCCTTAATATCATTATCAGGAAAAATTTTCTTGCTGTCAGATTCATACTGAATGACTTTTAGATGCTTGTCATTCAGCATTTTCTTATTCCAATTTTTAGGGGTATATCCTGCGTCAAATAAGAATCTGGCCGGAGTGATTAGCTCGACAACTGTTGCTATTTCATAAGCGCTATCCATGAAATTGTTGTAGATAGGAGGAAGTCTTGAGCTGTCAGATTCAGTCATTTCCTGATACGGCGGGTTGCCAATTATGTAATCGAACTTCATTGTTTTGCTCCCTTCAACAGTTGGCTATATGATAACGAAGTTTTTGCTCTCCAGTCGTATAACCGGACAAACACTGGTACTTCCTGCGAACTTGGCTCATCAAGCATGCTCAGCATGTCGAGCATGTCGAATCCGACCTCTTTCTCGGGCGGTTTGTGGAATGGTATCGTCTCGGTCAATCCATCCATCTGCCAGAGGTTCCAGACGATTACATTTGCAATCTGCTTGAGATGCTTCTTGTCCGGGTTGGTGCCGAATCTATTGCGGTAATGATCTACGAAGGTAAGCAACAGGTTCGCGCGTGCGATTAGTAGGCTGTCGCCTTGGAATTCGTAGCCGTATACGCTTTGGAATGCCCTCAATGTCCACTTCCACCACATGAGGTCATCTTCCGTGTGCTCATCTACGATGCGTAGCTTGCGATCGAGCAAGCCAATGCGTTGGCTGATGGGCAGTATTGCTCCTGTAGCGGCGTCGTAGCGCGATACAAGGAATGGGGCTTCGCCGCAGGTGATTTCCAATCGGCGGCTGTCTACATAGTCGTGCCAGTCGTGCTTTTTCGTAGACGGGAACGCGATCTCCCCCTCCGTAGGAATCCAAGAATGGTCTTCCAACTCTGTGTTGAATACGTGCTTTCTGCCGAACCATTCCTCATCAAGGTTATTGACCATCTGGTTCACCATCCATGATGGTGTGAATACTTCCGCCTTTGCCTTGGTACGGTCTGTTTGCTCATCCAAGTTTTTCTGTACTCGTGGCACAATGCATACGGTGGGGGTTTCGCCTGAAATCTGCTGGGCAAGTATCGGTGCCATTTCCGTGGCGGTCGGTTCGGCGTCCACGTACGCATCAGTTGCGTAGATGATGTTCTGCTTTGTGCTTTTGTCTTGCAGGAGAGTGTCCAGTACATTCTTCACCGGGTATGCATTGAAATCAACGAGTAGTGGCATGTGTATTCTCTCGTTGGTGTTAGTCATTGTTTGTCCCTGATTTGTTTACATTAGCTTGAACAAGTATACAGGCTGGATACTTATGGGGGAGTAACATATTTTCTATCCGCTGTGGGAACTTTATATTAAGGATTGGCTTATGGACTTACCGAAGATGCGAAATGAGTTGAATGCGCAACGAAGAAAAGTGTCTTTTAACACTTATGATATAACCGTAGATGAGCTAGTCCGAAGAGTGGCGACAAAGAAAATTGAAGTAGCGCCATCGTATCAGAGAGAATTCCGCTGGGATGCTGAGCGTCAGTCGCGGTTAGTGGAATCTTTGTTTTTGGGGATTCCGGTTCCGAATCTTTTTATGGCAACCAATACTGATTCCGCATCTGGCCTAGAATGGGAAGTCGTTGATGGTTTGCAAAGGACACTTACTCTCGTTTCTTTTGCGGGGAATGCCGATCAGCGGCAAGCTGCAGGTTTGCTGGGGAAGCCGCTGACGTTGACGGGTTTGGAAAAACTCACGTCGTTCAATGGCTTAACTTTTGAGGAATTGCCTGCTGATCTCTCTGATTTGTTGTTAATTAGGCCGATGAAGGTAACCGTATTAGATGATTTAAGCGATAAGCGGGTTCGTTTTGATCTGTTTGAACGTCTCAATACAGGTGGAATCAAACTGACCGATCAGGAAATTAGAGAATGTATCTTCCGGGGACCTTTCATAGAACTTTTGAGGGAATTATCCGTTAACCCCGATTTTAGAACTGTTGTTCGGGTTCCGAAGAGAAAAGAAAAAGATGGAACATTAGAAGAATGTGTTCTGCGTTTCTTTGCATTCCATGACGATTATTTGAAATTTGATCATTCAGTTAGAGATTTCTTAAATAATTATACTGCCAAACATGCTGAGGATGATGCAGATGCTTTAAGGAATTTTAGGACATGTTTTGAAAGTACTTTTCAATTTTTGGCGAAGTGTTTTCCTGAGGGTGCCACTCGTTCAAGATCTACAACGCCGGTGAATTATTTCGAGGGTATTGCAGTGGGTGCTGCTCTTGCTATAGAAGCAAGGCCAGACATTGAGCCATCGGCAGAGCAGGATTGGGTTGCAGATAAGAAATTTGTGCAGGCTATTACTGGGGCGACGAATTCTCGTCCTAGAGTCCAATTTAGGATTGAATATGCTAGGGATGGATTCCTGAGAAATGCGTGAATTTGACATTTCCCCAATTAAGGACGAATTTAAAGAAGAAATTGATTCTATCAAAAAATTCGTAACGAGGGCCCATGATCTTAGGGCTGGAGAAGATATGAATGAGTTGGAATTGGCGAACATACAAAAAACTGTCAGAGGGCTTTCTTACGTGATGATGTTCGCGGCATATGAGAAGATGTTGCGCGGACTATGTAGGAGTTTGATTGAAGTTGCTGCCTCATTCAGAGGAAAACAGAAGAATCTGTCTACTCCTTTTCGGCTAATTGGCATGTACCCAATGATTCAGTCTGCTTCTAATTCGGCCGAATCGGACCAAGGTAATTCTAAGGCGCAAGGTAATTCTAAATCAGGGGTGACAGCTGGTAGCTATGTGAGGTATTGGTCCGGTCCCTTGGAAAAATCATCTGTATCATCAGAAAGGGATGCGAAAAAGCTTAATCCTGATTTTTGGCCAGATAATGGTTCTTTTATGCAGCGATCGCAGGTTGTTTTTATTTGTAAATTTTTTAATTTAGATTCAGCTATAAACCAGCTGGAAAGAGTGAACCAAGATATCGATCCCGTGGTTCGCTATCGAAACAGTATTGCCCATGGAGGGCAAACAGCTGCAGAGATTGGGGGAAATAGCACAAAAGCAGATATTTTAGATTTACTAGATAGGTGGAAGGAAAGATGGTGTGCTTTTCTAGATGAAGTCTATAGAATTGCGTCACAGAAAGATTATTTTTTGAAAAAATAATTATATTTCTGCGGCTAATTGAATAAGTTTTATCTGTTATCTTTTTTATCAAAGAGCGCGGTAAGAAATTGTAGATATTTTTCTCCAAAAACCATGTGGCTTTTAGCAAAGCATCTGTATAATATATACACAGAATATATATATAGAATTATAAGACCTGTTGAATGATAGACATTGATGCGAATATTATGCTATCTGCATAATATTAAAGTGATTATTCAGAGACAAGGGTAAAGAACGCCATGGACGCTGGCAAGAAAATCCTGCTGGACTTATTGACCGGTTCGCTTCGGTTCGTGGTTCCGGTGTATCAGCGCAGATACTCATGGGGCGAGGCGCAGTGCCGGCAATTGTGGGCCGACATTGTAACGGCTGGCAGGCATCCTGAGAGAACGCATTTCACCGGGTCGGTCGTATGGATGCAGGAAGGCGGCATCGGCCCGGACGGCGTCAGCCGGTGTCTGCTCATCGACGGCCAGCAGCGCATCACCTCGGTGACTCTGCTGCTTATCGCACTGGCCGAATATGCTCGCGAACACCCTGAGCACCTGCGATTCTCCACAGACATGCTTATCGACCGTGGCTATATTGTCGACAAGTACGCAACCGGCGAAGGCCGCTACAAGCTGACGCTTTCCGGTGACGATAGGGAAGTGCTGCACAGCATGTGCGACCATGTGATCGCCCCAGATCGGCCGAACCATGCCAATATGGGTTCCCGGCTGGCAACGAACCTCGATCTGTTCCGTTCACTGGTCGCCGCAATCGATGATGCGAACGTGGTGTGGAACGGTCTGCAGCGTCTCGAAGTCGTGTCTGTCACCTTGGACCAAGGTCGTGACGAACCGCAACTGGTATTCGAATCGATGAATTCCACCGGGCTTGATCTGGAGACTTCCGACCTGGTACGCAACTACATGCTCATGGGGTGCTCCATGGCCGAGCAGAAAACCTTATACGAAGACTATTGGCTGCCCATGGAACGTGTTCTCGGCAACCTCTCATTCGATGCGTTCCTGCACGACTGGATGGTCGTTACATTGAAAAAGCCCGTGCTCCAAGGCCGCGTCATGTACGCGGAATTCAAACGTTTCGCGGCCGACAGTTCCTTGCCGCGCATGGAACGCACGCGTAATCTTCTGGCGAACATGCTGGAATACGCCAAATACTATGCCGCTATCAAAGGCGTTGCCGCCGCTGGCAGCGGCGATATGAACGTGGACCGCCGTCTCGAATCAATTCAAAAACTGGGCAGCACGGTTACGGACCCGTTGGTTATGTACATGTTCGCGGCATGGAAGCGTGATCGCGTAAGTTGTGATGGACTGCTGCGCATGCTTGCGGATCTTGAATCGTATCTGTTCCGCAGAATGATCTGCTCGGTATCCAGCAACGGATTGAACAAGCTCGTTCCGTCGCTGATCGTCAGACTTGATTCGGCTGAAGATGATTTGGCCGAAACCTTCGCCGCACTACTCATCACCGAGACCGCCAAAGCCACACGCATGCCTACTGACAGTGAATTCAGACAGGCGTTGCTCGGCGAGAACCTGTACCGGCCGGCCTGGCGATGCAAGTATCTGCTTGCCGGCTTGGAGAACCATAACCACCCCAAGGATCCGCGGTCCTTCAGCGAATACACCATCGAACACATCATGCCGCAGAACGCCATGGCGCACGCCGAATGGTGCAATATGCTCGCAGACCTCGACCGATTCCCGCTATTGGTGAACAGTCTGGGTAATCTGACACTGACCGCATACAATTCGGAGCTTTCCGACGGAACGTTCGAACAGAAGAAGAACCGTGCGGTCGGCGGATACGATAGCGAATACCTATCCATTTCCACGGAACTGCACGATGCTTCGCAATGGAACGAACAGGCGATCGCGCAGCGAGGCACCCGACTTGCCGATCTCGCATTGCAGGTGTGGGCACGCCCCACAACGGGGAATGAGGTTATGCAGACTCTGCGCAATCGGAACGTGAACCAGGGGGAACGCGAACAGAATGCCGTTGATTTCGCTGATTTGTGCAAACGCGGAGTTCTCGCGGCCGGAGATGTGCTGGAAAGCCGATACGCTGGCGTAACCGCCACGGCTACCGTAACCGAAGACCATCGCATCCGCTTGGCCAACGGCGAGATATTCGACAGTCCATCCGGCGCATTTCGCCGTGCCAGAATGCTCGAAACCGGCGAGGATAAGCAGGTCAACGGGTGGACAGTGTGGAAAGTCGCGGACGTCAGAACTTTGAACGAATTGCGGTAAGTCGGCAGCAATATCTCGCTGCGGCGCAGCTTCTGGAATGGTCTGTACGAATACGCCGTGACGCGGCCCGACTTCGTCGACGTGTACGGCGACCCATCCGACCGCAAAACAAACATCGACACATGGACGAGCTTCGGCGTGGGATCGGGTTTCTGCCACCCGGATGGGGCGTTAAACATTCGAGACGGCTATATTACGTCGACCTGTACTTCACCGACACGTTCCAGTACGCGAAGCTCTACACCATGAGGGATTCCGTTGAACGGATACTGGCAAATCTGGGCGAGGTGATGTGGGACGAGCCGGAATCCGACAAGAAAAACTGGCATCTTTGGGTGCGTCGTGATGTGGATTTCTCCGGTGACATGACGGAAGCCTACCGGTGGATGACGGACGGGCTGCTCGCCATGCGCAATGTGTATGAGCTGCTCGGCTGATGTTTTGGCCGTTTCGACTGCTGTGCGTTCAATGCTTCATACAATGAACGTAGTCATCCGAAAAGAGGCCGCCATGAAATACGGGATGAGGAACCCAGCTGGAACATCTACGACGCCGAAACGAACGACATGGCCACGAAAATCCACAACAACCAATACACGGTGAACTGACGGAAACGATTGTAGCCGGCGCCGCCTAGCATGCAATATGGGAAACGACGCCGGCCGCAACGACCGGCCAAGACGGACGGAACACACGAAAAGGCGAATCAAACACAGCATGGGCAAGAACGGCACGCAACCAACAACGAAAAACGTCACACCGGCGGTCACCCCATGGGGTAAGAACCGTGTGAAGAACACCGAAACCGGCAATCACGTGCTCATCATGCCGGGCATTGGATACACCGTAGACCGACCGCTGCTGTACTGGGCAGCACAGCGCTTGCGGCCAACGGATGGTTCGTGGACCGGCTCGACCTGAAACTGACGGAAAGCGTCGAGTTTCCGGAAATGATCGCCTGCATGGAACGCGTGGTCGACGAATGGCGCAAGGCGGCGCTCGAACATGCTGCCGAATCGGGTGAGGAGCCGCATTTGCTGGTCGTCACCAAATCGCTCTCCACACTCTCATATCCGCATTCCGCAAAACTAGGATTGCGTGTGGTGCTGCTCACCCCGGTACTCAATCCGCCGCCATTCGACAAGCACAAGTCGGTCATTCCCGCGCCGCTGCCGGGAACTGCAGGCAGCCCGATGCCGCTAATCTGCGCAGGTGACGCCGACCCATACTACGATGACGCCAAAGCGCATCTGCTCACCGACCATGTGCGCACGTACGCTGGTGCCAACCATTCCATCGAAGTGCCGGACGATTGGCAGACGTCGCTCGACTACCTGAAACAGGTCACGCAAGCCATCGTCGACTACGCCGGCTGAAAAGACCGGGACGGACTATGCGCATCGTATTGCAGAAGGTCGGCGAAGGATCCGTCGACGTGGTCGACGAGACAAGCGGAGAAGTCGACACCACATTCGAACCACAGCATATAGGCATCGGCTATGTGCTGCTCATCGGAGTGGAAGACACGGACGGAGCGGAGCAAATCGACTGGCTTGCCCGCAAAATCGCCAATCTACGCGTCTTCGAAGACGAGAACGGCAAAATGAACCGTTCCATCCACGACGTGAACGGCAGTGTGCTGTCCATCTCCCAATTCACGCTATACGCGAACGTGCGCAAAGGCAACCGCCCAAGCTTCGTGAAAGCCGGAGCGCCCGCGCACGCCGAACAGACATGGCACGGATTCAACGACGCCCTGCGCGTGCAAGGACTCGAAGTAAAAGAAGGACGATTCGGCTCCCACATGCGCGTGCGGCTCGCCAACGACGGTCCGGTCACCATCATCCTTGACACCGACGAACTCGGCGTCTGACCCAGAACCCAACGTGAAACCCTATATCCGACGATTGTCATAGGGTAAAACGCATGGGAATATGGAACGACCGCAAATTGATCGTCAACTGCCTGCCGTTGACCGAATCCGAACGTGCGCAATTCATACGTGCTGCGAAAGACATACCACAGGAATTCGTCGGCGATTCGACCCAACGGGGAAGCATGAGCTGGACCGCCGCAGTACCGGAGGAACTCAAAGCCAAAGCCACCGCGGTCATCGGCAACATCGCGCCCGAGGAATGCGCGCAATGCCCCAAACTCGAATGGCTTCAAACTTGGAGCGCCGGCGTCGACAAATACCAGCGACCCGGCATCCTGCAGCCCGGATCCATGCTCACCAATGCCACCGGAGCCTACGGACAAAGCGTCTCCGAACACATGTTCGCCATGATGTGGGCCATCATGAAGAACCTGCACATCTACGCGGCAAGCAACCCGAATGCCATGTGGCAGGACGCAGGACGAGCCATCAGCCCAACGGAAAAACGGCGCTCGTCATCGGAACCGGCGACATCGGATCACACTTCGCACGACTCTGCAAAAACGTCGGAATGACAACCATCGGCATTCGCCGTAATCCCGCCGTCGAAGCGCCGGGCGTCGATCATATAGTCGGTTTCGATTCTCTCGACGACGTGCTGCAATACGCCGATGTGATCGCCATGAGCGTGCCATCCACTTCGACAACGCGCCATCTGCTCAATGCGGAACGCATCGCATCTCTCAAACCTGACGCCATCATCATCAACGCGGGCCGCGGCAACGCCATTGAAAGTCAGCGCTTGCCGACGCGCTCGCGGAAGGACGAATCCGTGGTGCCGCGCTCGATGTGACCGAACCGGAACCGCTGCCGGCCAACTCGCCGCTGTGGTGCGAGCCGAAATGCCTCATCACCCCACATGTGGCGGGAGGCAACCATCTTGAGATCACCGAACGCAGTATCATCTCCATTGCATTAGGCAACGTCCGCTGCTACGCCAACGGTCAGTCGCTCGACAATCGCATGCCCATCAAAAGCTGACGGTCGCGCGTGCGGGGAGACCCGTATGATGGCAGTCGGGAAGAAAGGAAAGGGTATGACATTGAACAAATGGCGTCGTGCGACGGAATGGTTCATGACGGCATTGGCGTTGGTGTTCCTGTTCGCGTATTCGTGGGAAGTTCTGGCGAGGACGCATATCCTGTTGTGTGAAATGGTGATCAACATCATCTGGATGGTGTTCATCGCCGACTGCGTCGTTTCGATCCTGCTGGCAGAAGATAAGAAAACTTGGTTCAAAGACAATCTGCTGATGCTGGTGTCCATCGCATTGCCCGTCTTCAGGCCGTTGAGACTGCTGCGTCTGGTGGCAGTGCTCAACGTGCTCAATCGTACCGGTGGCATGGCGGTGCGTGGGCGCATCACACTGTACACATGCTGCAGCGTGACACTACTGATGTATATCGGCGCCCTTGCCGAATTGGATGTGGAACGTGGGGTTCCGGGCGCTTCCATCACCGATTTCGGTGAAGCGATATGGTGGTCGTTCGTGACCGTCACCACAGTCGGCTATGGCGATTTGTCTCCGGTGACATGGCAGGGAAGATGCATCGCCATCGGACTGATGATAACCGGCGTTGCCCTGATCGGCATCGTCACCGCGACGCTGGCTTCATGGATTGTCGACCGTGTTCGTGACGAGACCGACAAGCGTGCGGATGAGGCGGAATCGGAAACGGAACAGTTGCGCCACAATGTGCGGGAACTGACGGACACCGTCAACCAGCTGCGCGATGATATCGCGCAGCTGCACAGGTTATAGCGGTTCTCATGCCTGCACCGGTATTATCGGTCGGTTCCACGGTCAACGCGACGGTATCTGTGGGCGTGCTCGAAGCCGCCACCGATTACAAGGGTCAGCGCTCGCTGCCGCGCGACTTCTCCATAGAACTGAAGCAGGGCTCCATTACCAACCAGCGTAGATCGGGCCGCTGCTGGAATCCGAACCGGTGGAACTCGATCCATGGCAGCCGCTCACCAAGCGTTGCCGCTGATATAACCTGTATGGAGCGAAGCCGTGGCTGGGATTGCAGCCACGGCTTTCCTGTTCCGCTGTGCTGATACTCTTTCATAAGAACAAATGTGCGAACGATTGGGGTTCAGTTGGCGGATACTTTGTCATGGCTTTCTGACGAACTACGCAGCGAATGTAGTCAGCCTGTATTGCAGCGTGCCCGTGGAATCGCCAACCAGTGGCGTGCGAAAATGTCGGATCTGCATTGCCTGAACGACTCCGATTCCGATCGCATCACCCTGCATGCCAATATGCGGGGCACCACCTCACCGTCCAGCCGATACGAAGTGCAGGCCACGCTTGATTTGCATGATGAGCTTTTCTTGGCCAGGTATTGCTCGTGCCCCGCGTTCAACGGTTCGCAGCACGGTTATGGCACGTATTCGTCGGCATATTCGCCCAGCTACCGCAACAATCCAAAATATCGCAGTTTCGATGATGATGACGATGAATACGATTATGTCGATGATTATGATGATTTCGGTTCAGGATCGACGTTCGGTCATGTGCAGGACGATGACGAGTTCGATTCGGATCCGGCTGGGGGGCGCCGCTATACTGGCATGTGCAAGCATGTCGCCGCAATGCTGCTGCTGTTTCTTGACCAGCCCGAACGGTTCCGCGGATTCAAGCGAAGTGGCGTGACCTCGCCTATCCTATCCGACTACATGCGTGCGCTGGATGCGAAGAATGACAATACCGGTCAAAGCGCGCAGCTTGACGTGCTCAAGCGCATCGTCGACGCGAAAAGCCGTCTTGCCGACGAGCAACGAGGCGTCATTACGCAAGGGGCCACGAAAACAAAACGCAAGAGCGGTTCCATCATAGTGAAACCGGGAAGCGTGCGTCTGGAGCCCACGCTGATCATGAACCGTGAGCTGTGGAGCCTGACCTTGAAAATCGGCTGCGGCAGTGCGAGCTACGTCATCAAAAGCATTTCCAAATTCGTAGCCGACATGCGCAGCGGCGCATACGTGTCATACGGGCAGAAACTCTCGTTCACCCACACTCCGGACATGCTCGAACCGTTCTCGCTGCAGCTGTTCCGATTCCTGCAAGGTGTTGTCGGGTCACGTGCCGCTGCACAGCTGCAGAACAACTACTATTACGCGCCAGACGTGCGTATCGAACGTGAAATCATGCTCACCGATGGAGAATTGTGCGATCTGCTGAATCTGTTCAAGGCGGAATCGCAACAGGACTACATCGAAGACGTGCTGATAGCACGTGGGCCGCTGGAAGCTCCTAAGCATGAGGGGCGTGAGAGGGCGCGGCAGCTCACTTCGGATGATTTCGCCCATACGGATGACACTGCTCCGAACTATGTCGAAGTGGCCACGCCAGGGAGTCCAGATCGCATACTATCGCCATATTCGATGGCAATCCGCAATTTCGGTTCATCGCCGAATATGTGAAGGAAGGTGCTTCGTCGGGCGTGCGTATCACGTCAAACCGTACCATCACGGATCGGATTGTCGGGCAGCGGGGCGTGTACCTCATGAGTGCCGAACATAACGGCACTCCGACGGATTCCCATATGAGGCCAGTGAGCGGACTCTTCCGTTGTACCGACAGCATCCTTCCCGCAGTGGACGCGTTGATGACATTGTGCGCGTCGAACGTTAGCGATGGTGTGTTCATTGCGAAAAACGACTGGCCCATATTCGCCCGAACCATACTGCCGAAGCTTACTGAAGCTGGCATCGGTTTCGACATTCCACAGGAAGTCGCCGAACAGATGGGAGCCGACTGCCAGATCGAATTCTACTTGGACCGTGATCTGCAGGGCATCACCTGCGAGGCTGTGGCACGATACGGCGATTTCGTGTTCCAGTTGGTGCCGACCGCCAAAGCGCTACGAGGCGTGATTAATCCGGACTCGCGGTCGAAAGCGGCGCTCATCAGACGAGATACGGCTCGCGAATCATTCGCGGTGCAGGTGGTTCGCCAGCTTTTCCCGACATGGAGTTCCATTGACATGGCGCGGATTCGTGAGGAAGACGAACAGACTATTCTGCTCTTGCTCACCGAAGGCGTGGATATCTTGCGTTCGGTCGGGCAGGTGTACTCCACAGCCGCGTTCGACGGCATGATGATGCCAGGCAGCCCTACGGTGAAGGTCGGACTGTCCATCGACTCGAATCTGGTTGAGATTTCGCCGATAGCCGACGAAGTGCCGATGAACGAGGTCGGCGCGTTGCTGAATTCCTACCGCAGGAACCGCCGCTACCATCGATTCAAGGACGGTACGTTCGTTGATCTGAAGAATGCCGATCTGCGCGAGATCGATCAGATCGCAACGGATCTTGACCTTGATGAGCAACAGATTGATTCCGGGAGAATCACCATTCCCGGATATCGGGCGTTCCTCTTGGATGCTCAAGTTGATGACGACGGCAAAAGCGAATCGTTCGTCGACTATGTCAACGATGTGAAAATCATCGACCCAAAACGATACGAAGTGCCCCGCAACCTCAAAAACGTACTGCGCCCATACCAGGTGGAAGGCTTCCAATGGCTTTCCACCTTGTGGGACAAAGGTTTCGGTGGCATTCTCGCCGACGAAATGGGTTTGGGCAAATCCGTGCAATTGCTGTCACTGGTGGAAGCTCGCAAGGGCAGTGGTCCCGCGTTGATCGTCTGCCCGGCGTCCTTGGTATACAACTGGGCCGCCGAATGCGAAAAATTCACGCAAGATCTGACCATCGAAGTCGTGGCCGGCACGAAAGCGCAACGGCGCAAGCTCATCGCAGCCGTGGCACAGCAATGGAAGAACCCCTCGGAATCCAACGATATGCAGCGTACCGATGTGGTGATCACCTCATACGATTTATTGCGCCGCGACGTGGATGATTACGCCGCCTGCCGGTTCGCATTGATGGCGCTCGATGAGGCGCAATACATCAAAAACCATGCCACGAAGTTGGCGAAAGCCGTCAAACAGATCACCGCCGAACACCGGTTCGCATTGACGGGAACCCCCATCGAAAACCGGTTGAGCGAACTGTGGAGCATCTTCGACTTCCTCATGCCCGGATTGCTGGGAACCTACACGAAGTTCCGAGAAAAATACGAACAGCCGATCATGCACCCGGTTCTGAACATTCCGTCATGGCTGACAAACTGCAGGCTTTGGTCGGACTGTTCATTAAACGACGTCTGAAAAAAGACGTGCTGACCGATCTGCCTGACAAGTTCGAAAACGTGCTCACCGTCAAACTGGAAGGCGAACAGCGCAAACTCTATGCGGCGCACGAGCAACGGTTGCGCGCCACCCTTACCAAAACCAAGGACGCCGACTTCAATACGAAGAAGATTCGAATCCTTGCGGAATTCACACTGTTGCGCGAAATCTGTTGCGATCCGAGACTCGTCTATGCGGATGCGAAAAACGCTTCCGCCAAACTTGACGCCATCTGCGAACTCGTATCCACGTGCATGGACGAAAGCAAGAAAGTGCTCGTATTCTCGCAGTTCACTTCATTCCTTGACCTGATTGGTACACGTTTGGCTGAACATGGCGTGGACTTCTACACCATCACCGGCGAGACACCGAAGAAACGCCGTGTGGAACTGGTGGACGAATTCAACGGCAACGATGTTCCCGTATTTCTCATCTCGCTCAAGGCGGGTAACACGGGACTGAACCTTGTGGGCGCATCCGTAGTGGTGCACGCTGACCCATGGTGGAACGCCGCCGCGCAGAACCAGGCCACCGATCGTGCGCATCGTATCGGCCAGACGCAGGATGTGAACGTGTACCAAATCGTAGCCAAAGACACCATCGAGGAACGCATCCTCAAACTTCAGGAAAAGAAAAGCGAACTCGCCCAACAGTTCACCGACGGCACCGCATCCGGAGCGTCGGCACACTCAGCAAAGACGACTTGCTCGACCTGCTGGCATAACAATCAACGTACCTGCCGCTTGCTTGAACGCACACGATACGAAAGCAACAGGTAAAGCGCACACTGCGGCAACACACCATGAGGCGACGTTCATGCCATAGGCAAAAGGCATATGAGGCTAAGATCATGGTTTCCGGATTAAAGATTGATGCCTGCTGATAATAGACGCCAGTGAGACGCGGTTTGCATATTTCCGACGATAGGCGTATATATAATCGTGCAAGTTTCAGGGAAGGTGAAAATCCTTACTGGCGGTAACGGTACGACTGACGTTCATAACGGTCCCATGCCGAAGCCCGCGACCCGCGAAAGCGGCTGATCCGGTGAGAATCCGGAGCCAACGGTCAAAGTCCGGATGGAAGAAACGGGGCTCAACATGAGTGTATCCTCACCAAACAATACCCAAAACAACGACGCCGAAATCGCCAGCGAAAGCATGACGCGCCCCGACAACGCGCATTCCACAGGCGTGGCCGACTCTGGACGCTGGTCCACCAAACGCATCGCCATGTATGCGCTGTTCGTGGCGCTGTCGATGGCCGTCAGCTTTGTGGAATTTCCCATTGTGCCAGGCGTTGAATGGCTGAAATATGATCCATCCGGCATTGTCAGCCTGGTGGCAGGTTTCGCTACGGGCCAGCGGCGGCGGTAATCGTCAGCGTGCTTGGTTTCCTGCCGCACCTGTTTACCAACCCATGGGGCACGCTTATGGCCGTGCTCGTGGCTTTGGCATTATCCGTGCCGGCAGCACTGATCTACCGCAGGAACAAGACCCGCAAAGGCGCGGTCATCGGCATCATCGTCGGTGCGATCGCAGCCTTGGCGATGGCGATTGTGGGCAATATAATCGTCACACCGTTCTACGCGCATATGACCACCGCACAGGTCGTGGCATTGATCGTGCCGGCGCTTCTGCCGTTCAACGCGTTGAAATTCACCATCCATGGCGTGGTCACCTTCCTGATCTACAAGCCGATCTCCAACCTGTTGAACCGCTGAGCCTCGTTCACCATATCGATTCCGCATATTGATGAATAGGAAGGAACCTTTCGACGTATGGAAGGTTCCTTTCGTTTATGAAAGACTTTTTCCATGAATCCTGACAGCGCCACGAACACCATCGCGGTCGAACTGCACGATATTCGTTTCACCTACGACTCCGGCGCGACCTGGGCGCTCGACGGCGTGAACCTGACCGTTCGCCAAGGCGAACGTGTATGCTTGGCAGGACCAAACGGATCGGGCAAATCCACACTTTCACGCATCATCGCAGGACTTGCCGCACCCGATGCCGGACATGTCACGTTGTTGGGAAACAACGTATTCGATGACTCCGGCGCGCACGCTGACGCTTACCGCAGCGCCCGGCATGGTATCGGGGCGGTTTTCCAACATCCGGAAGATCAGATCGTCACCACCATTACCGAGGATGATGTTGCCTTCGGTCCGGAAAACCTCGCCATTGCGCATGATGATATCGATATGCGCATCGCCATGTCACTTGACGCAGTTGACATGAGCGAACAGCGAGAAGCCGATCCCACGCGAATGAGCGGAGGCCAACAACAGCGCGTCGCCATCGCCGGCATGCTTGCCATGAATCCCGAAATCCTCGTGCTTGACGAGCCTACCGCCATGCTCGATCCGCAAGGCCGCGCCGACATCATGCATATTCTTGACGAATTGCAGCAGCACGGCACAACCATCATTCTCGTCACCCACCATCGTGACGAATTCGCCAATGCCGACCGCATCATTCGCCTGGATAACGGGCGTATCGTGCAAAGCGCTCGCGGTAATACTGCAAGTATTCCGGAAATGGATGAATCAGGCACAGCGCAAGAAGACAACCCAATTGCCAAATCCAATATTGCAAATGGCGCATCGAAGCAACATCAGCTGTACCAATCATTGACATCCGTAATCTGACATACCAATATCCAAACAGTAACAAGCCTGTGCTCGATAAGCTTTCCATAACCATCAATGAGGCGAAACCGTGGCCATCACAGGGCATAACGGTGCAGGCAAAACCACCCTCGCGCGTCTTCTCTGCGCGCTGGAACAGCCGCAATCTGGCAGCATTACCATCAATACCATTCCCGTCGCACGCCAACGCGCCAACGGCAATATGCAGTCACTCAAACGTGCGGACCGCGAGAAACTGCGCGCCACCATCGGCTACGTCATGCAACATCCCGAACGTCAGCTTTTCGCCGAAACCGTAGCCGAGGATATCGCCTACGGACCACGCAACCAACATCTTGACGAAACGCAGGTATCCGAACGCGTCAATCAAGCCATGACGCTGCTGCATATCGAACATCTTGCCGACCGTTCGCCATTCGACCTTTCCGGCGGACAACAACGACTTGCCGCCATAGCGGGCATCATCGCATGCCAACCGCAGATCCTTATTATGGACGAGCCGACCGCAGGACTTGACGAGGCAGCCACAACCCGCGTGCATAATCTCATCCAAACCCTCCACGCACAAGGCATCACCATACTCATCATTTCCCATTCGCAAACGGAAATCGACGTGCTCGCCGACCGGGTGATCGCGCTTGATCGCAGACAAAACGGTAATGACGTCACTCGAGATATCGGAACCAATGTCACTTCCGAAACGGCAGGCTCGACGAATCTGCACACGCTTGGCTCCGGACAGGCAAAGGGAGACGTCCATGAAAACCGCAGTTTTATGGAACGGCTTGACCCGCGCGTGAAGATGGTGGGCGCGTTGGCGGTCATGTTTTCCGCATTCGCCATCCGATCCTTCTGGCAGTTACTTGTGGCCGCACTGTTGACCGGTATGATCGTTGCGATATCAGGCATCGGCGTGAAACAACTGTTCAAATCGATTCGCGTATTTCTTGCATTGTTCGTGTTCTGCGGACTGCTCAATGTGTTCTTCGTACGATCCGGCAACGTTCTTACAAACATCGGGCCGATTCCGATCACTGACGACGGTGTGCGTATCGCCATACTGTACGCCTGTAGATTCGTTGCGGTCATCGTCGTCGGAACGGTATTCCTTGCCACGACCACTCCTACGGCCATCACCGACGCATTCGAAGCGTTGCTCAAACCTTTCGCAAAAATCGGCATGCATGCACAGGAGATTGCGTTGGTGATGAGCCTCGCATTGCGGTTCCTGCCCACGTTAGGAAGCGAAGCGAAAGCCATTGTGGATGCGCAATCAGCCCGAGGAGGCAGCATTGAAACGGGAACATTCGTACAACGGACCAAAGCGATGACCGCCATTATCATTCCGGTATTCGCAGGAGCGATACGCCATGCTGACAATCTCAGCCTCGCACTCGACGCGCGATGCTATGAAGAGGGTATCGCACGCACACATTGGCGCGTGATGAGCATCGCCAAACGAGACATTGCCGCGGGCGGTGTGGTTGTGGCATATGTGGCTGCGTTGGTTCTGATCGCTGGACTAAACTGAAGGCAGTCGGCGGATTTTACCGTCCTCACGCTACTCTTGAGCAAGCATCACAGATAAGAATGGAATTAGTTATGGCATTAACCAAAAAGCAGGTCAAGCAGCTGCGAGGCCTGGCCACCAAGCTCAATCCGCTCATCCAGGTCGGCAAGAACGATCTGAGCGAAAACGCCATCAAGCAGGCGGACGAAACCATCGAAAAGCGTGAGCTCATCAAGTGCTCCGTGCTCGACGGATCCGGTCTGACCGCCAAGGAGGCAGGCGAGGGATTGGCTGAAGAACTGAACGCGGAACTCGTACAGGTCATCGGCAATCGTTTCGTGCTCTATCGCCGCTCCCATCGCGACGACGTGGAACATATTCGTCTCGTACGCGAATAAAGCGGGAAACTGACGCGACCAAACATAACAGGGCGGTGCTTTCTGAAAACCAATCAGAAGGCACCCGCCCTATTGCAATGAAAATAAACAATCGAAAGTCAGGAAACCCCATGAAGGAGTGCTATCAGCGCGCCTGATTCCATTCGGGCTTCCATGTGTACTGCATGTCGTACGCGCTGGCCCAGAACATGTACTCGTTCTCCACGCCGGTCACGAAAATGTCAATCAGCTCGCGCTTGCGCTCCTCGCTCGCGTCGGCTACCAGTTTCTCGATATGTTCGAGCAGCCACACGGAATCCTGCCAGAACTCGTCGGTCTTATACATGTCGACCCAGCTCTTGTACGGATTGTCGTCAAGCGTGTCCGCGAACTCGGCGGCAAGACGGTAACCATAATCCGCATACACCCAGGCGCACGGCAGCACGGCCACAAGAATGTCGAGAATATCCTTGCCATAGGCGATGGAGAGAATGTTCGACGTGTAGGCACGCGCGAAGGCCGACTGGCGCACATTGTTCATCTGCTCTTCGGTGATGCCATAGCTGGCCAAGTAGGAGCGGTGTACTTCGGTCTCGACCTGCAGGGCGCCGTTCTGCACCTTGAGCATGAACGCCATGATTTCAGGGTCGGTGGCCTTGGCTAATCCCAAAGCGTGCACTCTGGCGTAATCGTTCACATAACGAAAATCCTGCAGCAGATAGAAGGCGAAACGCTCGCGTTGCAGTGTGCCTTCGCCAAGCTCGCGGATGAACGGCTGCTGGTAGCCTTCCTCCCAAACCAGGTCAGCAGCCTTGCGCATGCGCTGCGCGAACGGAGGAAGATTGTTGCGTTGGATGCCTTTGGCGGCGTCGAACTCATAATCGAAATTGGTTGTTGATGTCACAGCAGTCATTAGACATGCCTCCCTACGCTGGTATTAACCATCAGGTTCAAAGGGTTCAGGCCTCACTTGGCCTATCTCAACCCGACAAACACGGGTTCCCCTGCATTACGCCGTACATTATGGCAAAGCCGTCCGAAATGTGCAAGAGCCTGTCCGCCGAATGGAATCGTGCCGCATGATGCGAACACAGGCGATGTTCGGTTGAGGGCGAGTGCAAGAATAGAACGTATGACTGAAAAGCAAGTTGCGAAGAACACCATCGAAAAGCTGGCTATCGTCGTGGTAACGTACAAGCGTCAGCAGCTGCTCGCCACCCTGTTCGAATCCATCGAAAAACTCACTGTGGCACCATGGCGTATCATCGTCGTGGACAACGAGCACAGCGATGCGACCCAAGGTATGGTCGACGATTTCCGTGAAGCGGTCACCGCGCAGTGGGGCAATACCATCGCCGACCAGTCGGGCAACGAAAGCCGCGTGGTGTACGCGCCGCAATCCGACAACCTCGGCGGCGCAGGCGGCTTCTCCGCAGGTGTGAAGAAGGCATACGAGCTGGGATCCGAATGGTTCTGGGTGATGGACGACGATGTGGCCGTGATGCCCGAAGCCATCGAACGACTCGCCAAGTGGACCGGCAGCCATGATGTGATCCAAGGCAGCCGATACGACTATGACGGTGGCCCGTTTTACTGGCAATACGATTTCATCATTCCCCTCGGCATCCCCAATCCGATTGCTCCGGCCGCATTCGGACGCCCTGGCTACCGCGTGATGGACACCCTGTGTTTCGAGGGGGGTCTGTTCCGCCGCAACATCGTCGAACAGATCGGCTTGCCGGATCCGCGTTTCTTCATCTACTGGGACGACACGATGTACGGCTACCGCGCCAGCAAAGTCACCAACGATCGTGGTGCCCGACGTGATTCTGCGCCGCACTCGTGAAATCGGCAATTGGGATATCGCCGGCGTGCGCCAGCTCAACTCCACCTCTGACATGAACCGTTACCACATCATGCGGAACCGAGGCTACATGGCGCGCTATTTCATGGCGTTCGGCGATTACCGTCCGTTGATGTTCGGTCTGGGTACGCTGCTGACCGCCGCCAAGGAAGTCATCCGTCTGGTGATGGTGGACCGAGAGCATGTGAAGACCGGCTTGGTGCAGATCGCCAAGGGTTGGTGGGATTCTCGCAAGCTGCTGCATGATCCGGATTGGAAGCCGATGCCGCCGCTCAAGTAATGTGGCTGCACCGTCTTCAGACGGTTATTTTCTTATGATTCGCCCCATGCCGATGCGTTGCGTTGGCATGGCGCGAATCGTTTGCAGAAAACAATCGCAAATATTTGCGTTTCATTGCGACAGATTATGCAATCGTATTCACCAATTGTATATTGTCGGCGCGTTTTGGGGCATGGGGCGAGTTACTATGGCGTTTACCGGTTCGATATACACTATGTACCTTGATAGGAGAGGTCGAAGATGATTGAAACTGCACAGGCATTTGGCGTTGACATTGGCGGCTCCGGCATTAAGGCAGCCCCGGTTAACCTCGAGAAGGGCGAATTTGCTGAACCGCGTCTGAAGATCCTCACCCCGGAGGTTTCCACTCCGAAGGCCGTTGGCGAAATCGTTCGCCAGCAGCTCGAGCATTTTGAGGTTCCTGAGTCCGCTCCGGTCGGCATCGCATTCCCCGCTCCGATTCATGTTGGCGAGAAGCTCGGCTACATGGCCAATCTGGACCAGTCTTGGGTTGGCGTGGACGTCACCGAAGTGTTCTCCGAAGCTTGCGGCCGTCCGGTCACCGTGGTGAACGACGCTGATGCGGCCGGTCTTGCCGAACAGCAGTTCGGCGCAGCCAAGGGCCAGGACGGCCTGGTCGTCGCCACCACGCTGGGCACCGGCATCGGCACCGCGCTGATCTTCAACGGCGAGCTCATTCCGAACACTGAGCTCGGCCATTTGGAACTGCTCAAGGGCAAGGGTGACGCCGAGAAGTACGCGGCATCCTCCATTCGTGAAAAGCTCGATATGGGCTACAAGAAGTGGGCCAAGCGTCTGACCAAGTATTATTCCCTGATGGAGTTCTACTTGGATCCGCAGCTGTTCGTCGTCGGCGGTGGCGTGTCCCGCGTGTCTGAGAAGTTCCTGCCGTACATCGACATCAAGACCCCGATCGTCGCAGCCAAGCTGCACAATGAGGCTGGCATCATCGGCGCTGCGTACTACGCAAGCACCAAGCAGAAGTGATGTCGTGAACCATAAAGGTTCTTAACCTTCATATAAGCGAGAGCCGTCCGATTCATCCGTCGGACGGCTCTTGTTATTCCTCTGATGATCGCATGGCGAATGCATCCTTCTTGCTCGATGCAACACTTGCGCAACCCAGAGAGTATGGTGGAGACCATGCGTTTTTCCTCCAGAGTCGATATTAGCGAGCCCAATCCCATCGCCAAAGCCGAAGCGGAAGCCAAAGCAAACGGCATCACACTCGGCAAACTCAACGACTCCAATCCAACCAAACATGCGCTCGCGTCGGAACTATTGCCGGATATCTACGGAGCGGAGCCACGCGGGCAACGATACGCACGCGAAGCGCTGGCCGCATTCCTTCAAGGGCAAGGCAATGATGTTGCCGTCGAAGACCTGTACATACTGAGCTCAACGTCCGAAGCGTACTCATGGCTGATCAAGCTCCTGTGCGACGCCGGCGATGCCGTGCTCGCACCGAAGCCCGGCTATCCGCTCATCGAATCGATCGCACGACTCGAATGCGTCGACATGATCGAGTACCAGCAACGTTTCGACGGATCCTGGTACATCGACGTGGCCGAACTACGCGAAGCGCTTGAAGGTGAAGATGGCGGTCGCATCCGCGCGCTGGTGCTCATCAATCCCAACAATCCGACCGGATCGTACGTCAAAGCGTCGGAACGTGAGGCCATTGTGCGGCTTTGTCATGACCATGAGGTGGCCATCATCGCCGATGAGGTGTTCTACGACTATGATCTTGAACCATTCGATGGCAACGCGCGTCTCGCGGGGGAGACCGGCACGCTCACATTCGCATTGGATGGGTTCTCGAAGACATTGGCCGCGCCACATGCCAAAGTCGGTTGGATCCAAGTGTCCGGCCCGGCGGCTGAAGTGGATGAGGCCAAGCGCAGACTCGACGTGGTCGCCGACGACTATCTGCCAATGAGTGAGATCATCGCCAAACAGATCCCCGCCATGCTGGGCGCCGCAGCCGCGCAGACCGCGCGCGTGCGAGAGCGCGTGCAAACCAACCTCGCAGCTTTGCATACCATGCTGGATGATGACGAGCAGGGCATGGTCAGCGTGTTGCGTGCCGAAGGCGGATGGAATGTGCTTTTGCGCGTGCCCAGCGTGCTTGACGAGAACGAACTGGTGTTGTCCATGATCGAAAAGCACGGAATTTCAGGACAGCCCGGCTATTTCTTCGATATGACGTCGAACGGCTATCTCGCGATCTCGTTATTGCCGGAACCCGACGAATTCAGGCATAACGTTCAGACGGTGCTTGACACCGTCAACACAATGATCGGCTGAAACATGTTGTGGTTCCATCGTCGACACCGATGAAGGAGCCGCAACATGTGGGGAACGGGAATAATCCGTGGATATGGTCAGGCTTTGGAAGCCTCATATTTAGCGCGGATGAGGTCCGTGTAAAAGGCCACGGCCTCATGCGGGCCACCGTCGAACACCACCTGATGATCGTCGACCACCAGCGTGCGGTCGATCGCATATTCCGCGCGTGTGATCAGCTCCGTGTCATGCGTGGCGAACACTACCTGTTTGTCGTAACTGAACAGAGCTTTCGCCACATGCGCGGACGCCACCTCGTCCAAACCCTTGGTCGGCTCGTCGGCAACGATCACCGCGGGGGAGAAGCTCAATGCGGAAGCGATCGCCAGCAGATGACGTTTCTCGCTATCCAATGCGGAGGCGGGCTCACGTGCGACCGCCGCCAGATCGAAATGCGCGAACAGATTGCCGATGATCGCCTGGCGTTCGATTTCCGGCACCTTATGCTTCTTCAACGGTTCATCAATCGCCTCGCGAATGGAATCCGCTTTGTAATAACTGTTCGGAATTTCCTCGCGACGAACGCGACCGATCATCGATTCGATACGTTTCAGATCACGTTTCACCGACGGATCATACGCAGCACCATTCGCGTCGATACGCACCGAACCGGACGTCGCAGACAATGCGCCATCCAACAGCTGCAGCAACGTGGTCTTACCGGAACCATTCAACCCGATCACAGCCACACGTTTGCTTTCCGGAGTGATCGTCAACGATGTCGGCTCCAGACCGACATTGCCATCCTCATACGTGTGGCCTGCCTGATCTAGCGTGAACGTGACGTCATGCGTCGCTTCGGGACGTTTGGATGAAAACAGCGAATCGAAAAAACCCATGGCAACCATTGTACGGGCGTGCCGAACCCATTGCATACGAAAAGGGGCCGGGAATCTAAACTCCTTGTGGGAGTTTGGATTTCCGGCCCCGTCAAGCCTGCGGACAGGATGTCAGGCGAAATAGAATCCCGAGAAATCGTACTTGTACACGCGATAGATGTACGCACTGTTCAACGTCATCTTGAACTGCGCCAACAGATCGCCATCCTTGTTGTACTGGCCGAACAGGCCCTTCATGCCCGAATCGATGAGAATCTGGCCGTTGTCCAATTCCTGTGCGGAACCGACATACGGCGAATATGGCACGTCGAACGACGACACTTCCGTATACGTGCCTGCATTCTCGTCGACCAGATACCTGCGATACTGCGACTTCGCCCTGTCTGAAGACAGTTCGGTGGAGATGCCGTCGATCACCGACCAGTCAAAATCAGGACGCGTCAACGAAGTGCCGAAATTGTTATCGAACATATACATGTAATACTGGCCGTCAGGCAGCGAATCATCGGCGACATACGTGATGGAATGCTGTCCGCCGGTATCCGAAAAATCACCGGACTTCGTCAGGAAACTGCTGGCCTCCTCGGTGCCTGACCACACGGATGGCTCGCCGATCATATAATCAAGCGTCGGATCCGATTCCAGATCATCCACCTTGATGATGGTGGACGTCTCACGGGCGGAGAACAATGCGGAACCGTCATCCAACAATTGAATGGTATTGCAGTGCAGCCAATCCCAACGATTCTGGGCGCTCGAATCCGACTCGTCGGTTCCCGCATGCGTGGTGGAGGCCTTATAGCCAGCGAACAGCTCACCGAAATCCACCAAGCGGGTCACACTGCCGGTGGAAGTGCTGAGCTTGATGACCTGATCCTGCACGGCGTTGTCGTCACGGCCGAGCTCGGTGGCCAGCAGCACGATGTCGCCGTTGGAATCCATCGCATAATCATGATGCAGAATGTAGTCGGATCCCAGATCGTAGATCTTCTCCAGCTTGCCGAGACGGTTCATCGCCACCATATGATGCGTGGACGCGGAGAACCACATGAGACCGTCATCATCGAACAGCAGACGGTGCGAACGATAGTAGAGCACCGGAATCTCACCGCGCAGCACGCCGTTCGTATCGTAGTAGAACATGAAATCCTGTTCGTCGGAATCATTGCCGAGAATCGCATACAGGCCGTCGCCCAGTCTTCTCCGGAATCGGCTGCGACGGTCTGTTCCAGCTGCACTTCCTCATTGCCAAGCAGGGAAACGCCCTTGTGTTCGAAGGTATGCGTACGGGATTTGCCATCGGCATCGGTCAGCGTGATGGTGATGGTGTTCTTCTCGCCGGGAATAAGGCCGAGCAGCTGGAATTCATGGGTTTTGCTGTATTGCGATTCCTGATAGCGTCACGGGTGAAATCCGTATAGCCGTCTGCATGCACGGTATAGGAGACGGCAACCGCGTCGTCGGTAGTGAAATACACATACAGTGACGTGGTGTTGGTGCCGTACGGATCTTCGGTGACAAACATGTCATCCTCTGTTGCGGAGGACTTGCTTTTTTCCTGCTCGAGCTTGTCGTCGGCCATATCCTGATAGTCGGCTGTGTACACGTTCTCGATACGTGCGTTCAGTCGTTCAATCCTGTTTTGTTTGATGGCCGCATCGACATTGTCGTAGCTGGCGAGGCAGACGCCCAATGCGACGGCTGATGCGACGACGGCCGCGGTCCAGCGTCTTACACGAGGATGGTTCGACAAAAGTGGAAGCGATTTCATGACTGATGTCTCCAACAAGGTTCATCTCACAGCGAACAGTTACATCGCCACTGTTATCCGGAAAACTCGGAACAAGCCGAATGATTTATTGGAAAAATTGTGATAAAACCCTGAAATAACCCTGAAAACGCCGTAACTTACATCAGGGTGAACCACGACTGCACGTCATGAAACAAACCGGAATTATTACGAATCAACTCGTCGTCGCGGCCGTACAGGAACAACGACAACACCGTCAACGACAACGTGAACAACAGCAGCGCCAACACCAGCACGCGCAACAGCCAGCGAAGCCGCGGACGTCGCAATCCAGCGCAATAAGCATCAAAGGAAGCGAAGCCAACGCAAACAGCCAGCCGAAATCGGCGATATAACGCCATCCAAGGCCACCCAGCCGCGCGTCAAGAGCCACGATCAGCAAACCCAACAGCAGGAACATCACCAATGTGGCCACATGCCGGCATGGCCACGAACGCGCATGCGCTTACGTAGGAACGGGCAAGCCAACGCAGCCAAAGCAAGCGGAACCATGACGAACAGGCCTCCGGGCATCGCCTCTGCAAACCCCCAATCCTTCAAAGGCGCGGGATCGACGGCAAGGAACGGGAACGTATCCGTCCAACGCAACGGCAGAAACAGGTAATATGCGACCGTCCAAACAAAATTCGACCACGACTGATGGTAACTCGTCATATCCGTAACCGTCAGCTGATACGACGAACCGAAATCGAACGGCGAGGAGAAACGCACCATGTTATAGGCGAACAAGGGCACCACCACAACCAATGCGGGCACCAGCACGGCCAAAGGCGTGCGCAACGCATGCAACACGGTGCGTGCACGCCCACGCACGCCGGAACCAGACGCGATGGCACGCAACTGCCCCACAATCGCACGAATCTGCGGCCAGAACAACGGGAACGCGGCAAACGCCACCACCACAAACGACGGACGGCAACCCACATTCGCGGCAATACACACCGAACCGGCAGCCAAACGAGGCAGCGACAACGATTCGACCGTATTCGCACCACCATCGCCACCGGCATCGGCCGCGTTCGGGTGCGTCGCACCCATCCATAGCCATAAGCCCAACGTGCTCAACAACAAGGACGCCGCAATCGGCACCGAATAAAAATTCGTCCGATACCACAAGTACGGGGCGTTCGACGCCAAAACCACAAACACGCACAACATACTGACCGCAGCCAGCGAAACATGCGGACGCACACGCTCGATCACGCGAATCGTCAACAGGCACGCGAACACCAAAAAAACAAACATCAGCAGCGGCACCGCAGCGCCAGACGGCATCATCAGACCACCATCAACCCACAACGACGTTATCGCACGATACGGCACAAACAACAGCAACGCCGGCACCACGCCAAAATACGAATACCAACGACCATCAAAAAACGCATAATCCCAATACACCGGACTCACACCATCGGCAAGCAATTGCTGACGAGTCGTCACATCATACGGATTATCCGCATCGCGCAACGCGTCGGGCACATCCAAATCAAGCCACGCATGACCATCAAGCAACGCCCGAGCCACATGATCATACTGATCGTAATCATACGTATACATGCCATCCGTATGAAAACTCAACGGCACCGCAGACACCAACTGCCACGCCACCGCCGCAACAGTCACCAACCCAGGAACCGTCAACAACACGCCCAACGTCACACGCTGACGCACACTCGACGTATTCAACGGCACCTTCCACAGGCGCGAGCCCGGACGCCACAACGCCACCAACACCATCACCAACACCAACAACGTCACACGCAACGGACTCACCGAAAACGGCACACGCACATTCGCGCGAACCGCATCAAACGGAATCAATGACCCCTTCGGCTCCACCACCTGCACGCGCACCGTACGACCGGCCGCAGCCCTCACATACAACGAACGAGACGAATCCAACGACACCGAACACAACGAACCAGCCACACGATCCGCATCCGCACGAACACGCACCGTACGCAACACGCGCGAACCGGCAGGCACACCACCCATAACCTCATCGGACACCGGCACGATCCGCACATACTCAGACGAACCATCCGCAGCCACCTGCAAATACGCCTGCGTCGGATCAGTAACCTCCAACAACCCGTCATCACGACGCTCAAGCCCCGGCCCCAACGTGTTATACGCAGCCGCCGAATCACCCGACGCCGCCAACGAGCGGAAAAACGGCACATTACACAACACGCACTCAACCAACACCACCACAACAAAAGCGGCTACAATAGCTGCGCACACACGATGACGCGCCTGAAAACGCTGTTTCGAAAAAGTCACGAACTTTATTCTAAAGGCTGCATGTCGCATTGAATTGAAAGAATGGCCCACATGTCACACCTCACACCAGCATCGCCATCAGCACACCATCCACACCAAGGACGGACCATGCTCAACCACGCCATGCAAGGGGTACGACAACTCATCAACCACAACAAACACCCCTACAACACCGCCGACGCCAACCCCTTCGGCAAAGCCCTCGACACGCCAGACGACATCGTCGATGAACTCACCCGCAACGCCATCAAACTCAACCCACTCATCAAACGACGCATCATCAAAGGCTTCGAAGGCATACCAAGCACACTCCAACTCGGCTGGGCGCAACTGCCACAAACCCAAGGCAAAGCTTCTCCATCGGACTATTCACCGACAACAACCACTTCGCGCAAATCGCGCTCGCCGACAGCAAAGCACGCGTCTTCGCGGGCACCAATCCCGAAATGGACGTGCAGGATCTGGAACCACGATTCATATTCGTCAAAGAAGAAACCCTCACCCTGCCAGACGGTCCACGATTCGGACATGCGACAAACGGCGCGCCGAAGATGGTGCGCGCGTCGCAAGGCGGTGTCGTGGGACGCATGCCCGGTGGCCGCATGATGTGGCTCGCATCCTGCTGAAAGTCGGCAACCGCTACACGCTCGAACAGATGCGTGCCAACCTGCCGGAAACCATGCGATTCGATCTGGAATACAGGGATGCCATCACCATCGCATTCTTCGCAGCCTACATGCTGCCGCAAATGAACGGGCTACTCGTGGGATTCGGCACGGGCAACATCTTCCGCAGGCTCAACCGAGAGGCGCCGATGGGCGCGATCCGCCGATCCATCAGAGACACGATGAGCGCACGCTCCCATGGCATGCGCGCATCCGGACTTGAGGATTATTTCGCCGACCTCATGCGCGAGGCAGGCGCCCTTGACAAAGACCAAGGGCTCGAAGCAGTACACGGCGCGGAACCATTGCACCTATACACGTCCAGCTACTCGGGCTGCTATTTCTTCGCTTGGGATTCCACACTGCCGTTCTCGGCATCGCTGCGCGCGCTGAACATCGAAGGCAACCTCAACCGTTTCGCCGCAGTCAGTTCATGGCTGGAACGCAACGCCCGTATCGGCAAGCTGCCCACAGAAGACACCGTAACCCGCGCGGAAGCCGCGCAAATCGACATGGCGCTACTGGAAAATCCGGCGCTGATCGCATTGAAACCGGACGACGAATTCGGCGCGATCCTCGACTCACAGCAGGATGACGGCGTCCAAGCCGTCATGCGCCTGGTGGACATCGCCGCGGAAACCAGACGTTCCATCGCCGAAAACACGAAGGATGGCGAGGATGGTACCGCCTTCGGAGCCGAAGGCGGTTCGGAATGGGTATACCGCCAGACAATGTCGAGACTATTGCGCAGCATGCGCCTGCCATACCGCTTCGACGTGGACTTCCGATGCAGTCTCCGAGACGGCAATATGGCCATCGGTTTCACCTCTGCCGGCGTTTCCATGATGCCATCCACCAAATATGACGTGTCCCGCCACGCATGGGTGGATATGACGGACGCCGAACGCGCCCGCATGAGCGCGGACTACAATCTGCGTGTTGGACTGATGATGGCCGCGTTGAGTTTTGGCGCCGATCCGGGCATACAGCGTGTGTCGATGCATATCGATTCGATTGGTTTGGAAGAGGCCGTGGCCGAGCAGGATTCCGCCATCAGCGAGCTGATGAGCGAGGCTTTGGCGGCTTTCGAACGCATTCGTACTGGAGATATGGGTGTTTCTGGGTCCAAGGCCGATCCGAAGGACGGCGATTTCCACGGAGACCCGTCCCGTCCGGTGGCGCCGAGATCCGCCGACATGGGCGTTGATGCGTCAACTCCGAGGATACGGATGATGCGTTGAACAGCCAATTCGAGGATCTGATGCGGGATATCGACTTCGACGAAGTGACGTTCGCGGTTCCCGACGAGACTGCGAACGATTCCTCTAGCGTGGACGACGGTTCCGCACAGGGCGTGCATGATGGCGCTCTTGACGCGGGACTGATCGGCTTCGGCGATTTCGATGGGAATGGTGATGATCCATTAAGCCAGCTTCGCAAGAATCCGACCGTACGCAATCTGGTGACGGTCACCTTCACCAGAAGCGAATTCATGGAGCGTCTGGGCGAGTGCGGATTGTCTGATCCAACAGGCACATACCGTATGTTCGATGCGGAAATGGATGTGGACGGCCTCGGCGCATTGAAGCCAGTGGACGCCACGTTCGATTTGCGCGATAGTCGTTTCTCCCCATCCGGAAGTCAGGAGGAGCCTGAGCTTTCCGACGCCATATTCGACCATGACACGGCACAGCTGTTCGGCTGCCGTGACATGTCGGGGTTGTCCATTCAGCGCGTCGACCTGCTGCAGCGCGCGGTTGGCGAATTCCACAGAATCGCGCAGGACTCCCATCTGGAATCGGTGGCCAAGGCAAAGCAGGCCATGGACGTCATCAACACCATTGCCGACCCGGAATTGACGTCGTTGGCTCCGCAGGTGACGAGTGCGCTCATCGATGGCAAAGACACTCCGGACTTCTCCTTCCGCTTGGCCGACGAGCTTGACGCGGAACGCATCAAGGCGAGAGACCTGCTGTTCTCAGGACAGGTCGACCAAAGCGTGGAACTGGCCGAAGCGGCGTTGGGGCGAATGGACCGACTGTTCGCTTCGAATCCGGGCGTGCCGCGGTATTTCAACTCGTATGCGGAACGCGTCATCTACAATCGCATGTTCGCCACGGAAGGCGAACGGACCGTGCTGATTCCGGACAATCTGTTCTACGCGCATATGGAACTCGCCGACGTGCTTGCACAGGTCAAAGGCGTGAAGGCCGCGTTGCCGCATCTCAATGCGATGGTGCGATATGCGCCGGCTACCCGCTTTCCCATCTCAAGCTGGCGGTTCAACTGGCGCGCGCCGAGGATTGGGATCCGGCCAGAGCGGCTTGCCTCAACGCGTTGCACGTCGCACTTGACCGTGAGGATGCGTCGTTCGCCTATTACAGACTCGCCTATGCGGAATGGATGTGCGACCACTTCGACATCGCGGCCGCCGCGTACATCATGAGCGAGGAGATTGCCCCCGGGCGAATCGCCATGCTGGAGAGCGAGCTGCAGGAATTGATCGGACGCGCGCAATCGCAATGCATTCCGGTGCCCACCGACGTTCCGGAAGCCATGCACGTGCTTACCCAAGCGGGACTGCCGGTATGGCCCAATACCCAGGTCGCATCCTTGGTACGCAAGGCCGCGCGGGTCTGTGTGGATGAAGGCATGTTCGTGCCGGCACGTACGCTTTCGGTTGCCGCTTCAAGGATGGATGACGAGGAGCGCGACGGTGCCGACGTGGTGCAGATGCAGTTCCTGAGGTCGTTGAACAACTGAACGGCGTGCTTTCCGCAGTGCGCCAAACAGACGTTGGCGATGCAGCAAATCGAACATTTGTGCGATAATGTGTGCATGGCGGCTCTGACCGGCAAAACATTGAAGACAGTGACAAGGCAATGACAATGACAAGGCATGACGATTCCGAACAACTCGCATGGGATTTTGACGCTTCTGAAATGGGCGGCGATACGGGCTCCGCGTCAACCGCTGTGGTTCCCGACGGGGGAGTCAGCTCATATGCGCCGGGCAGTGAACGCTGGATCGCCGCATTGCAGCCAACCGATGCCGACGCCATGCGGTTGACCCGACTTGATGTCTCGTCCATCAGTGCTGAAGCCGCGGCTCGATTGTGGGCGCGTGTGGCGGCGTGGGTGGAATCCGACCAGATCGCATACTACATCGATGACGCGCCGGTCTCGTCCGACGCCGCCTATGATGCGAGAATACGTTGTCTGCAGGCGTTGGAAGCCCAGTTCCCATCCCTCGATTCCGCGCAATCGCCGACGCATCGTGTCGGAGGCACCTTCTCCAATGATTTCGCATCGGTACGCCACCCGTCTCGCATGATGAGTCTTGACGATGTCTTTTCGCTTGAGGAACTGCATGAATGGTACGACGGTGTTATTCGGGGACTTGATTGGCCTGAGACGAAGCCTTTGCCGATGACATGCGAAGTGAAAATCGACGGTCTTGCGCTTAACCTCATCTACCGTAACGGCGTGCTCGAGCAAGGTCTGACCAGAGGTGACGGCGTGATCGGCGAGGATATCACGCTCAATGTGCGCACCATCTCCACCATTCCGCAGAATCTTGCGGGACCGGAAGAAGACATTCCCGAATTCGTGGAGATCCGCGGTGAGGTCTTCATGCGATGGGACGATTTCAACACGCTCAACAAAGAAAACGAGGATGCTGGGCGCGCGCCTTTCGCCAATCCACGTAACGCGGCTGCCGGAAGCCTGCGGCAGAAGGATCCGCGCATCACCGCCACCAGAAGGCTGAGCTTCTATGCGCATGGCATTGGAACGCTCCAGTGGGGCGCCAAACGTGGTGCCGACCATGATGCGGTCAACAACCAATCCGAAGCGTATGGGTTGTATAAGAAGTGGGGCATACCCGTTTCGCCACATAACCGTGAGGTCACCACATTCAGCCAGATTCTCGACATGATCGATTACTACGGCGAGCATCGTGGAGACATCGAACACGCGCTCGACGGCATTGTCGTAAAAGTGGATGATTTGGGATTGCAACGATCGTTGGGCGCGACCTCGCGTGCTCCGCGTTGGTCCATCGCCTACAAGTACCCGCCGGAGGAAGTCAATACGGAACTGCTTGACATCACCGTGCAGGTGGGGCGCACCGGCCGTGTGACCCCAGTGGCCATATTGAAGCCCGTATATGTTGCGGGTTCGACGGTGTCGAGAACCACCTTGCACAATCCATTCGAAGTGGAACGCAAGGGTGTGCTCATCGGAGACACCGTTGTGGTGCGTAAGGCGGGCGATGTGATTCCCGAACTCGTAGGTCCTGTGCTGGAACGCAGGGAAGGACACGAAGGCCAGCTGCGCCGTTTCGTGATGCCTTCGCACTGCCCGAGCTGCGGGGCGGAACTCGCTCCGGCCAAAGAGGGGGACAAGGACATCCGCTGCCCGAACGTGGAATCCTGCCCGGCACAGTTGACCGAACGCATCATCAATCTGGCATCCAGGAAAGCGTTCGATATCGAGCATTTAGGCGACCAATCCGCCATCGCTTTGACGAATCCGGAAGAGGACCGTCCCGATTCGACGGCCACCTACGCGCCGAACATCACGGAAATCGTGGTGGAGCCGGGCGCGGAGCCCGAACCGTACGAGCCTGTGGAAGGTCTGGAGCTGCGGCCCGCCAAACACCGGTGCTGTCCAGCGAAGCCGGTCTGTTTTCGTTGACGTCCGCCGATCTGCAGGATGTTCGCGTATGGCGTGAAGCGCCGATCATCGAAATCCACGAAACCATCGGCAAGAACGGCAAACCGAAAAAGATACGCAAACGCATTGGCGGATCGGGACTGTGGCATCAGGTTCCGGCGTTCTGGACAGCTCCTACAGTTGCAAGAAAACGTAAGGACTCCGTCGACGAATCCGCGGAATATCCCGAATATGACGTGCCTGAAGATGCCGTGGTCGTTCGCGAGGAAACCAAGGTGTCGCGTTCCGGAACATCCAGTGTGCAGCCGATATATATACGCCCCGCGGAAAACACGAGGAAAATGCTTGACGAAATGGACAAGGCGCGCCATGCCGACCTATGGCGTGTGCTTGTGGCCCTGTCCATTCGGCGCTCGGTCCTCCCACGGCGCGTACCATCGCCAACACATTCGGTTCGCTCGACGCCATCGAACAAGCCAGCGTGGATGAACTGTCACAGATAGACGGCATCGGTCCGGAAATTGCCGAATCCGTGGTCACCTGGTTTGCTTCGGCCAAGAATCCAGGCGATTGGCGTGGCATGGTGCTGGAAGCATGGAAGGCAGCCGGAGTGGGAGTCGGACAGGCACAGACCAGTGCTCTGTCGCAGACACTGGAAGGCAAGACAGTGGTCGTCACTGGTTCGTTGGTTGATTTCTCGCGGGATTCCGCCAAAGAGGCGATTATCTCCCGCGGTGGAAAGGCCGCAGGATCGGTCAGCAAGAAAACCGATTGGGTGGTCGTCGGCGAAAACGCTGGTGCCAAAGCCGCCAAAGCCGAGGAATTGGGAATCGCCATGCTGGACGAGGACCAGTTCAAACTGCTGCTGGAAAACGGAACGGTGTGACGCGTGCCATATCAAGCCGGCAACGTAATCACAAGAAGGCTCTGGCATGCCGCGCTTCCAGACGCTAGTCTGGTACGCGGCTAAAGGAGGAACCATGACCGACGAGCGCACCATCGAAGCGCGCATCTATGAGCGACTCAGCAAAGTAATCGACCCGGAACTGGGCCGATCCGTGACCGATTTGGGCATGATCGCAGCCATAGACGCGATACCGGTGGAAGGTAAGACGAACACCTACGAGGTTCGTGTGGAGGTCGAACTGACGGTGGAAGGCTGCCCACTGTCGCAGACTATCACCAACCAGATCAACGGAGCGGTGTCGTCATATCCGGAAGCGACATTGCTGCCGCGCATCGAAGTCAGGTCCATGAGTCAAGACAAGCTCACCCAACTTGTGGCAGGCCTCAAGGCCGAACGCAAACAGAATCCGTTCAACAAGCCGGGCATCAAAACCCGTATTTTCGCCATAGCATCCGGCAAAGGAGGCGTCGGCAAGTCTTCCGTCACTGCGAATCTTGCTGCCACATTTGCCGCATTGGGGTACGACACGGCCGCCATCGACGCGACATCTATGGTTTCTCACTGCCGCGACTGTTCGGCGTGCATGCGCAACCCACCAATCTGAACGGCATGCTCATGCCAGTTACCGCATGGGGTGTGAAATTGATTTCCATCGGCATGTTTGCCGGCGCCGATCGTGCGATCCTTTGGCGAGGCCCGCGATTGCAGCGTTCTCTTGAACAATTCCTTTCAGACGTATGGTGGGGCGAGCCTGACGTGCTGCTGCTCGACTTGGCACCAGGTACCGGCGACATGGCGATTTCCGTGGCGCAGGCTCTGCCGAACGCGGAACTGGTGGTGGTCACCACGCCGCAGCCATCCGCCTCGGACATTGCGGTCCGCTCCGGCCTGGTGGCATTGCAGGTACCGATGAAGGTACGCGGCGTTGTGGAGAACATGAGCTATTACGAGCATCAGGGCGAACGCCTGCGGATTTTCGGCGAAGGTGGGGGTGCGCGTGTGTCGGAGCAGTTGACCGAAAGCTTGGCTATGATGTTCCTTTGCTCGCACAGCTACCGTTGGAGCCGGAATTGCGTGAGACCGGTGAGGCCGGCCGCCCCGCCGTGTTGAACGAGGATGGCGCGTTGCGCGCCGATGGCATTGGCGAGACGTTCAGGAATCTGGCCGAATCGTTGATGCACAGACCTATGTGATGTGCGGGGCACGTATCCAGGCCGTCATGACCCGCGGTATGGACAGTGGCCTAATGCGGCTGCGGATTCACAGCTCATCCGGGGAACGTCTGGGTGGAAAACGAAGCGAAATGAAATGACCCTTGTGAAAATCTTGTGCCTTGTGTAGTATCAAGCGCAGACACGGGGGCCGTATGGCTGAGAGGAAGCAAGCGCTTCAACCGTATGAACGTATACCGGGTAATGCCGGCGCACGGACGTCTCTCTTTTCCCGTGCCTTGACATAGAGAAAGGCACATTCATGACCGTAAATGAATCTTCCGTGGTGAAGAAGCATAACAATAAATGGCGAGTTGTTGACATCGTCGTGGCCGCTATCATCGCGGTTGCGGCTGGCGTGATTTTCTGGGGCTGGGATGTCATCTGCGCCGCTCCGATTACGCTTTTCGAAGCGGTGACGCCGGGCTTCGAAGGCTTGTTGAACGGCATCTGGCTGTTTGCGGGTCCGCTGGCCGCCATCATCGTGCGAAAGCCTGGCGCTGCGTTGTTCGCTGAAACCCTTGCCGCCGCTCTGGAGCTTGCCATGGGCAATCCGTGGGGCATCGGCGGTTCTTTGATTATCGGTATCTGCCAAGGCCTCACTGCCGAAATCGGTTTTGCGATTTTTGCATACAAACGTTGGGATTTGCTGTCGACCACCATCGCTGGAACCCTCGCCGGTTTGGGATGCTTCCTCTACAACTGGACCGCAAACCCCGCCTGGGCAGGCTTGCGTATTGTCGTCAGCTGCGTCACTTCCGTTATTTCCGGCGCTCTGGTGGCTGGCGTTCTGATGTATCTGCTGCAGCAGGCCATCGCTCAAACAGGCGTGCTTGACCGTTTCGAATCCGGTCGTGCGCAGGTTCTAGTCTGACGATTCGTTTGTGAAGTCCCGTATCGCATTCACGGTGGGTGGGTACGGGACTTCTTTGATGCGTGTTCGCCTTGCGAATGCCAAATGCAAAAGGAATGAAAGAACGATTCATGGGTACTGATGCAGGAAAAGCGTTTTCCGCAGCCGGGGTGGTCGCACGCGATTGGGGATGGCGACACGCCTCACGTAAGGATTTCGCGTTAAGGCATGTGGATTTCACCATACAGCCAGGGGAGCGCGTGTTGTTGTTGGGCGCTTCCGGCGCTGGAAAATCGACGTTGATGTCCGGTCTTGCCGGCGTGCTCGGCGGCGATGACGAAGGCGAGCTTGAAGGAGAGCTGCTGATTGACGGAGTGGACGCCCGTCAGGCACGCGGACGTTCCGGATTGGTGTTGCAGGATCCTGACGCGCAGACGATTCTGGAACGTGTGGGCGATGACACCGCTTTCGGTTGTGAAAATCTGAATCTGCCGAAAGATGAGATTTGGAGCAGGTCCGTTCCTCGCTCGACATTGTTGGACTCGGCTACATGAAACTTGACCGCTCCACACGCAGACTGTCCGGCGGCCAGCGCCAGCGTCTGGCCTTGGCCGGCGTGCTCGCCATGCATCCCGGACTGCTGCTGCTCGACGAACCGACGGCCAACCTCGATCCGGAGGGCGTCAAGGAAGTGCATGATGCGGTACGCCATGTGCTGGAACAGACCCGTGAAACCTTGGTGGTGGTGGAACACCATATTGACGTATGGCTTGATCTGGTGGATCGGGTTATCGTACTCGGCAAGCCGGAGGCCGACTCGCATGTCAGCGGCGTCATCGCAGACGGCACTCCGGAAGAAGTGTTCGGCAGCATGGCATCGGTGCTCGCAAAGGGCGGCGCATGGGTTCCAGGACGCACCATCGAAAGTCATACCCCCGAATCCAGCCAATCGTCGGGAGATGTTGTTCTGCGAACGGAGGATCTCAGCTTCGGGCGTGACTTCGCGCTTGGCGAGCATGTGAACCTCGTGTTCCATGCTGGCGAGATCACCGCACTGACCGGCAAAAACGGCGTGGGAAAATCCACGCTCGCGTTGACTTTGGCCGGCTTGCTCAAGCCGATTTCCGGCCGTGTGAGCATGGATGAGACCATGGTTCCCGCACGTAGGGAGAACGACGTCTTCACTTGGAAAAGTCGGGATCTGCTCGGACGGATCGGCATGGTGTTCCAGGAGCCGGAACACCAGTTCGTCGCATCCAGCGTGCGTGACGAAGCGGCGGTCGGCCCCAAATCCATGGGCAAGAGCGAAGAAGAGTCTTACGCTATAGCCGACAACATGCTTGAGCGTATGAATCTTGCTAGATTCGCTCAAGCTAATCCGTTCACATTATCGGGCGGCGAAAAAAGAAGGCTTTCCGTTGCCTCCATGCTGGCCGCCGCGCCGAAAGTCTTGGTGATGGACGAGCCGACGTTCGGCCAAGACTTCACCACATGGACGGAAATGGTGAAACTGATCGCCGGTGCGCGTGACGCCGGCTGTTCCGTCATCATGGTCACCCATGACGAACCATTGATCGAAACGTTGGGAGCGCGTCGCGTTCTCGTAAGCGAGGGGGAGTGAGATGGAACAGTTGGAAACCATCAGCGTGGTACCGCACAAGGAACGTCATGACGATGCCAAGCCGGCATCGCCGTCATGGTTCGTGGCAAAAATCAATCCGGTCAGCCGTTTCATCGGCGCGCTGATACTATGTATTCCCATGTTCGTGACGCTGGACGTGGTCTCCGCGTCCGTGGCACTCGCATTGGAGGTGTTGTTGCTCTGGATTGGCGGCGTCGCTCCGTGGACGGTGCTTCGTAAAACCTGGCCGGTGTGGATTGCCGCTTCGGGAAGTTTCATTTCCGTGTCGTTGTATGGCAAGACCTCCGGGGCCGTGCTGGTCAATCTCGGTGATGTCGTTGTGATTTCGCAGGGATCGTTGTACTTGGCGTTGGCCACGTTCCTGCGTGTGGCGGCCATTGCCGTTCCCGGCGTGATTCTTGCGCTTGGTCTTGATCCGACTGATTTGGCCGATGGTCTGGTGCAGATTCTGCATTTGCCGTCGCGTTTCGTGTATGGCGGTTTGGCTGGCATGCGCATGTTTACTTTGCTGCAGGATGATTGGCGTGCGCTTGGGCAGTCCCGTCGTTCTCGTGGATTGGGCGACGGCAGCGCCGTCAAACGTGTGTTCTCGCAGGCGTTCAGTCTGCTGGTCGTGTCGATTCGACGCGGCACGAAACTCGCCACCGCCATGGAAGCTCGTGGTTTCGGCGCGGACGCTCCGCGAAGCCAGGCTAGGAAATCGAGCTTACATGCCGTCGATTGGCTGTTTTACGTGATTTGCGTGGCCGTGCCGGTGATTGCGTTGTCTTGCGCTTATTTCACCGGTTACTGGCATTGGGCTTTTACCGGCACTGGCAATTAATCGGAGCAGGGCTGCGCAGTACGAGGTTTGTTGAATGCGCGGCGGATTTGCGAAGGGCGTTTCATTCGTTGTATGGAATGGAACGCCCTTCGCATTTGCCCGTTGTTTTTCTCAAAAAGATATGTGATATCCGCTACTTGGCAAGCTTGTCAAGCAGCAGCGCTTCGGTGATCACATTGTTTTTCAGGCTGGGAAGACTGATGGATTCGTTCGGGCTGTGCGCGTTGGCCTTCGGATCCTCGGGACCGGTGACCAGTACCTGCGCGTCCGGGAAAATACGCTGCAATTCCGGAATGAACGGAATCGAGCCACCTTCGCCCTTATTGACCGGAGCCACGCCAAACGCCTCTTCCATGGCGTCCATGGCGTCTTTGGTAGCCTCGGCATTTGGATCCATGGCCCAACCCATGCCATTATCAAGCTTGTCGACCCACACTTCGGCGCCAAACGGAGCATGCTCGACCATGAACCTGGCAAGTGCTTCCTGAGCCTCTTCCGGACGCTGGTTTGGAGCGGTGCGCAGGCTGAGACGGAACGTCGTTTCAGGGGAGATCACGTTGAACGATCCCTCCACTGGATGAGCATCGAAGCCGATGACGGTCACGCTCGGCTTGGTCCACAGACGTGCGGCCAGGGAGCCGGTACCGGCAGATGATAAGAGTCGACGATGCCGGCATCCGCACGTACGGTTGCCTCATCCATATCTCGCTGCAGTCCGCCGATTGGATCTTCTGAGGCGATGCCCGGCACCACCAAATCGCCATGCTCGTCATACATGGAAGCGATCAGCATGGAGGCAAGCGTGTTCGCATCGAGGATCGGTCCGCCGTACTGGCCGGAATGCACCGGATGATGCAGCGTCTTGACGTGCACGTCAATATCGGTATTGCCTCGCAGCGACGTGGTGAGCGAGGGGATTTCAGCGGACCAATTGCCCGAGTCGGCGACGATGATCACATCGGAATCGAATTCGTCCTTATGCTCCTCGATGAAGGGAATGAAGCTTGGCGATCCCATTTCCTCTTCGCCTTCGATGAAGACTTTGATATTGACCTTCAAATCGTCGCCGAGCGCCTGCAATGCGCCGGAATGAATGGCGATTCCGCCGCCATCATCGGCCGCGCCGCGTCCGTACAGGCGTGTGTCGATTACCGTGCCGACGAATGGGTCGGTGTTCCATACGCTGGCATCGGGCACCGGCTGCACGTCGTGATGCGCGTACAACAGCACGGTTGGAGCGTCGATATCGACGATTTTCGAACCGATGACCTCCCAAGCGCGGCGTGCCATCGGGATTGTGCGACTGCACCACATGCGCATCGACACCTACCTTGTTCAGCTCTTCGGCCACGAATTGCGCGGACTGTTTCATATGATCCGCGGTAATGCCTTTTGCGGAAATGGACTGCAACGCGATTTTCTTGTTCAGCACGTCGACAATGCGGTCAAAATCCGCTTCGACGCGCGCGCGAATCTCATCGGCATGTAAAACTGCCATACTGCTCCTCCTTATATATGCGGCATATACGCATCTTGGAAACGTGCCGCCGCATGCTATCGAATGACCATTGTATCCGTCGAACCAATCACGTCCAATCGTTGACATGAATGAGGCAAGGCGTCGATACGTCAATTTACGCTCTATAGGCATGAGTGTGTTTAATAAGAAGGAAGATGCGGACCAGGAGCCTGTCGGGAAGAAGGCTGCGGAGCCTACTGCCGGCAAGGGGCGTCCGACGCCGAAGCGCAAGGATGCCCAGGCGCAGAATCTCCGTCCGCTGGTTCCCAAGGATCGTGAAGCGAGCCGCAAGGCCGCCAAGGCGCGTATGCGCGAGCGTGAAAACGCCGAATACGATGCCATGCAGAAGGGCGACATCAACCATATGCCGAAGTCCGAGCGTCTGCCGTGGCGTATATACATCCGCGACTACGTCGATGCCCGCTTCAACTTGGGTGAGTTCTTCATTCCGGTCGCCTTCGTCATTTTGATCGGTTCGATTTTCGTGACCTACAAGTGGCCGGCGTTGGCATTGCCGTTGATGCTGCTTATGTACATCTATCTGTTTGCGGTGATCATCGACATCGTGATCATGTGGCGCAAGCTCAAGAAGAAGCTCATTGAAAAGTTCGGCGAGCAGTCCGTGGCCAAGGGCATGCGTTCCGGTTCCTACGCGTGGAGCCGTGCCATCCAGATGCGTCGCTGGCGTCTGCCGAAGCCGCGCTATCAGAAGCGTGGACACTGGCCCGAGTGATCCATTCTGCGAGAATCGCAGTTGCTTTTTCAAGCCGTCGGCGAAAACCGACGGCTTTTCCATTACCATGTAACCAGTTGTAACGCACGAATCAACGAGGGCAGGCATGACTGAACAGCATTTCGACATTGTCATCATCGGAGCGGGACCAGGAGGATATTCCACGGCATTGCGTGCCGCGCAGCTCGGCAAAACGGTGGCGCTCATCGAACGCGACAAAACGTTGGGAGGCACCTGCTCAATCGTGGTTGCATTCCGTCGAAGGCGTTGCTGACGGCCGCACACAGTGCGCAGAACATACGCCAGGCGGAACGTATGGGCATCAGTGCCACCTTACAGAGCATTGATTTCGGCAAATTACGTGACTTCCGTACGTCCACGGTGGAGACGATGACGAAGGGGTTGGCGGGATTGCTGTCGCATCGCGGCGTCACGGTGTTCCGCGGCGAGGCTGAGTTGAGGGACGTTCATGATGTGCATGTCGCGCCGGCCGGGGGAGAAGCGCAGGTCATGCGTTCCTTCAAGGCGGGAGTGGAGGAACCCGTCGGGTCGGAGCTTACCATCAAAGGCGAAGATATTGTGCTGGCGACCGGATCGCGACCGTTACCATTGCCGGGCAACCCGTTTTCAGGTGCGTTGATCGATTCGACGCAGGCTTTGGAATTGGATACGTTCCCGTCCAGTGCGGTGATTGTCGGAGCGGGTGCGGTGGCGTTGGAATTCGCTTCGTTGTGGAATGCCGCGGGATGCGAAGTGACGTTGCTGATCCGCAAGGACCGCGTGCTGTCGTCTTGGGAGAAGCGGGCTTCGATGACGTTGACCCGCGAGCTCAAACGTCGCGGCATCAGCGTGGTGACGCGTGCGTCGGTGGATTACGTGGATACCGGTGCGAATTTGGGCGCCACCGTGCATTACAGGCAAGGCGGCGGCGAGGAGGAGCGCACCGCATATGGTGAAGTGGTGCTTGCTGCTATCGGACGTATGCCGAACACCGATGCCGGCTGGTTCGCATCCAACGGCATCGAATTGGAGGAACGCGGTTATGTTTCGACCGACGCGTATGGGCGTACGAATGTGGAGGGCGTATGGGCCTTGGGCGACATCACTCCGGGGCATGCTTTAGCTCATCGCGCGTTTGAACAGGGCATCACCATCGCCGAAACCATCGCAGGACTTGACCCCAAGCCGGTATCCGACGAAACCGTGCCGCAAGTCGTGTTCTCTTTCCCTGAAGCGGCAAGCGTCGGTCTTGCACTCGACGATGCGAAATCGTGTGAAACCATCATCAATCCGCAGGAAACCGCATATCCCATGTTGTCCAACTCGCGTATGCTCATGAGTGGGGAAGGCGGATCCATGACCATCGTCAGCGGTGCGATGGCAGGCGCTCCGGATGTTCCCCTCGTGCTTGGCGTGCATATCGTCAGTCCGCTCGCCAGCGATCTGATCGCGGAAGCCGAACAATTGGTCGGCAACCGGGTGCCGCTCGCCGCCGCGGCGAGGCTCATTCACCCGCATCCCACCTTCAGTGAATCGTTCGGCGAGGCGCTGCTTAAGGCGGATGGCAGGCCTCTACATACCCGATAATCCCCGTCAATCAAGGAAAAACGGCGGAAACCGTGCGATATGGCATGGTTCCTGATAAACTACCGTTCCAGTGTGAGTAACCGCATAACCAAGTGAGGAAGTCGATGGCAGACAAAGAAGAGCCAAAGAAGAAGCAAAGCACCATCAAGCAGATCATTCAGATCTTCAAGTACACCCACGCCGAAGATAAGGCTCTTCCGTGGTTGTGCGGCGGCGTGTTCGTGGCGCCGATCGTTGTGTTCGTGGTGCTTGGCATCGTGTTCAAGTGGTCGGTGATCGGATGGATCACGTCCATGATCCTCGCCATCATGCTTGGCCTGCTGTTCGCCACCATGATGCTCACCAACCGTGCCGACAAAGTCGGATACGCCAAGCTTGAAGGGCGTCAGGGTGCTGCCATCAGCGTGCTCGGCAACATTAACAAGGCTGGCTTCAACTTTCCGCAGGAGCCGGTGTGGTTGATCCGAAGACCAAAGACGCCATTTGGCGCGGCACCGGTTACAACGGCATTTATCTGCTCGGCGAGGGCGATTACAATCGCGTCAAGCGTGCCATGGACCGTCAGGAGCAGAATATCAAGGGTGTGACCGCCGGTTCCGATATTCCCGTCTACCGTATCTACGTCGGCCAGGGCAAGAATCAAACGAGCCTGAAGAATCTGCGCAAGACCGTGCTCAAGTGCAAGAGCTACCAGCCGACCAGCCACAAGAACAAGCTGATGGCAGCCATCCATCCGAAGAGCCGCTTCATGCTTACCAAGACCGAGCTGAACATCCTCAACGAGCGTCTGCGCACTCTGCAGATGAAGAACGGCATGGGCATTCCGAAGGGCGTCGACCCGATGCACCCGCAGCGCATCAGCCGTCGTGCTATGCGTGGCCGCTGATTTTCCTGGAATCGTAAAGCCGGCTTACATATGGGAACCTCGATGAACACGTTATCGAGGTTCCTTTTTTCATATCTCCGTTACCTTCCGCTGGCCTGCGCGCATGCGGTAAGGTTTTTGAGAAAAGAAATGGACGTCGCAAGCGACATGACGACACGAATGTCCACAAATTGAACGGTTTTGCAGAGGCAAATACGAGCGTTCGTAACAATTGAACCCCAGTTTTCGCGAATCATCCTTCGAATATGTCATTACGAAACATTCTCGTAACCCAATTGGCGAGTGAGCGAAACGCGCGTTCCTAGACTAAGAGCCTGTAAGTTACTTATTCGAAAGGAGCGGTCCCGTGACTGCACTTGAAACCAAGGCTGATGCTGAGGCCCTTATCAACAAGGAAGGCATCGAGTATGTCTCCGTTCGCTTCACTGATCTGATCGGTGTTCAGCAGCACTTCACCGTGCCGGCAAGCGAATTCCTGAAGGACGCCTTCACCGACGGCATGCCGTTCGATGGCTCCTCCGTGGAAGGCTTCCAGGCCATCAATGAATCCGATATGAAGCTGGTGCCGGACGTTTCCACCGCATTCGTCGATCCGTTCCGCAAGCACAAGACCCTCGACGTGGCCTTCTCCATCGTCGACCCGCTGACCGACGAGCCGTACTCCCGCGATCCGCGTCAGGTTGCAGGCAAGGCCGAGGCCTACCTGAAGTCCACCGGCATCGCCGACACCGCTTCCTTCGCTCCGGAAGCCGAGTTCTTCATCTTCGACAAGGTGCGCTTCGAGAACAGCATGCAGCGCTCCTTCTACGAGGTCGACTCCATCGAAGCTCCGTGGAACTCCGGCGTCGACACCGAAGACGACGGCACCCCGAACATCGCATTCAAGAACCGCGTCAAGCGCGGCTACTTCCCGGTTCCGCCGATCGACCACACCCAGGATCTGCGTGACGACATGGTCGCCAACCTGCAGAAGGTCGGTCTGATCCTCGAGCGTTCCCATCACGAGGTCGCCGGCGCTGGCCAGCAGGAGATCAACTACCGCTTCAACTCTCTGCAGCACGCAGGCGATGACCTGATGAAGTACAAGTACGTCGTTCACGAGACCGCCGCTCTGGCAGGCAAGGCCGCAACCTTCATGCCGAAGCCGATCGCAGGCGACAACGGCACCGGCATGCATTGCCACCAGTCCCTGTGGAAGGACGGCAAGCCGCTGTTCTACGATGAGAAGAACTACGGTGGTCTGTCCGACCTTGCCCGCTGGTACATCGGCGGCCTGATCAAGCACTCCTCCTCCGTGCTGGCCTTCACCAACCCGTCCCTGAACTCCTACCACCGTCTGGTCCCGGGCTTCGAAGCTCCGGTCAACTTGGTGTACTCCGCACGCAACCGCTCCGCCGCCATCCGTATCCCGCTGGCCGGCACCTCCCCGGCTGCAAAGCGCATCGAGTTCCGTGCTCCGGATCCGTCCTGCAACCCGTTCCTCGCCTTCTCCGCACAGCTGATGGCAGGTCTGGACGGCATCCTGAACCACATCGAGCCTCCGGAGCCGGTCGACAAGGATCTGTACGAGCTGCCGCCGGAAGAGCACGCAGGCATCAAGCAGGTTCCGAGCTCCCTGGCAGAGGCCATGGATGCCCTTGAGGAAGATCATGACTTCCTTACCGCAGGCGACGTCTTCACCGACGACCTGATCGAAACCTGGATCGGCATCAAGCGTGGCGAAATCGACCAGGCCCGCCTGGCTCCGACCCCGCTGGAGTACGAGCTGTACTTCCACATCTGAGGCCTATACCCAGTTTCCCTTGAAATCAAGCTGTTTTGGACTCCAAGGGTAATCAGAAGGTAGCCAGATTGGTTATAAGGAGAGCCTCTCCAAATTGGGGAGGCTCTCCTTATTCCTACAGAATTTCTTCCATCCGGGACGGCAAAGACCTTACGGACCGGTCTTCTGACTCCTCGCCTCCACGAACACATCAGACGCATCCAATAAATAACCGTTGATATGAGCCGGACGTGCTTCCACAGGTTCACCGTTAATGTCGTCGTATTCATACAACGCAGGAGCGTTTGTGCCTCTGTCGAATCCGACAATGACGACATGCACGTTCGCATTGTCCGTAGTCTGAGCGTCCCAGCAGAACGTACGGTGAGCGAACCGGATACGCCACCCTCGTTCGACCACATGCTTGAATAGCGGGGCGACTTGTGCTGGCCTTGTGTGATGCTATTCGTGGATACGAACGCGAATTGCGCGGAGGGATTCCCGTCAAGGAAATCAATAGCTTTAAAATACCATCCAGCCACATAATCCAGCGAGCCTCCGGCCTTGCCGCACACCAGTTCCATATCATCCTTGATCTGCTGCGTGTGCTGCTGATGGCCGATGAACGGCGGGTTGCCCATCACATACGAGCATTCATCACCGGGCAGCAGAAGACTGACGAGGTCATAACCATAGTCACTCGCGAACGCTCTCGTTGGCGTCGCGGCATCTTCGAGGATGCCTTCAAGCGCCTCACGAGTCCCCAACGTCCTTCTCTGCATGAATGAACCTCCTTGTATGGCTGGAAGTTATCGTCACAGATGATTTCGTAACCACTTACCTCTGTTCAAGCGCCGCGTTGACCCGTGCCTTGAGTGCAGGCAAGGTCTCGGCCTCGAACCAAGGATTCCTGCTCATCCATAGCTGGTTGCGCGGCGACGGATGTACCAAAGGGAAGAATCCCCGGCCGATATAGGCATCATAATCGCGCACCACGGTTGTAAGGCTGTCCGAATTCTTGAGATGCAGGTACCTGCGGACGGCATATGCGCCCACAAGCACAGTGAGCCGAACATTGGGCATGAGCGCCAAGAGTGCAGGATGCCACTGCTCGGCGAATCCCTTGCGCGGCGGTAGATCGCCCGACCTGCCATGTCCCGGAAAATAAAAGTCCATGGGGAGAAGCGCCACCCGCTCAGGATCATAAAACGTCTCGCGAGAAACACCCAGCCAATCGCGCAGACGCTCTCCTGACTTGTCGTTCCAGGGGATGCGCGTCTCTTCCGCCACCGCGCCTGGTGCCTGCCCGATGACCACGATGCGAGCGCCAGCCCCGACGGAGTAGAGCGGATCGATGCCGCGCTTGGTGTAGTCTGCATTCGCCCCATCAGCCTTTATGGCATTAAAAATCGCAAGGAAATCCTTGTCCATGTCGAAACCATCTCCTTGGTGACATGCGCCGTTCATGCATATTGATTACTCGTTTCCCACAAATATACCTTGCCTTTGCTCTGCAGGGTATATCGTAGGAAATCATCCTCATGTAGTAATTCCCGCATAGCCGCTTATCGTCTTTCAAGATTTTTATTGCCAATGTGCATCACAAAGCACTACGCCTAACTGGATTAAATAAATACTCAGGTTTCAACCGTCTTGCAAGCGTAGCGTTACCGCGAACCACTCTCTATAAGCACCCATGCGCCCATCGTAGATAACAAGCCGAAAGAAGGAGAACGCGGTCCGGACGACCTATTTCAAGCCTCTAAAGGAGCAATCCTTTCGGGGCTTTTCTATTGTCCGAAAGGAGGCGGCACGCATGCCGAGAAAACCAAGACGCCCCTGCCGCCACCCCGGCTGCCCGAACCTTTGCGAGGACGGCGAGCAATACTGTGAGAAGCATCGCAAGGAAGCGGAGCGGCAGTACAAGCATTTCACGCGCGGCTACTCCGCGGGCAAGCGCTATGGCAGGCAGTGGAAGAAGATCCGCGACCGATAGAAGAACATTGGCATAGTCCTCAAAGTGAAATCCCCTTATGAGGTCAGACACATCTGGCAGCGGGACACCATAGGACGCCGCCACATACGTTAGATATTCCCGGAATGTGAAATACTGAAATGACTGATCTTCCGCTGCCCCTAGATCCAGTGCAAATCAGAAAGTAAGGAGTGATCTGCGGTGTACCAGACGCTTAAATGGTTCAAGGAAAGAGGTGCCTTGCTGTCCATTCTGCATTACCTCCGATTGTTTTTGTCTTTCTCCCAGAGCGAATAGGCGGAGAACAGGAGCACGCCGCCGAGGAAAATGTACAGCAGGACAAACGGGATGTTCATGGTAACGAAACTGTAAATCATGCAGACAATAAAACGCAAATCCATTCTTCGCGTGGCCGACGGATACGGGTTCCATCCGATCAGTAAGTTCGGCAAACGAAGCATCCCGGAGTTGACCGGATGCGCTGCGGGGCATGTGGATGCATGTTGGTTGTGATGGGCCGGTTGGAGGATATTCCGGCCGATTATGAGGGTCGTTTGGGCGTCCCCGTTTTCTTGAAAAACCTGTCGAATAAAAACGACCTTACTGAGCCGCCTATGCCTTGTGCATGGCGATAATATGCTCTATCTCGGCAAGATCCGAAGCGAAATAGATACCATGCTGGCGTTCCCCTGTGGAGAAGCATCGTCGATCATGCGCTGCAGCAACGCCTTCATGTCATCGTAGAAACCGTTGAGATTGTAGAAAATGCAAGGCTGCGTCAACTGGTCAAGGCAAACCTTCGACACAACCTCACTGATCTCCTCCAACGTTCCCGTGCCGCCGGGGAAGGCGATGAACACGTCGCCAAGCTCGATCATGCGAGTACGCCGTTCGGTGATATTCGGCACGATGGTGAGCTGGGTCAGATTCTTGTGCGCGACACCCTTGTCCACGAACATCTGCGCCTCGATGCCGGTCACCTCGCCACCCTGCTCAAGCACGGTGTCGGCAATCACCGCCATCAGTCCTTCGTCGGAACCGCCATATACCAAGCGGTGCCCGTTTTGGGCGATCCATGTGGCCAGCTCCGCCACGGCCTGCTTGTATACGGGGTTGTTGCCTTCGTGAGCTCCTAAATACACCGTGACGTTCATGCTTGTACCTCCAACATTCATGGGATGATGTCGCGCGCCCAACCGTAATCAGACAATAAGTCAGATAATCAGTGTAACGAACCGATGTTCGCAAACCAATCGAAAGCGGTGAGACACACTCGCAAGCTGTGCATATCTTTCATGGATGTGCAAAAGCCCCGTACCCGACCTGCCAAATTCATGACATGTCGAATACGGGGCAAGGCGAAGGGTGACGATCCTGCTGTGACAAATCGCTGCCGTTGCACAACACTTTTCCCTCTGTGGGATTCGCAAGCCCGGAAATCAGTAACAGCATAGTGGTTTTGCCAGCGCTGGGGCATCGCTCTGTGCGTTGCCGGACTGCTGCGAATCCGGAGAATTGTTATCGGTATTGGAATCCTGCGAGCCGGCAGAGTCGCTGGAATCATTTGTCGGACCCTGCATATCGCGACCGGACTGCGCCCTCTGGCTGGTCTGCTGCGACTGCTGCTGGAATGAATCTGGAAAGTTTTCTGAATTAAAAACGCGACATGGACGGGGTATTCATTGCGGCAATGGTGTTAGGCTAACGCGTATGCCTATAAAATCCGAAGTCATTGCGAACCCCAAGTCGGAGCGCGTCCGCCGCGTGTCCGAGCTCGCCGATCGAAAAGGGCGGAAACGGTCTGGCCGTTTCATGGTGGAAGGCCCGCAATCGGTGCGCGAGCTGCTGACATGGCATCCAGGACTTGTCGAGGATCTCTACGTTGAGGTCGAGTCGGCACAGCCCGATGCCTCGTTTGCGACACCTGTCGTCGCGCAGATGGCGGGCAAGGCCATGCAATCCGGCGTGTATGTGCACAAGGTCACTCATGCGGTGATGCACCGTATGAGCGCCGACGCGCAAGGCGTGCTTGCCGTCGCGGACATGCAGGCTTTCCTCGATTCGTCCGCCGCTCCGGACGATTTCGACGAGCATGCGATGGTCGCCGCGTTTTGGCAGGTCCGCGATCCCGGTAACGCCGGAACCGTGATTCGTTCCGCCGACGCGGCCGGCTGCTCCGCCGTGGTATTGGTCGACGACTGCGTGGACGTGTTCAATCCGAAAGTGATCCGCTCCACCGTGGGATCACTGTTCCACCTTCCGATTCTGACCATGGGAACGGACGACTTCTTCGCATGGTGCGATACTCACGAGTTGGCAGTGTATGCGGCCGATGTATATGGCACGGATTCCCGGCAGCCGGAATCCCTGACGGATGTAATCGCTGCGCCGGAAACGCTTGCCGGCGCCAAAGCGGTGTTGTTCGGCAATGAGGCACGCGGATTGACCAAGGAAGTTTTGGAACGAACCGATAGGATCGTGTCCATACCGCTCTATGGCAAAGCGGAATCCTTGAACCTCGGCACCAGTTCGGCGGTAATGCTGCTGAGCTTGGCTATGTCGAGTCATGTTGAAAGAATGTAAAGTCGGAAAACGTTGAAATTGCGCGTTTTTCGCGTAAAACAAACGGGAAATGAGAAAGGTATCTCGTGGCAGAAGGTGCGGTATTCGACGCCCAAGCGGTAACCGATGCGGTTGCCGAGGGCATCGCGAAAATCGAAAACGCCTCCAGCATGGAGGAATTGAAAGCCATCAAGACGCAGTACGCCGGAGCGGAATCCGCGATGACGCAGGCCAGCAAGGCCATCGGCGCGCTGCCGAAGGACCAGAAGAAAGACGCCGGCAAGATTATGGCAAGCTGCGCGCTGACTTTGGTCGTGCGTATGGCACCAAGGAACAGCAGGTCAAGGCCGAGGAAGAGGCCCGTGCGCTTGCCGCCGAAACCGTGGACATGACTCTTCCGGTCAATCGCAAGCCGCTTGGCGCGCGCATCCGTTGCCGAAACTGATGGAGGATGTCGAAGACTTCTTCATTTCCATGGGCTGGCAGATTTCCGACGGTCCTGAAGTGGAAACCGAATGGTACGACTTTGACGCGCTGAACTTCGGCCCCGATCATCCGGCACGCCAGATGCAGGATACCTTCTACGTCAAGGGCAATCAGGCCAAGGACGCCGCAGGATTCGTCGGATCCAACATGGTGCTGCGCACCCAGACCTCCTCCGATCAGGTGCGTGGTCTGCTCACCCGTGGCGTGCCGCTGTACATCGCATGCCCGGGCCGCGTGTTCCGCACCGATGAGCTCGACGCCACCCATACGCCGGTGTTCCACCAGGTGGAGGCTCTTGCGGTCGACAAGCATCTGACCATGGCCGACCTGAAGGGCGTGCTCGATAAGCTTGCCGTGGCCATGTTCGGCCCGGAAGCCAAGACCCGTCTGCGTCCGAGCTACTTCCCGTTCACCGAGCCGAGCGCCGAACTCGACCTGTGGTTCCCTGACAAGAAGGGTGGCGCAGGCTGGCTCGAATGGGGCGGCTGCGGTATGGTCAACCCGAATGTGCTGAAGTCCGCTGGCCTCGATCCTGAGGTCTACACCGGCTTCGCCTTCGGCGTGGGCGTGGAACGTACCCTGCTGCTGCGCCACGACATCAACGACATGCACGACCTGGTCGAAGGCGACGTGCGATTCAGCGAACAGTTTGTGATGGGGGAGTGATTGACCCATGCCAATGGTTGACATTGATTGGCTCAAGGACCATGTCGAGGTTCCGGAAGGCCTTACGTACGAACAGCTTGCCAAAGATCTGGTGAAGGTCGGTCTCGAAGAGGAAGAGATCCACACCTCCCAGCTGGTCGGTCCGATCGTCGTCGGCTACGTGGTCGACGCCACTCCGGAACCGCAGAAGAACGGCAAGATCATCAACTGGTGCCACGTTGACGTCGGCGACGAATACAACGAGACCGATGAGAACGGCAACAAGGTGCCGCGCGGCATCATCTGCGGCGCGCCGAACATGGCTGCCGGCGAAAAGGTCGTCGTAACGCTTCCTGGCGCTGTGCTGCCGGGCGATTTCAAGATCGAACCGCGCAAGACCTACGGCCATATCTCCAACGGCATGTGCGCTTCCGAACGCGAGCTTGGATTGGGTGATAGCCATGACGGCATCATCCTGCTTCGCAAGTACGGCTTCACCCCGGAAGAGTATGAGAAGCTCCAGCCGGGCGACGACGCCATGCACCTGCTGCACTTGGACGAGCCGCTGCTGGAGATCAACATCACTCCGGATCGCGGCTACGCGTTCTCATACCGTGGCGTGTCTCGCGAATACCATCATTCCACCGGTGCGGCCTACACCGATCCGGCTGTCGCCCTGAACGAGAAGGCGCCGATCACCAAGGGCCTGCCGGAAGGCACCAAGACCGACATCGAAGTGATCGTCGACGACAATAATCCGATTCACGGTGTGGTTGGATGCGATCGCTATTACGCTCGCGCGGTCAAGGGCTTCGATCCGGCCAGCCATACGCCGAATTGGATGCGTCGCCGCCTGACCCGCGCAGGCATGCGTTCCATCTCCTTGGCAGTGGATGTCACCAACTACGTGATGCTCGACTTGGGACAGCCGATGCATGCCTACGATCTGGATAAGATCGAAGGACCGATCGTGGTGCGTCGCGCAACGAAGGTGAGAAGCTCACCACGTTGGATGGCAAGGATCACGATTTGAGCGTCGAGGATCTGCTGATCACCGATTCCCCGAATGGCGAACGCGGCTCCCGTGTGCTTGGCATCGCAGGCGTGATGGGCGGCATGTATGGCGAGGTCACTGCCGAAACCAAGAACATCCTGCTGGAATCCGCGCACTTCGATCAGGTGTCGATCGCGCGTTCCGCACGCCGTCACAAGATTCCGTCCGAAGCCTCCCGTCGTTTCGAACGCGGTGTGGACGACCAGCTGCAGCCGGCAGCCGCCCAAATGGCCGCCGAACTGATGGTTAGGTACGGCAATGGCGAGCCGAGCGAGCACCCGACCGACTTCAATACCGTCTCTAACCGCCGTCCGATCCTGTTCAAGGCTTCGGAAGTGGCTCGTGTGGCCGGACTTGACACGGACGTGAACACCATCAGCGACATTCTTACCGACATCGGTTGCTCCGTCGCAGGAGGCGGCAACGGCGAGTTTTCCGTGGCGCCTCCAAGTTGGCGCCCCGACTTGAACGAGCCGTGCGATCTGGTTGAGGAAGTGGCGCGTCTTGTCGGATATGACGAGATTCCCGTCACCGTGCCGCCGGCACCGGTCGAAGGTCAGGTCGGTCTGACTGCTGAGCAGCTGCGCAAGCGCCAGGTTGCCGATGAACTTGCCGAATACGGCATGGTGGAAACGTTGAGCTACCCGTTCGTCGGCGATGAGGATTACAAGAACTTCGCGCTGGACGTCGCTGAGACGAAGAACGTCAGCGTGGAGATCGCCAACCCGCTCGCCGGTGATCGTCCGTTCCTGCGTCGTGACATTATTCCAACGTTGGCACAGACCGTTCAGCGCAATCTACGTCGCGGCGTGGAGAATGTGTCGCTGTATGAGATCGGCCACGTGTATCTGTGGGATCCGAACGCTCCGGCGATTCCGGCACTGCCGGGTGCAGTCAAGCCGACGGACGAGCAGCTTGCCGCGCTTGATGCCGGTCTTCCGGACCAGCCGATGCATGTTGCTGGCATTCTGACCGGCAACGCCGTTGACTCCGGTTGGCTGGGCGAGCGCCGCGCAGTGGATTGGTCTGACGCCGTTGAGGCGGTGCAGCGCATCTCCGACCGTATTGGTGCAGCTCTCACGCTGGATCAGCCGAAGGCTGAAGATGTGCCGGCACAATGGCATCCGGGTCGTGCGGCTCGCGTGATGGCTGGTGACGTATTCGTCGGTATGGTCGGCGAGCTTCACCCGCATGTCAACGAGGCGTTGGGCTTCCCGGCCCATTCCGCGGCCTTCGAGTTGGATTTGACCGCGCTGTTCGCCACGTTGAGCGGCAAGCCGGTGCAGGCCAAGCCGATTTCCACCTTCCCGCCGGTCAAGCAGGATCTGGCCTTTACGGTGTCTACCGATGTCACGGCCGCCGAGCTCAAGCAGGTTATTGTCGATGCCGCTGGAAGCAGCCTCGAAAGCATCGAGCTGTTCGACGTGTACACCGGCGACCAGCTGGGCGAGGACGAAAAGTCTTTGGCCTACGCGGTCACATTCCGCGCTCCGGATAAGACTCTCGCATCCGAAGACAGCGAAGCCATCCGCAAGCGTATTGTGGATGAAGCGTCCAAGCTGGGTGCGCAGCTGCGCGCCTGATCCCGACCTTCCCAAGAACAGAGGATGATTATGAACGAACCGGAACAGTATCAGCCGACCAACACCGACGAACGTCAGGAGACGGCTGATGCTGCTCCGGTTTCGTCATCTTCCGATGCCGCTGCGTCTTCACAGCCGGAGTATGGTCAAATCAACCAACCCGAATATGGTGCGATGAGCAGCCAGCTGCCAGCCGGCTACGATCCATACGTGTATGGTGCGCCTGAACCTGAACCGCAACCTGCGGATGCTGTACAGCAGCAGAATATGCAATACCAAACGGGGCAATACCCTTCAAATGGGCAGCAACCGATGCCTCCGTACAATGCGAACGGACAACAGAATCCATACGGCGCCAACCCGTATGGGCCGAATCCGTATGATCCGAACCAATATCCACAACAGGGCAATATGCCCTATCTGCCGAATCTGGATCTCAACGATCCCCGGCAGAATCCCGCATACGGCCATTGGGATGCCTATGCGATCATGTCTCTCGTGCTTGCCGTGCTGATGCCGGTGCCGGTCCTTCCCGCGTTGGTCGGCGCAATCTCGATGTGGCGTACCAAGAAGCTCCACATGAAAGGGTATGGCTTGGCTCTCGCCGCGGTGATCATCAATGTGTTGTACACCTTGGCCGTGATTTGGTTGGCGATGCATGGACTATCCGTTGCCGACCTGTATAACGAGACCTTGCAGAATATGCTTGGCGGCGCGGGATCGGGGCAGGGAGACGAGTCGATCGCTGCCTGATTCGGCGTGTTTTCTAGTCTTTTAATAATTGTCATAGTCTCGCAATGACCACTATGCGACACGAAACGAATGCATAATTATGCAATATAGTGCATAAAGTGTATGCTGAATGTGTTTTCAGTGAGTCAATGAAAAGAGACGTGACTATGGCCAAATACACAGTAGCCGTGGCCGGCGCGACCGGATATGCGGGAGGCGAGGCCCTCCGTATCCTCGCGGCCCATCCAAATTTCGAAGTGACGTGCGTGACCGGGCATTCATCCGTTGGGGACAAGCTTGGCAAGCATATGCCACATATTCCGCAACTTGCCGACCTTGTGGTGGAAGACACCACTCCGGAGGTACTGAACGGGCATGACGTGATCATCCTTGCGCTGCCTCATGGGGCATCCGGTGCATTGGCTTCCCAGCTTGATCCGAATGCGTGGTGGTGGACTTGGGAGCCGACCATAGGCTTGAGGAAAAAACCGCATGGGATGAGTTCTACGGCGGCGACTTCTATGAGCACTGGACTTACGGCATGCCTGAGCTCATTACCGGCATATCCGAAGATGGTTCTTACCAGCACCAGCGTGAGGTGATTCCAGGAACCAAGCGTATTGCCGGTCCAGGATGCAATGTGACCGCAACCACATTGGCGCTGCAGCCGGGCATTGCCCAAGGGCTTGTTGAACCGACGGATATTGTTGCCGATCTGGTGGTCGGCTACTCCGGCGCAGGGAAGAATCTGAAGCGCGTCAATTTGCTTGCAGCTGAGGCATTCGGTTCCGCATTACCGTATTCTGTCGGCGGCACTCATCGTCATATTCCTGAGATTTTGCAGAACTTCGCCCATGCTGCAGGAAAGAACGCAGCTGCGGCAAACGAGTTCACGCTGGGATTCACCCCGATTCTTGCGCCAATGGCCCGTGGCATTCTCGCTTCGGTTTCCGCCAAACTAACCGATACAGCATTGAATATGTCAGATGCTGAAATCAGGCAGGTTTGGACTGACGCATATGCGGATCAGGATTTCATGATTGTTTTACCGGAAGGCGTCATGCCGGCCACCGCCAACATCATCGGATCGAACGCGGCCCATATTCAGGTGGCCATCGACCGTAAGGCGGGGCGTTTGCTGGCCTTCGCGGCAATTGACAACCTCAACCGCGGCACGGCCGGACAAGCGGTGCAGTCGTTGAACGTAGCACTGGGACTTCCTGAAGATGCAGGACTGACAAAGATTGGAGTGGCGCCATGAGCGTAACGTTTGCGCAAGGTTTTTCCGCGGCTGGCGTGGAAGCCGGTATTTCCGCAGTCGAAGGTAAGAAGGATCTGGCTCTTGTGGTCAATAACGGTCCGCTGGATATGGCTGCCGGAGTGTTCACTTCGAACCGTTTCTGCGCAGCTCCCGTGCAGTGGACGCGCAAGATCGTGGCCGACGGTCATGTGAAAGCCGTCATCCTTAATTCCGGAGGCGCAAACGCATGCACCGGCCAGCGGGATATGAGCAGTCCAAGGCCACGGCCCAAAAGGTCGCGGCGCTTGTAGGTGCCAAAGACAGCGATATCGCGGTCTGCTCCACGGGCCTGATCGGTGAGCTTCTGCCTCTTGACCATGTGCTTTCTGGCGCAGACAAAGCGTTCGCGGCCCTTGCCGATACCGCTCAGGCCGGTGCGGATGCGTCCCATGCCATCATGACCACCGACACCAAGCCGAAAACCGTTGAGTTGGAAGGTCCAACGGCTTCCATGTCGGAGGTATGGTCAAGGGGTCGGGCATGATTGCCCCGCAGTTGGCCACCATGCTGTGCGTCATCACTACGGATGCGTGGTGAGCGCCGGCCAGTTGCAGGCGGCATTGAATGCCGGAGTGGAGATGTCGTTCAACCGCATCGATGTGGATGGATGCATGTCTACCAACGATACGGTGCTCCTGCTCGCATCCGGCGCTTCGGGCATCGAACCCGATCCGGACGAATTCAACGATCTCGTTGCGCAGGCTACGGCGTCTCTGGCACGCCAGATCATCGGCGATGGCGAAGGCGCGAGCCACGACATCCGTGTCAAGGTGATCGGCGCCACCACGGAGGATGCGGCGCTTGCCTGCGGTCGTGCGGTAGCGGCATCCAATTTGCTGAAATGCGCCATTTCCGGCAATGACCCGAATTGGGGACGTATCGTCAGCTCGTTGGGCACCGTGCCACCGGAAGTCGCGCCATACGATTCCAATAAAGTCACGGTTGATGTCAATGGCGTGCGTATCTGTGAGAACGGCGGAGCCGGACGCGACCGATCCGAAGTCGACATGACTCCGCGCGAGGTGCACATCGACATAGATTTGCATGCGGGAAATGCGGAAGCAACTGTCTGGACCGACGATTTGACCCACGAATACGTACACATTAATGCAGATTACGAAAGCTGATTGAACGGTAATGACCAAGGAACTCAAAGGACCTGGATTCCATTTTGACGTGCATACCGATTTGCGCGCCGACCAAAAGGCGGAAGTGCTGATTGAGGCACTGCCATGCTTGAGGAATTCGCCGGACAGCGCATCGTCATCAAATATGGCGGCAATGCGATGATCGACGATCATCTCAAAGCCTGTTTCGCTGAAGATATGGTGTTTCTGCGACAGGTCGGCTTGCATCCGGTTGTGGTGCATGGCGGAGGCCCGCAGATCTCGCACATGCTTAAGGCTTTGGGCATTAAGTCGGAATTCAAGGGAGGTCTGAGGGTCACCACGCCGGAGGCCATGGATGTGGTGCGTATGGTTTTGACGGGCAAGGTTTCCCGTGAACTTGTCGGATTGATCAACGCTCATGGCCCGTTCGCAGTCGGTCTTTCCGGCGAGGATGGTGCGCTCTTTTCCGCCATGCAGCGCAAGCCGATCATCAATGGCTCTCCAACCGATATTGGTTTGGTCGGTGACGTGGTGAGCGTCGACGCATCCGCGGTTGAGGATCTGATCAATGCCGGACGCATTCCTGTTGTTTCCTCGGTGGCTCCAAATGAGGATGATGCTACCGAAGTGTTGAATGTGAACGCCGATTCCGCGGCTGCGGCGCTTGCGGCCGCTCTTGGAGCCAGCAAGCTGGTCGTGTTGACTGATGTGGATGGCTTGTACGCCGATTGGCCAGACAAGGACTCTTTGATCGGACGCATCGGCGTGGAGAACCTACGTGATATGCTGCCGGATTTGGAGAGCGGCATGCGTCCCAAGATGGAGGCCTGCGTCAGGGCCATCGATGGAGGCGTGCCACGCGCCCATATTATCGACGGACGCAAGCCGCATTCCATCCTGAATGAGATTTTCACCACAGACGGCATTGGAACCATGGTCGTTCCCGAAGACGGTATTGAAATGAGGAGTTCGTATGGCAACTGAACAGTTGGAAAACCTCGGCAGTGAGGACGCCAAGTGGCTGGGGAAGTACTCCCGGGTGCACATGAACGTGTTCGGTACTCCGCTGCGTGTTATGGACCATGGAGAAGGTGCGCATATCTGGGACGTCGATGGCAATGAATACCTCGATTTCCTTGCGGGCATCGCGGTGAACGCACTCGGCTACGCCCACCCGAAATGGGTGAAGGCCGTCAGCGAGCAGGCCGCCAAAGCCGCCCATGTGAGCAACTACTTCGCCACGGAGCCGCAGATCAAACTGGCGTCGAAGCTCATTGAGCTTGCGGGCGCTCCCGAGGGATCTCATGTGTATTTCGGCAACTCCGGAGCGGAAGGCAACGAGGCGGCATTGAAGCTTGCCAAACTGTATGGACGCACCTTGCCGGGCGCATCGCCTGCCATTGGAGGCAAACCGGCGCGTATCATCGCCATGACCCATGGCTTCCATGGGCGTACCATGGGCGCGCTGTCCGCAACGTGGAAGCCTCCATCCGAGAAGCGTTCGAGCCGCTGGTTCCCAATATCGAATTCGTCGAAGCTGGTGACGAGGCCGCATTGCATGACGCGTTTGCCGAAACCGGTCCCGGCAAATATGGCAAAGGTCCTGTCGCCGCCGTCATCATGGAGCTGATCCAAGGTGAGGCTGGCGTGCGTCCGCTTGGGGCCGGCTATGTGAAGAAGGCCCGTCAGATGTGCGACGACAACAACGCGTTGCTCATCATCGATGAGGTCCAGACAGGCATCGGACGCACCGGATCCTGGTTCGCATTCCAGCGTGAGGATCTTGCGGGCGGAGTGGTTCCGGATATTGTGACCTTCGCCAAGGGCGTTGCAGGCGGTTTCCCGATGGGTGGCATGATCTCCTTCGGAGCCAAGCTTTCCGCGCTGTTCACCCCAGGCTCCCACGGCTCCACCTTTGCGGGCAATCCGCTCGGAGCGGCCGCCGCGATGGCCACGTTGGAAACCATTGAGGAAGACGGTCTCGTGGCCAACGCCGAGGCGCGTGGCCAGCAATTGCGTGACGGCATCATGGCTTGCGGCAATCCGCTTTTCGTCTCCGTGCGTGGACGTGGCTTGCTCGATGCGGTCGAACTTGCCCATCCATGTGCGCATGCGGCGATGAATTGGGCGTTGGAGCACGGTTTGATCGTCAACGCGGTGGCGCCGGATGCGCTTCGTCTTGTTCCTCCGCTGGTGGTGACTGAACAGGATATTGATCAGGCCATCTCCATCCTCGCGAAGATTCCAACTGATCTTCCCAACGACTGAACATAGCCGGCAATCACAACGAACTGAAACTCTTTTGAAAGGAGCCAACAATGGCAACTCCTGAATTGCGCCACATGTTGCGCGATGACGATCTCAACCATGAAGAGCAGAAGCAGGTTCTCGAACTCGCCATCAGATTCCACAACGATCGTTTCTACCATCAGCCGTTCGCCGGCCCGCAGGGCATCGCGTGATCTTTGACAAGCCGAGTACCCGAACCCGTTCCAGCTTCTCCATTGGCGTTGCCGAACTGGGCGGCTATCCGCTGGTCATCGACAAGTCCGGCTCCCAGCTGGGCCGTGGCGAACCGGTTGCCGACACCGCACGTGTGCTTGACCGCATGGCCTATGGCGTGGTGTGGCGCACCTTTGGCCAGGATCGTGTGGAGGAAATGGCGAAGTATTCCACCCATCCGGTGGTGAACGCTCTGACGGATGAATTCCACCCTTGCCAGATTCTTGCCGACTTCCAGACCATTGCCGAGCATCGTGGCGGCGTCGACAATCTGAAGAACCAGACCATCGCCTACCTCGGCGACGCGGCCAACAACATGTCGAACTCCTACCTGCTCGGCGGCGCCGTGGCCGGTATGAACGTACGCGTTGCCGGACCGAACGGCTATCTGCCGGATCCGCAGATCGTTGCCGATGCCGAAGCCATCGCATCCGAAAACGGCGGTTCTGTACTGGTGACCACGGATCCGAAGGAAGCGGTCGCCGGTGCCGACTGCGTGTTCACCGACACATGGGTTTCCATGGGCGAAGAAGCGGAATACGCCATCCGTTCCAAGCCGTTCTGGGACTATCAGGTGAACGCCGAACTCATGTCTTATGCCAAGGAAGATGCCATCTTCCAGCATTGCCTGCCGGCATACCGTGCAAGGAGGTCACCTCCGAAGTCATCGACGGGCCACAGTCCGTGGTTTGGGATGAGGCCGGTAACCGCCTGCATGCGCAGAAGGCGCTGCTGACTTGGCTTGCCGGCAAGGCTCGCGGCGATGAAAGCCTGTTGGCCTGATGACGGACCAAACGCCTGCGCTGCAACGTCCTGCCACACGGGCCGCTCGATTGAGCGCCATCGAGCAGGCGTTGCTGACGTGCATCGTTACCTCGCAGTCGCAGCTGTCTCAGATTCTCGCGGACCAGGGCATCGAGGTGACCCAGGCCACCCTGAGCCGCGATCTCGACGAGATTCATGCCACGAAAACCCGTTTGGCTGACGGAACCGTGGCCTATGCGCTGGGCAAACAGCCGGAAGAAGCCGCATTGGCCAATCCTGATGCAAAAACGGAACAGCAAATGAACCGTGTGCTTTCCGGATTGGTCACTTCGGTCGCTGCGGCCAGGAATCTGGTGGTGGTCCATACGCCGTCTGGCGCGGCCCAGTATGTGGCAAGTGTGATCGACAAGCAGCCCATCGACGGTGTGCTCGGCACCATTGCCGGAGACGATACCGTCATGGTGATCTGCGCCGATGACGATTATGCGAAACAGCGTGCGCAATGGCTGTTGGACGTCGTGTCCAAGGGCTGAATAGCCGTATAGTGGACACGACGCACCGTATATGCATAAATATACAGAGTATTGCATATACTGATGAATAACGTTTGATGTTAGAAAGGGAAACCATGAGCGATCAGAATCGTCTCGTTCTGGCGTACTCCGGTGGTCTGGATACCTCCGTCGCCATTTCATATCTGAAGGAACGCACCGGCAAGGATGTCGTGGCCGTGTCCCTCGACGTCGGCCAGGGTGGCGAAAGCCTCGAAACCATCAAGCAGCGCGCGCTTGCCTGCGGTGCCGTTGAAGCGTATGTGGTAGACGCCCGCGACGAATTCGCCAATGAATACTGCATGAAGCGCTGAAGGCCAACGCCCTGTATGAGGGTGTGTATCCGCTGGTTTCCGCCATTTCCCGCCCGCTCATCTCCAAGCATCTCGTGCGCGCCGCCCACCAGTTCGGTGCCGACACCATCTCCCATGCTGCACCGGCAAGGGCAACGACCAGGTCCGTTTCGAGGTGTCCATCTCCTCCATTGATCCGACACTGAAGCCATCAGCCCGATCCGCGACCTGTCGCTGACCCGCGACGTCGAGATCGCATTCGCCAAGGAGCACAAGCTTCCGATCGTGCAGACCGAGAAGAGCCCGTTCTCCATCGACCAGAACGTGTGGGGCCGCGCCATTGAAACCGGCTTCCTTGAGGATCCGTGGAATGGCCCGACCAAGGACTGCTACTCCTATACCGACGATCCGGCATTCCCGCCAGTCGAAGATGAGGTCGTCATCGAATTCAAGCAGGGCATTCCTGTCAAGATCGACGGTCACGACGTCACCCCGCTGCAGGCCATCGAAGAGATGAACCGTCGCGCAGGCGCACAGGGCATCGGCCGTATCGATCTGATCGAGGACCGTCTGGTCGGCATCAAGTCCCGTGAGCTGTACGAGGCTCCTGGTGCTATCGCACTGATCACCGCCCACCAGGAACTCGAGAACTGCTGCCTCGAACGCGAGCAGCACCGCATCAAGCGCGATATCGACAAGCGCTGGGCCGAACTCGTCTACGATGCGCAGTGGTTCTCCCCGGCAACGCAGTCCCTGAACGCCTTCATCGAAGACACCCAGAAGTACGTTTCCGGCGAAATCCGCATGATCCTGCATGGCGGCCGCGCCGTCGTGACCGGTCGTCGTTCCGACACCTCGCTGTATGACTACAATCTGGCACCTACGATTCCGGCGACAGCTCGATCAGAAGT